>Ga0307931_1001396_pt1 | contig 15849 bp, 10 predicted proteins | sample OrgLakmetageno47_FD_201816 | JGI IMG/M metagenome (GOLD analysis project Ga0307931, IMG submission 201816) | Saline water microbial communities from Organic Lake, Antarctica - #47 | ecosystem: Environmental > Aquatic > Non-marine Saline and Alkaline > Saline | place: Antarctica: Organic Lake... | reverse complement strand
TTGGCCAATGCCCCTCTCCCTCCTGAATCATTCCGCACTTGCTTTGTTTGCGCAACGCACGCGCATTCCCACTTCTGCCCGCAGCATTGGCTTTTGTGCCATTTGGGTTTGTATTAGTTCGAGTTCGATAACGAATAGACGGAGCATGGTACCTACAACAAGCTATTAGATGGCGTATGAGAGCGAGAGGGGGGGGGGTCCAAACTTCCTAGCCTCTACACACGTCCTATTTACGATTATGACTTGCGCGCAACGCACGCGCGTACACTTCTGCCCGCAGCACTGGCTTCTGTGTAATCTGGGTTTGTATTAGTCCGAGTTCGAGTTCGGGATCTATAAGCTATTATATGGCGCATGCAGAGTTTATTGGTGGGCCGAACTGGAAGCCGGAACTGGAAGCCAGATCCGAGATCCAAGTTTCATGTATGATTCAATTGCCATTAGCGACCTAATCGCCATTGCAATTGGAAGCACGTCCCGGGGGGGGGGTTCGTAGAAAATTTCTTGGTTGGAAATTTGGCTCATGGAATTGAGAATTTTATCTGGCGATCTTTTTTTCAAAAAATCAAGACACCTCAATCAATCAAAGGGCTTCCCTTGAGCCCGCTAGAGGACCGCGCCGTGGAGGTCCACCCCAACTGGCGCCGCCACTACTATTGCTGCTACTGCTGTTAGAAGAGGGTGGCCTGCCAAATACAGATGCCGCAGTGCGAGGAGGCGCTCCAGGGCGCCGTGCGATGCCACCGTTGCTGCCTCTGTTATTCCTGAGAAGTGGGGCGTGAGCGTCATCGATAGCGTCGTCGTTGTGACTACCTGTGTTCGGCCTCAAACTTTCTTCCTGCCTTCTGTCATGTGCAGAAGAAGCCGCGGCTCGCTCGCGGCGGTGAACGCTTCCAAGAGCGATCCCTACAGCACTGGGCACTTCGGGAATGCTGCTCCCTTGTTTGCCAACCCCATCCAATCCACTCTGGTCTCTTGCAGAAGCATTGACATTGCTGAAAGAGCCAGCAAATTGATCTGGATTAGGTGCGGGTGCATGGGCAGGGTTGGACAGTGCAGCAAACGGCAGCATCGGCAGCGGCAGCAGAGTATGTTCTGAGCCTACAAGCTTGTGATTCGGCTGCCACGCCTGCGACCGCTGCATTGCTTGCGCAAACCCTTGCGAAATAAGCGGCAATTCATTCGGACGTGACCTTGAGTATTCAATGCCAGACTGTTCGCTACCGAGCACTCCTTGTGTTTTGCTCTCTACCTTGAGTAGTGTTTGAGTGCTTGAGTCAACTTTACGCCCACCCACAGGTGTGACACGGAAGCTGAAATCATTCAGATTCGGCCCCACGGACGATTCGTCAGTGTCGGGGTCGAAGCGTCCATGCCCCGTTGCTTCGCCACGATAAGAAGACTTATGCCGGAGCGCGTAAGCAGGAACGGAGCTCCTTAACTTTAACGAGGGAGATGCGTTTTCGAAGTCCGCCAAGCTCAGCTGAGTTATTTGAAGGGCAAGCCAGCGCTCAAGCTCCATAGGCTCAAGCTTCAGGCGGCGGCTTGCATGTGTTAAGCACGTTGCCAAGTTCTCCACGAGACTGTGTTTCCCGTCGTTGGCATACTCAGCGCCGGTGAACACCGGCATCTGGGGGTGCAGGAGTGCCGCACTGCCACTGCCATCACCGCTAACAGAGGTTGTGGACGCAGAGCCGGTGCCAATGCGATGCGTCGATGCCTGACCCAGGGATGGCGCTGCCTCATCCTTGCCGTCATCTTGATCAGATCTGGCGTAGAGTCGGGCACGGCGACGCTTATGGTCGATGCGCGTAGCATCATTTAATCCCTCAGCGTCGATGATACCTTGCTGCCGCAGTTTGATCTGTACTTGCTTCGTTGTGATCATGAATGACACAAATTCGACAATATTAACGCTACCATTGCCGGACGAATCCATTACCTGTGGAAAGAGAAGTGGGAAGTGATGAGATAGGTAAGCACATAGATGTATGATAAATGATGATGTGAAGCCCGTATTTTGTTAGGGGCTGTTGCGCTTTCCGTCATCGTCCTACGATTAGTCAGCTTGGAATTTTCGACTTACCATGAACAAATCCTTCATGTGCTCGCGCACCACCGCATGTTCTCGCGAGGTCAGCGGCCAGTCATACGGGACGGCAGCGACATACACCTTAATCAGGTAGATTAAGACAGTTTCAACATCGTTAATATCCAATGAGCCTACGCCATTTTCGTCTAAAAAGGCAAAAGTTGTCTTGATGAGCCGCAAACGGACCGTAGACCACCATTCAGGCATCTGCGTTTCAATGTTTGAGATCAAAATGCCCAAGATGGCGTTCATGATCATTTCTTCCGAGAATTTTTGCCAGGCACGCTCGAATGATACAGCAACGATACCTACAAGCACTGTGGGCAAAATCAACCCTCCACACACAACAGTAGTAACGAAATAAAGTACGGCTACGTAGCCCCACGCCGTTTCGTTATCGCAAACATTTAGCGTCTGACTGAAGGGGTAGCCTTTAGGGTAAGTCTCGCAGCCGTACAAATTCACGCGCAATATGACATCCCAATCATCTAACGTTTCGACACGCCAAATGCTGAAAAATGCCGAACCAAGGGACCCAAAGTGAAACGGATCGTTGGAAGAGAAAATGATCACGCCAATGCAAGCCAAAATGTAGTTTAGAATGCCGATGAGAAGAAGCATCCAAAGCGAAGAAGACATGCCATCGCCTAAAGCTTCAATGATACTGCGTAAACGAGGAAACGATTTTGCGAGTCGAAAAAGACGTAAAATGCGCATAAGCCGCAAGACAACCCAAGGGCCATCTTGATTAGCATTGATGGGCAAGTACTCGAAGACTGCCACGAGAATGATGACAAAATCGAACTGAAGCCAGCACAAACAAACGACACAGTAAAAACTATGTGAGAGACATAGATGAAGAACTTATGCTGGCAAAAGTACGAGTATTTTCACAAAATTGTATGGATGCAGTGATGATGCTCTCTCTAACATGAAAAAAAACATTGATTTTATTAAAAAAGTGAGCTGTGATGGTAGACAACTTTCTAAGAATATGGGCTTCAAACTAGCACTGAAATTTCTCTGTACCTTGTTCCAATTGTCATGAAGGTACTTTTGAAAGCATTTATCAAGCGATGTGCCAGGGACGTTGCCATGTGCGCCAACCTTCACAAACATTTCTAACAAAAATATCAACACTGCTGCATGATTCACTGCATCAAGCGCGAGCGAAGAACCATAGTCAGTCTCCACGCCAGCGACCACTGCGACGCTCAGAATCGTTACAGTAATCATTGCTTGAAAATAATAGTGTTCGCTGACTGCGAAGCAGAAGAATGCTATAGCCTGCGCATCAAATCTACCTGACCAAAAGCTCGTGGCCTCGGGAACTTCAGCGTCAGAAAGAATGGCGTCAAATTTGCGACCCAGATCGCTAAACGGCGACAATGTTGCCGACTTGAGCTTCTGCGTTTTCCCACCCGCAGCGTAGTCGTCAAAGAGCTCGGCCATTTCCAAATGTGTGAACGCGGTAAACATGGCCATAGCAATCGCCCCAACGAAGAGAGACATCACCACCAAAGCGGTGATCGTGGTGAAGACGAAGAAAAAAAACTCAGTGCTGAAGTGGCCCTTCTCTGGTGCCACGCAGTCCCAGAGCGGGAAGGTTCCAAGCACTGTATTCTTGTAGGTCACTTCAGAAGGATTCGCAGCGTCGGTGCTTGCATCATAAAGCCCGTTACCAAATTCGTCACAACCATATATGCTGATGTAAGCTATTCCTGACCAGGATGTCAAAGTGCTGATTTGAAACAGCGTGATAATGGCTACTCCAAGCTCACCGAAATGACCTGGATCGTTAGCTCCAAAATTGCTTACGGCCTAAAGGTGATAACAAGAATACAAAATGAATGCACGCGGCACTCAAATTTGAAAAGCGAGAAACATTAATCCACACGTTGAGTATCAAGTTTCACTTACCACGATGGCGAAGATGTAAATGATCATGACCAGCAAGACGATGATGTATCCGGAAGATTTGAAACCTTGAACCAAACCGACCACAATCACGTTGAGCTGCTTGATGGTCTTGATAAGCGCCAGGAGTCTCAAAAGCCGCAACAAGCGCATGCATTGCACCGCACCCTGCCCTTCTTGGCCCAAAAATACGAAACTGAGTATCACGATAACGAAGTCGAAGCAGTTGTACGCTCCGTCATGCGTATCAGTAAAATACCTGAGGCAATCCGAGGTCAGTGAGGGCTTTCAATTGCCAGATGTAACATCTTTTTAATGTTTGAGGATAATTGGTGGCTTTTGCATTAAATGTTAGTCGAGTGGAAGGATTTACCGGCCGGGGCGCTCTCCTTCGGCTAAGACCTTCAGCACACACTCAATAGTGAAGACGACCAGCGCAAAGATGTCAATTGCCTTCGAGGTGTCCGCCATCCCAACAGGGTCCTCCAACTCAAGGCCAGTGACCACGCTTGCCTGGAATTGACAATAAAAGAGAAGGACGCGGAAGAAGGGGACACCCTCATCAACGCAAAATCAAAGAAGCTTGTGCGAAAGAAGTAGAAGGCTTTCCTGTCCTTACATACAAGTATAACAGCATCTCCACCAATCAAAAATAAGGATGGACCTGTAGTGAGTCAATTTTGCACAAGAAAAAATAGCTCGCCAGAGGTGAAAAGCACGACTTATACTTAAATTGAGTACCAGCTGGCAACACGCACCATGACAATGGTGCACATAATGAAGACCTCGAACCAAGCACATTTGGTTACTGTGCGTCTGATGCTCAACGCAAGGTCGTTTCGCCAACTATTCAGCAAGGTATGAAGATGAGCAAAATTGGATCACAGCACAGATTTTAGAGCCGGGTGTTGAACAAGTACAGCATGCAAAGTCGTTTTAAAAGTGTGCACTCCCGCACATCAACACCAGAAATATTAGTTCTTAAGCGATGTAAATACTAATGCATTTGTTGTGTTATTGTTATACATCTATGATGTTCGAGCATTATTGCAGTAGGGAACGCACCGGCCACGAAATGCCGTCCAGCGCTCATCGAGTGCCTCAGCCTGTGCGAGCGAATCAACTTTCTCCCCCTCCCAGGGTTTGAGAGTCGTAAGGAGATCTTGGTAGATGGGTGATGATTGCTGATTTTTGATGATTTTACTGTACGTTTGTAGCCAGTACGGACGCTGTCGGGAGGAAAGAAGTGAAGCACATCGGGACGGCCGAGGAAAAGAGGTTCGGGAAGGAATGAGTTACACTCACATCACAATAGAGCTATGGCGAATACTTATGTTGAATAGTTTGAGCTTCCTCATTCTACGCTTGGAAGCACGGTAAGGGAATGATTCGGTGAAGAGATGAAATGTTTTTGTCTTAGTTGGGGACGGCAAAAACCTTGACTGAGTACTTACGTCTTCGGACTCAATCTTGTCACGAGCATCCTTCCTACTCTGCTGGTATTTCAAATGCGACCCCAACATATTAACTAATAAGAGTCAACGACGCCGGCACGATGGATCCTCTACTATCTTGGCCTCAAGCCTTGGAACAGCTACGGCAACTGCTCCCCTTTTTGTACCTTGACCATCTCTTCCACCCAGCAGCCTTCGGCTGTTTGGCTGAAAAAATCGATCAAATTATTTTGATTCGATTGAAAAGGCACCCTGTAACCGTTTACACCTCAACGCTTCATGCGTTCGATGCGTTCATTCATGCATGCGTCCATGCCATGCGGGCTTCAGCTTCAGGCATCAGGTATACGTGATAGAAATGGTCGAATGTAGCCTAGCTAATTTTACACGAGTGTTGACGCTTCAGCTCTCGGAGCTGATTCTTGAGTAAGTAGTATCTTAGGAAGTGCGAATCGTAAGGTTAGCATGGAACGAAATCGCGGGAGCCGCCGTGCACTAGCATCTAGTAATCCAACTAATTCGGGTAGGTTAAGTAGCACTCGAAAGAACCAACGCATAGCGCGAGGGCACGAGCCTGCTGAAAGCAATACTGTTCGCGACTCTTCGACTCGATCCATAGGAGCTTCAAAGGCTGCTTCGGGTTTTCTTGATGGGTTAAGTGGTAGCGCATCTATATCTCGTGGCGCCAACGAGACCCACACGAGCGACATGGGCAAGCTCAATGGCCCCGCACAGACTGGGAACTTCATAGAGGAGACAGAAGTCATGGCGAGCGAGGGTAAGCTTGGAGTTTGGCCCTACAGCGTGCGCAAAGGCGCCAGCGCGGCTCAGCGGCTCCTCAAGCTAACCCGAGAATCCGTTGAATCCAAGGAGAGCCCAGCAGCAGTTGAGGCGGCGCCAACAACCTTAGAGGACAGGCAGTCTCCACGCGAGCTAGCCAAAATATCCTCCTCCTCCTCCTCCTCGTTATCATCGTCGGTGCAGTTTATGCCGGTGGGAAAGCCGGAACTCACTGCAGCTCAGGCTGCGACGATGGACATTCTCGCTACGGAGCTAGCCGCAGTCGAGCGTGACGAAGCCAAAGCAGTCGCTGCGCTGTCGCGTTGCACCGCAGAGCATCGCGCTGCGCAAGCCGAGCTCCAGAAGTTCGCAGCACGCGCCGAACAAGCCCGCCAGAATCTGAAGCTCCGGCGCCCGCCGCCTCCGGCCGTGGCGCCGCTGCCGCCTCCCCTGTTCCAAGAAACCGCGAAAGCGCACGCGCGCGCTGCCGCCAAAGCACGGTGGCGCGCCCAGCAGGAGAGCGACGCAATGGCAGCGGCTGCCGAAGCCCTCGCCACCACTGCCGCCCAGCGCGAAGAGGCTCGGCGCCGGCAAGCGCTTGCTGATGCCCCCGCCCGGGAAGCAAGGGACGCGGCTGGCCGAGGCGCTCGCGAAGCGGCTGCTGCAGCCCAGGCCAACGCGCAGAGGCTCGCGGCAGCGCAGGCGCAGCAGCGGCTCGACGACGCAGCCCGGCAGTCGCAAGCACGGCAAGTGCTGATCGAGTGCCCCGGCTGCGGCGAAATACTCGCGCTCGCGAAGCTGCCGCGCCACCAGCGGGAAGAGTGCGAAAACCGCAAAGTGCCCTGCAAAAACTTTGAGTACGGCTGCCCTTGTCTGGTGCGGGTCCGAGACCGCGCCCGCCACGAAGACGCCTCGTCGCTAATCCGCCCGCGCAGTTGCCTGTGGTTTGGCGGGCCGCAGGCGGCCAACCGCGTTGCGCTCGACGAGGAAGACTTGGCGCCGCCGTGGACCGCGGAGTACTGGGTGTGGCGCCCGCCCTGCGCGGAAGCCGCCGTGGCGCTCGTGGCGAAAGCGCTCGAGTTGCGGGTGCTCTTCACCGGCCTCTACGCGCAAATGGCCGACGTGAAGTATCGCGTGGATTCCCTGGAGGGCGACCTCGTGAACAACGTCAGTGCAGCGCACACTTTACAGGGACCCACTAGTCTCAAACAAAAGAGCGGGTCCAGAGGCTTGGACCAAGCGGCAGAAGCCGACGCTGAAGCGGAACGATCCAAAGCGGCAGCGGAGGCCGCTAATGCTACCAAGAATGCTGCGTCGCTGCTGCTAGGAGCCAACGACATGCACCGCAAGGTCGCTGTGCAAGTGGCCGCAGCTCGAGCAGCTTACGTGGACGTGTTGAGAGCAGCGGGGAGGCGTTTGGCAGAAGCCGACGCAGAGCTTGAGGACAGTCCGGATAGCCAAGGCAACGGCGGCAGCGGTATTGACATCAATAACGGGTTTCCACAGCTCATTGGAGCTGCTGCAGCCGGTGTTGTTGGCCAGTTGAACACTTCATCGGTGTCTTCTCAGATGAGCCCTCCTCTCGGTGGGTATCGAACCAAAGCCGATTTGGAAGCTGCGCTGTTCCCCTTGCTGATTCAGTACGCGCCTCATGCACTGGCGGCTGCGGCGGAGGCTGCAGCGGCAGCGGCGGCGGAAAAGGAAAGGGTGGACAAAGAAAAAGCTGACCGGGAAGCCGCTGCAGCAAAAGCTGCTCGACTGGCAGCCGTAGCTGCTCAAGCGAACGGAGGCGAGCCCGGAGGAGGAGATGGTGATAATTTAAATGCCACTTCAGGGGACGACAAAGAAATAGGCCAAGAAATTGCCACAGGTGCAGTAGTAGCCATAGCAAATAATGGACCGGATTCAGACGTAGGATCTGGCAGCGAGAATGATGATGACGACGAGAACAGCGACCACGAACAAGAAAACCCTCCTGATGCTGCTGCCGCAACTGACAATGCAGATGACGATGCTGGTGCGCCCTCGGTTGTGCGCATGGCACTGCCTGAAGACTGGCTCGCTCAGTGCTACACGCCGAGGCTTTTGATTGACGCAATCAAAGGCCGCGCTTCTGATGAGAAGTCTGCTCTGACCGCCATGCTGGATTTGCTCACCGAATCCCAGGGCACCAAGAAGAAGGGCAAAAAGGACAAGGTCGCAGCGGCTGCGGCTGCCGCCGGCACCAAGAAGGTGATGACCGAGCGCGCTCGCAAGAAAGCCAAACGCAAAACCAAGGTGAAAGCCGCGCGCGAGGAAAAAGCCGCAGAAGTGGCCGGTGGGCAAGGACTGCCGTTTGCCGAAGAAGTGTCGAGGGCCGTGAAAGGAAGACTGGGGCGGGACACCATCGCGTGCTCCGAGTCTGGCCTGCGCTTGCAGCTGGAAGTCGGGGACCGCGACGAGCTGGGGATATCGGTACCGGACCTGGGGGAGTTCGTGTTCACCGATGCCCCCGCGGTGGGGGCGCCGGGTTTTGGGGAGCGGTCTCTGGGCTGCGTGGGGCGAGGGCGCTGGCAGCACGTGGCGTTTGTCTGCAACTCCAAAGGCCGCTTGCTGGCGTTCCTGAATGGCCATGCAATTCCTCGCAAACCCGGTGGCGGCGGTGGGAAGGACGGTGACAAGAGCAACGACCACAACGACGACCAGAGCACCAAGGCGTCGACCAAGGACAAGAAATCCAAGGCGGAGAAAGGAGGCCGCAGCAGCAGCAGTGGGAATGGCGGAGATGACAAGTCAATTGGCGGTGCGTCGGCTTCTTCGAAGGACAAGAAATCGACAAGCCAGGATGGCGCCGGTGGACCGAGTGGGAGCGACAAAGGCTTAGACCTTCGGGCCTTGGAAGACGCGCTGCTTGAATTGCGCCGCACGGAAGCCCTGGCCAACTCAGTACCGGGGAGCAAAGAAGCCGCAGCAGCTAATGCAGCTGCAGTGGCGGTCGAGGAGAAAGTGGCCACCCCCATCAAGGGCGAAAACAGCAACACTTTGATGGAAGACGCCTCCGCGGACCTCGACAGCAGCAAAAATGGCAAAAAGAAAGCCAAGAAAAAGCGCCCTACCGTGCTCGGCCTACCGATGCGAGACATTGGCGAAGCACTAGGGCCAGGTCGAGACCCTTCCTGGGGCATTGGGGGGTCGCGGTGCTTCCACGGCGCGCTGCAAGAAGTGCGGTATTGGACGGCGGCGCGCTCGAAAGGCGAGCTCCGCGGCGCGATGCACACGTTGCTGGACGACGACGCGCCGGCCACCCAGGGTTTGGCGGGGTGGTGGACCTTGGAAGAAGGCGGCGGCAATTACACCATCGACGTGACCGAAGGGCGGTTTCGAAGCCAACTCCAGGGGCTCGGCCGAAGGAAGAGGAAACGAAACGAGAGCAAGCATGACAGCGGTGCTGGCGCTGCTGGTGGTGCTAGTGCGAATGGCAGCATTAGTAGCCCCAAGAGCAGCAGTAGCAGCAGTCAAGGAGGGTTGAAGTGGGTGGAATCGGAGGAAATTGCCGACGGCGCCGAGCCACCGACGCCAGCGTGGCGGGAGCGCGCGGCCTGTGCGGTCAGACTTTTGCCACTCTCACATCCATGCACTGCATTATTCCCACGGCACATAATTTCGATTGCTTTTTTTTACATTTCATTGAATGTATTTGCGTTTTTCTGTGTATTACCCATGCGCGCAGCATCGTGTGTGTTTCCTTTTTGAGTTCACTTCGATTTTGCTTGGATTGGGCCCGTCTTTACGTGCAGGTTGAATTGAGACGAGTTCGGCTCGCGATCAGAGGCCGAAAACTGCTCGAGTTGACGCCTTGCCCATCTGGGTGTGGCGAACAAGTGGTGCGTAAAAACGTACGGTTTCACCGTGCGTACGCGTGCGTGAACCGCAGCGTGTCGTGCTGGATCTGCGGGATGGGCAACATTCGCCACCGCGACCTCGGAAGACACTTGAGCCAAGAGGTTGGTGACCTGAACATGTATTATACACCGAATGCTATGCCTAGTTACTCTGAATCAGGATTTCTCTTTCCATTCTTCAACCCCCCCCCCCCTGAACGCCTTTTTTCTTATCATTGCTTTTTCTTTTACGCACCATTTTCACCCATGCACACGAACCATTCCAGTGCCCTTTGGCGCTCAAGCGCGCTGGGTTAGTAGCCGCCCATTTGGACAACACGAAAGTGGCGCCTTGCGTGCTCTGTGGAGAAGCGGTGGAAAAGAGAAGGCTGCAAGAGCACCTTTCCAAACTGTGCCAGGAACGGCTCGCAACTTGCCCCAACGGGTGCGTGGCAATTTACGCATTATGATTCCACACATCTCCCTTCCGAGAACCTACGCGTCTGTTGTGCATGATGACTGCTCATTTGTCGAAATCATTTCTCGTTTATCACATTTTTCCTGCACGTGTTTAAACTCTAAATTTACCCCTATTTTCTGCTGTATTGCTTTCCTCTTTTCTTTTTCGTTTTTAAAGTTGCGGCTTGCGCATTGTTGCTCACCGTTTGCCGCGGCACGAGTTGGAGTGGTGCGAAGCGCCAGAAATGGTGGTGCGGCGCGGCCTTGCCGTGAGAAGCCGGCTGCTGCGCCCTTACAACCGCAACTGGAGCTTGGCTGAAGGGATTGATGCGGCCGACGACCCGGATGCAGTTCAGATGCGGCCTACGAGTGGGAGAACCCCACGCTTGATGGAAGCCGAAGACGGCCCAGCCACTTCTGGCCAATGATCGATCTGTTTTTCTTTTTAGAAGGAAAGCTTAAATATCAGGCCTCCGCAATGGCCATTTCGAATTCCTCCTTTCTTTCTCTTTATACTTCATAATTTTATGATAATTAATTCGCATTGCGCTTGGAAATTTTTGAATGAAGCATAAAAATGCTATCCATGCATGATGCACCCATGCATGGATATAGGCGACAAGCAGGGTTCGAATTCCCCTTGCTTTCGCCACCCTGCCCAGTGTTTGATACGCCAACACCAGGGAAATCCTTTGGTCATGGGTGGATCGGGGATTTTTAAGTTCCATGGTTATAATTACAGTTGCAATTGTAATTGCTAAGTGTAAGTGCTACGTGCTACGTGCTACTACTACGCTAGGTTAAGATTCACGCACGTAATTACGCGGGAATCACGCGGAAAGTGAAATTTGCGCCAATCAGACGTGATTTCCGTCACGGGAATCGGCTCAGAATAGAGTGACGTCACCATGGAATCTACTCGAAATTTTCAGTAACATTTCGCACTTGTCTGTATGCGCACAACCATAGTCCATGGCGATGAACACTGCAGCTGAAGGCGCACGCACAAGGCGGGAGGAAAGGGCGCGAAGAGAGAAAGGGGGAATAAAGAGAAAGGCAAGCGCGCCACACATGAAACTTGAAGATACGACGACCCCCAACCACCAAAAAGAACACCGATTCCCTCGTATTTACCGTATACTTGAGGACGATACCGTATGTATACCGCACGTGATTCCCACGTAAATACCGCGTAAATACCACGTGAAGTGAATTTTTTAAGACCTCGCGCGTGATTCCCGCGGGTACGTGAATCGCAACCTTGCTACTACGTGTAAGTGTAAGTGTAAGCAGTGAGCATACCACCGCAGTTCGTTACATTTGCAGAATTAGTTAGCAAAATATATGAAATTAGCTAAACCCCGCGTCATTTAGAGCTACTATTAGCCCCCCGATATCTTAAGCTTCGCGATTTAGGGCAAAAGTCACCAAGCCACCAAAAATCGTGTTCCTATGAGCTTTGAGATATGCAATCTCGTGCATAAGTTGGAGCATCCTTTTCTTTAGCCTGCAGCCGGAGTGACTTTGATGAGCTTGATGTAATACTTCAAATTGCTGCCTGGTGGGACGAGGCATTCTCCGTTTTCAGTGCAGACACCCTTGTCACCGTAGGCCATGGCTGCTGGAATCAGCGCTTGCACCTCTTCACCTGTAGTCATGTACTTAATGACTTCCTCGACCCCAGGAATAGTTTGCTTTGACCCCATGCGAAAGGCGAGCGGCTTGCCTCCTTTCTTTTCCGTAGAATCAAACACTTCACCGGTTGGCAGGAAGGCTGTGTAATCGATGACTACGTACTTCTGGTCGGCCGGGTAGCACGTGCCCAACTTCCCGGTGAAGTCAGACACTGGGCAGGCGCCCTCTTTTACGGTGGCAAACTTGATGCCATTTTTGGTGGTCCGCACAGAATCAGGTGAAATCTTCACGGCAGCCTGGCTAGGCTTGGCAAACGCTGCCACGCCCATCAGCCCAAGCGAGGCTTGCTTCAAGGCCCCGCGACGATCAACTCCTACTGCCCCTTTAGAAGTCAGCTGCGATGTACTTTGAAATTGGAGCGCCCCCACGTGGCTCACCAGTAACAAAACAAGGCATGCTACAGAACGGCTCATGGAACCTATTTGAATACGCTTCCACGTCTAATTCTTGATTGGTGCTATACTCGACCCTTGGACCTGCCCAACCTGAATGAAAAATGAAAGCAAGCAAAAGGATGAAAAGGGAGCATCTTCTTGAAGAATGTGACGTATGTCGCTCTAACGTGATACGAGAAGAATGCGACCGAAGCGAAACAAAAACGAGATCCACAAGCAAGAACCAAGAAGTTGTCATGAAATCATGAAATCATCAAGTTAATCATCGACGAAAAAGATGTCAGCGAAAGGAAGTAGCCAAGCAAGCAAGCTATAGGCACTGAGAACGCCGTGAAACTCGAGACATCGTGTAATAGACAACTGTATTAGGTACGTGATTTTCTAGCTAGTTTTTTTTGCTAGCTTTGACGAGCACGGTGTAAAGTTACGTTGGTTCACAAGAGAGAGACATCGCAAGCGTTGTACGACGATCTTCAATTGCCCATTCAATCACTCAAGCCCTTAGCAGCTTGCTAGTGCCACTTCTCGTTCTCAGTCTCTTCGAAATTGCAGTATTAATTTTTTTCTCATGTTTATTGCTATTCGATTCCATGTAAATTAGATCAATGCGCCAAGTGAGTCTTCTTATGGGCCTCTTTTGTGGTCGGGTGGGCGCATTCATTGCTCCGATGCGCAATGTCCGAGCAATGTCGCTTGCCCGAATGCCCTTGGCCAATTCATTTCAGGACGTCAATAGTAATCGCAAGGCAGATGCTATGGTAACAAATTCTACATATGTTAATCATAATCGTATCTTAATTGTTCATAGCTAGCCAGAATCCATATACTACTGGTGTCTCATTTACTATGCTCCAGTTGGGTATCAGAAACATCATATTTAACGATTTCTCTTCTGCATTCTCTTTATTTATAGAATGGTGTCGCATCGAATGCGCCAGTAGTTATTTTAGTGCGCACTTTCTTAGACCAGAACGTTGGCGCAGTAGCTCGGGCGATGCTCAACTTTGGGCTCTGCGACCTTCGACTGGTGGACCCTCAATGCGACCATTTGTCGGACGCGGCCAGGGCCCGGGCGTCTGGTTCCCAAGTACCTGTACTAGAGCGCGCTGAAGTGTTCCCTACGGTAGCCGCAGCGAGCGCCGATTTGAGAGCTACCTTTGCCACCACAGCGCGCATGCGCGACATGACGATGCCTGTCATGACGCCCCAAGACCTCGCACGTTCCGTCGCCGAGTTATCCATCGAAACTGCCTCTGAGCTTACCTCTGATGCTGCTGGGTCGCTTGGTAGCGATGGGACAACTGCGACTACAACGGAGGAGACGGCAACCAACATGGTTCCTATGCGGTGCGGCCTAATCTTTGGGCCGGAACAGTCCGGTTTAACGAATGCTGACGTGGCAGGCTGTGACGCGCTGGTGCAGATAGCGACCAACCCGAACTTTGCGTCGCTGAATTTGGCGCAAGCTGTGAACCTCGTGGCCTACGAATGCTACAAAGAAACGCTTGCACGATCCAGCAAGGGCAGTGGGACGGTGGAGGAGGCAGTAGGAGACTCGAGCTCAGGATCAGCGGAAGCGTCGAACGAGAGCCTTCTGGGAACATCCTCAGAGGTGCCACTGATGACACCAGCTGCTGCTACGCTGCGGTGCCGCGACGGGGACCGCCCCGCCACTAAAGGCGAAGTGTTTGGCTTGCTTGACCGGCTGACCAGTGCTTTGGATGACGCGGGTTACAAAAAGGGGCCGCAAGAAGGGCCGAAAGGCAATTCGCCGAGGTCAGCCGCTGACGAAAAACTGGTGGCGCTTGCTGGACGAGCTGCTCTCACGAGCGGAGAGGTAATCTGGCTATAGATTGCAATGGAGGAAATCATGTAGCATTACTTCGGCGTTTAAGACGGGAAGCTTGTATGGAAAAATGTAATTCATTTGACAACTCATGGCTGGAGTATTCATCAACGGTGCATCTTAGCACTATCCCAGAGACGTTTGACATGTTTCTTTCGCTTACTCGCAGGTCTCTTTGCTTCATGGAATCCTTTCAGCGCTTTCCGAAGTCAAACAAGCGCGCGCTGCTGCCGTTCCTGCTGACAGGCGCCTGGACTGAGCATTTGAGGATCCGCCATCGGCAGAGCGTTTTACCCAAATGCTTCTCCAGGGTCGATTGGCGCGTCCGACTAGCCATTTTCCAATCATTTCATTTGTACTGCTGTTGATATGAGATACAGCCGAGTGTGTTGATGGCCATCAAAGAAAAAGAAAGGCCGCCTTGAATTGTGTTTTATTTGAATTGGTTGTTCCTTACCGGGCCGTGTTCCCAATTTCCTTTCACCATTTCTTTGAATATCCATAGAGACTACTACGTAGGATTCTAGGTGTGTTATTTAGTTTTGAGGCCGCACCTTCACACGTTTGCAGCTTGAGCGCCTTCACCTGCGCCAGGAAATAGACAAACATCAAAAAAAAGAAAGGCGGTTTCTTCTCTACCTGTTAGCCTTCTAAATCCAGCCCTTCTCGCTTCTCGGGGCCTTTCTCTTTCTCCAAAAAACTTCCTCTGATCTCAGCCTCATTTTGGACCTCGTCGCTCGGGAAATGGCTCGCAAACACACGGCATTCTACAACATTGGCTTTTCGGAAGCCAAAGCCTTGTACAGACAGAAGCTTTCACGCAAATGGGGTCACGCAATTACTCGGGGATGGGCGACTTTTCTTCTGGATCGCCTGAGGGACTTCGTTGTAGTCCCTTCCTCTGCGGGCGGAAACTCTTCTTTTGAGCTGCACTCTCAGAGCATGGAGGAGCGTGCCACTTTGGACCGCTACCATCACTTCCATGGCCACTCGGGCATGTGCGCCTGATTAGCTTCGTAGGTCTAGTTTGCGCTGCTTTGCTTTTCTTCTTCTACCTGTTAGTCCAAAGTCTTCTAATTCTGGCCCTTCGGGGCCTGTCTCAAAAAACGAGATATTCTGTGCACGACGTACAGTACGACGGTACAAGTGGTGCAACGACACAACGACTACTTACTTGCTGGGACAACAACAAGATGCCGTAGTAGCATGCACCCCCCGGTGGCCCGCCTTTAGAGCGCAGCGGTTGTGCCCCTCGTTTGAGCCATGGGCGCGTCAGCGTCCGTTGTCGAAGCGCATGGGTTTGAGACGGTTTTTGCCAACGCTGATACTGACGGGAGTGGCAAACTCAACC
>Ga0307931_1001395_pt1 | contig 15850 bp, 11 predicted proteins | sample OrgLakmetageno47_FD_201816 | JGI IMG/M metagenome (GOLD analysis project Ga0307931, IMG submission 201816) | Saline water microbial communities from Organic Lake, Antarctica - #47 | ecosystem: Environmental > Aquatic > Non-marine Saline and Alkaline > Saline | place: Antarctica: Organic Lake... | reverse complement strand
AAGTCTTCCTTGCTCAGCGCATCAGGGCTACTTTCTGGGCACGCAGCTCTGAATGCTTCCCGCAGGGCCTCCACTTCGTGTGCCGAAGCAACGCGGAGCGCGCCTGCCATGGATGCCTTCACCTTGCAGCGCTGTGCGACCTGGGCGGAATCTTTGCTGCCGCCATTACCCATGAGCCGTGCGCTCCAGCTGCTGCCGCTGCTGCTGCCTAGCCCGCGCACTTCGCCAGCTTTGACCAGAGCATAGAGTTTGATGAACTCTTCTTCATCGACGCTGCCGCTCTCGTCTGTGTCAGCGACCTCAAACGCAGCGAGCAAGTCTTTGGGTGGTGGCAGCGGAACATCAGGCTGATCTTCTTGCATGAGTTTCTTGACGAGCGTCATGAAGGCGTATTTCTTCAACGTCGCATTCCCACTCACGTCACCGCCGCCAGCAGCTGGCTGCCGGCAAGCAGCTTGAAAGGCACGTCGTAGTGCGTCAACTTCCTCAGGCGTGAGCATAGGGAGCCCGCCCACTACTGACGCCTGCATGCGCGCTAACTGTGCCGCATTCTTAGATCCTGCCCTTGTTGCACCGCCTCCACCACCACTGCTGCTGCCAATGACACCCCCAAGAATACCTCCAAATATGCCTCTTCCGCTGCCTCCGCTACCTCCACTGCTGCCACAGCCGAGACCGTGCACTTCACCACGCGCAATTAAGGCAAAGAGCTTCACGAACTCTTCCTCGTCCACAGAGTTGGAATTGTCCGCATCTGCGAGTTCAAACGCTGCCTCCAGGTCCACATCAGAGGGCTGCGGAAATTTCCGTTCCAAAGCCAGTTTCTTGACAAGCTTCTTGAAGTTTGTTTTCTCCAAATCAGGTGCCACTGAGACTGCGCCAGAAAAGTCCAAAGACTCGCGCACGTCTGGCTCATCGGCAAAGGCTCCCCTACCGCCTGGATTTCCACCAGAATTGCCAGACTGAACGGCGAGGGCACACGCTTCGCGGAACTCGATACGCAGCGCGTTAACATCGGCTTGCCATGCGGCTGCATCCTTCTCAGCAGCTCGACGGAGAGCAGCTTGCGAATCGCCGCTGCTGCCATGGCTCACACCTTCACTGGCGGCAGTCGCTGCTAGCGCGACACGGAATGCATCTGCCTGAGGACCTGTACCGTGATGGCTCTTGCCCCAAGCGGGCATTCCAAAGAAGCGACTGCTGCCGCCGCTCAATCCGTGCACTTTACCCGCTTTCACAAGTGCATACAGTGCCAAAAACTCGTCTTCGTCCACACTACCATTGGCATCAGCATCGGCGATCATGAAAGCCACATTTAAGTCAGCGTCTTTCGGACCTGTATGATCAAGCCGAGTGCCTTCAGAAGTAAAATTGTCTGCATGCGCCACCATGATTTCTTTTACGAGCTTTTTGAAGGCCTTCTTTCCAAGGACCCCGCCGCCACCGCCGCGAATTCCAAGGCCACCGTTGAGCTTTACGACGGCTGCCTGAAACTGGAGTCGAAGATCTACGGCCTCGTCCGCGGAAAGGTAAGCTATGAAGGCATCATTGCCGTCACCCAGGTCACCATTTTCTAGCCGTTGCTTACCTTTTGGGCGCTTCTCAGCAGCAGCTTCTCTCATCTTGGCTCGCCTCGCAGCAAGGGCGCCCCCTGCAGTGATGTCGCCTACCGAGACCAATACTGCAGGCCCTGCCTCTTTCTCAAACAACGCAGCTACCTCGGCCATGGGGGGCCTTTCCAGCGGTTCTTGCGCCCAGCATGCCTTGACAAGCTTGGCTAGCGGTTTAGGTGGCGCTGGATGGCTTGAAGGTATGCCACCTTTACCTGGAACTATGGCCGGGCGGAGCCTTGTCATTGTAAACGCAATGATTTCATGGACGGCCTTGTTCTCATGTGGCTGTCGCTTGAACCACAGCTGCCATAGCATGATCCCTAGTGCATAAACATCTGCTGCTGAGTAGTTTACTTTCTTGAGCTCGTCATCACCCGCGAAGAGCTCAGGGCCCGAGTATGCGGGGTTACCTAAGATCAAGGCGTCAACTGGAGGACAGCCATTGGCAAAGTTCAAGTCTCCATCTTCCGCTACTTTGTCTGGCTGATCAGGATGGCTGCCTTCACCGTGGCGATTGAGAGTACCAGAGCTGTTGCCGAGACGAGCATGACCAAGCAGGCCACTTAAACGAACGCTCCTTTGCTTTGGATCATTGAGTAGTATATGTTCAGGTCTTAGGTCTCGATGCGCTACGCCGTGTTCATGAAGGAAAGACAAAGCGCTCAAGACTTCCTTGGTAATTCGAACCAGTTCCTTCTTGTTGAACCCCTCTTCGTAGATGTAAGCAGAGAGAGTACCTCCAGAATAGAATCCCATCACTACGAACAAACATGGCGCATCATTGTTACCTACAATTGCCCCCGCCTCCACAGATTCCAGGTCACCTGAGAAACGCCTGGAGTCGCTATCACCGCTCTTACCACTCTTGCTATTTCTGCCTCTGTTGCGGTTTTTACCGTTCTTAACCGACTCAGGCGTTGTTCCAAATATCTTGACGAGGCAAGGATGGGCAAGATCGGCTAAGCGGGCCACTTCCAGCGCTGCTGCAACTTCAGCCTCAGACCTCGAATGTCCAACTAAATCACTACTGCCGCCAATACTAAAACGCTTCGCGAGAATCTTATGACTACCGAGATACGTGCCACCGTATAGAGCTGCGCCTGATGTCGCACCCCACGCAAAAGGCTTGCTGTCCAGCTTCACGTCAGTCCGCGGTAGTAAATATGCTGAAGGATCGAAAGATCCGTTGTTGCTACTTGAATTCGGCTCTCCACTTGGGCAGAAAAGTGATGATAGAATCCCTATCAGAACTAATATCACCGGAAGAAGCTGAGTGAGTGCATTCTGCACAATGGCAAATAGCTGAGAGTTCACCATAAATACTGAGGTGGTAGCCTCTGGGAAAGCACCCAGAGACCCAAGGAGCGCAATGAGTTGCGTCAGAAACCGGAACAAAAAGCTCGTACACTCCGATCGCGTCTCCGCGAGAAAGATATAAGGTGCGTACAGTATGAGCGAGATAAAGGTAAATATTTCCAGGATGCACAGTACAATCACTTGAATGAATCCCCATGGAGCCAATGCGTTCACAATCAAAGCAATACAAATGAAACGCACTACGGACGCTGGGTAGTAGCTCGCATGCTTTGGCGTGAACTTGTTGAACAAAAGACCATATGCATTGTTGAAATCTTTGCCCTTGACATTAGGAATCCACTTGCCCGATTCACATCGAGCTGCGAGGATCAATGCGGCAGCACCTTCTAATGGGGTGCTTCGCTGCCAAGGAACCTTTTCAGCGGGCATTTTGCCGTTAGCATTGAGCGCTCGCTGCATTGCCAAGGGAGCTCTGACGTCGCTGAAAAGAACGCTGAACTCATCGTAATCTAGGATACCGTTGCCATCGACATCCAGTTCCTTGAAAAGGGCTTGACCCTCGTGCTTTGTCATGCCCATCTCGCGCGCAAACTTCATAATCTCTGTGGATGACAAGTACCCCCCCATGGAGCAATTCCCACCCAGCAGACGGTCATGGGGTCGAGGACTCCGACGGGTCACATTTGCAAGAGGCTTCCAAGATGAACTCCCTATGAAAGCATAACTCAGCTTGAAAAGCCAGGTAATAAACACAATGATAACAGTAATTTGTGTCAAAGCAACCACTTTCCAGCCCATAGCTGCATTTCGAGCGCATAGCACTCCAATGGAAGTGTCGAGCATCCCTAGCGACATGGCTAAAAACACCTTGATTTCGATGTGCGGAAAGCGGTATCCACCTTGAATTCGGTGTCCAGAATACCCACATAGCTTTGCGATACACAAGAAAGTGAGATGCGCAGCGAAAGTAAGACTCAAGGCGAAACAAACCCAAAAAGTATGCTTTCGCATTGCTCGTGATGCTTTGGATTCCCAGAGTTCGTCTTGTTCTTCCAAAGACAAAATCTCAACGACACCATTGCTTGTCGATGCTACACTGATGGTGGCTAGATTATCGTTACTTGTGGCGTCCACACCACTGCTATCACTCCATAGTGCGTACAGATTCGAGTGGTCACCGTCAATAAAGCGTCGTCCTGGAAGAATCTCTGATGCGTTGAATGCCCGAGTATAGACAGCGACAGTATCTTGCTCCATACCAAAATTCTTACCTGCTGTGAAATCGCCATCTTGTCCAAATATTAGTCTACCAGTATATTGATGACAGTCTGCGAAGTTTGCATTAATTCCATTCGTCGTGGCAACACCGTCAACATAGAGCATCATCGAGGAACCATCCCAAGTCAACACCACGTAATGCCACGAGTAGGCGTACGAAAACGCGCTGCCGTCGATGCTGATGCAGTTGCTTTTTGAGCCTGCTGACCAGGTGAACCTGCGAAAGGATGTAAATTACTATATCAAACATGTTCAATCGGTAAAAAAACATTAAACCCTTGATTAGACTTACCAGAATAAAGATTTCGACGTGGAGTAGGGCTTGATCCAGGTTTCAATGGTGTACTTTGAAGGCAACAGGAATGTGGATGCAGTCGAGAAATAATAAGCAGACTGCGCATCAGGAAAGATCCATGAAACTGACGCCACTTCAGATCTGTATAGCCAACCATCAAAATTGATAGATTCCGTGATGCTGATTCCTAAAGATGATACCTTGATTGTGGCATCAAACTCATTATCCGTATTATCTTTGCCACTGCTGTCTCTCCATAATGCATGAAGATTACTGTCATCCAAGACGACATATCTTCTACCGTAATAGATCTCCGATACGACCCATGCACGATTGTACATGGCCACTGTGTCCTGTTCCATGCCTAAATTATTCCCCGCTGTAAAGTCGCGGTTCTGCCCGAAAACTAATCTGCCAGTGTGTCCGAGGCAATCCGCAAATCCTGCACGGATGCCGCTCGTAGTGGCAACACCGTTAACATAGAGCACCATTGAGGATCCGTCCCAAGTCAATACTACGTAATGCCACGAGTAGGCATACGAAAATGCGCTGCCGTCGATGCTAATGCAGTTGCTATTCGTAGTCGTCGACCAGCTGAACCTTTAATGATGTAGGATTCAAAGAGAAAAAAAAAATGAGTGACGTATAGATTCAATCAGAAACAAAGAGAAACCAAAGTATCGAAGTAAACTTTGATTTAAGATCTACGCACCAGGTATAAGCACTCGAGGTTGAGTACGGCTTTATCCACGTCTCAATCGTGAACACACTTGGAAGGACGAAGTTAGACGCAGACGAAAAGTAGTACGAATTTTGATTGGCGGGATATACCCACGAGACTGATCTAGAGGTCGAGCGCACCACGGAAGAACCCGATGACGTGCACGGACACTCGTAAGTAGTCACTCCGGTCTGATGATTGTACCACGTTAGCCGACGACGGCTGTCGATGAAATAGGATCTATCTCGGCCACTTAATATGACGTTCGTCAACGAATACGCCCAACGAGGAGGCTCAATACCCTGGAGATTGAAGATCTTTAGGCTACCCGCAAAATCGCGTCGATATGCTTTCGGTGCGCTGCGAAGCTTGCTCGTGACAGCGATACCTTGCACAAGGAAGAGCAAAGAAAGCGGATCGCCCGCGTGATTCTGTGAACCTTGGAATTGAGAACCGCCATTGGCACCACCACTACTTGCTGAATTCATTACCGATGAGCCAATTGAGCCGGTAATACTGGAGCCGAGTGTGCTACCAAATGTAAGAGTGCCCAAAGCAGCTAAAAGAAAAGCGCCAGATGCCCTTCCTACAGCTGTTTCAAAATTATCATACGCCACGATTGGCTCTATGGCGGAGAACACGCTTGGCTCAGGAGTCGGCGCGGGAACAGGAAGCACAGAAGGCGCCGACGATGGCAGCGGAGTTGGTAAGAGTGAAATCGTGGGCAGCGGCGACGGCACCGAACTTGGAGATGGCGTGGGTACTGTTGTCGGCTTAAACGTGGGCCTCGGACTCGGCGCAGGCATAGGATTTAGTGACGGCGTTGGCGACGGCAGCGAAGTCGGCACAGAAGACGGCTGAGAGGTGGGCACTTCAGTAGGCTGTGGAGTGGGCGAAGGCGTTGGAAGTGGGGTAGGATATGCGGTAGGCACGCTAGAAGGCTCTGGAGTGGGGGAAGGCGTTGGAAGTGGAGTGGGATATGCGGTAGGGCGGCTTGGTGCCGGAGTGGGTAAATAAGTGGGTAGCGGTGTTGGATGAGGAGTTGGTGCACTTGTGGGAGAAAGTGTTGGCACTGGTGTAGGAGTTGATGTCGGAATTGAAGTTGGAGACGACGTAGGCACCAGGGAAGGCACCAGAGTCGGCAGCGAAGTTGGGATTGAAGTAGGTGCTGGCGTCGGTACCGGTGTAGGGTACTTGGTTGGTCGGCTAGGCGCTGGTGATGGCAGAATCGTTGGCAGCGGAGTCGGTTCGATGGTAGGGACCTATTTCAATAGCAAGAGTCAAAGAGAAAGCAGATTAGCATGTGAGATGCGACTTGAGAGAGGGTAGCAGAAATTTTTGAATTAATTGTGAGCGGAGTATCATCACCGGCGAAGGTATAATGCTCGGCACTGGGCTCGGGACTGGGGAAGGTTCGATTGAAGGCACCGGCGTAGGGATAATCGATGGCACCGGTGTGGGCATTAGTGAAGGCACTATTGTTGGCAACGGTGATGGCATGAGTGAGGGTACTGGCGTGGGCATAAGTGAAGGCACTATTGTCGGCAACGGCGTTGGCATGAGTGAAGGTACTGGAGTGGGCATAAGTGAAGGCACTATTGTTGGCAACGGTGTTGGCATGAGAGAGGGTACTGAAGTAGGCATTAGCGTAGGTACGGGCGACGGCGACGGTGTCGGCATGAGTGAGGGTACTGGCGTGGGCATTAGCGTAGGTACGGGCGACGGTGAAGGTGTCGGCATGAGTGTAGGTACAGGGGTTGGCATAAGGGTGGGAACGGGAGTTGGTACACTGCTTGGAAGTGGAGTAGGGCTAGGAGACGGAAGGAGTGTAGGTACAGGGGTTGGCATTAGCGTGGGAACGGGAGTAGGCAACGGTGTCGGTACAGGCGACGGTATTGGCGATGGTAGCTGCGTAGGAACAGGGCAAATCCTGATTTGGTAGTCACTGCAGACTGGAGTCTTTTCTTCGCAGTAAGTGGAGCCGCAGCACGAGTTAAAGGTATCTGATCCGTACCCGTCCTCGCAAAGGGTACAACCACCCGTGAGATTCGCAGGATAAGTCACCAAATCAATGGTCCCGTCACCATTCTTGTCGTAACTACACCCTTCACAGGCTAAAATACCTTCACCCGAGGTGTAGCTCCCACCAGCACAATTCGAGCGCACTATGAACGATCCATCGAGATGCAAGTCATCGCCCGAGCCACCTGCTGCGGCATTAGCACTGTTGTTCATAAACACGTGGCCCATACAGTCGACGGCAGCATTAGGCGCAATGTAAAGGCCGCCTCCGCCAATTGCACCATTGGCACGGTTTCCAAACCACTTTGTATCACGTACGAGCGCCTCCGAGGTACCATTCATGAACAGACCTCCTCCATTACCACTCACATGATTGGACTCAAAATGACCGAAGTCTAAGTCTAGAGTGCAACCTGATGACACATAGAGACCACCTCCATCTCCCGCACCGCGATTGTGTCGGAAATGTGCCACAGATATCGTGGCTGTCACACCCTCACTCAAATACAATCCACCACCATGCGTCAAAACTTCAACGCTGTCATCACCGTCTATTGAGTTGTACAAGAAATAACCGTACGACATGGTGAATAAGCTGTTCGCACCAATGTAGGCACCTCCGCCCCAACCATTGACTGCAAAACTGTCGCGCATCGTAACTTCTGTCAATGTGATTTCCGCACCTGCATCAACGAAAAGAGCACCGCCATAGCTACTACTGAAGCTCGCTTCAGTGGCGCGACAGTTCGCAAGCGTCAACCCTTGTAATGTTACTTCTGTACCAGCGTTGCCGACATATACTGCGCGGTGCTTCCCTCGACCGTTTAGCGCGTACACTTCTTGCCCATTGATCACTAAGCCCGTAAGCGTCTGAAACCCAAGAATAGCGATTGGGCCCGTCAACCTTAGATCAGCGTTTAGAGTCACCGTGCGGTCAGACATCAATGCATCTTCAAGCTGGACTTGTGAGTACGCCTCCTTGGTTTCAGTGTACGCCTGGCACACCAACGCACTTAAGTTGGCTGGATAAGTCAAAGTGCAGCCGTAGCATCCGAGTAAGCCCGCGCCAGTGTTAGCTTCACCCGAAGCGCAATTCGTACTGAGGCCAAAAGTGCTTGTGGTGAAGTTCGCGAAGTAAAGGTCATAGCCCGCAGTTGGCGTCAAACCGGCAGCCGTATTATTACCAAAAGTGTAGGCGGACAAGGTCACTGATGAGCCAGTACTGACGTACATACCACCCCCGTGAACTTTCGCGGAATTGCGCTGCCAGTCGCACCGAGTGAGAGACGCCGAGACACCGGTGGACGCAAGAAACAGACCACCACCGTGATTCGAGACCGCATGGTCTGAGAAGCGCACGTACACAAATGTGAGGGTGGCAGAAGTTGACGCATACACGCCGCCGCCTCGAGTTAGAGTTGAGCCCCTGTTGTGACGCAGCACCACATCTTGCCAATTCGCAACTACGCTAGTACTCAAATACACGCCGCCTCCGTAGCTAGCACCCACGTTATGCGATATCTCACACCCATTGTTCATCGTAACCGTGACACTCGACGAACAATACACGCCGCCGCCGTTGCCCAAAGACAACACGTTATTTGATATTTCAGTTCCGGATATGCTAAGAGTTGCGCTACTCGCTACGCAGATACCGCCTCCACTGCCGGAGCCTGAAATAGTGTTGCCAATAATACGTGATTGTTCCAGAGTCAAAGGGACGTTCGAAGAGACAAATATTCCGCCCCCATCGCCTGCAGCACCCAAGACATTATCGCCAACGTCACATCTATGCATCTCATTAATTGTGAAGGTTGAAAAGTATACACCTCCACCGCTGCCATCTCCTAAGATACGATTTCGAGTAGTTATTGTGTACTTCATTGCAAAAGTAATGTAATGGTTGACAAATACTCCAGCACCGTTGCCTAAAGCAATGACATTGTTCGTAATATTGCTCTTCGTTATCAGTATAGTAATGTATGAAGCACTATACGAGGCACTGCCGATAGCGCCACCATGTCCTGAGCCCTCAATAGCATTACTGCAAACGTCGCCGAAGTGCATGCCAAGAGAGGTCGCTGTAGCCATATAGATACCTGCGCCATGTCCAGCACTTTTCAAGATGTTCTTTAAGACATGCGTGCCATTCATCGTTAGTGAGACATAGGAATGAGCATAAATGCCGCCGCCATAAGCCGTCCCATTCTTGATTTGATTACTCGATACCTCACAATTGAATAAGCTAGCGTCCACATATGAGCCCAAAAATAGTCCAGCGCCTTTTCCTGCTCCAAAGAGCAAATTTGTTGACACTATAGTTCGTGTCAGCTGGATGGTTGAACTTGGGCCCACCCAAATTCCGCCACCATTGCCAGTAGTGGCAGAATTGCGCTCGAAGCTCGAATCTTCAAAAATCGCACGGTCAACCGTCAAGACAAGGCCACCACCAAACCCAGATGCAATGTTATCCTCCACAACGAAGCGCGATGCCCTGACATAATCTGAGTTGACGAGGCATCCGCCACCATTCTGGGCGCCGAAGTTGTGATGAACCTACGAACAAGAATCATGAAAATTTCAAAAAGAAAGACAAACGATACACAGCCAAAAAAATCGTATATAGCAATAGTCATGGACAAACTCATACGGCAAGAATTGCCATTGATAGCTCATGCCTAAAGTCAATACTTTACTATTCATACGCACGTGAAGATCACTGCTAATGAATATAGAGCCTGTATCTATGTAGCAGCCTGCACCGAGACCGCCCTCAGACACATCATTGTACGCAATAGTACTGTTCATCGCCTTGATAGTGCTTCCTGTCCCCGCATAAAGCCCACCACCATAGCCACTGGTAGCGCTGCTGCGGAACAACACTGATTCTACCAAGGTCAATACTGCATTGTTGTCCACAAATAGAGCTCCGCCGTAAAATGCCGGGCCTAGAGGCGTGCCCACATAGTAGTTGGTTGAAGCGGCGCAGTTGGACACATTTAAAGCGCGCAGTGTGAGCTCAGTCGCTGCATTGCCGACGAAGAAGCATCGGTGCTGATCTTGGCCGTCAACTTTATAGAAGTCTTGGCCATCTATCACGACACCTGTAAGTGGCACAAAGCCCAACACAGCCACTTCCGAAATGATGAATATGTCAGCTTCCAACGAGATGACCCGGTCACTTTGCAGCGCAGACTCAAGCGCATATTGTGAGGTCACCGACGCTGTTGTGGCGTTAGATTCGCAGCCACTCGAGGTCAAATTCGCAGGGTAGTAGATGTTATTGCAGCCTGAGCAGTATAAAATGCCATGCCCAAAGTTATTCGGTGCATCAGCTGGGCAGCCGTTATCGATCGTCTCCGACCCACCAGCATATATGTCTGATGAGGCTTGATCCGTTGCGTTATTATCATAAAACATATAAACTGATAGTATCAACGAAGACGAAGAGGTCATGTACACTCCACCACCATACTTGCCACCAGAATTTCTCGCAAAAGTCGATTCAATCATTGTGGCTGAATTATAATGGTTGTACGCCCCACAGCCGCGGTCTTTACATACATTACCCTTCACAACTGTGTTGTTGAGCTTTACGATTGAGTTGGTCCATGCCGAGAAGCCACTGCCCCGCTCAGCTCCGAAGTTATGCGTAATGAATGAGTCAAAGATGCTCACTTTGGTGGAAACTCCAAAATAGCAACCAGCACCATGATAACCACTCGTGATTTCATTGGCGCTTACAGTGCAACGCTCGAGAACTACGGTGCTATAGGTACTAGCATACAAGCCTGCACCATACCTGTCTGCAAGATTATCTACTATTACAGTTTCTTGGAATGTGCAGGTGGTACGATCTGATGATACCACGTATATTCCCGCACCATACCACGCATTGTTGCCAGTAAAGGTGCTGTTAAACACAACTAGCGCATTTGAGGACCCAACAGAAAGTCCACCGCCGTATCCTGACGCAGCTGAGCAATTGGTGATAGTGATTCCGTGCAGGGTGAGCGTGACACCAGGTCCTGCGTATATCCCAGCACCATTGCTAGCACTATAGCTCTCGGCATCCACATAGCAATTGGCAATCACGAGGTCGATCAGGGTAACCTCTAAACCAGCGTTCGCAAGGTAAAAGCAGCGATGCTGCCTTTGACCATCTACGCTATGCCCGCGGCCGTCAATGACCACACCTCTGAGTGAGGTGAACGCCAAAATTGCTACTTCGTGCGCCAAGTAAATGTCACGAGCCAGTTCAATGCGCTGCGCGTTTAAGACCCCGGACTCTAGTTCATGTTGCGTGTGTGCTACTACCGTGTCATTGTACACCGAGCACTCTGCTTCGGTCAAATTGGCAGGATATACATACGCGAAGTTGTTGCCACCCCTCAAGATTTTTCGGCCAAAGTTCGAGGTGCCTTCGGGACACACGCGATTCCAATACACTCGGCCATTGTTGTTGTAGAAGGAAGTAGTTGCGATTATGTCAGCGTAGTTGTCATCTCCTGCAAAATTGCTATCAAATTCCCAGTTGTAGTAGTAGCCTTTTCCATAGTTATCAAAATAGGCCTGCACATACGAAAATACATTAGATAAATATTATGAGCAAAAGATAACTTCATTTAGAACATAAAAATCTCACCCCGCCACCATAGGAACCAGCGTTATTATTAATGTATCTCGTCCGATAGTGGTAAGTGATAGCACCATCTGCGTGAAGTATTCCAAGAAAAGACAAACATAGATCGCGTAAACAATATCGGAAGTCAGAAGAGCAAACATCTCCAAAAATCCACAAAAGAGTGGACTAAAGTTGACTTTGCACGGAAGTTATGATCATGCATAGGCCCTTACATAAGAAGACTATTCCATTCGATAGTTGACAGTACTTACTTTGATAGTGACCGCCTCCTCTATACTTGGCTTGATTATGCAAAAAGGAAACGTCTTCAAAAGTGACAACTGCCCCTGTGTCATGACCAATACCTGCATATTTCAAGGGATGCAGACAGTGTTAACACAAAGAATGTTTAAAAATGAGCCCCGCATGAACAAAAAACGACTGAAAGACTTGCGTAACCCTATGTCGTACTTACCACCACCATATGTGGCGCCAGTATTGCCCTCAAAACGAGTTTCTGATATACTTCCCACAATGCCGGAAGCGACCCACACCCCTGCCCCGTGGTATGTCCGGGTACCAGAATAGGAGTCATCAGAACCCCCACCAATGATAGTATTGTTACGGACGACACATCTATCAGACATCTTGAAGGTTGACTCTAAAGAGTATGGTGAACCATGGAAGTATATGCCAGCGCCATGTCGGTATCCAATACTCGAAGAAATGACAGAACCTGATATGGCAGCCTGCGAAAAGGCCCCAACATATAAACCGCCGCCATTGTACGTGCGTGCAATTCCTTCATTGATAGCACTGTCGTTCAGAACAAGGTTAGACTGTGATGTCGATGAAGAAGAGGCATATTTTCCGTTTAAGAAAATATTCCCACCTGACACCTGCGCAACGCATTTACTAATAGTGCTGCGAACGATTGTAAGGGTAGCTGGCCAATTGGCATATATACCTCCACCATAGGTGGCTTCGGAGGTTGATATGTGCGAATCATAGACATTGATAACCGCACTCCCGCTGGAATAAATAGCACCACCACGGCCACTTACAGCCTTGCTTTCTTTGATAGTAGTGAACATTGCATGCAGAATCGCGCCAGACTCCACATAGATGGCACCGCCGTAAATACCACTGAAACTACTGCTGGTAGCTTCACAGCCAGAAAGACCAAGCCCACGTAAGGTTAACTCTGTGGCTGCATTAGCAATGTAAATACACCTGCAAATTAGAAAAAAAAACAAATCAATCATAATTGAGACAGAGTCAACTCTGACGCAACTGATACCTCGTAGGTGCAAGTGCAAGAAGAGAGCGACGTCGCTGCTGCTCCTGACTAGCATAGATGGTAAAAGTTCCATTTCCATCGAATATCGCACCAGTCAACGGATTGAAACCCACTACTGCAACCTCCGAAAGCACTGTGATATCGTTGAGCAAATTGACAGTGTTATTGAACATTATCGCAGCAGCAAGCTCACGTCCCGATTCTACATCGACACTTGGAGTCCAAGGTTTGCATCGTGTGCGATTAAGGTCAGCTGGGTAGGTGATTGAGCAACCGTAGCACCTCAAGAGACCAGTACCAAAATTATGCAACCCATTGGTGCACCCATTTGAAAGATCAATAGACCCAGAATCTACGAGCAAATCACGATAAGAATCAAACAGAGCAGTATTGGCACTGAAAATATACGCCTGAAAAAAGACGTGAGCTTCGCTACCAGTCACATAGGCTCCCGCGCCTGAAATATGAGCTTCATTTTTGGACCACTTACAGTCAACGAATTTAGACATCGAGCCCGAAAATCCCCAAGTATAGCTTCCTCCACCATGAATGGCATAATTTGATGTCATATGAGACGATGTAAATCCCAAGGTAGTAGAATAAGTAAACAGACCGCCGCCATGTGATGCATGATTCGAATCAAAGCTTGTGTGGCTTGCGGTTATATAGCCGTACTCTACGAACAAGCCGCCTCCATAGATGCTTACAAAGTTGCTCATAAACACACAACGCAACATTGTTGTCATGCAGCTTGATAAATAAGCGCCACCTCCGTACGCTTGTGCACTAGATACACTGTTATTGGAAAATGTGGTGCCTGTTATGGCCAATGTGGCACTGACTGCATACATACCGGAGCCTATTAAGATGAACACACGTGAGTAGGCACGGTGAAGTCTGGAATAACTAATATGATATCTAATTTTTCACGTCAACCACACATGGCGCAGATAAAACAATAAAATGAAGGCCCCTAACTTACCATAGCTTTGGTAGCCGTAGTTACTACTACAACTCGAGCGATAGTTGTAGTACGTGTTGCTGTCGAAAGTGCAATCTTCTATCAAAGCCTCTGTTCCAGAGCTTAAGTACAATCCTGAGCCTTGATAGGCGCGATTCGACGTAAAGTTGCTACCCCTAGAAAGCAGGTTGCCGTTAATGCCCATGTACACACCCCCTCCGTAACTGGCATCAGATTTGCAACTCCCAGTGCTTGCCGTGCTCGCCGATACCACACAACACAGCAATGACAGCGTAATTGAGCTGCCAGTGTAAATGGCACCACCTTGGCTTGATGTGTACACGTCTGCATATATACTCGCGTACCCGTTCGCGATCGTCAAGTTCGTTATCGTCACCTCCGTACTCGGATTGTTGATGTAGAAGCAGCGGTACGTGCTCCCGCCGTCAAGCGTATAAATCCCCGCACCGTCGATCACCAGACCAGTCAAGTTTGCTTCACGAGCGATGGGAGTCCCGAGCAGCTTGCCAGAGGCTTGATTCTCAAATCCGAGCACCGCCACTGCGTGCGTGAGAGAGATGTCCGCAGTCAACTCGATCCGACGATCGAACATGATCGCCGATTCTAGCTCGTCTTGCGTGTTTGCCGTCTCATAGCTCGTCCAGGGCATGCACCCCATATCCCGCATGTCTTTAGGGTAGAAAACCACAGAGCAAGTGTAGCAATCCAGCAAGTCTTTGCCGAAGAAGTACAGTTCCGCTGGGCACCCAGTCTCAAACAGCACCGTTCCACCAGCGCGATGCATGTCGCGGTACCCGAGCGTGCCGGAGTTGCCGACAAAGTATGATGACGTCAGAGCTGCCGAGCCACTCACAACATACCATCCGCCACCTGTGGGTGCATAGTTCGAGTCGAAGTCGGTATGGTTTACGGTTGTCGAGCCGCCTATTGTATACAAACCGCCTCCATAGTCACTAGCGTAATTATCCGAAAACACGCAATCCAACATCGTTGTCATGCAGCTTGACAAGTATGCACCGCCTCCGTGAGATGTTGCACTAGAAACACTGTTGCTCGAAAACGTGGTGCCTGTCATGGTCAACGTGGCGCTGACTGCGAACATGCCAGAACCTGACAAAAGATACAAACAAAACAATAAAGGGACCTCCGATTAGGCTCATATAAGTACACTATAGCTATAAGCGCAAGATACATGCAACAAGTCGCCCGAACATCACTTACCATAGCTTTGGTAGTTGTAGTTACTACTACAACTCGAGCGATAGTTGTAGTACGCGTTGCTTCCAAATGTACTGTCTTCGATCAACGCCTCTGTTCCAGAGCTCAAGTACATTCCTGAGCCTTGATAGGCGCGATTTGAAGTGAAAGTACTTTCGTGAAGATGCAAATTGCCGTTAATGCCCATAAACAAGCCCCCTCCGTAGGTGCCAGTGGTCGAGCAGCTCCCAGTGTATGCCGTGCTTGATGACACAACACATCTCAGCATCGACAGCGTGATTGAGCTGCCAGTGTAAATAGCGCCACCCTGGTTGGGTGTATATGTTGCTGAACTCGTGTACCCGTTGATCAGTGTCAAGTTCGTTATCGTCACCTCCGTACTCGGATTGTTGATGTAGAAGCAGCGGTACGTGCTCCCGCCGTCAAGCGTATAAATCCCCGCACCGTCGATCACCAGACCAGTCAAGTTTGCTTCACGAG
>Ga0307931_1001394_pt1 | contig 15854 bp, 14 predicted proteins | sample OrgLakmetageno47_FD_201816 | JGI IMG/M metagenome (GOLD analysis project Ga0307931, IMG submission 201816) | Saline water microbial communities from Organic Lake, Antarctica - #47 | ecosystem: Environmental > Aquatic > Non-marine Saline and Alkaline > Saline | place: Antarctica: Organic Lake... | reverse complement strand
GGGACTACCTTCAATACCCCCGAGCTCGCAACAGTTACGACACCAAAGTCGTTGCTAACGCCTATTAGATGGCACCCTTCCTGTTAATACTAAATCCAGTCCCCCCTCGGGGGGGATCAGAAAAATTCACTTCAGGTGGTGTTTCCGCGGTATTTCCGGGGCTTTTCCGCGGGTTTTCGGTGCCGTGGTCATGATTCATAAAGGCACTGCTAAATCTCTGTTGCTGAAATCACGTCTGATTAGTAAAATTTTCCCTTTCCCTAATTTCCCGCGGGAATCCTGACCTGTAACCCAGCAAAGGTTTGAAGGTTGCGTTTCACGTTTCACGATTACGCGTGATTCGCGCTCTGAGGCTATAAATTTCCTTTCCGCGTGATCAAAGCGCGATTCGCGCGTGATGTACGCGCCGAATTTAAATCTTCGGCATTTCTAAGTTTGAAGGTGAGTCACTTCAGTATCAATGAAAATTCACTCTCCGCGTGATTTGCGCGTGATTTACGCGGAATTCCTAACCCAGGCAGCAGGGCACCGAGAAGACGCTCAGCGGCGCCTTATGATTATTCGTCGTCGCTGTCAGAGAGGCCCTTGGCACTTGGCACTGAGTTTGCTTTCTTGGCTTTCTTTCTCAGCCGGCTCTTCGGGGCAGCCTCCTCTTCCTCGTCTGCTACTGCTTCCTCAGCCGCTAGAGCCGATGCTTCACGCTTTCGAATCGCCGCATTCTCGACCGCAACATTTGAAGTAGCAACCGCCGCTTCCTCTTCCTCTTCCTCGTCTTCTTCATCCAGCATTCCATGGTCTTGACGCTCCGTAGCTGGAGTGTCGTCCTCAGCCATGCCTTTATTCGAAGACGCAAGGTCCTCGTCGTCGTCGTCGTCATCATTAGTGGCAGCTTTGTCAGCCAATTGTTCTTCGAATGTCTCCTCCGCTGGAATATCGCCATTTTCATCCTCTTTCCCCGCCTCTTCTTCTTCCTCGTCGTCATCTGCCATGAGGCGCGCAAAAGCTGCTTGCGAGCTCGGCACGTCTTCATCATCATCGTCGCTGCTGCCACCTTCGTCATCGTCGTCGTTCGCGTCCCAGGCCTTGAGTCTGAGTTGCTTCGCGCGCTGCATGATTTCAGCCTCGTTGTGGTCCTCGTAGCCCGCCTCTTTCAGCCCTTCTACAAGCATCAGCTCGACCGAAGCGGAGTCCGCATACTTGGCATACAACTCCTTCAACACCGCGTCTTCCCCTCGGCTCCAATTCGTCGTCTTCTTGTCACCCCCCTGAGAGGAGGGCTTCTTCTTGACCATGCGCTTCTTCTTCATAAGCACCTTCTTGGGCACGGCCTCCACCTCTGCATCAACGTCAAATTCTTCTTCGTCAGAATCCACCAGCCCGCCTCCGCCTGCTCCTTCCTCACTTACTCCTGCTCCAGCTGCTGCTGCGCTGTCGCCCTCCATTCCTTCTCTGTTCTCTTCACCATCATCTTCTTCGTCATCGCCTTCGTTGAGCGGTTTCGTCGCACTTCGAGTCGCTGCCCTCGTAGAGGATACTGCTTGCTCCCTGTACGAAGAAGATGAAGAGTCACCGGTCTCCTTGGTCACCTCATCTGGTGCCTCTTCGCGGTGAAGAGGGAGGCTGAGAGCGGCCACAGTGAGTGGATCCGCGTAATGGTGGTTCAGCCTCTGACAGTACTTCACCCGTGCGAGAGCTGCTTGCGTGAAGATCGCATCAGCAAAGAGGACCCGGTTGCTAGATGCCATGCGCGTAAAATGACGAATTAAACTCGCCGCAAACGACTGCACCCCCTCAAAGTTGGTCCTGGTGTCCCGCCCATTCACGAGGGGGTCATTCAAGATCTTGGCACAGAGGGCGAGCATCGGCACGTTGTACAGCATCGGCTCTAAGGTAGGCTTGGACGTCCGAAGGCCCTTCTCCTTGGAGCTCGCGGCGGCAAAGTACATGTGCGCTTCTTCTTCGTCGTCGTCGTCGTCCTCGTGCTCGAGGGGCGTGGCGCAGAGGCGCTTGAAGAAAGACACGCAGTGGTGGTTGTTGCGAGGGGAATTGTGGGGGTAGTGCTCGAGCAACTTACGGTGCAATCCTACGATGTCCGCAGTGGCCAACTGTATAGGACGCAACGCAAGGCGAACAGGAAATAGATGGAAGGGCAAGAGAAATGTATCGTAAAGTGTAATTCATGCTCAGTGGAGTTGCCATCCAGAGGTAAGAGAAGGAATGCTGTCTCCGACAAGTCCGTTACACTACCTTCTTGGTGTAGTTGTGAAGGTCAAAGAGTTTGGCGATCTCCATTTTCGCCTCTACTTCCTTGTCCAGAACGGCAAAGTCGTCGCGCTTCAGTCGCAAGTCCAGCACCTGGCACAATAGTGGCAATGGCACATAGAATAATAAATATATATAAGTCTTCTGAAAAACCCTCTTGGCATTCTTCAAGTCCTTTCCCTTCCTAATTCCCCCCTCCCCCCCCTCTTCCGCCTCCCCTCGCTCACCTTGAAGGTCATGTAGCCCAGTTCGCACAAGTTCAGCAAGTGTTGTTTCGAGAAGGTCGCCGGTTGCCAGGTGCGCCACAGCAGGCCCAATTTGTCCGTTGGATCGCTCCCCAGGTAGATGCTGGACATGAGCCCAACCGCAATCCGCCGCATCATCAGGTTTGCACCTCTACCTTGACCTTCTTCTTCTTCCCCACTAGAAGCGCTAGTTGTAGTAGGGCTCGCGGCTCGCATGTACCACAGCAAGTGCACCATCTCCAACAAGAGCTCGGTGCAGTGCTCAAGGTCAAGCCACTTCTTTTCGGCGGCATAAGACTCCACATACCTGTGCATTGGAGAGAGAAAGGTAGACAGAGGTCTTAGCATTGCAGGGATAGTAATGACAACGGAGTGAAATCTTCGTGTTGAGAATGTCTTCAAGCTCATAATTCCTCAGCTGTGAAGAATGAGCACAGGTGGCGTTCCAGTGTATGCTCCTCCTCATTGATAGCCCTCCATCTTACCTGTGCACGAGGTTGAAGCTGAACATATCCATCGAAGTAAACACCAAAGCGCGCTCTACCCTTTCGTAGACTTCACCACTATTACTAGTCACATCGTCATAGATTCGGCTGTGGCGGCGCAAGGCTAAAAAGAACCTCTGCAAACGAAAGAAGACCACTCGATCGGCCTCATGAAGGCGGGACGATTCCAGGCGGAATTCCGCCTTCAAACTCGAGAAAAACACCTGTATTGAGGGTTTGTCACGTTATTCCATAGATCACGCCAGCGAGAATAGCATATAAGTAAAGACAAGGATCAAAACAGGCGCCGCATATTCCTCTCCTTCATTTTTCACGCACTCACCTGATAGCTGTCGTGCAAGCAAGACGCGCAGAACTTGGCGATGTATTTCTCGGACTCTTGGCCTGTGGTACGGCCGCTGTGGTAGCCTCGCGCGGCGTTGAAGGTCTTCTTCCTACGATCGGCCTTCGCCACCACCGCACTTCCCTGTAAAGGAGCATGCATGCCCTGCGCAGTGGCCTGTAAGGGGTTCGAGGCGAGGGTAGCGGCGCGGCCGCTGGCGAGATTGGCGCCGTTGCTCCCTTGTAGCCTCAGCACCCCCCCGAAGTGGGAATGTCGGCTCTGCGGCACCACCCCCGAGGCTCCACTGTACTTCTGGGCCAGCAGCTTCTGTTTTAGGGAGATGCCTCCACTAGCCGCTAAGCGGTTCACCTCGCGAAGCTTCTTCTTGGAGGCTTCCACTGAGGCTGCTGCCGTGGCTGAGGCGCTGGGTCGAGCAGCGGCAGCAGTGGCAGTACGATTAGGAGCGTCGCCGCTTGCGTCCTTGTCGTTGCTCGTTTTGGCTTCAGAGGCAGCAGTTGCAGTTGCAGTAGGGTTGGCGGAGAGGGCGTGGATGGCGAGCGCGATCTTTTCGGGGCACTGGTCTTTGAGGAGGTGGTGGGTGACTTCGAGCAGCACTAAGTTCAATGGCTTGTTGTCGCGCGTGCCGATGTCCTAGGGATGACACACCACACACGCATATCGCACCAAGGGGGAAGTCACAAGACGAACATGACATGCCGTAAAGTGTGAGGTGAAGCATTAAGAGGGCAAATGGTGGGACATGGAGAGAGTACTCTTCAACACGCATCTAACCAAGAAGGGTGAGGATATTCTCAGTAATCGTATAACAATAGTGCGGCCCAACCCTCCTATTACCTCGATGAGAATGCTAACGATGTCGAGCATCGACGAGCCAAAGGTTTCATCCCCCAGTGTGGACACGAAACGGTCGTGCATCGGCAACCCTACGGTTTATTGTAAAAAGAGCATCACGCAGTGGAGAGAAAGCAAAGAAAGGAATGCATGAGCGCGCAACGAAACAAATGCCTTATGCCTTATGTTTGCTCTTTGCAGACAAATTAAGAAGAATTACAGGGCCTACGGTGGATCATCTCACCCGCGTTGCTGTTGCTGTGCAGGGCCTCCAGGTTGTCCGGGATCGCTAGGACGTTGCGGACGATGTGCAGGCACAGCTCGAGCGTCAAGCTCTGTTCCTCAGATCGTGACCTCTTCCCATCGCCCATGCATTCGTTCATGGTCCAGACCAGTAGTGCCATCACATTCTTGTCGAGAAAAAGTTGCTTCATCGCTTGCAATTGTCTCAACTGGAAATAGGGGGCAAAACCAAAGAAAAGATAGGTAATAGGGGTTCGCGATGTCGAGTGCGTGCGAGCAACCAAAGGATTGGGTTAGAGATGGATTAACGAGAGCTGTCGACCACATTGAGGAAGCTTCTATGTAAGAGACCCTAGTTCACTCGTAACCCCCCTACCCCCCCCAATTCCCACCTGTTGCGTGGCGTGGCCTTTCCGATCGGCGTTCCGCTGTTTGGTGAGTGCTCCGGCTTTCGGGTCTTGTGGCAGCGACAGGTCCTTCTCGGAGGCTTCGCTCAAAGGCTGTGGATTCATACACAGGCAAGAAGAGCACACATATCGTCGTGAGCGAAAGTACCGGGTACATGCACGAAACAATCACCCATCAAAAGTGAGATCAGGAAGGAGCGTTAAGGCTTATGATTGGCTACTGTAAGCTCAAAATAGTGGAAAGAGCGCACCTTAGTAAGCTTGAGCAAAATTTTGAACATAATAACGATGGCGCGGGGGTCGTCGAGTGACTCGAGCAAGAAAGGAAAGAGCTTGTCGTGCGGCACATTGAGCTTGTGGAGCTGCGTCGACACTAGACGGCTGTCGTTGTCCTCACGGCTCAATGCTTTCTGGAGATCCGTTAACCACATGGTAGAGTTCTCACCCTTCACGAACAATTTTGAGCCATCTTCTAGATCTACAAAGACGCCCAAATTTTGCGTCACTAGCAGCACTTCTTCCATCAGCGCAGGGTCAATCTTGGGGGCGAACCATGGTGTTTCCAGTTCTTCGGTCAGTGGGATTGCTGTCTGTTTCTTACGCCCACTAGCGGCATCTGCCCCCTGTGCCGCGCCTTTCCCACTCTCGCCCGCTGAGTTAGCCTTCTTGGACTTGCTGCCTTTCGATTTTCCGCCATCGTCACTGTAGTCATCGTCGTCGTCTGAGGAGTCGCTATAATTGCCAGGTTCGAAAGCTGCCCTTGGCAATTCTTCATCACTCGCGTCAGACATCTTCCTGAGTATCAAGCATGTGAAATTTTGAAATTAAATGAATAGAGTGGCTAATGAAAAAAAACGGAAGCATCAAATAAGGCGCTTGCAGTGACAACGTGCGAGTTCTTGCAGCAGCCCCAGCTTCACGCATCACACCTTCCTCGAGGTGCTTGTCTAACTTTTCGCGCGCCTTGCTGGGATTCGAATGTCAAAAATACAGTGCTCGAACTCTGAGGTGAAAAAGTACTTGATTTCGATTTATCGGTCGGCATTCTTCTTGATCGGTGACGTCTTACGAATTTTGACGGGCCACGCCACGGTTCGATTTGAGAATAGCTTCAAGTTATAACTGTGGCAGGCTCGATTCCGCCCAAGATGTTCTCCCGCACGGCGCTCTGTGCGCTTTTGCTGCCCACCCTGGCTAGCGCCTTCATGCCAACCAGCTCAATGCTCACACGAGCAGCTGGCAGGCCGTCTCCTGCTCTTGAAGCTGTAGTGGAAGTTGGCTCGGAAGCTGAGGTACGACTCGACTCGACTTACCCTCCTTTTGCTAGCTTCTCGCGCTCGACTAGGCTCACTCAGCGAACGACTTTGGCGTATTCACAAAGAAGCTATTAACGTGTCCACGAGGCTTTGCTAGAGTGACCACATTAAGGTAAAGAAGTGCCTCACCCACGCCCAACCTCCTCTTATTGTTATAGTTTGACGCCGCCATTGCTGACGCTGGAGATAAACTAGTGGTGATTGACTTCGCGACTACTTGGTGTGGACCATGCAAGGTTATGCTGCCGAAGTTTGTGGAGCTCTCAGAATCGAACCCTGGCTCTGTTTTCTTGAAAGTGGTCGGAGATTCGTCGCCAGATGCATCGAAACTCATGAAACGAGAAGGAGTTCGTAGCGTGCCCTCGTTTCATTACTGGAAAGACGGCGCTAAGGTGCGGCTATAAATCCTATCGAACCCCTTGATCGCGTACTCCCTTAACATCTTATGTTGTCTCGCGCGTCATCACCAGTCTGCGCGCGTGTTTTTGTTATTACATTAGGTTGACCAGGTGAACGGAGCCAATCTCGAAGCGGTTGAGGGTGCACTGAGCAAGCACGCCTAAGCACGCTTAAGCGCAGCGCTTAGTTCATTGTTCTTGATAGTCGCCGTTTGATGCCATGAGGGGGCTGAGGAAGCGCTTCCCTCTGCGGCAGTATTTCCTTTACTGCGGTCGTTTTGTTGTAGCAACTCCCGTATTGTATTATTATAAAATTATGACATAAAAAATATTCAGATAATTTTCGAGACAGGCCCCGAAGGGCCGGAATTAGAAGACTAACAGGTAGAGAAGAAAAGCAAAGCAGCGCAAACTAGACCTAAGAAGCTAATCAGGCGCACATGCCCGAGATAATTTTGAATTCGTTTTTTTAAAGGAGCAATTCTCCGCTAGTTGAAGCTCAGGCCTGGTTTAACCTATAAACCAGAAGAAGAGACCAGTGCCAGGTATTCCCGGGTCCTCGTCTTCGAATTAGATATTGGATATATCATGCCCGCACCAAAAGCATAAGGTTTGGCCATGGACCATTCTAAATGGCGCATTTCCAAACACAAACGCCTTCTTGTGTCTTTGGATCGCACTCCCCTCCTTCCCGTCCGAACTCGAACTAATACAAACCCAAATGACACAGAAGCCAATGCTGCGGGCAGAAGTGTACGCGCGTGCGTTGCGCGCAAGTCAAAATCGTATAGAGGATAGTGTGTAGAGGGCAGGAAGTCCTCTTACGTCCTGGATTCCTTGGTGCTCTTAGTTGTTGATAACACAAAGCGCGGAAGTCCTTGCGACGAGGCAGATGGCTACTACCAGCACCTAGCACTTTTAACCTGCAGGAGGCCTATCTCACAGGTCCATCGTGAAGTGCAGCGATTCAATAAAGCGCCGTACCTGTGATTAAGCCAACAAAAAGAAACGGATTAAAACGAGAAATGGAATTCCAAACTCACGTCAAGAAGGAGATTCGCGTGAAAACGACAAACATAAGAAGAACAAAGATAACTATACACGTACATTTTCGCGGTCAATCTCCATGATGCTGCTCTCAAAACTCGTGCTTTTTACGCTGGCGCCGCAGTGAGCAGCGGCACTCGAAAAGGCCTGGATAGGAGGAATAAAAACGAAATTGACAACAGCAAGTCAAACAGAGGTAAGAAATGGAGTAGCAGAAAGCATCGAAGACAAAACGAAAAGACAATGAGAAACAGGCGAAATTGAGCCGTTATCGCGAAACAAACACAGAACTGCAAGCCAAATTATTATTTCGCCCACGATTACCTTTCCAAAGTTGTTGGTGGCGTTTCCCTTGAGGTCCGGACAGGTGACCCCCAGCACCAGGCAGGACTTGTCCTTCTCGGCGAAGAGCACCAGCGGCCTCGCCTTGTTCCCCGACCACTTTTTGTTGGCTCGGTGCATCTCCACTAGGTACAGGGCCAGCCGAGTGAGGGCGATGGGCTTGGTGAAGATCCCGTCGGCACCGCTGGAGCTCATGGGAAGCGAAACCCATCGGAAGTGCTTCAAACAGGTCAGGGACTTTTTCTCCACTAGACCCACAGCTCGCTCGACCACTGCTCTCTGCACGCGAATGCTGAGGTCTACGCCCCGAGCCAAAAGCGGCTCGTCTTTGCCCAGGAGCACGTCATAAGCCTTCCAGAAAGATTCCGACCAATCGTCCCCGTCGCTGTTCCCTGCCTCGGCGACGAGGTCCTCACTCGCAGCAGCAGCACCTGAGGAGTCAGCGCCATGACCAGCACTAACGCTTGAAGCAGCAGCTCCTCCACCTCCTCCTCCATCACTAGCAGCAGCTCCTTTCTCGAGAAGAGGCGCCCCAGTGTACTCTTCGAGCAGCGCATGCGCGCCCAGCACCACGTCCATTGCTGTGGTCTTGCGGCTGAAGCCCACCGTGCGCTGGAACGCGCTGTAGTGCAGACCCGCGTTCAACCCGAATTCCTCGGCGTAGTCTTCGATGCGCTCCAGCACCCGTGCCTTGGACTGCGGTGAGACAAAGGCCCACTTCTGCTTGCATTGGTCTAAGCTGAGGCCGAGCTTGGCGAAGAGCTCGTGCAGCTTAGCTTTACCCGGGGTCTGCCACACATGTAAGCGGGTGCTCACGAAGGGGGAAAAGTACATGGCGTCGTACAGGGACCAGTGGCGGAAATGCGCGAACTGCAGCTCCATCTCGGCGCTCAGGCGGCCATCTTCGGAGACTGCCACTTTCACGCTTCCATCGGAGGAGTCGACTTGGCGGTCGTGCTCGGTGGAGTTGGCACTGGCGTCGTTGGTGCGCGCAATGTGGGACTTCATGTAAGCGTGAAAGAAGTTGTAAGTTTCTTCCGTCATCTGTTGGGGGCAGTAGGAATGAGAAATAGAGAACGAGATGTGCGAGAGAGGTAAAACAAGGAATGGAAAAAGGAATGCCTTCCGTCACTCTGCTTCTTGTAAACGATCGCACGCCATCTACTAAGACTTCCTTCAACTCAAATAAGACAGTTACAGTAAATACACACCCACCTTTTCATTCACAAACGAGTCGGTGATGCCTAAGCAAGCGAGCCAGATTTGGTCGTTGTCGGCACGGTTCAGTTTCGAGCACAAGTCAAAGAGCACGAGAGCTGAGGGTAAGCCATGGTGGCATCCTTCATAGTAGGACGCCACACGCGCACGACGGTCGCGACGAGCAGCCCTCATGGCAGCAGCGGTGGAAACAGCAGCGTGGTTCTCATCGTCAGCACCTTCTCCTAGTTCATCTTCGCTACCTTGGCCGAGGAGATTGCCGTCACCGTCGCGGCCGGGCAGGTTAGCAGTGGAGGCTTTGCGCTTTTTCATGCGACGAGATGAGACACCTTCGCCACTGGCGTCTTGGCCCTCGCCTGTGTCTTCCTCTTCGGAATCGTTCAAAGCCTCGTCATCTTCATCTTCACCTTTTTCTTCGTCGTCGTCTTCCCCTGCCTCCTTGTCTCCGTCGTCGAGGTCGAATTCGGTCTCGCTCCCAGCCTCCACATCGTCTTCGTCCTCGCTCAGGGGATCTGCTTCGCTTCTCGCCTCGCTCTCAGTGTCGCTTCCATCGTCAGAGTCCGAGTCATTGTCGGAGTCGTCGCCGTCGCTCTGATATAATACATGACATGCGCGCGAAAGAAATATGCACACACACAAAAAAAAGAGGCTCATGAAAGAGAGATAACGTGGCGCAGACGAAGTTCACAAACACAAACATTTCTAGTCATAGGAGAAGCCCCCTCCAGCTAAGTCACCCCCCCCCACACACACACCCACGCTCATCCATACTCATCTTTACCGGAATGTCCACGTTGGCCAGCATTCCATCGTCGAACACTACCACTTGGGCTTGGTCCGCTGTTGGGAGAGAAGAAGACGGTGGGTAAACATGTAGGAAGAGAATAAATGGTGGCGAATTAGAGATGATAACTAAAAGTGGTTTGTACAAGAGCTAGCCCAAGCTAATGCAAGTGTATTCGAAACAAGCAAGAACCACCCACCGTGAATGTTGCTGAGGTGCACTGGTCGATGCGAGTCGAGGACTAACACGCGTACTTTGTCGTCGTGAGAGAGCTGCAGAGTGTTGCGAACGTTCATCGTGGCGCCGCAGTTCAGCATCACCTGAATATAGAAGCAAATAGGTTGAATGGGGCATTGGGGAGTGGTGAGCGCAGGGGATCACACCAACAAAGGGAATTCAACCGTCAACAACAGTATCATTTATGGAGTAAGGACAACTAGCAGACATAAAGCAGCTGCCTGCATCAAAGCTCTCAGCAAGGCCTAAGCCTTACCACTGTGTGGATTTCGCCCGAGTCGAGCTGTGTGCGTGTCGATGTGACATCCTCAACGTGCCGTACCTATTAAAAGGTTCCAGTTAGGAGGGAGGTGATGATATGAGGTTTAGAACACACTCAGTTGGGCGACTATCAATAAGGAAGTGGCACACAAGCGAGCATGCTAGTAGACTTACAAGTTTGATTTTGTACTGGATGTTGTCGACACGAAGGAGGTAGGTGAGAAGGCGGCATGCTGCGATGGCATCAACCTCAGGAGACACAAGGATGAGAACGGTGCATCCACCGCCTACCGCATCCTCCTGCAAACAAAGAATCACATGGAACGTGAGAGTCTCAAAACAAAGACTCAATGTTTAAGAATACTTGAGGTCATAAGCGAAAGCGAATCGACACCTTGATGAGGTCGTAGGCTTCATAAACAAGTTCCCGCTCGAGCAACATGGTTTTGCCGCTCGTGCTGGGTTCGGAAGTTTGAAAATTGCAATTTTGGACAACTTTCGTCTCACAAAAGATATTTAACTCATAACTCCCCTGTACTATACTTGAACTTCTTGCTTCTTGCTGTAAAAAATGTTTAACTTCGCCGTACGCGCAGCCGCTGGGCTCCTCTTCCTCACGTTACCGGGCGTTCGCGGATTTATTTCCTCTCCTGTGCATGTGCCCTTAAGGTGGTCACTCTTTGTTGTGTTGTTGGTCCTAGAGGCACTTTTGGCAAGCTATTGTTGAAATCACTGACACCATCACTTTTGACAAACTTCTTGGGCAATTTAGGGTTGAGCCGAGGTGGCTGCAAGTGTCATCAAGTGGGCCGTTACTCGCGAAGGCGCCTGAAGGTGCTAACAAAAGAACAGGGCCCACTGGACCTCGGCAAAAGAAGAACAAAGACGATGTTATTGAGGTATTTCTTAGCTTCGATATGACTTGCGTTTAGTAATTACACTCAGCTCCTCGCCTTATCTACAAAAATACCTATTCTCCTTCTTTTGCGTGTGCTCGCAGCTTGAAGGAAAAGTAACTGAAAGCTTGCCCAACGCCATGTTTCGTGTAGAGCTGCAGCCTACAGCCACCTCAGTAAGTACCGCTAGTACCGAACTGTATCCTTGCTCTTCCTTCGCCTTACAATTCTATACATATGCAATCTCATTCACACAGATTCTCGCCACTATATCGGGCAAGATTCGGAAGAACCAAGTACGGATTATCGTTGGAGACGTCGTGAAGGTGTGTTGACATCAATGACAGCTCCTTGCTTTTGAACCAGTCGTTTTCACTCGTGTTTCTCCTTCAAACTGTCCACTAGGTGGAGCTGTCTCCTTACGATTTGACGAGGGGGCGCATTACGTTCAGAAACCGTGGTTGAGTGGCCACATCTTACGGTGCTTCTTTTCTTTGATTGAGGTAGCTTAAGTCAGCAGTTGCAGCAGTCTACCTGTATCCATTAGCTCCCGCAGCGGTCAGAGCAGTCTACCTTCCTACTTCGCCTTCTGATGCAGTTTCCTGCTGTTCGTTCCTGGCGAAGTCCTATTTGCTAATTGGTTCTATTCACTTCAATTTTTAGTTGCCTTTTTGATTCACACTGAGATGCTTGAGTAAAAGCCAGAAGGCGATACACTTGAAAGTAGTAGTATGAAGAAAGGAACAAGGAAGATAAAAATGGAGGTGCATAACACATAACTATGCTATATATACTCTACATAAGATAAGACATACGTAGCTATAGCTATGGCTATCACACCAGATACGACTAGATGAGAAGCGGAGGTCCCTGGCGTGGCGTACCCATGGGGCTAAACAACGGCGTGCTCTCTTCAATGAAGAATCAGAATATCACTTAAGTCTGGTTTTAAGTTTCAAAATTATTTGAGACAGGTAGACGGCTGACGGCGCGCCTAGTGCTCCTGCCCAAGAAATATGGTTTTCTTTATGCAAGAATCGGGGTGAAATCTTGTTACTAGACATTCATCCAAAAATCTTGTCTTCGGTTCTAGCCGCACGGATGGGGGAGCTTATGAAGAAGATAGGCATGGAATCGCAAGTTTGCTTTCGGTGGGATCGGGGAACAATTGATGGTTTGTTCACTACTTATCTTGGGCTTTTTAAGCGGAGGAGACATGGACTTCAAACCTGAGCTTTGTTCATTGATCGCGTGAAGGCTTTTGACTCCATTCAACGGGAGACACTTCTGCTGTTTTACGCCGTTATGGCATGCCTGATCATTTCATCAAGGTGCTTATTCGGCTTCACTACGAGCAAAAGTGAGGATTGGTGAAGTGGACTCCGAGATCGATAGAGCCATAGGTGTGCGGCAAGGTTCATGTGAAGGTCCTTTACTCTCTCTCTTCATTATCCAGGCGGCAATGGAAACGTCGGAGTGGCCGGAAGGTGTATCAAATCCGGAGTTTACGACGCGTGAGTACGGGAAGACAGCGGGTGAGAGAGCCTTCCGTGTGCGCGATGCCTGTTCTTTTGAACTTTGAACTTCTCTTATCGCAGACGACTGTGTTCTTCTATTCCAATCGTGTGACGATCTTATTAGAGGCTCCAGTCACATCTTTGCTCGCCTTCGGAAATTCGGCCTTTGCATGCATGTTGGCCGCGGTAATGCAGCGTCCAAGACTGAGACAATATACTTTCTACCGCCTCGAATGGCGTACGAGGCTGCAGGCAGATTTCGCTTTTGCTTTGATGGCACTGCTTTTATTGACTTTTGTGAGGAGTTCAAGTACTTGGATTCATTGCTCCACCACTCGCTTACCTCTGATGCAGATATTGTCTAGTCTAGTCTAGTCTAGTCTAGTCTAGTTAATACTCCCCAAATACAAAGAAACACCACTGTGACACATAGGAACAGAAAAATATAACAGTTCGAACAAGTCTGACTGGGCTGTGTGCCCTTTCTTATAATGCAGTTATAGTCATTTACTCTTGAGGTGTCCTTCAGCCATCAGGCACCCGGAGGTTTGGGAATGGAGTGAGGCAGCTGTCTCCAATTCGACCTGTCCTTGGCAATGGCGATCCGCAATGAATTCCTTCAGAATGCCCTTACTTTTGAGCGCGATCTCCAACGCCCTGCCCCAAGTCATCTGTTGAAAACCAATAAGCTTGTCCAGACGGTCAGTAATTGCCATGGCGCCCGGCTCATGGGCATACGTGCGACTACTACGTAGACTAATTATACAGGGTGGAAATGCGGGCATGGTTCCTGTTTTTGACAGTTAGGAAAATGACACTAAGAACGGAGCAATTGTGCGCGACCTAGCTCGCTCTAGCTAGACAGACTGACCTTTTTTACTCTTCCTTGGCTTAACTCTAGTACAGCCTGCATCTTAATAATTTCAAATACATCATTTCAATCTGATAGTACCTGCTGTGAGGCAGCATTGGCAGCGGGTGCCTCCGATCAAAAGAAATGTCTTCCTTGCTCTCTCCCCGTCGAGGAGGCTCTGGCCTGGCGTCGATCAGCTCGCCTTGCCTACGAGTCAGAACGCCAGCCAAATCTAAGGAGCCTCTCCGGAATTCACCTCAATTGCGTCAAGCGTCTCCGCCTCGCAGCCCAAATGCATCGTCAAAACGAGGCCATTTTTTCTCCCCAGACGCAGGAAGTAATAAGAGGCCACCAATCACACCATTCAAGGACGAATGTGCTGCAGCAGCACAACATTCCATCACAGAAGTAAAACAATTTTCTGACGCGGAGCAGCCTAATGGTCCGAAGAAATGGACTTTGGAAGATTTCGAGATTGGCAAACCACTCGGACGAGGAAAGTTTGGCAATGTTTACGCAGCTAAAGAGAAAGTGTCGGGGGTTGTGGTAGCTCTAAAAGTGATGTCAAAGTCGCCGATGTTGGTTGAAGGAGCTGAGACTTCGCTGCAGAGGGAAGTGGCGCTGCACAGCCGCTTGGTTCACCCTAATATTTTACGCATGGCTGGCTACTTCCACAACCCTAAAAGCTGCTTCATCATGCTTGGTGAGTGTTGGGTTTTAAAACTGATCAGCCTCACATGCTGCCTAGTCTAACTTCAGTGCCTAGTATTCTCTTTCCTGAAGTTCAACCCCCGCCCCCCTCTAATTTCCTTTGTGCACTATATTGTGTTGGCTGCCTCTTCCTGTAGAGTATGCGAGCGGCGGTGACCTCTTTCGTGAGCTGCAGAAGCACAAGAGTGGCGCTCTGGACGAAAGGTTGGCTGCCAAGTACATGTGCGAGCTTTTGAGCGCTGTGGCTCACTTGCACCGCTGCTCGGTGATTCACAGGTGTATGTGTGTTATATTGGTCTGAAGCCTCTAGCTAGTATGATGACTCGAAGGCGATGTGCAAGTTGTGTTATCGTTGCTGTGACTCATAGGAGCAATACTCCTCAAATATGCTCTGCATCCTGCTCGCGTCCGTTGTCAAACTCTCTTCTTCTTTTCAGGGACATCAAACCCGAGAACTGTTTGCTCGACAGCGGCAATGTTCTCAAGCTAGCCGATCTCGGCGGAGCGGTGCATGCGTTGCCACCTTATGATGTGCGCCACACCCTGTGTGGGACCCCCGAGTACTTAGCGCCTGAAGTGCTGGCAGGCAGTGGCTACAAAGCGCCAGTCGACTCATGGGCATGCGGCGTGCTTATGTATGAACTTTTCTATGGAGCGTCACCCTTTCGAGACAGGGAGAATGACCGTATTTACGCCAACATCACGAGTTTTCAAGGGCTCGCTTATCACCTGCCAGTGGCAAAGAGGAAGCAATTGCCGTGTGATGATGCTTATCAGCTCATGGAAGGGCTCTTATCCGTTGATTCGGGCCTGCGCTTTAGCCCTGATACGGCTGCGTCATGCCCCTGGCTGAGCAGCGCTGAGTGCTAGGCTGAAATAGACAGAGAAGGAAGGATAGTCACGCGAAGAGGCACGGCAGTGGGAGAAGAGAAGCGAAATGCAGTTGCAAGCCGATTGTGCTCGGCGGATTAGAGCCATCGAACTATTTCAGACGATGCACTCCACTTTGGAAGTCTTTAGACTGTAAACGTCGCGCGATTCCGATTCCGCCATCCGCCAATCCGCTATTGCATATCATCCATTGTTCACTATATTTATAATTTACACTTGGAATTGGACTCCACTTTGGGCTTGGGCTCAGGAAGCCCATTACTACATTACAGGGGCTTTGGGTTTAATAACCCGGAAAACCAAAAACCAGGTAAGGGAGTAGAGGTGGTTATGAATAAGGGGATTGGGATTGAGAAAAAATGGATATATGGCTAAAAATCAGAAACTGCCGTTCTTGAATGGTAGGTATCAACGAGGAATGGTGGCCTCCTTGATGAATGGAGCATATAATTTCATCATATTTATGTACCAAATGGCCTACGGCTACCATTTTTCGCACTCTAATGCCCACATTACCGCCATATCTTCGTTTACCCCTTCTTCAAC
>Ga0307931_1001392_pt1 | contig 15861 bp, 14 predicted proteins | sample OrgLakmetageno47_FD_201816 | JGI IMG/M metagenome (GOLD analysis project Ga0307931, IMG submission 201816) | Saline water microbial communities from Organic Lake, Antarctica - #47 | ecosystem: Environmental > Aquatic > Non-marine Saline and Alkaline > Saline | place: Antarctica: Organic Lake... | reverse complement strand
GAGGCGGTGTTTTGGGCCATTTCGTGGCGGCGTTCGTCCAACCACGGCTCAATCCCAAACTCTGCCACGTAGCAAGTCACCAGGGCCGAGTAATTGAACGCGGGCGCGTCGTACATGTAAAACTTGCGCACCCAGGGGACGGTGGCCTGGAGTTCCGCGGTGTAGTAGTAGCGGCGCGCATGGTGCAGCGGAGCATCGTAGACCAAGCATTCGTCGACTCCACTCAGCATCTTCACCACGTGCTTGCTTTGCGCCTGGGGAAAGCTCAAGTAGTCGGCGGCCGTGCGGTCGTGCAAGAAGCATTTGCCGCCGTGGTGGCTCAGGCTCGAGCACGCTTGGGACTTTTCCAGAGCCGCTTGGCACGCGTCAAAGGCCATGGTGCCCAGCAACTGGCACTCGTCGGTGTGCCCGCCCCGCCCCGCGTAACCCGGCAAAGGCTCCGACAGACGCCCGCAGTACGCGTTCCACCGCGCGTGCATCAAGTCGCGGGGGTAGGCCGACAAAATGCTGGCGTCTTGGCGAGCCACCACGCGCCCACCCACCGACGAGCCCGGCGTGGTTTGCCACTTCGGGAGCAGCTCCTGAGGCTCGCTGTAGTTCAACTGGTGCAAAATGTCGCCGCACTCCTGGTTGATTTCCCGCACCACGCTGGCGGTTAAACCGGGCTCTCCCTTGGCCTTCCCACCGCGCCATTTGTCTACCACCTCTGACGCGTCCCGCCGGGTGGAGTACGGGCCGTCGGCACGCTTGGCTTCGGTGTTTTCTTTCACCCAACTCGCAATGCTCGGCGACACGGTGCCCAAGTTGGCCCAGGTGTAAATCCGTTGCGTCCAAGGCAGCGGGTCGAGGGCCACTTCTTCGAATTTCACGCGCTTGAACTTGTAAAACTGCCAATATGGGCGGCCTTCTAAAGTGGCCAAGTAGGTAGCAATGCCCCTAAGCGTGGCGCGGTAGCCCTGACACATCGGCTGCACGCATGCCCGCGCGCCGCTCACGCTGCCACTAATACTAACACTACTACTACTCTCGCCACCTGCCTGGCTGCTCAGCAGCCGCCGACCGCCACTTGTGGTGGAGGATTTGGCGGTTTCCCCACAAAAGGCTTCGAGCGCGAGCCGAGAATAGAGCACTGCTCTAGGGTCTCGAACCAAGTGCAGCACCTTCACTTCCGAGTACAAGAGGTTGTCAGGGACCCCGCGCGCGAACCTAATTTCTTTGATGACACGGAAGGACTGTTTGCACACTCCAACGGCATGCGCGTGGGCCATTTGGAGCGCTGGCGAATCAACATTCAGCTTGTCACCCACGCCGCCGGTACTGCTAGCACCACCCCCAGCCTCTTTGTTCTTCTTCCATTCTTCGCGCTTCCACGCAGCCAGCACCCGCCTAGAACCACCACTATTGCCACCGTTGTGTGCTTCTTTCATTTTGGTGAAATTAGCAGCAACCTGGCGAAGGACGCGGCTCTTAGAGACTGCGGTTTTGTCCTGGAGGAGCATGGCGAGCTCTGACGGCGTGAAGGCGCAATCGAACAACGCACGCGTAAGCTTGGTGCACGCTGAGATGGCGAGCCAAGTGTTGAAGGTATCGTACTGCGCCCCGCGAAACTTCAGAGCGCGACAGGGCTCGTACAAATACATCACGGATGGATGCAGGTTCAGTACTTGCCCCACGAAGGTCGACCCTGACCGCCCCTCCGTGGTAAGCAATATTTTAGTTCCTAATTTTGGCCCAGCCGGTGCTGCCGCAGCAACCGCTGCAGCTTCAGCAATTGCAGGCGCCGGATCTACGGCAACTGCGCAGGAACTAGCGGCCAAAGCAGCCGCTAGCCACTTTCCACAACCCATTTTCACGATGGGGTGTCGGCGGTTGTGACAAACAACTCGGGTACTCGGTTGTCAAATAATTTTGACCCTGTAAAATCAACACTGCCTGATGCCTGATTTCACTTCTGGCTCCGGCTAAAGCTTATTACTACAGTAGCTAAAGTGAAGAAAAAAGCTCTTGAGCTCTTGAGCTAATAGCCTCTAGTAGCTAAATTTGGTACGAAACGATGTTTGATCCAGCTGCTCTCGGAGCCGCTAGAGCATCACAATCAGCCCAACGTCGCGTAGCTGAGGTAGGCCTTATTGCTACTCATCTTTTATGCTTTTTAGCAGGGGCTTCCCACGTCAAAACCTTTTACTCGCACTTTGCAGACATTAGTAAGCTTTGCAAATAAAAGTGAGCAATACATGCATGACCAAGCTGAGCTCTAACGCCATTTCTTCATGACTATGCCAGTGGGCTGCTGCAGCCCTGGCTCCACTATCTGCATCCTTGCCAGACCCTACTGCCCGGCTCTCAGTAAGGGAGGTCAAATGCACGGACCCGGCTTGTGCCACTCCAGAGGGCATGGAAATATTGATCACGCTAGCGGCTGCGGGGTGGAGCGCTACGGGCAAAATCCTGCAAACGGCTGTCAAGTGCGAGCGCAGCGAAGTTGAGGCTGTGGTGGCGTCGCTCTGCGCTGGAGCCGGGCCTCGGGCGACGGCTGCTGCGGCCCGACGGCAAGTGGAGGCGGAAGCTTCTGCAACCAGTGCACAGGCAGCAGGCGCCAGTAGTAGCAGCGGTAGCCTGCAGGTGCCCTCAAAGAGCACACCATTGCCAATGAGCACCGAAGCCTTTGCAGTGCGCGTGCTCACTCGTTTGAACGACGAGTTCCCGGCAGCAGAAAACCGATTGAGCGCCCTCCGCGTTCTCGAAGCTGCCATGAAAATGGAACAGGACAAGCTTTTGCAACCGAGTTCATCAGCGCCGGGAAGCGAGGATGGAGCCGCTGCATCCTCCTCAGCAGGTACGCCTAGTGACACGACATTTGTGCCAACAACGGCAGGTGCTGCTTCTGCCGCTGCATCGGCACCTACTAGTGCCGCAGCCGCGGCAGCTCCCACGGCGTCTGTTTCAAGAGGTGGAAAGCCCGTCGTGATGCCTGAACTCGGTCTCGGAGGAGGCAGCAAACTCTTGGAAAAAGATGGGGATGAAGCGGCCGACATGGGTCGTCACACGGGCGGCCGCGGCGGCGGTATTAGTTGCCCGTGCTGCAACCCTGATGACCCCCAATTTATGGTAGACAAAATGCTCATGATGTAGAGAAGCGTGAGCTCGAGCCGACATGCGCAATGCCGCGCTTGGCTCATTTCCTCTGTCCTGGAACTGCACGGGCAATTCAGTTTGGGGCAGCCCCTGTTTTTGTTTTGTTGTTGGGGTCCGTTGGGAAGTACTTTCCAAAACTAATATCTTCCAAATGGCAAATAACAAGCAACAAATATGACCAAAGATCCAAATTCGAAAGTAAGAAGCGCGACTCCCCACTGAGCCATACTTTATCTTAGTTTTGGCAATAGAATTGCAAGTGGCTTATAGGATGCGAGAATTCCAATGGGAGGCAAGTGGAAGATGTCCACTATCTTCTATGATTATTCTTCGAACAGCCTTCGAGGTCCTTCGAAATCCCCTTCGTCTTCTTTTGCGACCCAGGGCATAGTGTAAGCATGATTATCAGTACACAGGTACTTCAAACTTCAGAAACAGAGCTAGTCCACTTGCAACTTTTCTGAGCCCCTCTCCCGACTCCCGAAGAGGGACTGGATTTGGCAACTAGCAGACAGGGCACCACCTAGCCGCCATCTACGGATTCATCCGGGCTAGACAGAAAGGCGAGCTCGGGGTTCGTATCACCACCATTAAGCTGCCATCTCCACGTCGTGATCATGAACCATCATGGCGTAACTTAACTTGCGTACACTTGTGCGTGAAAGTGAAACGCAAATACGAACACGAGAAAGCTGGTACCCAATCCTCGATAATCAAATCGAACAAATCTTCGATTGAAAAGATGGGGAAGTTGATGTTCCGGGTTCTGATAGCCTAACAAGGGGCAACGTTTAGAGCACGAAGAGGCTACCAGCAGCAGACACAAAGAACTAGAACAATCGATGATTACGCGAATGCACACCACGGGTGCCTTATCACTTCTCGTGCAGTTGTCTATTATCGTTTCCGACCTTCATCTAGCGTCTGCATTCCAAAGTAGCTTCCTGTTACATTCTGCCCCAAAGTCAGCGCAATTTCTCACGCAGCAAATAATTCAAGGTAAACAAAGTTCAAATAAAAAACGTGTTCCGCTCCACGCTAACCATGCAACCACGACGACCGAGGAATGGCCTCCTTCTGTACAACGGCACACGCACACTTTTCAAGGCCGCGAATGTGCTTATCTGCACGTGGAAGCCACTTCAGAAGCGGGTGCAGCGCGACCACCACTCTTACTACTACATCCTGTAGGTATTGGCATCAGCTCTTGGTTTTGGCAGCGCTTTGTGGTGAGCTGGGCAGCGCACTCACACGGAGGCTCAGCTGTGGTTGTGCCGGATTTGCTCGGCTGTGGCGCTTCACCGTGGTCGACTAGCAAAGGCCAAGCGACGGCAGAAGGAACGAACCAAGCCAATAAGTCTATCGAGAAACTAGTTAGTGGTTTGATGATGCCTGACGTTTACGTAGCACAGTGCGAAGCTTTGCTTGACGCATTAGCTATTGCTGAGGCGAATGGGAGCGATCGAGCTGATCATACTTCCTGGGCTGTGTTAGTTCAGGTGCTCAACTCCCTCATTCGACCTTTAGCAGTGTTGTTCCAATTAATAATTATGATCAATGAATCATCAGCTAGGAATGCTTTGTTTTGTTCGTAGTACATGTTATTTTGCATGTAATCACGTGATTAATGCATTGGTTAGGGAGGGCTCTCACCCGTGGGCATTCTTCTGGCTGCAGCGAACCAGGAGCGCGTCAGCCACCTAGGACTCTTGAGCCCTCCTAGCTGGGAGGTAGGTGTTGCCTAAATTAGAATTTCCAGCCCATTCCCCACGATCCCAAATTCAAGTATTGTTTGTCATTAAATTAATTCATTTCAAGGAGAATTGGGGATGAGTACTCGGAATAGTTAGTATTTTATTTTATAGATCAACTGCTCTTTTGATATTGAGAAATCCGTAAAACATTACGCAATTTGCTTTTCATTGATATGCTGCTATTTAGACCCTCCGTAATGAATTGCCGTTGGGCGAGGCCCAAGCCAACTTTGAACGGCTTAACGCTTTACCTAAATGGGCATTTCGGGCGCTTGCGTCGCGGCCCATTGTGAATTTGTCCAGCCGACTCTTCCTCTTTGCTTCTTCAAATGAACGCGACAACAATATCGGTGGTGGAGACATTGTTGCGGCTGCCGCTGATGCAATTTTATCGGAAGCCAAGTGGTTAGATTCTGCATGCCATGAAGCGCAAAACTACGAAACGCGGCACGCGATTTGGCGGTGAGACTCTTGAAGGGAAAGGGTAGCACAGGGGGGTGAAGCAAAGGCTTTAGATTTACTTTGATACCGTTGCCTATTCATGCACCATGTTCATTCACCTAAGCTGTATTCCTCTTTGTCACTTTTGCGCTCCGCGCCTAATTGCGCTTGAAGGTTCAACGCTGGCTTTTGCGACGTGCCCAGTCTTGAAGATGAGCTAAAAAACGGCGTGCCTCAGCCTACCTTAGTATTTGTCGGAGAGCAAGCAACAGGAGGTGAGCCTGAGGGGGGGGGAACGAGCAAAGAAGCTGCGGCTTGCTTCGAAGAGGTCATGCAAAATGCAAAAGCGGTACTTGTGCCAGAAGCAAAACGGTTGCTGCCGTGGCAAAACCCGGAAGCTGTTGTAGATGCTCTTGCGGACTTCTTAGGAAATGCCTGAGAACAAATTGGAGCTAGAAGTGAGAAGTAACGGCAAATGAGTTACTTTCCTTTCGCTTTCTCCTTGTGTCGTATTGCATCTGGACATTTATAATGCGCATAAATCACAAGCACGCTCGAGATCCCATTAAACCCCTTCATGTCAGCCTTCGCCAATTACAAAGAGAAGGGGCCAATGTGGTGGTTTACTCGGCACTCGGCGACTGTTTCATGGTGTTCTGGAAACAGGGATATCTAGGCCGTGCCTTGCTTGCGTATTTTGCGACTGAGTGGTAGAATGGGCTCGCCCGCTTAGGTACTAGTCTTCCAATAGGATTTAAAACCCTCGGCAACTCGCTATCTCTGTGTTCCTACCACCCATCGAACTACCGAGCTGTCTTTCTAGCTTTCTCGTTTCAAGCCAATCCGAATCCGCGATATCTAGCATCCCATTAGGAAGGTTCTTCGCGCATATATGGCAAGTTAGTAAGCCTAGTGGAAGGAAAGGGGAATGCCCAAGAGAGGCCCTAAATTTGCGTAACTGGTCGCTATTACTACATAGCTTTTCAAGGCGGTGGAGTGCCGCCGTCGGGCTTCGGTGCTGGTTTGTCTTTCGCAGGAGGCGCGGCAGGCGCAGGTTTGGGCGCGTGCCACGCACTCAACGAGCAGCCTTTCTTGAAGTGCGGCTGCAAACTCGACTTGCGAGCGGGCTTCGTCGCCAAGCAGGTTGCCACGTTTTCAGGCTGCTCCAGCCACAGCTTGTGAGCCACCCCACTCTCCGTGAGGCGGCTCGCCAAGGATTCCAGCGCACCCAAGTTCTTGACTTCCAGAACTGCTTTGTGCATGGAGTCAATGTTGTCGGGCGCTACATACGCTTGCGTCAAGGCGTCGCCAGCAGACAAGTGCTCGGTGACAACTGCCACAGCGGCGTGGGCGCCTTGCGCGACCAGAGACCCCAGCGGCCAACCCTCTTTCTCCTGAAGATCTCTGCGAAGAACAATGTACTGAAACAAAGGATCGTCATCACTGGAGTCGTTTGGAGAACTGCTGCTAGCTGCTTTTGTACCCTCTGCGTCAGCACCTGAAGCTGCCATGCTTGCCATACGTATTACGCTTCTCGCGTGCGAACACCTACGACGCAGGGATCGCTCTGTCAACAATGAAGAGTAAGCCAAATTGAATCTATACACATATCCATTGATCCCATCCAAACGTGGAACAACCCAATGATGCGCGCCTAGAGATAGTAGAGAGGGCCGACCTGTTCAGCGAGAATGCCCCTGCGGTCCTGGTTTTGCACAGCAGCAAGGTGCTGAGCGCCGCGAGCCTAGCAATCTTCGAAATGTTACTGGTTGAAGTGTTGATGTGCTATCTACACTCAACAAGACACGCTGGACAGCCACACTAAGGCTAAAACGAGCTACTGTGAATTGGAGCTTGGTGTAAGCAACAAAATATCGGCAGTCTTAAGCTTGCTAGACTAGAGGGTAGGTACGTAAGCGTAGCCTGACTCTACTGTAGCTATAGCTAACAACTTTTGCTTGCTTAGCAGCTAGCCTGAATTTTGCTTGCTTGCCTTGTTGGCTTGTTGGTGGCTTGGTGCTTGGTGCTTGGTGCTCACACGAGCTGAGATTTTCAGCCAATCAGCCCTGAACCTCGATGACTCGAGCCAAGCGCGGCGATCGATAGTTCACTAAAAAATGAGAAAGCTTGTTCCTAGCTAGCTAGGCACATAGGTAGAGCTATCTCCTGTTTTTGAGGTTACACAAGGCAATAAAATCGTGAATTATAATCTAAGCATATCTAGCTAGCAATACTTTGTAACACAGATGGAGTATGAAAGCTTCCATTTTTTGGTCCACAAGCAGGTAGATTTACCCCCCAATTATGTGAAGGCTGTACCCGAAAGCCCTCCAACATTCGAGGAACTATGGATGGCTTCGCCGGAATCTTTAAAGCGGAAAACATTGAAAAAAGACGAAAAGCTCTTTTGGCGATCTCGCCAGCGGCTCGAATTCATAATTGAAGAGGCTAGGGGCAAAGGGTGTATCGTGGTCAATGTTCGGGAAGTCGACACGAATACGGTTCGTCATGTACCATCCTGCCTCGCAAAGCTCTTCCTTTTGAGCTACAGTATTTGTTATAGGTCATATTCATCATCCCTTTCGCGACTCTAACCATTGAGGTAATGCTGTGGCTGTAGGTGTATCGGCCTTTAGTCATCGACCTTCGGGTATTGTTTCCCATCCTTGACGACAAACGAACCTTGGAAAAAGACCGCTCGGTGAAAAAAGGCACGGGTATAGACGACGCACAGCTCGGGCGTGCAGCGTGCGACTATCTACTAGCTCGCCTCAAGCCATCTGATGGTGCCCAGCCGCTGCCGCCCTGGTTCCAGCGTGGTGCTACTGGTGACTCAAGTGGAGAAGAAAGTTCGGCAGAGGAAACTGCATCAGCTGCGTCACCCGACGCTGCCGAACCTGTCAACAGCGCGAAGGCCATTGGTACTGCCGCTGCATCAGAAACTCCAGCAGGAGCAGCTGCAGAAGCTAGTGCAGATTCCGGAGCCACAGGCTCGGAAGCGGCTACATCAGTACCAACACCAGCACCAGGAGCGGCGGTACTCGAAGAATGCCAAGCAGTGGTCAATTGCTTGTCGCACGACACCTGGACGACGCTGGAGCGCGCGCCGCCGCCAGATCTCCTCGAAGCCAACGAATGGGTCATTGCGTGGCGCGCAAAAGAAGTAGAGGCAGCTGCGGAAGCGGCTAAGGCTGACGAAACAGCAGCTGATGTGGCCGCCACTGGACGTGACGATTCAGGAGGAGTGGCAACAGCAGGCGGAGCCTCAGCCGCCGAGAGTAGCACTTTAGAAGCTAACACGGTTGACGGAAAAGCTGCTGAGGACGACACGGAAATTAGAGAAGCGGTTGTAGACAAGGGTGGCGCTTCAACCAGCGGTAATAAAGTGGTTAAAGGCGCAGTAAGTGGAGGGAAAGTCGCTGAAGCTGCAGCACCAGCGGCGGGTGGCGGCAGCAAGCCGAAAGGCAGCAAGGTCTCCCCTGCACCAGCAGCCGCAGCAACAGCAGCCCCGCGAAGTCAAGCCAAGGAAAGGCTTCAAAAGTCAGGCCGGGCTGTTGCGAACGCGGCCGCTGCGACAAAGAAAAATAGCCGAGTGGCCCCTGCAAATGGCAAGTAGATTAGGGAATATAATAAAATCTGGCACTCCCCCTTGTAAACCTTGGAACTCTTCGGTTAGAGGGAGTTCGAGCGGCGGGTGCATTGGCCCTGTTGGGTTAGTACTAGCTAGTGTTAGTGGTAGCCTGGGTTTGGTTTACCCAGTAGTAGTCCATACTCCGTTGAGCGTTGAGCTCAACAACACAACAGCACCACCACCAACGACGAGAGAAATTCCCGCTGACGTCTTTCGGCATTAGCGGCATTAGGCTCTTAGGCTAGCCAGCTCATCACGTACTAGAACGTAGACTTGCCGGATACTGAATTTCTAACTTAGCTTTTAGGCAGCTTAGAAAGGTTTTGCCAGAGGCAGCTTTATAGACCCATCAGTGGTCGTGAACTATGCCAAACGTTCCATCATTCAGATAAAATCCTGTCACGTTGCTCGAGCATGCACCCACCATTTAAGAGATGGGGCATAACGACGGCTTCATTGGTAGGCCTGCTTTTGGCACGAGGAGTCAACTCAGCGCTACCAGGATCACTGCCAAGTTTCTCCGAAGGCGTGGCTACTGTGCCAAATCCTGCAAAGCTGCAGCTATCATGTGGGGGAGAAATGCCGAGCCTACTCGGGTCCGAAGCACAAACGAAGGAAAACCTGCAGGCGTATTACTCATATTACCGGCGAAGACAGGTGCAGTGGTGATGGATGGCTGAATGTACCAAACCTGTAACGAATATAGGCGCCGTGTGTATCGTGTTTCGAAATCTAATTCGGCACTTATGCTTTGGTCTTTCCCTTCTCCTCTTGGCTTACGTATTCATTCGTTTTATTTATAACTTCGTAACTCCATCCTACCTCCCTCTCCCAAATCTGACCCCTTTCTGCTCACAATCCCTTCATCTCTACCTAGCGGCGTCTGCGCGCTGCGGAGAAGGACGGCGTGGTCTTGATACCGCTGGAAGGCGACGCAAAGTTTCGAGTGCTGAGGGCGACGGGCATGAACGGCAACATGGTCTATGCCGACGGCTGGAACGCCACCCACGCGATGCCGAGCCACTCCGGCGTCAAGTCCGCCACGCCGTATTCTTCTTTCAACCCCATCTCAGGGAGCCTCAGCGACAGCAGCAGCGGCAGCGTCGGCGGCAGTGGCAGTGGCAGTGGTAGTGCCAGCAGCAACGGTGGCAGTGAAGCTACGGGGGTAGAAATGGGCGGTGCGCTGGTGTGGGCTGCGCCGCCCCCGAACCGTTCTCTATTGGACGCAAGCGGCCGCAGCACCGTGCTCCCCTGCGAGCGCCGCATTGGCAAAGGCCGGCTCCTGGTCGTAGCCAATTGGTTCCCCGGGAATTTCGGGCATTTCTTGCACGACACCTTACCCCTTTTGCTGTGGCTCAACAGCCACCCCGACGTGAACAGCGACGACCGTTTCGGGCTCGTCGACGATTGGCTCCACCGCACCGTGCTCCGGTGGCTCGACCCAATTCTTGCCAACCGCATCGTTTGGTTGCCCCTCGGGACCGTGAACTGCGTGCAGGGCCTGGTAGCGGTGCAGTACGCTACTCCGCCACCGCCACCTTCTTCTTCTTCTTCTTCTTCTAAATCTCCACAATCAACGAACTTGCCAAAACTGCAGCGCCGGGAGAAGCACACGTCGGTGTGGGAGCTCCGAAACCCTTCCCTGTTTCGCAATGTAGCACTGGCGCTTGAAGCTTTGCGGCCAGCCTCCACCAATTACGTCACGCCTACTCATTTGAGGCCTCAACCGACTGCACTGCCGCAGCCTCCTAGTAAATGGAGCAGTGACAGCAGCAGCAGTCAGGATGGTTCTGAGCTGATCAGCTCATCGCCTCCCCGGCAATTACGAGCACTGACGACAACAGAGACTGCAAGTGGCAAAAGTAGCAGTGGCACGGCAGAGAAAGACAAAGGGCTGATTCTGTTCTACAGTCGCCGGAGTTCGCGCACTCAGCACGGGCGAATCATGTCCGAGGCCCATGAAGCCGCCTGCCTCCAAATCATCCGTGCGTGCATTTGCCTCGGAGTTCCATTTCTGATACTATTCTAGTTGTGCCTTTCTACCTTTCTTTCGTTTCTTCCCTGCTCCTTTCTCTGATCCGCTTTTTTTTCATTTACATTCTTCGAAATTTATAATATTGTTTTACGAATGTCCTTTTGCTTCCCTTTTTAAAATATATGAATTGCTCCTTCAGGCGCAGCTATGTCCAAGTTTCAGAGGCCCGAGTCCTTGGTCGTGTTCAACGGACAAGACAAAGACGGCCGTAAGATGAGCTACGAAAACCAGTTCCGCACGTTTCGTTCCGCAAAACTGGTCTTGGGCCCTCATGGCTCCGGTAACGAGAAATGCAAACGAACAAAAGGCTGTCTTGTGTTCAATGAAAAACACCGTGCGCTCCTTACCCTGCACTATCTCTTTCCTTCCTTCGCGCTCTTGCTGTGCGCTCACCTGCGCGCACTCCAATGTGTGCGCGCTTTGGTTAAACCATAAATACAGGCCTTGCCAACGTGCTGTGGATGCGCCCCACCGAAGGCAACGCGTGCTCGAACGCCCCCGCCGTGCTCGAGTTCATTGCGGACGACGACACCTCGAGAGCTGGCGTGCAAGTGAGTGTTTCGAAAAAGCCTAAAGAAATGGGAGTAGAAAAACGGCTAGAAAAATACGTAGTAGGAACGTCAAAAGGAAGAAGGGAGTCTGCATTTCCTTTATCCTGAGGTACACCGATGTCCTTTTCCCCAGACGATTTTGTCGCCTCTCATAATGCCACACTTCCCTTATTTAAAAAAAAAAAAATACAGCCGGGCAGCTCGGGCAAGTCGTACTTTTCGCTCCTGGGCGGGGTGCCGTGGGTGCGCTACTACCACATGTTTTTGGCGCGCAATTCCACCAATTCCGCGCTCTTCGTCGACTTGCACCAGCTGGAGCACGCGCTCGACGTAGTCTTCACTCGCATGCCCCTAGGGAACCCCCCTCAACCACCGCCGTCAACTCCACCGTCCTCTCTATCATTGTCATCGTCATCATCATCGTCGTCGTCATCTATGACAACAGCAACAGCAACAGCAACAGCAGCCACTGCTTTGCCACCAGGTGCTGCGGCCTCTTCTTCTTCTCAGTCTCTGGCATCATCGTCTCAAGCTCAACTTGCTCTCGAAGCTGCTTTGGCCGCGGACGCAGCGGCTGCCGAAGGCATTGACTTGAACCAATGGGCGCTCAACGGCCCTTGGCCAGATGGGGTGGGCATCGGTGGAGGGCTAGGCGGGTTCGTGTTCGTGCTGGCCACGCACAAGACGGGCTCGACATTCCTGTGGAAGGTTCGGGTGAACATATATCGTTTATTCTTTATTTTACACAACTAACACATTTCTGAATTCTTGAATGCACCTAATTCATCTTTGGGTGTGCTCCTTTCCTTTTCGTCTTTTTAAAATGAATCATTACTCATGTTTTGACACGCTTGCCAGCTCTTCCGGGGCCTCGCCATGCGCACCCAATCCTGCCTCTTGGACGGTGAGAAGGCCCCTTTGCCCGAGGACAGCGCGAGCCTCTTGAAGCGGTGCCCGGGGGGTGGCGGCGTGCTCTTCACCCGGAAGCTCGTAGCGCCCGCCACTGCCGCGAAAATCGCGTCCGCGATGAAGGAAGCGTCTGTGGCTAGCACAGCGGTGAAGCGGGAGAAACTGCGAGCGGCCACTGCGGCGCCCACGACTGTGGCTGATGCTACTGGCGGTGGTGGTGCTGAGTCATCGTCTTCATCGTCGTCGTCGTCGTCGTCGTTGTCTTTATCATCATTGACACCCCCAAAAGTGCGCTGCATCGTTCAAACGCGCAACCCGTACGACGTTATTGTGTCCCAGTACCAGTCCTTCACCTTGAACCACGCGTTGCCGCCGCGAGCGTCACTGGAAGCAAAAAACAAGGAAATCGCGAAACGGAAAGCAGAACGGTTGGCAGGGCCTGACACTTATGCCCTCAAGGTACACGTGTTTTCGTGTGCCTAGGTTCCTATTCATCGCACTTTTTGCCTTTGTATAAGTAAACTCATCCTACCAAGTTGCACGAAAAGTGTATTTGCATGCATATTTGAGAACGCATCTTTTAAAAATTGTTCTTATGCCTTTTTTTAAAATCATCGTCAGCTTATCTTTGACTCGATGTGCACATATGCATCTTTGTCTTTCTCCACATTCTCCATGCATCAGCATTGGTCTGAAATCAAAGGGCGGTTAGACGCTTCCCGTGCCGTGGGGCGTACTTTCATAGCACAGGGGGCTGAAGTGCTGTATTCACAGTACGAAGATATGACCGCGAGGCCGGAAGCTTGGGCCACTTATCTCGAGGAATTCCTCGGCCTCAGTGAGGATGGTGGCAGCGGAGAAATGAAGACGCGAGAAGGAGGAGGAGGAGTGGATAGCTTAAGAGGCGACGAAGATGAAGTTCGGTTGCGTGCGTTAAGGCAGCGCGCGTGGCTGACGGCGCTCGCTTTGGAGCAGCGCACTGTGGTGCCGTCGGAAACGAGCCATACGGCTTACTTCATGCCGGGCGCTCATTTGAAGATCCTCCACAACACGACTCTATCGTGGCTCTATTGAGTCAAGAAGGAAAAGCAGTGATAGGGATTTGTATTTTTACTTGGTGCACCCAATTGTGATCTCTTTTTGTATCTCGTGTATTGGCTCTTTCCAGCTACTTGTCCAGTCCATTGACCTTTGGGCCAGCTGCTCATCTATATCTTGGCATTGGCATCTAGTGTTGGTGCCGTTACTAGTGCTGTGCACTGCGAATGTTTTTTTGGAGCTTTTAAAATGGTTCCTTCGAAATCTAATGTTTGAGGGGCATTTTCAGATCTGCATACCAAGTACCAAGACACGCAGACGCGGCGAATGGATTTAAGAAGTGCGAAGCTCGTCGCAACGCCACTACGCCACAAGCACCATATCTGTTCAAGTTTAAATCTTAAATTTAAAGGAATTGGAAGTATTAGGCCCTGAGCTAATATAATTTGAACGCAATTCCCCATCCCGGCTCTTATAAAAATTTATTTGAAATGTGGGTATGTGGGATAGTATAAGAGTGCCTATGAGCGACAGTGTCCGCATTCGTTCTAGCTATGTTCCATATTCGTTATTCTTAGTGTTACGTGTTGATCCTATCTTCCTGTAAGCCCCCATATGCCAGAAACTTAGGCCCTGTGTCGATGTTGTTGTGGTGGCAGCGTGTCAGTGAAGTGTATTATAGACTGCAGCAGCACGACCTCGATCGAGCTCCAATCGGTGACTTGCTGTAATCTGCTTCCCTTTCCCTTAGTCCTGCTGCAAGTACAGGTAGTTCCGGGTGTTAAGAGGTTGTCACGGTAAGGGAATAAGGGTTAAAATTCGGTACTTCAACCTGCTAGAAACCGATTTCCTTCTTGTACTGCAGTACTAAAAAACGCTAAGAGAGCGAGGGCTGAGGCCAAATTCCCCGCCCTTATTACCCGGAACTACCTGTACACGCAATACACATGAGCATTACGTACGCACTACAGAACTACAGAGGTTTTGATCTGTACTGTACTGTACTGTACTGTACTGTACTGTTCGTACTGGAGGAAGGAGTCGAGTAGAGTAACCTTCTCACCGCACCTTCTCTGCTCTGCTATCTGCTATTAGAGCACAGGCTACGCTTGTGAGCAGCGCGAGGCCGCGTTTAATTGTAGATTTGTTTTCTTGATGGTTTGCTTTTAGTGTATAATTCGCAGATTCATAGTGATTTCATTGAGTCATGGGCCAAGGCGTTAGTGAACAGGCAGAGCACGATGTGTCTAGCGACAGAGAGCTTAGGTTCTCGGCAGCCCCCAAACCAGGCCGCCTTCGAATGCTATGCCTGCATGGCCACCGCAGCAACAACGATATAACGAAGCTTCAAGTAGGGAACTTAAGGCTCGAGCCTGCGCACGGCGTGTCGTGTGACTTTTTTGAAGGGCATATCATTGCTCCGGCCCGCGACTCAACCCTAGCAATGTTCAGTGAAGGCCCGTTCAAGACATGGATAGACGTTAACTCGCCCAATGAAAGCCTCGAGCGCAGTCTTCGTGACATTATGACTATTATTGAGACGCACGGACCTTACGATGGTAAGCATGTTGGGCGGGAAGTTCCACAAAATCTTTCGTTCTCCTTATTTGCCTACCTGTACAGTAGGAGAAGTACCATACGATCTATTACTACAGTAGCTAGTCCTACATCTGCACGTCCATGAGGGCTTTTACACTGAAATTTACCTGTTTTGTGCCTTTTTAGGGATATTTGGCTTTTCACTGGGAGCGCTCATGACTGCATGCTTGAGCAGTCCGTCCGTCTGGCGCGGCATGTTTGGGCATGCCGAGACTCCTCCATGGTCTTTTGTGGTCCTAGCTTGCGCCGGAGGGTCGTCACATGTAGCTGGCATCACTGTGCCACAACTTTGTGGTGGAGCACCTGCTCCTGTGCTTCCAGCAGTGACCTCTGAACCGCCGGAAGACGACGGCAAGGGCGCGGAGGCACCGTCTGTAGCGCGCGCGAGCTCCAAGCTTGAAGTGCGGTCTTTGCACTTGATAGGACAACGGGATCTTGGCCGAGCAGACAGCGAAGCTATTGCTTCGTGGTTTGCACCTGAAATAGCAACGCACCATTTGCTAGAATGTGCGCACGAGTTACCAGCTCCGTTGCGCCGTTCCACAGCTCTAACTGGCGCGCTTGAGGCTTTCCTGTCGTCGGATTCTAAGAAGGCAGGTTGTACTTCTACCGAGGCTACAACGGCAGCTGTAGCTGCTAGTTAAGGCACGACCAACGAAATCGGGCAAAAAATTCATCGGTCAAAAGTCGGGGCTGAATCAACGAAATTTCATGCGCGAATAATACCACTCGATTCAGCTCGGCGAGAGGCATCGATTTATACTATTT
>Ga0307931_1001390_pt1 | contig 15868 bp, 15 predicted proteins | sample OrgLakmetageno47_FD_201816 | JGI IMG/M metagenome (GOLD analysis project Ga0307931, IMG submission 201816) | Saline water microbial communities from Organic Lake, Antarctica - #47 | ecosystem: Environmental > Aquatic > Non-marine Saline and Alkaline > Saline | place: Antarctica: Organic Lake... | reverse complement strand
CCCCTCTCCCTCCTGAATCATTCCGCACTTGCTTTGTTTGCGCAACGCACGCGCATTCCCACTTCTGCCCGCAGCATTGGCTTCTGTGCCATTTGGGTTTGTATTAGTTCGAGTTCGAGTTCGAGCGTTTCTGTTGTAGCTTTATTAAGCGAACGGCGACGCTAGCGCATCCACGAGGCACCGGCGGTCTAGTACGACGAAGCTGTGCATGACCACGTTGTTGTCGCGGCCCGCGCCAACCTGTCGAAGTCCGACAACGAGGCGGCCTCGGCGGCGCTCTCAGAGCGCAGTTGCATGTAATTCCTCGCCATTTCAATGGAGTTTGGCTCTGAAAAGCCGTATTGATGGAGCTCGGCGTGGGCTACAACGTGTGCAAGCTAGAGCCAACATCCAAATCTCACCAATTTACCGGTTTTCTAAATGGGCTGCCCACATATGATGTCGCGGTCGTCGTCACCTCAGCCGCCTTTTTTTTGTTGAAGATTCGAAGCTGCCCTGTATATCAGTGGCGAAATCTTTTTCCTTTTTATACCATACTACTGTACGTATCTGTAGTGCAATTTAATCGAACGCGAAACAAGCAGAAGCGGAATTAAGAAGCAGACAGACAACATTCTTCAGACTGACTGACTTCAGCACTTCAGCACTTCAGCAACATCTTGACTTCAGCTGTTCAGCTGGCTGGCTAGCTAAAGCCGATGATATAAAATGCCGGCCGAACACCGCCACCTTTTCTCCGTTGGAGATGCAGTTGAGGCTAGGGACTTCGGAGAAGAAGAGTGGCGATTCGGGATAGTGGTATCATTTGATGAGGAGGGCCAACCTCGTATCAAGGTGGAGGGCTTCACGGATGCGTTCGTTTGGGATGAGCATCGTGCCGCAGCTTCACCCGATAGCGCCGAGCAGTTCGACAAGGAAGCAAGTGAAGACGATGAAAGCTCACGCTCCTCTGATTCTAATAATTCTAAAAGCAACCGCGGCGATCATGAAGGCGAAAGTGGTTTGAAGTCACGTCTCAGCGCTTGGTTTCGTCGAGGAAAGCCCGAGCCCGAGCCTCAGTTGCCCACGACTGCAAAGCCGCTGAGCGCAGACTTTGAAAGCAATGGTGAACCGCTCACGCTCAAGGAGTATTTTGAAAAAGTTCGCCAAGACAGAGATAATGTTATGAGTCTTGATAAAAGTTCACTTTCACGAGAGCGCGAGGCTGAAGACTCGAATTCACCGTTCTCGCCGATGACGTCAGCATCATCGACGTCCTCGACGTCGTCGACATCAGGCTCAAAACAGGCAGACGCTCGAGCCACTCCATCTCAGAGCAAAATTAGGTCTACTGCTGATGCAAAGAAAGCAGCTGCTGCAAGGGCTGAAGCAAGGTTGCAGGGTATTATTCCGGATGACAAGGTGGCGATAGAGGCAGCGCAGGCACGATTGGCTGCAGAATCCAACGCCGATGCTAAGAAAGCGGCTGCTGAACGAGCTCAAGCGAAAGCACATGCCGCCAAAGTTGCTGCTGGGGTAGAAAACATTGCGCTTGAAAGTGGTCCTAGCACTCTGAAGAGTAGCAATCATGCTCTTGACGAGACGAAGGAGTCACCACAAAGTGAACTTTCACCGTACTTTTCGACCAAAGACTCACCCCATGATTCGATGTCCCCAACTTGGCTGTTTCGTCCACTGAAGCACTCTGGTGAGCCAGGTCCATGGCGAGCTTTTCGTGCAGCTGATCAAATGAAGTTGCTGAATGCAACCGAAGGAGGGCTTGTGGTGGTGAGGGGTGGCCGTTGGGTTGTCGATATTACAAAGCACGAGATGCGACCTCAGTATTGGGAAAGAAAGTACCCTATTCCTGTGCGGACATGCTGTTGGTCCTGGAAAGATGGCAAAAGTTGGGCTCCAGCTGGAAGTGAACAAGACGATGCCTTGCTCGACGAGGCCTTTGTCGACTTCGTAGCTGCTGTCGAAGAGTCAACGAGTGGGCGAATTCCCGACGAAGACTTGGTTTTATCGAATTCGATTGTGACTCTTTCTGTGAATCGAAAAGGAGATGTCTCGGTACACTTGAAAAGAGAGGGCGAAGGCTGGGCCTCGTCGCTTTTTGGTGGCAAAAGTTTCTTATACAGAGGATGGTCTGGTGAGCGGGAAGCTGAGTGCGCGCGCGATGAATGTCCGACTAAACACCTCATCCTAGTCGTCCACGGGGTCGGCGAATCTTTCTTCTCTCGGCATGACACACCTTTACCGGTTTTCGAAGAATGTGTTGACTCTGTTCGGCAAATTGGTTGGGATCTTGCGAAGTCCGAGAATAATTTTAAAGTGGAGGCTTTGCCGATACATTGGCACTACGAGCTCGACGAGGTGAAAAAAGAAATTATGCGGAGTACGCTACCTTCTCTTTCACGACTCCGAGCAGTCGCAAATGAGCTTGTTTTGGATGCTGTTCTATGGTTATCACCTCGATGGCGTGCAGTCATTTTGGACTCAGCAGCGAAGCACATGCGCGAGGCTGTTTTGAGATTCAAGAAAAATAATCCTCGCTGGGATCTGGAGGAGGTGACCATTTTAAGTCACTCGCTCGGGTCTGCTATTGCCTTCGAGCTTCTCACTGGCCTTAATCTTCCAAAGTCGCAAAGTATTCCATTTGTTCCTTTGAATTTGATCTCTATGGGATCCCCCATTTCATATTTGTACGGTGTTGAGGAGGGGCCGTCCGACTGGTTGAATCGGCGCTTGGCAAGCATGCGGCTTCACCCATCTGGAGTATTTCGAAACCTGTTCCATCCAAATGTAAGCCCATAAAGTGCTGGAAATCCCTGCATAATTGTAATTTTTATGAGCGTTGGATTGTTGTTGTGCGAACAGGATCCAGTGGCGTACCGACTCGAAACTGCGCTAGCTCCGTGCCACCACGTCGAACATGTAGTATCCAAGCAAACATCTGGATGTGTTGATGCTCCTTCGCCTGTTCTCGTGGCAAAAACCAGCAAATTATATGAAAGACAAGTTGACGACGCCGTGAACGATACTAAAGGTCATAACAATGGTAGAGCATTACAAGTGCCGTTACGAACTGGTCATGAAAGTGCTCCCGAATTTTGTGCTGTATGCTACGGAAGACGCATTCCGCAATTCACCTCCAAGCTTCCTCGAGGTTGCAATCAGAATCGCCTCGATTATTCCCTGGAGAGGCATTCTCACCGGTTGAGCTGGGAATACGTGTCTGCTCTTGCTGCACACACGTGCTACTACACTGATCGTGACGTTATCAATTTTGTGCACAATGTAATTACTGAAACAAGTCCTGATGGGGCTGATTCCATTTCGCCGATAGCTCAGTATGCACTTTCTTATGCAGAAAATGCAACATCCAGAAGGCAACAAGATGGTGCTGTGATTTCTCCACCAGATTCACCAGTTGACAGCCCCGTATCAACATCGGAGAAGACACCTCACCGAGGTGAATCTCCCGAAATAGCGCAACCACATGATAACCAAAATGCGGCTCCTAGCGCCCTGGATTTGCTATCATCAATGGTTTCGTCGTCAGATTCTGACGGCACCTCTAAACATTTTGCTGAGAACTATGGGGCTGTTGGGATGGCTGCCTCAGCAAGGGGACACACCACCATAGCTCGAATACTCGCGGAACGTAAATCCAAAGAAAAGGGCACCTGATTTGGGAGCGACACATATCGGTTGCCTGATTTGCACCTCGTCTAAAAGTAGCTCCTCTTTTTGTATAGGTAAGTAAGCATCTTTACTTTGTACTACTGCGAGTTGACCCTCCGGTCCCTCAGGGTCTGCATAAAAGGAAAAGTCGAAAAGCCCGCCTTTCCTCAGCCCTCCTAGTTCTTGCGAAAATTCAGTACGGTATACGGTAACTCGGGAACTAAAATCAAATAGTAGTTATGTTATTACAAACCCAAGTGGCGCACTAGAATCTAGAATCTAGAATCCATAGCACATAACAGTGGAATGCACGCTCGGTGCGCGTAAGAGAACTCGAGCTAATACAAACCCAGATGACGCAGAAGTCAATGCCGGAATGCCGCGGGCAGAAGTTTGTGCGCGTGCTTTGCGCGCAAGTCAAAACTAATAAAGAGGATAGTTCGTAGAGGGCAGGAAGCATAATACCAGCCCCCTCTAAAGTGGAAACTGTTCATGCAATGATTTTTGAAATCAGACTTAATTCGTTTCTGCGTCTGTTTCTGCAATGAAGAGAGCACGCCGTTGGTCAGTTTCCTGGGCACGCCGCGCCAAGAACCTCCGCTTCTCCTCCGGTGTAAGTCTGGTGTCACACCGAGGTGGCCGCAGCTGCGGTTTCCCGATGTCGAAAGGCATAAAGGGAAGGTTCTATAACACATAACACTACCAATTCCCAATTAATCCCGATAACGTCCGAAGTATATATATCGGCATTAAGGACTATAAAGGACTAACCGGAAGAGATATTTAAATGCTCCCAAGATGTTCACGTGACCTTCTGCCACTTGCCACTGTGGCCCGGGATTTTGACCGCTCAAGTAATCTACCGTGTAAGTCATCTTCTGACCGCCATCCTTGGTAATGCAGCCCCCTGTCTGTTGTTGATTGAACCAAGCCCCTTCGGGCTTTGTGATTAGATTTGATCATAACCCCCAATTGAATAAGTACATCAACAAATAGCACGCAGCTGCGTATTGATGAAACCTCAAGCAGATCAAGTCTGACTTGGGCTGAGCGCCCTTTTGCATGACCATGGAAGTGATGGTAGCCGCCCATCTTTACCCACTCTTCCGAGTCTTGAAAGTTTTACCCAAAAGAAGAGCACAGAGGTCGAATAGGCGTGCCACTTTGGACCGCTACCGTCACTTCCATTATTACCAGGACATGTGTGCCTGATTAGTCCGTCTTCTATTATAACTCGAACTCGAACTCGAACTAATACAAACCCAAATGACACAGATTCCAATGCTGCGCGCAGAAGTGTACGCGCGTGCGTTGCGCGCAAGTCAAAATTGTAAAGAGAATAGTGTGTAATAGGCAGGAAGCATAATACTTCCACCCCCCTCTAAAGCGAAAACTGTTCATGATATAGAAGCACATCCCTAGCTAGGTAGGGCGTTGGAGAACGCGCTCAAAAGTAAGGGCATTTCGAAGGATTTAGATGAGTGGATCGCCATTGCCAAGGACAGGTCGAAGTGGAGACAGCTGACTCACTCCATTCCCAAACCTCCTGATGCCTGATGGCTGAAGGACACCTCGAGAGTAAATGATTACAATTGCATTACGCAAAAGGACACTCAGCCCAGTCAGACTTGTTCTGAAGGTTACATTTTTCTGTTGCTATTTGCCACAGTGGTGTTTCTTTGTATATTGGGGAGTATCAACTAGACTAGACTAGTATAAGCTGCTTTGCTTTGTATTTCTGCATTTTTCCTGAGTCATAAGAACCCACTCGCAGTAGAGGGGGGCTACTATGTAGTCCCTCGGGCGATCCAGAAGGGGGAGTAGCCCACTCTGAAGCAATTGCGTGACCCCATTTGCATGTGGCTTCTAACCATCTCTCTGTACTATACTACAAAAATACTGTGGTGCGTATACTTACTTGACACGAGGAACTTTCCAAGAAGAAGTAGCAGAAGTCCTCAGTTCCTCACGCTTTTTGATGCTCTCAGACAGCTTGACAGACAGACAACAATTAGTCTATTTGGAGTAAAAAGTTTTTGACGTACATATCAACACAAACCCACGATGGGCGTGCCTTCTTTTTTTAAATGGATAAGCGCGAAGTATCCGCTGATTCTTCAGCAAGTGGTTGATGATGACCTGAATGCGACCTCTGAAGCAAGCCGCGTGCGGATCGACCAGGGAACAGAGGCTGTGCCGATCTCCAATTTGTACCTTGACTGCAATGGGATCGTGCACCCATGTTGTCACCCTGAAGGATCTCCTGCTCCAAAAGATGAAGCCGAGATGTTTGCCAATGTCGCTGCGCTGATCGATCGGCTTGTGGCGACAACTCGCCCGAGCAACGTGCTCTATCTCGCACTGGACGGAGTTGCGCCACGCGCTAAAATGAACCAGCAAAGGACACGGCGATTCTGCGCTGCACGCGAAGCGGTTGAGCAAGAAGCAGCTCGGCGTAAAGTCGGCTGCTCGGAAGCTGAGAAACACTGGGGTAAGCAGCACTTGATCAAATTTGTAATGTGCCAGACAAGCTCTTGTTCTAACGCTATTTTCGTATGCTTTGAGTCTAGATCACAACGTCATCACTCCCGGCACTCCATTCATGGCTCGGTTGGCGGCATTTCTTCGGACCTACGTAGCCCAGAATCAAGTAACAGGTGGGCCGCTGTGGCAAAAGCTGGCAGTTATCATTGACGACAGCGGGTCACCTGGTGAAGGTGAACACAAAATTGTTGACTACATTCGCAATTGGCGGAGGTCATCCGACTACTCGCCAGATGTGGTCCACGCCATTTGTGGCCAAGACGCGGATTTGATCATGCTGGGTCTATCGCTTCACGAGCCCCGTGTGATTATCTTGCGAGATCGCGCAAGTCCGCCAAAAAAAGGCAAGGGCAAAAGTGGAGCCGAGCATGATGGCAAAAATGAAAAAGGGCTTGACTACCTTCGCATCGATCGTCTTCGCCAGTACCTCCTCTATGAATTTGGAGCGTCCCTCGGTCAACCAGGAGCACTGCCCTTCCCTTTTGACATCGAAATGGTCTTGAATGACTTCATATTCTTGTGCTTTCTCGTCGGCAACGATTTCTTGCCCCATCTCCCATCGCTTGCCATTCGCGAGGGCGGTGAGTTCCAGGCGCGTGCATTGGTAGAATACTCAAACTCTTCTTTTTACAATCTTCTGACGGTTGTTTGCTGCAGGACTCGACCTTGTTTTGTTCCTCTACAAGCACATGTTACCTTCGCTCGGTGGGTACATAACCAGCGACAGTGGTGTGGACTTAGCCCGCTTTGGAAAGATCATTGCGCGCATTGGGCTCGTGGAATACAACATCTTCCGGAAAAGGGCAATTGAAGCTCGCAAGTTCGAGAACTACAAGCGCGAACAGGAAGCTTCATCGAATGGAGCACCAAAACCGTCGGCTGAGAATCATCTGGGCGGAGAAAGTGACTCCCGTGACCCCGGAGAAGAGTTGGCGAAAGCGGCAATCTTGGCAGCAAACGAAGCAGTGGTGGCAGCGTCTGGTGCCGAGGAGGTTTGCTTGGGGAAAGAAGGGTACAAAGACCGTTACTATGCGCACAAACTGAAGGAGCACGACTCCACAGAGACTCGGCGGGACATGGTGGTGGAATACACGAAAGGCTTGCTTTGGGTGGCGCATTACTATTCTCAGGGGGTTCCCTCGTGGGAGTGGTATTACCCTTACCACCACGCTCCTTTCGCTGCTGACATGGTCAATCTGGAAACAGTGGCGCCCAATTTCACCCTTGGTAAACCCATTACGCCGCTAGAGCAATTGATGGCTGTGCTGCCTGCTGCGAGTGCGCACTGCGTGCCGGCTGCCTACCGCCCACTAATGGAGGCTCCTCACTCGCCTATTGCGGATTGCTACCCTCGCAATTTCGAAATGGACCCGAACGGGACGCCTGCCACCTTAACATGGCTCTGGGTAGCAAGGCTTCCCTTCATTGACGCCCCTCGCCTCTCGGCCGCTCTCGCCGAACAAGCACCTTACCTCACCGCCGAGGAGCAAGCTCGAAACGAATTGTGCGCCGCTGAAGTGTCAGTGTGCGAGCACCACGTTGTGGCGAGTGAAGCCGTGCGCAAACCCGCAGAGCGAAATTGGGTAGACATCGCTGGCTTGGCGCTTGGGGGGCGGGTGAAAGCACCGGTGGTGTTGCGGAGTGGCGGGTCAGGGCTCGCGGCCATTCGTTACACTTATGAGCCGGCACCGAAAGGCTTCCACACGTCACGCCTACACCCGTCCTTTGCAGACGTAGCTGAACCTTTGACGTGGGATCAGGTGGTGGAGACAGTACCGAAGCGACAGGCTCGCCTACCTCTTTTCGACAACGAAGTTGAAGCGATGCTCAATGGCAAACGCCCTGATGGTTACGGCAAAGGCAATGGGAAGGGAAGCGATGGCGGCGGGCGCGGTGATGGCAAAGGCAATGGAAAGTGGAGTGGCGGCGGTGGGCGCGGTGGCGGAGTGACCCCACCACCTGCACCCTGAAATGGGTCGGAAAAGACTCACATTGAGCCATCTTGCGCACAGCAGTTGCAGTGCGCGGCGGCCGTCGGCCGTGGTGTTTATTTTCATGCACATAACTCTAATACTGGTGCATGTGCAGTCAGCACATCGTCTCACGAGCAAAGAACAAGAAAGCTCATCTGCACGGAGTTCTAAAGAAAGATACGGATGGCTCTCCGAAAGACGAAGGCATCGAATGAGCCGGTGCTAGCATCCTCCAATAGTTCCGACTGCGAATCGCTTTATCGCCCAAATAGACTTATCTAGCAGCAATATTATAATTTTGAGATCTAGATTCGGCTTAATGCCGTTCCGTAATGTATTGTGAAGTCGGTCTAGTTTTATAATTCACACAGCACACTTTCCTGCACCCTCTGTCTGATATCGATATTTATGGTGTTGGTATATGGACGTATCCCCCATATTTGGTATGTCGGCGGGAAGAAACTCGCGGTTGTTATTCTGAGTCAGCCAGTTCTTATTCACGTACCTAGGACTTTGATCGAGGTCCGCAAATTGCCGTAATTAAGCCATACGGCCATGGGCCTCATCTTTCTTCTTGCTTCATCTGTGTCAGGGTCCCACGCGCGCTAGCTCGGGCAGTTCCCATGGCAGAACACCAAAGACCGCTCTTCTCTCTTAAACTCGAACTCGAACTAATACAAACCCAAATGGCGCTCGCTACACGCAATAGTTTTTCCAGCGGACTCGCACCCCTTCTCGAACTTAATTAAAAGGCATGAATATTGTAATCGGCCGTCTCGTTTCCACACTCATCGGGGTATACTGCTTCTCTCTTAATGACAGGGGAAAGTTTGTTAAACTATGTGCGGGAATGTACATCATCACAGTACACACGCCCGCCTTTCGCTGTGCACAAAAGGAGGCAGCTGTGGTACTGCAGTACTTTAATACTGCGCACTACAGATCTGAACTGTACCTCTACTACTGAACTCGTTGCTTAGTTGCGTGCAGATACCACTACAGTAGCTACGCGCTAGATTTGGGTAGTTCGTACCAGAAGGGAGGTATAGGAGACAGGGAACCAACAGACAAGTCGCATACCCAGAGGCCAGTTCTTGCTGAAAAGCGATTAGTGGCTGCGCCTTGAGGGTGCGCCCTAGCAGTTCTTCGAGTGCACAACGCAGACGGATCCGAATTGGGAGCGGACCAAACAACTAAAGCAATAGACTTCTCAACGGGCGATGTACGGCATATACAGGGGATCAAAGCCTCCCTGTAACATCTTCCGGTGAACAACAAATGATGAACGACAAACGACCAAATTCTCCTGTATACTACAAAGGCCCCCTTGTACTCCAACAAGAAAATCAGGAGATGCCCATCGGTCTCCCTGAATTGCGATATCTACGGGCGCATATACCGTACTTGCATATTAAGCTGGGTATCTGGGTCAAAACGTTGCATATTTGTTTTTTTCCCACTCCGTAAGTGACTTACATATTGCTGGTGGTTTTGGGTGATAAGAGGTTGTCACGTTTAGAAAATAAGGGTTGGCACTCGGTTAATTTTGCTAAGAAAACAAGGATTTCATCTGCAGATAGACACCGTCGCTGCTCATCTCGGCGCAAATCCCTCTTGAAATTAATTAGAATGCAAGGACTCCAAGCAGAAACATATGGGATAAGCTAAGAGAACAAGGGCTGAGACCACTTCCCCCCGGAACTGCCTGTAGTGATGTAAGTATACAGTACAGATCTGTAGTAACCTGTTTGTGTGACCTGCCCTACCTACTACGTACTAATTTTTAATTAAGTACTCTGTATCTGTAGCTAGCTACAGCTTTCAAATAATTTTGATTTTGGAGCTTCCCCTCCAACCTTTCAGTACCTTTCTGCCTTTCAGCATTCAATTCTTCAGCCCTACTGCTCTTAGATGTTAGACACAAGCAAGCCAGCTCTAGCTTGAAAAGTGCGAAGCCTAGATGAGCTAGACTCGGAACTCACACTTCCATTGTTCACAATCTATAATGATGCTGAAGTTCTGAAACTCAGTTGTAGACATTTTGGCGCAGACCCTACGGAAGCTTCATGTTCTTACGGCAGCTCCGTGAGCGCGAGAATCGTGGGAGACGAGCACTAATAATCAAGCCCTTTCTTGTGGCACGTACAGTCCCCCTATCTGTGAGTCAAATGCTGTCATTGCTCATGTATGCACCACACCATAATATAGCACCTCATCATCTCATCATTGCCGTGATTAACTTGCAATTATCCCTTTGCAGTCCGTGCTGCCCAAGTTGGAAGATCGGACATCCATGGTAGTACTCGGATTTAGTTGTGGAGGTAGCTTTCTAATTGGATATAAGGGCGCAGAGCTATGTCTATGGCGGGTGGACCTCAGTCGAAACCTTGCCATAACCTGTACTCCACTAGCCAAGCTTGCATTCCATGCATGCCAAGGTTCTTTGCAATATCCAGCGCTGCCGTGTCTGACGTTCCCGTTTTTCCCAACACTATCGCGTGGGGACGAAGACGGAGAGATCTCCTCGTCTCAGCAGCTGAATCTAACGATGCTGAGCAGTGCCAGCGAAACTATGCTTTGCGTCCTAGCAACTCCTAATATACAAGCTTCTTCGTTGAGTGTCCACGACGACGGCATAGACCTGGCCAAAGTTACTTTGGTATGCTGTCCTGTGCCTTCCCGAGGACACTTAGAGCCGGGGAAAAGCCCGATTCTTCGTTGCGCTAAATTAGAGTACTACGTCGATGTCGATGCACCACGAGGCGATCAGCACTTTTGCGACCTTCCGATGCCACAGAGCCATCTACTTACTTTAAATTGTGGCAATATGATTAGATTCGTGGAATTGTCAAGTGCTTCAGAAGCTTCTTCGAAGCACCGAAGTGGCTTCTCTTCAGCTTCGCTTCATTTTCCGCCTAGTGTCCAATTCTTACAATCCAATGGTGCATGGTTCAATACTTCACCTCCTCTCGACGAAGTAGAGGTAATCGCTGGTAGTTCACAAATCAATTCAAGTAACGAAAGTGAAAATTCACGCCCTATTGCAGCGCGCGCTCGTGTAGTAATCGAGACTTCCTTTGAATGTGAGGGGTTCGTACGAACGCTTTTGGCAGCTCAATTAAGAAAGGGTGGATCACTGGTGGATTTTTGCATGAAAATTGTTGACCCGCTTTTTCGCCCCCCTCGATCTGATGTGGGATTGGCTGCAGATGAGACAGGCTCTTGGGCACAGTTTGCTCTTGTTTGTATTGTGGTGGAGATTTGTGGCAGAAAGGACAGCGAACGACATCACGTTGGAACAAAACGTCCTCACCCGGTGAATAAAGCTCCGAATTCTTACATTGGAATTCTGGCTGCAGTGTGCTGGCGTGATGGCTCAATTGCTGTAATGAAGACGCTCAAGCTACAGGGCCCAGCAGAATCCAAAAACCGTAGCCGCCTAACTACTCCAGAGCTTCTAGCGCAACTCGCGAGCCGTGTTTTGGCCCTAGCTCGAAGTGACACGAAGTTGGTGTGCCCCCAACGAGCTGCGCTTCGGGGAGACGCATTAAAGAATACTGCAGTTACGAGAGGCAAACCCCTTAGTCGCCTCGTCAATCCAGTACTGCCAATCGTATTAGGCCATTGATTTCCTGTAAATTCGTAATTATCCATGGACTTTATAGCCACGTTCAAGCGTATTATATTTAAGTTATCTCAGGCATATAGGAATTACTCCTCATGCAGGCAATCAAGTTCAAAAACACTTTTTAAAAAATCATCTGAAAGCGGAAAGCCACTTATTTCTACTTCAAAATTGAATATAAGTGAAGGGCGGCCGAAAGGTAGTTCACTAGTCTGGCTACGGTGCTGTATCAGTTTTGAAAGAAAAGCATGTAAAAAACATGAACCGCGTGGCCCGTGGCCATGTTTTATGTTTAAAATATATGATATGATCTCGAGTTTCCGTCTAATTGGCAGCTAATGCTAATGGGGTGCCACTTTCCGAGAAAGCGGAATTCTTGCCCTTTTTTGCTTTTTGCCATAGCTATAGGTTTCATCGTAATCATTGTATATTTGTCAGCATAGTTTTTTGTATATGTCGCATGTGATGCACCCAAGAGCACTGCAGCGTAAATCTACATTATTTGTCCGTTGGACATCAAAACCCCGATTTAGGTTACCCTTTCGAGCAGCTTTTGCAGCTGCAGCTCGGCTGCACTGCGAATTTTGAGCAATTTCTGCGCATTCTTGGCTATAAATCCAATAGATTTTCGTGCTTCTTGGTACCGGGATTCCCCCTCGATATAGTCGGGATATCGGGCCACAGTGTTAGGCCTGTATGAGGGCGATTAGGATTAGGGGAAATCCCGCCTCGATTTTCGATTTGCATATTCTATGGTCACGAGGGTGAAATTTGAGAAGTGAACCCCCTTTAGCTTCCAGTTGGTCCGCCAGTTGGTCGCTGAAAGTACTGGCAGGGTTATTGTGATACATAAACATAGCACAGGTCCCGAGGGGCCGGAGTTAGAAGGCAAAGGCAGAAGGCTGGCATGTTGGACTGCGATTAAGCAGACGCCAAACCAACTGAGCCATGGTTTGGCGTTTGCTTAATCGCAGTCCAACAAAACGATCACTAACAGCTAACAGGCAGAAATATAAATCATAGCAGCTTGAACCTTACACATAGCACATAGCTAGGCGGGGCTGTTATCTGTCCACTCAGGTCGACACGCGAGAACTCTTCTTAGCCACTTAGCCGCCCGCTTTTGACTCCTATTGCATGATTTGAATTCATGGCCTCTCTTAGGTATAACACAGCAGCCTTACCGTAACTGCGACTTTGCTCTTACAGCTGCGTGTACATGAGCGCGGAAAGTGATCTAGAAAAAAATATGAATATGCAAAGTTATCGTTGACATTCCTCGGATCTCACTCAGGTCGTAGAACCTGAACAATTTCGTCCGCAAGAGCAGTAGTACTTGCACAAACGCACGATTTAGAATAAATATCGAAAGCTTCCCCATCACCAACGTTGGCATTATACGAGCGGCTATCAAGGCGACGAAAGATCACACCAGCTTCCTCAGCAACGACGACGCCCGCGCAGTAATCCCACGGTTTGCCACCTTCATTGTGCACGCCCACCGCGAACGCATTAGCGCGGCCGCAGGCGACCCACGCAAGGCTCAAGACAGTGCTGCCAAGGATTCGCAAACTTTGAACGTTTCGAGTTAGGAGGCGGCCAATGCCCCCGACCATGGCGTTGATTCCTTCGAGGCTGCGCTCGTACCCAACTTCGACCGTAAGAAATGCTCGCTGAAGCGTTTCAACGGATGTGTCACACGTAATTGGTTGACCATTCAAGTAGGCTCCCTCGCCTTTTACAGCAGCAAACACTTCATCGCGGTAAGGATCATAAATCACTCCAAGAACGGGAACACCTTCTTCACATAATCCAATGCTAACTACTGATAATGGTGCACCATGCGTAAAGTTTTGAGTTCCATCTATGATTGGAAAAGAAAGCAAAGCAAGAAGTTAGAAATTGAGCCATTGGGATCTAGTAGTAGAAGCACAAAAGTATCAAAATTGAATCCTAACCGATGGGGTCGACAATCCACGTTGGAGTATGAGTGCCTAAAGGAGGAATGTTGCCAGCAACAGCGGCAGCCTCTTCGCCAATGAGGACATGGCCTGGAAAAGCAGCAGCAAGGCCTTTGGTGACGAGCAACTCGTTGTCCTGGTCGGTTTGAGTGACGGGATCAATGCCATGGTCATCCTTCCAGTCTGCTGCGTTGCGCTTCCCGCTGCAAAGCAGCATCGCTGCCCCGCATTGAAGAGCAAGCTCCACTGCAACAGCTACTTCTTTACGGTGACTAATAAAACATGCCGAAAGATTCGAAGCTCGTTCAGAAGAATTTGTACGCTTCTGCCAGCGCATTAGGAGGTAAATAGCTGCTGATCCTCCGGCCACGAAGAGCGCAAGATTGGAACGGTCCCTACAAAAACTCATTAGTTAGGATTTTTCACTACTTTAAATTAGAATTGAAAGAAGTGATTTGCTCTTTGAGCCAAACAATTCTAGAGAAGTTCGAGGCTGCAAGGCTACCAAGCTTCGGAAGCTAAGCTGAGGTCTTATTACTACAGATAGTTAGCTACTACTGTACGTACCTACAGTATAATTTTGGCTCCTTTCGACATCATAATGAATGCTGTAATATAATATATATGTGAAATAGAAATTATTTGAGGACATTTTGAGGAGAAGAAAAATGGCTCGCTGTGTGCTTGCAAAGATAGGCTTAGCTCTCTTGGGCCTTGCCGTCGTAGTTCGGGGCGACGCTGACTGGGTTGCTAAGGTATGCTAAATCTAAGCATGATCTCGCAAATAGAGCTCTTACTTTACTTTGTAGAGATTCAGTTGGATTGTCTTAAAGAGACTAAGTTATAGGCGTCATGACACGAATCCTAACACGACACGTGCTGTCTCGATTGCGCAAATGTGATTTTAGAACAAGAAGTTCCTCGAAGAAAATGCTCAAGCTGATGGGGTCGTGGTCTTGGATTCAGGGCTTCAATACAAGGTACAATCTTAGTAGCGTTGTTTAGCTTCTTCTTTGTCACACCAAATGATGATGGTTAAAGAGATACTTTCTCTATTTTCACGTTCTCGTCAGGTCGTTCAATCTGGTTCAAAAAGCGGTGCGAGCCCAGGAGTTTCGGACAAGTGTACAGTGCACTACCGAGGCGCTCTCATTGACGGCAAGTCCTAGAGTACATGTGCTCGTTCGGTTTTATGGTTTTCAATGGCTGTGTCTTTGAGCGCTGCCATGCAAGCACATTCGTGAATATGCAAGTGATACTTTTTATCTTTCTTTCTCTACAATCTGCTTAACTATTAAATTTTTACTTGATTTGTGTACCTCTGTGTGGCCTAGGCAAAGAATTTGACAGCAGCATTCGGCGCGGCAAGCCGGCGCAGTTCAAACCGAACCAAGTGGTGAAAGGCTGGACTCAAGCGCTCCAAATGATGGTGCCAGGCGACAAGTGGGAACTCTTCGTGCCGGTAATAACTAACTCAAAACAGTAAAAGCGTGTAAAACTTTTAGCTTGTCGTAGGGTGTCTGTGTAGAAATGAAGGAGACAAGAATTAGTTCTGTCCTATTTTGGTTTTTCTTTTTAGAGCAAGGCAAGTCCAGGGAGGAAGAGAGACTTCGTCAACGAAGGAAGCGAATGATAGCCTTGATACATGAAATGACTCATAACATGTATTCATTTCGTTTCTTCTTATCACTCGCGTCTGTTTTTTTTTTTGTGTGCACAGCCTACCCTGGGTTACGGCATGCGGGACGGCTCCGGACCAGGGCCCGGCGGCTCGGTGCTGGTCTTTGAGCTGGAACTCCTCTCTGTGGCCTTGCCTTCGCCCATAGCAGCCGTGCCCATCGTGGGGCCATTCCTAGACCAGATTGACTTCTCCAACCCGGTGCACTTGATGCTGCTGGCCTACGTGGCGTACATGTTGCTCACGGCCAGTGGCATGCTGGGCGGGGGCAAGGGCGGAGCCAGCGGCAAGAAGGTAGTGCCACTGACGACTGTGGCGGGCCAAGGCAGCAATAGTGCCACTGACGACTGTGGCGGGCCAAGGCAGCAATAGTGCCACTGACGACTGTGGCGGGCCAAGGCAGCAATAGTGCCACTGACGA
>Ga0307931_1001389_pt1 | contig 15869 bp, 13 predicted proteins | sample OrgLakmetageno47_FD_201816 | JGI IMG/M metagenome (GOLD analysis project Ga0307931, IMG submission 201816) | Saline water microbial communities from Organic Lake, Antarctica - #47 | ecosystem: Environmental > Aquatic > Non-marine Saline and Alkaline > Saline | place: Antarctica: Organic Lake... | reverse complement strand
ACGAGAGGAAGCTAGGGCAAATCGCAGAGCTTAGGGATACTAGAAATACTCAAGAAGAGACAGCCGACTCATTAGGAAAGCTTTTGTGCCCGCTGTTTTCTGGATATAACTAAGCGAAAGCGAAAGCGAAAGACAAGTCGTTGACAGTGCGTATTTACTCGCGGCTATTGAATTCGAGTCAGAGGTTGACCGGCTTGCGAGCAATGAACACACACGCAAGTTGGCGGCGCAAAGTGGGGGTGACGGCACGTCCGGGACTATGTTTTCCTCAAGTTTTTTGCTTATCACGGCTGACGAGCTTGCCAAGAGCCGGCAAGTACCCAACGAGAGCCGGCAAGCACTCAAAGATCATGTACAGGCGCGAAGGCGGAAGAAGCGATTAAGAAATTGACGATACCGGCTTCTGGATCATTGTTAACAGTGGCGAGATGAGGGCGTGACAGAAATCGCACTTACGGTACGTCGAGTGCGAGAAGTTCTAGCGGCTGTTGATGAAAAACTTACCAAGCACTGAGTCGGAGGCTCAGAGGTTAGTTTTGTACCTCGTGGATATGGCGAATGTCTATTGGAGAATACTATGGAGTTTTTATGGTGAAGAACTTCGGTGTGTGGAAAGAAGTGCCCCTTTGAGGGGGTCCAGTGAAAATCTGAGATGAATCACAAATCAGCAAGGGCCACGAATTGGGATGCTGTGCGGGCTTGATGTTGATGTATGTGGGAGGTGTTGTGTTAAGTGTTATTGAGGAATTTCCCCTTTGTGGGGGAGGTTCGACTTGCCGTATTAACGAGATTTAGAGAGCGGGCGATACGTTCTTACCGGACAATCGACAAGAGGAGATAAATTCCTGTATTGCACTACAATTACAATTCGAGACCTACTTTCCGGCTTCAGAGGGAAGTTAGGCGAGGGGGATATAGCGAAATATTCCACTTCAATTTTAAACCACTTCCTGTGGCGCTATTAAACTATTGGCTCAAGGCGGATGGATTTTAACTAGATAGTACATAGGCAAGACGAAAGACAGCGCTACACAAAGCCCGAGCTACTACTACTACTACTACTACTACTCTAGTAGTAGTATTCTGGTCCTGGAGGGCCTCCTGGCGGCGCAAAGTAGACGGCCACTTGCTCGGTTGAGTACTTCATTCAGTAACCCGGCATCTGCCGCACGCATCAGCAGCATATTAAACTCCTCTAAGGAGGCGCAGCGATGAGGTTGTACATGGTGTTGGAGGTGCACAACAGCGCGAGCGCAATCGAGCCGTGCACCATGGCCGAGGCCACGGCGCGACGCCCTTTCTTTCGGTCAATCACGTCCGGCGAATTCGTGACTTGCAAGTACGACGCCGCAGGAATGGTGAAAGAAATGGCCAGCGCGCCTGTAGAGCCCAAAATGCCCCATATCACGGACACCGACGGGATCACGACGGCAAGCAGGAACTGCGACGCGTATAGGGCGAACGTGCACCCTAAAAAGACGCGCCGCTGCTGTCGCTGCTGCAGCTGCCCTTCGCAGGCGGAACTGTGCCGCCCACCGCCGCCGTGGCTCCCGCTGCTGCGGCCTCGGTGGTCGTGGTTTTGCTCGCTGCCTTCGGCCGAATGCCGAGCCAGAGTGGCTTCTGCGCGCGCCAGAGCCGCCTCCCGCGCAAACCCACCGAAACCCCCACTCACGGTGCGCGCTCGCGTCCGCGCGTCGATCGGCTGGTGGTGCGGGTGATGAGGGTTGTGCTGTGCGCCACCTCCAAATGGCATGCTTTCCGACAAGCCCCCTACCCATTCGCCCTCGGAAAAGTTGCCCGAGTCTGAAAGCTGGTCGGACACAATGGCACTCCCGGGCGACTTGGGAGCGCCCGTAGTACTGCGAGAAGCTGCGCTGCTCGGGGAACTGTAGCCGTGGGTTAGGGAAGCGAGTGATGCTGGGGCAGGAAACGCAAGGAGCTCTCCGTTGTTCACTCCGCCACCATTGCCAACCACGTGATTGTCGCCAACGCCAAGGTCTCCCTGATGAGGGGGGTGGTACGGCGTCACGCTAGTGTCTAGCCCAGCTTTTTGACGTGCGATGGAGAGGGCGCGGCTAATCTTTTCCTCGTTAGTAAGGGCTCCGTCAGAGGACGACGGCCGAGGTGGGGCCCAAGGCCCCCATTCGTTGAGAAGCCGCAAAAGGGTGTCGCGGCACGGCGACAGAATGAGGGGAAGCGCGAGCAAAAGGGTGCACGAAATCCCTAACCGCCCGACGTTGGCAATCACGTTGTCGTTGGTGTACCTGCCGCATGCAATCGCGAGGGTAAAAGGAAGATTGTTGCAATCGAGCATAGTAAGGAACAAGGATCACAAACAATGTAACGTTTATAAACTTACCTCATAACAAACAGCACAATCCTTGTCTGCCGTTCATCTTCCTCTCCCCGGAGCAAATCTTTGCGTTCGAATAACAAAAAGAAAAGAAACACACGCTCTCAAACCCCATATCTCTTGCTCCCTCCCAAAATAATTCATGTCTCATTGGCTACCAAATCTCTCTCTCATTTCTTACTCGGTCAAAATGTTGTCCGCCGTGGTGAATTCGCCGCGGCAAGCCGTAAACGCAAAACCCGCCACCCCGACAATCATGTACAGCGCAACGGCAAAGCCCACGGTGGAGTGAATCTGCCGGTGTGTGTGTGTGTGTGTGTCATATGGAACCAAAGCAAAGCAACCCATAGCCGTTGTGACAGAGGCGAATCGTGTCGCCGCCACCGCCGCCGCATGTGCAGAGCGCACGCAAAAAAAAAGCAGAAGAGCAAAAGTGAAATTGCGTGCAAGCGGAGTAATGCAGAGCAAGGGCGTCGAAGCTCATCACAGCAACCCAATCCTATTCTCCACCTGGTTGCCTTACCATGCAGTGCAGGCGGCCGCGGGTCGGGCTCTGAAGCTCCGCGTGCACGGGCAGCACGTTGAAGTGGTAAATGAAAGTGCACACGAACACGGGAATGGCTTTCACCACCGCCATGGCGCTGTCGGGCCACATCAGCGATGCCCAGAGCCCGTCCCGAGGGTCGTCGTAGTCCTCGGACGAGCTGCTGTTGCTGCTACTGCCGTCGATGTTGTCGTCGTCTAGGTCATTGAGCCATGGTGGGCCGTTCAACAGGACACCCACGAAGTGCACCACCACGGCCACCGCTACCAAAGAAATGTTGCCGACTGCCAGGACGCTCAGAAAGCGAAGCCGGCTGAACTCTTCCACGAAGGCAAACGGCAGTATGCAGCTTTCCAGAAACCCACCCACCAGAAGCTTGAGCACGTACTGCGACCCGACGGCGTCCGGGTTGGCGGGAAGTATGGCCGAAGGTACAAAGTGCACGAACGCGGGGACGACGAGGTCCAGAATTAAGATGGAGTCTGGGCACACGTTGACCGGGGGGAAGGAGAAGATGACGGCAACGTGAATATTAGTGACGACAAGCACATTGACAATAATTTTGCCAATTTGAATGAAAAAATGAAGCACGCGAGCAGGTTGTTGAATGCATGTATTTGTGAAGCAGTACTAGCTGATGGCCTGTCTTGTTCCGTGTGGCGTGCGACAGAGGAGAGACAAAAATACAAGGCAAAAGAGAGTGGCTTACAGGCAATGAGCGCGAGGTAACAGAGCACGATCACCAAGATCATCGTATAAAGCCGCCCCTTGGGCCCAAACGCAATGAAAGCAACGTCTTCGTAGGTGTGCGCGCCGGCGCGCCTCGAGCAGGCCACAAGGGTAAACGCGGAGAAGTCGCTCGCGGCCGCCACCCCGAAAAGGAGGAAAGTGCCCCACACCAGACCGGCCTCGCGAAACGCGTACGGCAGCGACAGCACCCCACCACCCAAAATCGTAGACACCAGCGAAAAGGTTGAGCTCAGCACGGTCCCCTGCCGGGACTCGGCTGCCCAAGCCGGTGAAAAAGCTTCTTCGTAGCTCTGACTCCGGCGGAACTCGCCCCTCTGACCGCTGGCCTGGGAGGCACCACTACGCGCTGCAACTGCTAGAGCGACTCGATTAGGGTCATGGTACGACTCGTCGTCTAAACCATCGGGCAAGAGCTGTTGCCTCATCTGCTCGTGAAAGGAACAAGGGGTTGCTGTGAGGCTCTCGACCAACGCGAGTGGCAACGAATAAGATATATGGTGTGTTTCAACTTGGTAGCTAGCTCTAATGAAGATGATGTGCGATTCTGACCAGAATAGTAGTTTCTACGAAAACGAGTACCAACGAATTCGATCCTCTGAATAGGGCGAGCGCGTGATATCGAAAGACTGCCGGCTAGACGACGAGGTAGACAAGATGTTCGGCACGACGATACAACATTGGCTTGATGGCTGCTTCGCTTCGTAGCTCGCAGCTCTGCAGAAGAGTAAGTGTTAGAGAAATCCTCCCCACTCATGTACTCAAGAGCTCCCATTGGTGCAAACCATCGAGTACGTAGTTGAGATTGGAGATTGGATTTACAGGGATGAGAATTTTTGTCACTGCGAATCAACCCTTGCTGCCTTGCTGCGAATGATGATGAGATGATGAGTGTCCTCGGACCGCTGGGATCTTTTGTTGTTGTTGTGATTGACTAAGATTACTTGCTCAGTGGCGCGGTGCCGTGTGCCGTGGTGCTTTTTATAAAAAGGCCTTAGCAAGGTCGTCGCAAGCTAGCATGAAGATTTCAGCCGTATTTGGCCTATCATGTGCAATTTCAGTGGCTGCACTGCCAGAGCTAGCGTCCAAATTCGTGCAGAATCGTCGATCATTGAAACGAGTAAGAGGCACAGTCATCGTTGAAGTGTCACTAACTACACTAAATGATAAAATGATACATGATGTTGAGCGTAGCGACCCTCTCTCGAGGAGACACGCACTTGAGTAACGCTATATAGCCGTAGAATGAATTGCCACTTCTGTTTACTACTAGGCGCGACCATCAAGCCTAGCACCTTTGAAGTCGCTTCGAGGAGGCAGCAGCAGCAGCAGCAGCAGCAGCAGCAGTTTCCTCGGTTCCGTAACTGAGCCTTTCGGAATAGGCCTTCAGCGCGATCTCACGAATTTCAAAGTTACTTACGTGTCGCACGTCACCGATGGAGCCTGTATTAAAGTAGTTTCGGCCACAGCATTCCTAGTGTTTGGATGCTTGGCGCCTGCAGTTGCGTTCGGTGCACTGTGCGACAAAGCTACACATGGCGCCATGGGCACAGTGGAAATGGTTCTGGGGACTGCGCTTTCGGTAATGCATTTTTACGAACTTTGAATTGATATGAGTTTAGAAGGCACGTTTTAATAGCGCACCTTCTTGGTGTGAATATAAATGTTTTGAGAGTTGTAGCTATTTTGTTTTACTAGGAGCCCTAGCGCAAAGCTTGATTCTGCTGTAGGTCCTTCCGCTACGTCATGTTTTTAGTTGATGCAGTTGATTCTACGGGCACTCAGTTGATTTCCCATTGAATGCTAATTGGGCATTACTGTATCTCATTCCACTTTTTTGTTCTTCTTCAGGGCATGGCGTATGCTCTGCTGGCAGGTCAACCACTGACGATAGTCGGCTCCACAGGCCCTGTGCTTGCGTTCATTTCAGCGCTGTACAAGCTTGCGAAACTCGCCGATTTGCCTTTTTTACCCGTCTACGCGTGGACGGGGCTCTGGACGTCGGGTTTTCTCACACTTTACAGCTTATACTCGCTTTCTCTTGGCTCTGCAAAATACTTGAGGTATCGAACGACACACACCAAAAAAAAAAGAAAAACTTATTCATCTTACTGTCACTATTTTTTTGGCTTTGGCTTCCATTCGACTACACTTTTTTTTGAGTGCTTGCTCGTGATTCATAACTTGACATTTTACATTTTAAATTTTACATTCTACATTTTCTTTTTTCAAACAGCCGCTTCACGGACGAAATTTTCGCGAATTTGATTTCGTTCATTTTCATTTACGAAGCATGCCAAGGCCTGGCCGCGCCCTTGTTGAACTCCAAGAACGACAACCCCGCCGCGGCCTTGATGGCCATTCACGTGGCCACGGTCACCTTTGGGGTAGCCGCATCCCTGCTGCAGCTGCGGCACAGTGCTCTGCGGCCCAAACGGCTCCGAAGCTTGCTCGCAGACTTCGCGCCCACGGTTGGCGTTGCTTGCGGCTGTGCCTTAGCTTGGTGGGCGCAGACCCGCTGGCCGCAGCTCTTGCAGTTGCCGAGGCTAGCCGTGCCGCTGGTGCTGGAACCCACCAGTGGGCGACCCTGGTTGGTGGAATTGGCAGCGTTGCCGGTGTGGGCGCGGTGGGCGGCGGCGGTGCCCGCGGCGATGGTGAGCGTGCTGCTGTTCTTCGACCAAACCATCACCACGCGCATCGTAAACGGCAAAGGCAACCGCTTGCGGAAAGGTACGGAACACGAATCTTCTACATGTGATTTCTTGCGTGCGTGCCGCGCTGCCCATTTCTTGCCTATTCTCCTTATTTCTTCACCTTTTCAACCTGCTGTCGTCAAAGAGTCATGCATATTTTGACACTACAGGCTGGGCAGGTTAAAGGGAGTACTCTGATTGTTGTCTATTTTCTCTTCTTTTATTTGGTTTTCCCTTGGTTTCCTTTCACTCCTAATTCACAGGACACGGCGACCACTTAGACTTGCTAGTGCTGGCCCTTCTTACTGGCATTCAGTCGTTAATAGGCTTGCCCTGGCTGTGTGCGGCCACTGTGAGGTCCATCAACCACGTGAAAGCTCTTCATGTCTATGCACCAAACAACAATAACAACAACGAAAAACATGGCAGCAACAACAATAGCCACAACAGTGGTGCAAAAGCTACATCACTCGCAGACAGTCACAGCAGCGTCTCTGTACCTAGTACCTCACCTGCGGCGACCGTCGCGGTAGTAGGGACCGTCGAGCAGCGGGTGTCTGGGTTCTTGATCCACGCCATCATCGGCCTGGTGGTCGTGGCGTACCGGCCGCTGCTGCGAGCGGTGCCCAAGCCAGCACTCTCGGGGCTCTTCTTTTACTTGGGCCAATCCGCGCTCCGAGGCAACCAAATGTTCGAGCGCTGCGTGGCCCTCTTTACCGACCCAGCTATGGACCCTCCTGGTAAACCTTGGGCTCGCCAAGGTTCCTCAGCTACCCATCCCAGTGGAGAGCTCAGCAGCAGCAGCAGCAGCAGCAGTAGCAATAGGAGCTTTGGAGACCACATAGGCGATGGGCTGCCTCCGGCCACTGTACGTGCGTACACCCTGGTGCAAGTGGCGTGCCTCGCTAGTTTAGTTGCAATCAAAGACACCGACGCAGGGGTCCTCTTTCCCATTGTCGTCGCAGGCCTCGCTCCGGTGCGCTGTGCTCTACCAGCCATTGGAAGCGCTATGAGCCGAATACATTCAACTATTCTTCGTCATTCGCAAGGCCCTACGGCGGCTGATGGGAGACTTGCGGTCATTGGACCTAGGAATATTTTTGAACCTTCACTTGTCGCTCGTCTCGACCAGGACGATGAGTAGATGGAAGCGGTATCATTGAATAGTTCTATGGGTAACAAGTTTTCCGCTAATGCTGCTGGCGCTGCTATTTATCGAGTTTTTTTTTATGTTCGGATTCTCCGAAAAGGTAGGGAAATAGATGTATCATAAGAATGCTTAATTAACTGGACTACATCCCAAATTTGCATTGCACTTTATGCGGTTGAACGACTGAGATCTGGGATCTAAAACTATGCTTATGTGAAATCCCGCCCCGCCGTCTCGTTAGCTCATGAACGTCGCAATACCTGGATGTCTCCTGTATAACTATATTTGAGTTCCTTTGTTCCCATGCGCCCGTACTAGTATGCAGTATGGAGCTGCTCATCTCATCTACCATATACCATAGAGCTGAAGCAACTACTTTACTAGGAGCTAGCGGCTAGCAGGGACTCATTTCGAAGCTCAGATAGGAGCACTGCTAGGCACTAAAATTTTCATCTAACGACTTCACTACCGAGCGCCACTTCGACATACGGCCGAATCCGCGGGTGAACCGTATTGATCACCGTCAGGCCGAGGGGCACACGCACACAGCATCTCCAGACAGCACCGCGCCATAGTGTCCGCATGCCGTCGTTTTGGGCTACATGTCGAAAAGCGGACAAGTAAGAGCGGTAAGAGTCGCCGTTGCTGCCGTACGTGCTTAACCGAGTTTGTTGCTGCGTCTTTAAGACGTCGTCAGGGTGTGACACTATCGTGCAAAGGAACCCCACCACGATGCTGGCTAGCGCAGTTCGCAAAGCATCGTTGTCGTGCAAAGTCTTCGCCAGTGCTGACCGGTCATGACTTTCTTTTGCCCACGCCGTGACCTCCGAATGAACAACGCCCACAAAAGCGAACTGCCCCAAGCAATACTTGGACTCACGCTGCATGCATGCGTGCATTCCCCGCGACAGTAAGCCTGATAAGCCAATTTTGTTGTAGCAGTAGCGCGTTGCTTCCCAGAGGCCACCCTTGCCACAATTTTGGCCCTGAATTCGAATGAGCTCCAACGGCGAAAGCAAAAGGCTTGCTTCGATTCCAGCGCCAAACGCGCTAACCATTTCACGGGATGTGTCCGAAAGTGAACCCTCAGGTGCGACTTCCGCCAGAATTTTTCGATTCAAAGAATGGAAACCAAACAAACTCGCCATGTACGGCACTTTCAGGAATAAATTTGTGCTAAATCCTTGATACAAGGAAGTGGTTGAAACCCACGGTCTCAGGGTAACAGGCGTAGCTTTGAGCTTATCCCACGGAAGCAGGGGCCGCTTGTCCTGAGAGCGTACTTTCAGAGTGTCGATCGTGTGGAAACAACAGCAATCTATCACGGCCGCACAAGCTCCCGTCACGAACTCAATCGTGACATTATCGCCGAAGTCTGACATGTTGTCCACGCTAGCGCTAAGCTCTTTCTACTAGCGAGGATACGAATCCCGAGCAAAACAACTAGCTAGGGTGAATTAAGACAAATAGTTGGCTTCGGCTGACCACTCGAACGCTAGAAAGAACTTGAATTCCACGCTAGCACAGCTGCAGCATCTGCTATTTCGGAGTTGAAAGCGCTTTGAACTATTGACTTCCTTTTTTACTTTACGATAGCAAGTCCTGAGCTAATTTTTTGAAGTATGGGTAGACTGACTACTATATTCTATATTATATACTGAAGAGCTGAAATGATGATGAGCACGGCTTTTATCGGAGCGAGAAAAGCTCTGCAAAAAAAAATCCCCACGTCATTGTCTATATCTAATGCTGTACAGTATAGAAGTATAGTAAGTCAAATCCTAGCTAAGTTAGCTTCCTTCTCCATTACTGGCTAAGAGGAGCCAAACATGAGCTCTGAAAACGGCACAAGGAAAAAAGCAAGGTATGTAACGAAATGCCGAGGCTAGGCTTTACACGAGCAAGGTAACCTCGACGTTGTCCTACATAACTGACATCCGTACCTCAATACCAGGGTTGACGATACCTCCGATGCTAAGCCGTCTTCTTCCGCCACTAAGCGCGAAGACTATCTATCTTGGGATGATTACTTCATGTCAGTGGCATTCTTGAGCAGCATGCGCTCCAAGGTGAACTAGGGAGCCTATTTTGAGTTCGCTAGATTAATGCACGTGTGTTCCTAGTTTGAACGAAGGAAACCCACGCCTGACTTGTGTGGTAATGCAAATATTTAGGATCCTTCCACGCAAGTGGGCGCAGCAATCGTGAACGCGGAGAACAGGATTGTTGGCATTGGCTACAACGGCTTTCCAACGGGCTGCAGTGATGACCAACTGCCGTGGGATCGCGAGGCCGAAAGCAACTTGGATACGAAGTAAGATGTCGACTAAGCCCTACCTCTCCTTAAAAAGTATTTTCGTCTGGTTTCAAAATTGTACGCATCTACCTGTGTTTCTAATTTGCTCGCTGGCTTCAGATACATGTACGTGGTTCACGCCGAAATGAACGCCATTTTGAACAAAATTAGCGCGTCTATCAGCGGTGCACGCATGTACGTTGCGCTTTTTCCTTGCAACGAATGCGCCAAGCTCATCATTCAGTCGGGGATCAAAGAAGTGATTTTCTTGTCCGACAAGTACCACCACTTGCCTCCTTTCGTTGCGAGCCGGCGGATGCTTGCCATGGCGGGGGTGGCGACCCGGCAGCACAGCCCTACCAACGCTCAGGTAGTGATCAACTTCGGGTCCAGCACCAAAGCGGCGGAGCCTGCGGCGGAAGACGCTGCAAAAGCGGCAAGCGTGTCAAGGATACCGTGCGGTTCAGCCAAAGACCAGGCTCCTACTGGCAATGTAGATTCGACTAGTTTACCGACAGCGGATGAACTGGCAGTACCTGGAGTTGGATGGTCCTCAACAAAGGCCTAAGGGAGGTGCTGAAGAGTGAGCTTCGATCTGTACAAATGTGTGTGTTATCTATATGGAGGTTGGTGCTCTGTGATCCCTTTCCGAAGTGCATATTCTCGCCTGTGAATCACCGCGTAAGTGAGCTCCTATTTACTTGAATGCATGGCTAAAGCTAACTGATAAGCAATTCTAATTACCACCACTTACAAAGAAACGCCATCATGCCACCGCCACCGCCACCGCCACTTAAGCAGTCTTACGAGCTCTCGAGCGCGATTTAGTATAACTTCCAATAACCCAGCATTAAAAGCAGAAACCAAACGAAGCCTTCTTACTGCGGGCTATAGGCCAAAACAATTAATGCTCCCTTATGCCGGGTGGTGGTCTTTTATATGCCCATTTAATGCTCCTTATGCCATATGCCCGAGTACGAGTACCTCCCTGCTTGCTTATTTTTCAGGGCCCGGGATGTGAATCAATTATTCACACCACGGGCCGAGGTATATGTTTGAATTGGCTATTGGCTATGCTTGTTGAACTTATAATATAGTGAATTCAGGCGGGCGCTCTATGCCATCGTCCTCGCTGTCTGCGCCTGTGAGCGCGCGCGCTGCATACTCGTACTCCAGCTGCGCCTGTGCTGCTGCCTGGTAGGCGGGTGCCCCACGCGCTGCCACGCCATTCATCGTCTCCGCTAATTTGCGGTGCGACGCGAGATGCTTCGCGTGGGCTAGCCGGCCTTTGCCTTTCAGGAATTCGTCGTAGGCGCCGTGGTCGACCCGCGAACCGTACACGCGAACGAACCCCACGAGGAGGTACCGGAGCCCTGAGGTCACTGCCAAACCGCTATGCGTGAGCCGGCCGCAGTGCACTACTAAATCCCCGATCGACTGCGGCTGCAGCGTCCTCGTTGTCGACTTCTTCGCTCTTCTTCTTGATTTGCTATCTGCTACAGCAATAGCGTTGCCATTGCCAGTGTCTACTTCTTCTTCTACCCACAGACTAGTGGGAAAGTGCGTGCCGCCACCGTCGAACGAGCTCGGGTCAGCTAACAGCGCACTGAATGACAACAAGGTGTCGTCGTAATGGGCACCTAGGCTAGAGATAGAGATAGAAAGAATAGAAATTACAACCGGGTATCGCAGTGAGATCTAATAGGATATTCACAACCGAATCGTTCCCTTCACTCTTTTCGCGCGTAGGCGTGAACTCACCTAGCTTGCTTTCCAGCTTCATACTTGACGAAAAATAAGTCGTCGATGTCTAGGTCGTGTGCCTTTAGCCCGTAGAGCTCAGCCAAGAGTGGTAGCACCTGCTCTTGCAGTCTCGGCTGCAAATGACGATTGAGAGTAGGGCATGCCTCCACTGCGAAGTCAGTGGTTGGAAATTGCCCATGCCTGTCGGTTGACCACCCGCCACGTTTTGCCGAGAAGCTTTCAGCTTCCGTCACCATCCAGGCGGCATCTTCAGGAGACAGCCAATTGCACATGTGTGCAGCATGTAAAGAGCTAGTTTCGTCGTCGCTTTGCGGAACCAGCCGCAGTGTTCGATACGGTTTGAGTGTAGGATGAGGTAAAGTAGCGAGCCCAGACACAGATGAAACCAGGCCAATGAAAAGAAACAGGATGATGCGGGGCATGGTCTAGTTGGAGATTACGTGTAGGAATAACGCTATAGAACCATACACATACTATGACCAAGCTAAGAGCGTTTCGGCGCTATCAGCTAATACTAGAGGCTTATTTATACTGCTACTACAGACAGACTGTAGTACTGTAATAGAGTTATCAGTTATCTCCTCTAGACTAGGTTCCTAGCGGGGTGGCTGCGCCAAAATTCTGAGAATTCAGGGGCCAAAATTGGTGATGCCATGCACCTTTGTAAGTTTCAAGTGAATGGATTGTCTAGGGATGTCTCAGTTCTTTGGAATCGAAATCGAACTAAGACAAATCGAAATGGCGCACAACAGCTAATGCTTAGGAATGGTCCGTGGGAAAGAAGGGAAATAATAAAACCTCCATTATGAAGAAGCCCACCCCAGTGGTGTTCTGTCAGGTATCAGGTTATCAGGTTTGACAGACCTGATATCAGATCTCAGACCTGATATCAGATTTATCTCAGGTAAATATCAGGTCTAGAAAATCCGTCCCTTAGGGGCAGCACGACGGGAAAAATCGTGATGAGCAGCGCGCAACAGTGTGCATTCTCACAACAAATGATTCCTCCGGTGGCCTCGCCCAGCGCCTACTCCCTTCTTCGCAAACTCTAATCCTTATGATTCAAGCATGCTTTTAATCTTTTAATTGCCTCGACCTCTTGACGTTTCAATCATTGAGTGGAACATCATTAGGAGAGCCGAGCCTCATACGTGACCCGGCTGAAGCATCGTCGAGTTGGTCACGCTCGCTAGCGAGACCGTCTTGACGGGCGCGCCTCTCCTATGGTATTCAATTGAAGGAAATTATCACTCAAATGTGCGAAGTCATGTGAGAGTCCAAGCTCATTAGCACGCAGGCGCGTGCACGTTTGTGAATGTGAACACCATGTCGTGTAATCTTAGCTTCTTGTTGCACACTCTTTCACACTCTGATTGCTCATATTTTTCTATACAAATATTAGAGGGGCCTGATACTCAAATCTCAGGTCCAACGGACCTGATATCAGGTATCAGACCTGAGATATCAGCCTGATATAACAACACTGCCCACCCCCCTTTCTCCGATACAAACAGCAGGAAGCTAGCACGCTTATGGCCTAGCACTTTTCGTCATGGAGCTAAACCGATAATTATTCCGCTAAAACGCTCCGAACGCTGCGCCGCCCCACTGAGCTAGAGCCAAGAAGTAGCTAGGAGAGGCGTTACAGATAATCCTCGCATCCGTCCAATTCGGCAGCGTGAAGCGTCAAGATAAATTCAAATGAAAACAGCAAAGACGAGGGAGACGAGGCTGTAGACGAAGACGACGAGGATGGAGATTCGCACGTCAGTGTTCTGCTTCTTCCGCCAATGAGCGCACGCTTGAGGCAGCAGCAGCAGCAGCAGCAGGTGCAGCAGCAGCAGCAGGTGCAGCATGAGGACTTGGGAAATAGCAGTGGCAGTGAATGTTGTTACTTGCTGATCCGAAAATTCGGAGATAGCTTTAGCTAGCACAACCGGGCTTTGTAGTTGTTGGGGTACCTGCAACCGTGCTAGCCGAATTCCTGCCGAAATCCGCAGGCTTCGCATACTTTGTAAGGTACGCAGGCTACGCAGGCTACGAGCTACGCATGCTTCACAGACTTCGAAGGCTTCATTCGCGTGCGTCAGTTTCAAGCTTGCACGCTTCATTCGCAGGGAATAGAGGCCTCTTACGCAGGCTTCGCAGGCTTCGCAGGCTGCAATAGCGTGCTTCCGCCGCAAGCTCCGCACGATCGAAAGGTCGACTGGCCATGAGCCATGAAGAGCTTCAATCTTTGTTTTGTGTCCACAAGTCCACCACAACCCATAACAGTTGTCAACAGAAGATACTAGCCTCTCAGAGTTCGTTCTGTAAAAAGTGACCCAAATGGGAAACAGCGGGAAAACTTTTTTGCGAAGACGGTATATAGAATTCTGAATTCTCAGAATTTTACTAGCTAGCTAGCTACAGTACGAAGTACGAAGTACTGTTAGGAGGACCTTACCCGAATTATAGGACAAATGCAACATGGGTGTCGAGTGTCGAGGTGTCGAGAATCACAACAAGCAAGGAGGAAGGAGGGCGGAGTTAGGGCTCCGGAAAAAAAGCCAGTCAAAGCTCGAAAAAAGGCAAACAAAAAGGCAATCCAACGGATTTTCTCACAAATTCCGTACTTTTTACGTAAATGTTTTTCAGGGAGGAAACGTACTTGTCCGTTGGGATATTTACTTGTCCGTTGGGCTGAATATTTGTCCGTTGGGGCTTCGAATTTTTCCGTTGGTTTGCCTTTTTGCTGCCTTTTTTTTTCCAGGAATCTTCAAAAAAAAGCCCGGCCTTTTTCCGGAGGCCTAGGCGGAGTTATTACAGCCAGTTGCGGGTGATAAGAAAGCAGGAAAACCAGCCGACCCCCTTGTTTCTTAGCAGAATTCCCGTACTAGTACGTATAACAGTACAAGAAGGACCTTTGTTTCTAACTATTAAATTACCAATTTTAACCCCTCAATTTCTTAACGTGAGTGCTTCTTTTCACCCGCAACTGGCTGTAAGTTAGCTACCACAGAGGAGATTCTATTTCTCGATGAGTTCGCCATCGAACGGAGATTACAGATCTCACCTGCCATCTGCCCACCTAGATCAGAACCTAGTCATATTAGATTGGATTAAATTGGATTAGATTAGATTACACTCCCCAATTGCAAAGAAATGTCAACAAATAACAAATAGCAAAAAGCTACTATTCCCGGGGCCACTCTTGAGAAAAGGCAAAAAGCTGTCAACAAAGAGTACCACGATCGTACAAGGAAGCTCGACTCGGAGCTGCACGGCACGCAGCAAGATCAAAGGGGCCCAATAGAGAGCGAACTTAATGAGTACGGCCACAGCGGTCGTGTTCTTGCCCCAGTCATTGGCCGATACGGGGGTGCTTCCTCTGACCTCAGCCTCATTTTGGACCTTCCAGATCAACATCGCTCGGGAAATGGCTCGCAAACACACGGCTTTTTACAACATTGGCTTTTCGGAAGCCCAAAGCCTTGTTCAGACAGAAGCTTGCACGCAAATGGGGTCACGCAATTGCTCGGGGATAGGCGACTCTTCTTCTGGATCGCCTGAGGGACTTCGTTGTAGTCCCCTCCTCTGCGTGCGGAAACTCTTCTTTTGAGCTGCACTCTCAGAGCACGGAGGAGCGTGCCACTTTGGACCGCTACCATCACTTCCATGGCCACTCGGGCATGTGCGCCTGATTAGCTCCTTAGGTATAGTTTGCGCTGCTTTGCTTTTCTTCTCTACCTGTTAGCCTTCTAATTCCGGCCCTTCGGGGCCTGTTCCAAAAAAAATGAAGCTGCGCATTGGTGAATCCTCCAGAACAAGTCTGACTGGGCTGAGTGCCCTTTTGCGTAATGCAATGTTCATCTTTCCTCCCATGAACCCTGTAGGATCAAGTCTAAGTCTCGGAAGGAGGCATGGGCTTCGAGTACGTCCACGATCTCCATTCCGACCTATCCTTTGCAATAGTGCGCCATTCCTTGAAGTCGGCCGGAGACCAACTGGCAGCTTAAGGGGGGTCACTTCTGAAATATCACCTTTATTGGCCATAGCATATTCAAATCGAGGCGGGATTCCCCCTAACCGAGCTCATGCGGTCTTACCACTGTGGCCCGATATTTTGACAATATCGAGGGGGAATCCCGATACCAAGAAGCACGATATTCTATTGAATTTGGGGCCTAGAATGGGCCAAAATCGCTCGAAATCCGCAGTGCAGCCGAGCTGCACTGGCTGTGCTAGATGAGCACCAAAAAAGAAATAATTCTAACCAACGGAAAAAAATTCTGTGGTTTTACGTCGCGGCCCTACCGGGTATATCAAATACGGCTAATCTG
>Ga0307931_1001384_pt1 | contig 15888 bp, 15 predicted proteins | sample OrgLakmetageno47_FD_201816 | JGI IMG/M metagenome (GOLD analysis project Ga0307931, IMG submission 201816) | Saline water microbial communities from Organic Lake, Antarctica - #47 | ecosystem: Environmental > Aquatic > Non-marine Saline and Alkaline > Saline | place: Antarctica: Organic Lake... | reverse complement strand
AAACCGAGCATCGCGCGGGCACCTAAACTAGTTTTTGTTCAACTCCATAAAATATGATAGCTTCTTAGGTCTAGTTTGCGCTGCTTTGCTATCTATTTCTACCTGTGAGCCCTCTAATTCTGGCCCCACAGAGCCTGCCTCCAAATTCATACCTGACACTAAAGCAAAGCACTAGCTAGTTTATACAAGGTTCAAACAAGGACAAAGAGAACAAAAAGACGCCGCAAAAAGCGAAGTGATGAAGGCCAAACGCAGCGTACCCAAGAGCGGAGCAACAAGCGCTTAAGTCGAAAAAAGAATTAAGTGAAGTTAATTTTCTGTACATTTCATCACTTCATTATCACCATTTTCTGTGTACAAAAGTTATTGAATAGCTTAAATAGATGACTTCCTGGGCCATTTAATAAAATTTACTCAGGTTTAAAGAAAATTTAGATTATAGATTAGCCGATATCACTACTGGGTAGGCAGACACGTAAGAAACATGCAGCACGAGCTCCCCCTTTTTTCCACTTCGAAGTTTGTAGCGCATAACCTGAACGGTAATGATAATAAATCGCCACCAACCTCTTGACGGGCCTCCCGGTGCAGGGCGTGCTCTTCAAGCCAGCAAAATGGAAAGAACAAGTTAGCGTTTACATGGGACTATCTCCTCCGGAAACTCGCAAGTCTGTGAACCAGCACATCATCATCAAAGGCGTTATCAGAGGAAAAGTAGACTTGCATGCCAACAACTTACTGAATTCTCATTACGCCACTGGTGGAGGCACATCTCTCAACCACAACACGACCCTGGGCAACGTCGAAGTGGGCTTACACGACGCCGGTGTTCCTTTCAAGTCCACTGGATCTACTAATGGACAAGGCACCAAGAACATCTTCCAGCGACAACTTCCTAAAAACCCGAGCGGCTCTTCACTCGAGAAAACAATCAAAATCATACCAGATCTTGTGATAAGAGCCTCTCATTTATCAGGTAGCAATGGTGTCGGTTGTGACTTAGACGGTGCAAACCACATTTTGGACTTCAAGACGCTACAAGGCCTTTCAACCTACGACAACACCTCTACTATTCCCGGCGGGGCAACTCTGGAAAAAAGGCAAAAAGTTGTCAACAAAGAGTACCACGATCGTACAAGGATGCTTGACTCGGAGCTGCATGGCTCGCAGCAAGATCAGAGAGGCCCAATAGAGAGCGAACTCAATGAGTACGGCCACAGGGGTCGTGTTCTTGCCCCAGTCATTGGCCGATACGGGGGTGTTTCCTCTGATCTCAGCCTCATTTTGGACCTTGTCGCTCGGGAAATGGCTCGCAAACACACGGCTTTTTATAACATTGGCTTTTCAGAAGCCAAAGCCTTGTTCAGACTGAAGCTTGCACGCAAATGGGATCACGCAGTTGCTCGGGAATGGGCGACTCTTCTTCTGGATCGCCTGAGGGACTTCGTTGTAGTCCCCTCCTCTGCGGGCGGAAACTCTTCTTTTGAGCGGCACTCTCAGAGCATGGAGGAGCGTGCCACTTTGGACCGCTACCATCACTTCCATGGCCACTTGAGCATGTGCGCCTGATTAGCGTCTTAGGTCTAGTTTGCGCTGCTTTGCTTTTCTTCTCTACCTGTTAGTCTTCTAATTCCGGCCCTTCGGGGCCTGTCTCATAATAAAGAACAGTAATCAAATTTGGGCATGTGTGGCTTCTTTGTTTGAGCTGCACTTTGCTTTTCATCTCTACGTGTTAGCCCTCTAATTTCCCCCCTCAGGGCCTGTGTAATATAAAGAACACGAGCTCTTGTAATTGTACTTTGCCTTTTCTCCTGCTTGTAATTTTCTACACGAGGGCACTTCCAGCAGGTTTCTCTCCGCGGTGCGTGGTGCTTCCTTTTGCTCTGCTACTAAACCATCATCGTAATCATACGAGTACTCGTAGCACGCTTGACGAAACTACACATAAGAGCCATGAGGCTGACCCATGAGCTGCCGATGCGGGTATCAGACAACTGCAACCATTATTGTTATCGCCATCTGCCTTGTTAAGATCCAATAAGTTCGCCTTGGCTGAGGATTACAACGGCGCTACCAGGAGGTTTTTGTGCTCTACTTATGAGTCTAGAAATGTCGCTCCATTATTATTATCGCCATCTGCCTTGTTAAGATCCAATAAGTTCGCCTTGGCTTCGTCCACCTCCATTTCTCCATTTGCCACAGCATCGTATCGATGAACACTAACAGAACTTCCAATTGAATGTCTTCACTTCTGGGCCTGCCGTTGTGGAGTCTTGCTCTATTGATGCGTTTTAGTTGCGCTCGTGTTAAAATGCGAGTTCGTTGGTCTGCCCAACAAATGATGCGGCGAATCGCTGCCACTTTCGGGAATTGGCTCATTGGTGCTGGTGCTGTCTTGTGGCGTCCATGACTTCAAGAGTTGTGCGTCCTGGCGTCCTTAACGCTGCACGATATGATATATTTGGTTGTTTTTAACACATCTACCTTATAACCTTATGGGAAATCTGGCCCCTCGTGAATCCGAATTACAAACTGTTTACTGGTCTCGTGAATCAAAATTAAAATTATAAACTGATTTCAGCACCATTCTTCGGCATCAGCCAATCAGTTACAGTGTATCATATATTGCAATGCTGATGTAACGCAACGCCCTCTAATTAAGTCCAATACTCGCGGGGTTCGTAGATGTTTGCTGCCTGAGAAGGTCATGAGGCCCGAAGGGTGATTGAAGAGGTGTGAGACGATGAAGAATGACTTTGCATTTAGCTGCATTTATGAATGCAACTAAATCTATTCGAATCAGGAGATTTTTTTCGTTACTTGTGACTTGTGAACTCAATTGTAATGCTTACATTGAATTTTCATTGGGCCGACGGCGGCGCGTGAGCCGAACCCGCCGGGCGTTTCCGGCGTTGCGTAACGCGTGAGCGGCACTGGCCTTGAGTTGCTGGGCGTTAGTACATTCACTTAGCTTTAATAGCTCGTTCGCAACTGCATGCACTGGATCTGCACTGATTCTATCCCCGTCTGTTCGCAGAAGTCTCTCTCCTTCACTGCTGATTTCTTCGTTGTCGACAGAATTTTTTTTTTTTCTGGTTTCACCTCCTCTTCCTCTTTCTTCCCTTTCAATGTCTTCACTTGGATTTAATCGGGGTTGATCACATTGAACACTCGGTGACACAGAATTGTCTTCATGGCGAGCTGTGGTGGAATGGCTACTGAAGCTGGAACGAGATACAGGTTGGCGTAGCAGTGGTTCAAGGCAGTTGCGCACGAGGGCTCTCTCCGCGAGCACCTTGAGGTGTTCCAACATGTATTCATCTCCCATGGCTAAGAGCTCGACTGCTTGTTCGTAATGTTCGCTACCACACACCAGCTTGAATGGCGCACAGTTCACATCGACAGGACCTCCACTTCCTTCTCTTTCTTCTCCTTTTCCTGATCCAATAACAGTCGTATCCTCACTCGTCGCTAAATTGGGAGGAACAATGTCGCAATCCTTTTCGTCGAAATCTTCGTCACTCGTGTCACTGTTATCATCAATGCCGTTCCCGACCAGTTGTCTGCTCCTTAACACAAGTGGGGTTTCCCCAGTATAAAGGTAGTCGAGCATCATCGCAAAGCAAGCATACGAATGGTGGGGCACCATAACCTCTTGCATAGCTGACGAAGATTCTGCGAACCCGCCATGCGTGATAGCACTGCCGCTAGTGGCACTGTATGAGGACGATGGCCTTGCTTGTCGAAAAGACGCTGCAAACCGCTCAGAAGTGGCGGCTAGAATGAGACGATGGGCAAACAGCTGTTGGCCTTCAACCACAAATACGACATCTGAGAAGTCGCTCGCATTCACAAACTGTTTCAACTGCTGCGCTAGGCTGCGCGCAGGTGCTATGTTACGAGCATTGATTGACTTAGATGATGGGGAGGTAGGTGCTGTGCCCTTCAACCAAGAATCGAAGCAACTACTGGAAGGAAGAGGGTCAGTATCGAGCACATGGACGTCGTTCAGGTATTCGTTGCCGAGTGACCCGCCAAATATAATCAAGCGCCTTGCGTCACTGCACACGGTGGTTGAATGGCCCGCGCGCCGGCCTGGCCCTGTATTATCACTATTCTTGTTGGTATTAATGCCTCCACGGATAAGATTAGTTTTTTTACTTCTTTGCTCACGATGAGATCCGTGGATTATCATTTTATTGAGTCCATATCTTTGCCGCTCTGACTTCAACCGCCAGTTTCGCAGGCCTAAAGCTCCCATATCACCACCAGAGCCGTCGTCTAAAACATCAAAGTGGTCGCTATCAATTCTGCTGTTGTGGTGACTGTTGCGGTGCCTCGTCGTTGAAGGAGGTGGCGGCGCTCCGTCATTCGGATTTGCAGCACCAGCATTTGACGATGAAGGCAACCGCAGACCGTTGGTAGGACCTGCAGCACGTGAAGTTGAGGCACCAATATTGCCTCCTGCTGTTGCAGAGGCTATGGAGGCTGAGTCCTGTGCAGACAAGCCTTCAGGTGTGGCAGTAGCTGCAGCTGCTGCGGCAGCGGCCGTTGAAGTATCCACCCATAGTGGTGCGTCAGGGTCAAGCACTTGCAGATCACCAAAGCAGCACGAGCCAGGGCCTGAGCCGCCAAACAGAAATAAGAGGCCGTGCAAACTCGTAAGCGACATTCCCGCGCGAGGCTGCGGTGCCTTGCTGTTCGTATTCGAATTCGCCACAAGTTCAGCATCACTACCAACCGGAGCGTCTTCAACTGACGCAGCGTCACCAGCTGTCGTGGTAGCAGGAGCAGGAGTTTCTGAAGGCGCAAGATTTGGGGGACTGCGAAGAGGATTATGGGACAAAACATTGGCTACGGCAACTTCGGTCCAGCAGAGCGTCTCTGTGTTCAAGACATGCACGTCGTTGAGGCGTTGCGCTCCGTCCCAGCCACCGAACACAAACAAGCTCCGGTCGGCCACGCAAGATGAGTGATTGGCGCGCGGCCTCGGGGATTGGCCTATTGTTGGTAAAGGGTCCCACTGCCACGTTGCTCCATCGCCCAAAACATCGTCAATGTCGTCTGTGCCCACGGAGAGGGCATGCAAGTCGTTGAGGTACTGCCGGCCGTCGCCACCGCGAAAGACGAGCACCTGACGACGATGAGGCACCCAGTCAGCCGTGTGCATGTTGCAAGGGCCAGGACCAGCCCCCAGAATCACTTGCCGCCCGCTGCCTCGAGTCATGCTACTATCGTCGTCATCACTGCCCGAGTTGGTGTCGTCTGCAGCTAAATTTTTGCTGTCAGCGGGGGTAGCATTGCGAACACCAGGTACCAACAACTGCACTGAATGCAATCCAGGAGCAACACTGGGCTCTGACGTGCAAAGCCATTCTTTAGCATCTGCATCTAATACATGAGCATCTCGCGCTGCGTATGGGCCGGTTCCTAGCCAGCCGCCGAGGACTAAAATTAAGCGATGGCCATTGTGTGCTCCCTCGCAGTAGGCGCGGCCACCGCGAGAGTGCTTCTTGAGTGGAGGAATCAGTGTGGCCGAGTGCCCGTTGCGGCCCGAGGGCGGTGTGCCGCGGCATGACACATTGTTTCTCCAGGTCCATGAGATCAAGTCCAGTACATGAAGCGCTGCGTGGTTTCGCGTGCCATCGTAGCCTCCAAACACAAAGAGCTCGTCGCCCACTAGGGTAGCCGTGTGGTTCTTAGTCGCTGGCGCCGTGCCACTCACAGCTGGTGTAGACCACTTCAGGTGAGCTATCATCTGGTCCAACAGTATTTGAACTTTACTTTGAGCGCTAGAGAATCTTTTCAAAAATCTTGTACTTCTCCTTATTTATTGGAGAATTTAGACGTCGAAGTGGGTGTCGTAATACGTAAGAAGTATCACAAACACTGCACTAATTCAGGCTGTGATAACAGCACTTCTTGCTTCACTACAGAGCAATAGAATTGAAATATTCCAATTTCACAACGAGAAGCGCTCCGCGATAGAGTGGGCGTGGTTCATGACACTGATGACACGTTCATCAACACGACGAGAAAGTTGCAAGAAAAACGGAGCCATTGTCGTTTCCATCACTAAAAACAAAAACATAAAAACATCGAAACGAACAAATGTTCTAATATGATATCGGTGTGCCACGACGCCACGACCGACCGTCAAAATCAAAAATCGGCCGGCACACACGCTACGAAGTACGACGAGCACACGACTGATGAGCACACGAGCACACGTGAACCCAACCTCATCTTTGGAAACTTGGTCACTTTACCCTCTCCTCATCAATTTAGGAGCGGAGCTGCCTCACGTCCTATCATGGTGTCGTATTACACAAGCGTCTTCTGTGCAGCTATGGTCTTAACGGCGGTGGCTACGGGGTATGCGCGTCAGGAAGGCCAAAGCAGTCGGGTATGTTTCAAGTCATGATCATATCATTTTTTTAATTGAAAACTCTTGCAAGAACTCCCGCTCCATCACCATAGTGTCATCGTTCTTGTTTTTTTAGGTTGGAACATCTCCAGCATTCAAGCGCTTCCAATTCCAGTACTTGATGGTGCGTTTTGATAGTGCTACAGAAAAAATGTCGTCACTCCGTGCTTGAGGAGCTTACATTGGGCTGTAAACACAATAAACTAATCTTGCTATCTAGAGCTATGTTCGATAACATTGATATATTAGAATGATCAGATTCGGAATAGTTTTTGTTTCCTTCCTAGCATTGAGCCGTTTGTGTTATTTTGCAGCGTCTGTGGCTTGCCTACACATGTGGTGGTTGGCTTTTGCGGTTGTTGCCTGGGAATTGTGCCGAGTGGCCTCATGTGCCTTATATTTGGCCCTTCCACAATTTTAGGTCTACTTTTTCATGATGGCAGGCGACTGGCTGCAGGGCCCTTACGTATACGCGCTCTACGATTCTTACGGGTTCTCTCAAGAAGACATCGCGGTAAGAGTGGAAAAAATGCCGAAATAAACTTGAAATGATGTAGCGCCACAGAGAATGCATCGATAAGAGAAATTGTGAGGAAGTAGTTGTTCGAAAGGTGAATGGCAAAGTTAGTAGGGTGTACTTCCATTGTGTTGTGATGTATCCTATGCAGCTAGGCACGACTCAGTCTAATTTTTCTCATGTACTCGTACCCCAAGAGAGAGACGAGGTGGCTTCAAATGTGACATATCTTTGAATAATATTTTCACTTCTGCTCCCGCATTCAATCTTCCTCTCAACACCTCTAGGTGTTGTTCGTCGCTGGCTTTGGTTCATCCATGTTTTTCGGCACCTTCATTGGCTCTCTGGCTGACCGGCTGGGGCGCAAGCGTTTCTGCCTCCTGTACGCTGCGCTGTACGTGCTGTCGTGCATGACCAAGCACTTCCGGAACTACTGGATCCTCATGGTGGGGCGCTTGCTGGGTGGCGTCTCCACCAGCCTCCTCTTCAGCGTGTTCGACGCTTGGATGGTGTTCGAGCATAACAAGCGGGGCTTCGACGCCGAGTGGATGAGCGGCACCTTCAGCTTTGCGGCGTTCGGCAACTCTCTGGTGGCGATTGGGGCCGGCATGCTGGCCCAAGCGGCCGCTGACGTGCAGCCCCTCACCAGTTTCAGCGAGGACGGGAACATGATGTATGGAGGCTTCTGCGCCCCCTTTGATTTGGCGATCTGCGTCTTGGTGGGTGGCGCAGCAGTGATGCACGCGACCTGGGGCGAGAACTACGGGGCGGATACCACCAGCAACGACGACGACGACGACGAAAACAAGAAGGGGCCCGAAGCCCTGGAGGCTGGGGAAGCTTCTTCTGGAAACGACGCTGCCGCCACGGACGCCCTTCTGGGCAGTGGGAAGGGAGACCAGCCGCCTGCAGACGAGGGAAGCAAGGCGCCGGCGTCGTCGGAGCTGACCATGGCCAACCTGATGGACGTGCGCGGCCTCCAGCGGGGCTTGGAAATCATGCAGCGCGACCCCACCATCCTGTGCTGCGGCCTTTTGCAGTCGCTGTTCGAAGGCAGCATGTACATTTTCGTATTCATGTGGACCCCCGCGTTGACTCCGGGCGGTGGCGGTGGCCACGGCGGCGGCAGCGGCGAGGATAACACCGAACCACCTCCGTACGGCCAAATGTTTGCCACTTTTATGCTCATGTGCATGTGCGGCTCGTCGTGCTACTCGATCCTCTCCAAAATGTACGCCGCCGAAGACCTGCTCTTGCGCGTGTTCCTCGTGTCCGCGGCCGCCCTCGCCGTACCAGTACTGGCACCGGGCAACATTTCGGGAACTTACATGGCGTTCTTGCTCTTTGAGCTCTGCGTGGGGATCTACTTCCCGTGCATGGGCACCATGAAGTCGGGGATCGTGCCCGAGGAGTCCCGGGCGGCCCTGTACAACTTGTTCCGCGTGCCCCTCAACGTGATCGTGCTCGGCGTGCTCTTGTCTGACATGTCCTCTGCGGTGGCCTTTTCCTGGTCGAGTGCGCTGCTCCTCTGTGGCGCCGGCATGCAGTTTTACCTCGCCAATCGCCTCAAAGCGGCCAAGTCACTCGCCGACCAAAGCGCCAAAAGCCAGTCTGGAAATTTGGACGACATCCTCAGCACAGACCGTGACTGAGAAGCAGAAGCAGAAGCAGTTCTAAAGCATTCAAGATTTTCTTATGGTCTCTGACTCCAGGTTGGAAAAGTTGAAAGAATAAGGTTCCAATAGGAATCCAAATCCAACTGTATTCACCACAGCACTCTTCCTCAGAAGCAAAGCAGAAGGATTTGAATGAAAGATCACATGCGCAGAGAGAAGAATTATAGAGGTCCGAGAAGTGAATAAAATTTCGTATTTCGTAAGTGGCATTTGGCATTCGCGGATGTGTGCGTGTGCAGTTCAAATAGAACCGTGATCAAATTCCGATTTTCCGATAGCCCACGGATTTCTTTCTTTGCATTCGCCCCAGCCCCAGAACTTTAACTAGAATCCAGTATTTATTTCTCATAAAACACATAACATCTATTAAAATATATGGCCGTATGAGTCGCTTGGCCTCCCGGACTCACTGGCCAATGCGTAAGAGGACTTCTTCCTACTTGCGATTCTGACTTGCGCGGCGATGCCTTGCTGGGGCAAAAATAGCCCAGAGAATTGCCCCGTGGACCTGGTACGTGACACACGAACGAGCACTCAGTCCCGCCGACTTGTTTGAGGAAAGACGCCAGTTGGAGCCTGAATTGGCCTTATGGCCTTATCGCCTTATGGAGCAAATTTGCGAGCGCATAAGCAGCGCAAGTACATTTTTTGCCTCTGTGACTACTGTGAAATTGTGTTTCTTTGTTATTGGGGGCGTGTTAACTAGACTAGACTGTATTCCACTTAAACCATGCACAATGCACTGTATACTGTATACTGCAGTCTGCAGTATACTTGTTGGAATACGATTCCTATGGCGGCCGACATAATCTAGTAACTACTGGGCAATAGGCTCGCGCAGCGAGTAGGCTTGCGCAGCGAGCAGCTTGACGGCTTCAAGCTCATGCCAAAGGGACTAGAGAAAGAGTTGTGCGAGTTCCGGGAACTTGACGCAACAAACAAACACAGAGACGAGAGTGCACTAATATAGTACACACAGAAAGAGAAAAACGGCTGTTTACCAAAAGAGGAAACCGACCGAACCGACGTGGCGCTGAGAGACAAAAAGAGGCAGGGAGCCCCAGGACGGCCAATAGAGGCCGCCGTGCTCCATTAGAAATAACTCCAAACCACCAGCTTTAGGTTTTACTCCGATAATACTGTGTGCTGTGCGCACTGCTCACTAGCCATTTTAATTCAGGCCGTTTAGCGTTTATAATTTTGACTTCTAGTCTCGTGATGAAGCATATTAATTCCTTCCAATCGTTTCTAAAGAAAGCCACTGGTGTGCGAGGGTAGCACTGTTCTATGGAAAACTTTTGTGGTCCTCACTCATACAATCATCCACACACCACACAGCCAGGAGCACGCAGTTCATCTCTACTCAAGGACGCTCTCACACCCAGATCGCATGTCTCGCCTCCCATAAGTCTTCTGCAAAGCCTATCCACTCCACTTCCCGTAGCTCAATTGTTCTACAGCTGTTTCTTTACTCTTCCACGGGCTTGAGAGGGTCAATGTCAGGCGCTGGCGCGTACCGCACCGAGTCCTCGCTCGACGCCGTCTTGCTTTCGTCTGCGAAATGCGTGGGGAACGGAAACGGCGCGTCTTCGCCCCCGGGAAAAGCCGGGCCTTTGACCGCGTCGGCAATGCGCACGAAGCCCCCGTTGTTGCCCGGCACGTGGCCCTTGACGTACACCAGCTGCCGGGCTTCGTCAATCTTGAACACCGTCAAGTTTTGCACCTGACGTCAGGAGGGACCGTGTTCAAAAGCACACGCCAAGGAAGAGCGAGAGACAAAAGAACGCTAGAATAAACACTATAGGCTTGAGGCCGGGTTACTATACTTATTGAGAAGTCAACGATAGGAAAATGATTGGCCGACGGCGCTAAGACGAGAAAACTGAAAAATTCACAGGAAAAAAAAAGTGGACTTGTTATCTCACCGTTTTGCGTTCGCTGCCCATGCGCCCCGCCATTTTTTTGCCCTTCCAAACTTTCCCCGGGTCTTGGCAAGCACCTGTGCTCCCAATCGCGCGGTGGCCCAGGGAGTTGCCGTGGCTTGCGCGCCCCCCGCTGAAGTTGTGCCGCTTCATGCCGCCTTGAAAGCCTTTCCCCTTGGAAGTGCCGCACACGTCGACCAGCTGGCCGGGCACGAAATGCGCCGCGCCAATCAGCGTGCCCGGGGGCAGCAGAGCTGACGGCTTGCAGCGAAACTCGGCGAGGTGCCGCTTGGGAGCTACGTTGGCTTTGGCGTGGTGCACTTTCAGCGGCTTGGTCACGTTCTTCACTTTGGCATCGCAAACCCCCAGTTGCATGGCCGTGTATCTGCCGACAAACAAACGGGTGAGGACCAGAAATGAAGTAATTGAGATGATAGAGAGAAAGAGCGAAGAGAAGACGACTGCTGGAAAACTTGGCAACAATGAAGAGCACACAGACTTGTCTAAATGTATTTAGAGAGAGTGCACTCTGAGCCAAGCTGCAGAATACAAAAACAGCCGCCAAGCTCAGTACTCGACCACACGCGTGAATATATGAGACATAGAGGGAACACTACGCTAGTTCTGAGAGCTTATATGCTCTAGACAACGCACCCTTCTTTTTCGAGCGTTTTTGTTTGTACAACTCGGCAGTCGTCCAGCTGCAGGCATCATCATATTCCAGAAAGAGCACGTTTGGTCAGTGATTTAAAAAGCAGGTGAGATGCAGACGCTAAATAAATAGCCTTCGACTTACGAATAGGACGGTGAGCTCATGGCGTACGCCCCATGAGTCAAACTCTGCTAGCATGCCAGCCTGTATTGTGCGTAAACGAGAAGCACACATATGTTATACGCAGCTTGTTGATGTGTAACAGCCATCCTAATCCTGCAGAAGTGACGGAACGGTACCTTGATAGCAAGGGCACCAGTTCTTCCAGGATTTGACGCATGTACATTCCTATGCAGAGGCGTTGAGGCTAAAGCGCTTACGGAGCGCCCCACGCCCGCTAGCGAGCGCAGACTCGTAAGCAACATTTTTGTCTGGCCTGCTAAGTATGACTGACTGACGACCACCGACCACCGACCACCGACCACCGAATTCCAAAAATAGATGAAAACTACGTACTTTCAACCAAATTTCCTTCAGCGAGGTGCCAAAAATTGATTACGACGACCGACCTCTCGTTGAAGATGTGCGTAGGCGCCGCTGGTCCAGCGTGGGCAGTTTCCTTTTAGAACAGTAGGAGGGCAACTGAATGCACTCTTAACAACTTATGATTTAAGCTTGTCATCATGCAATTCGCCCACTTTTTATTCAGAAATTCATTTCTATATTTTTTGTTATTGTTGTGTTTGCCCTTTCCACTGACGCTGCAGACTCAACCACAACATGTCCAAGGCAATGAGAGTGCTCGCCCTAGTGGCAGCTATGCAGGTGTCAGATGCTTTCCTTGCTATTCCTACGGCGCGCCCAGCGGAGCGCTCCGGTGTTGTCATGATGGGCGGCCGTAAAGCCACTCCGCTTGGCCGCACTTCCACTGTCGCCGGCAAAAAGGTGACCTCAGCCCGTTACCCTTCTACACCTTGACCTTCTCAAGGAACCACCGATGTTTGCGCATAATCTCAGTATAACGAAGCTGCATCTATGCTGCTTTTGAATCTTTCCTGCAACCTTTTTCTTCTATGGCTCAGTCGTTTATTTAGCACCTCCTTTCAGCTACCTCCCTCGCCCACCCTCACCTCTCTCCTATCGCCATTTGTCGCCATATAGGTGGTTGTGGAGCAGGTGAAAGGCGAGCTTGAGAAGTCAGACCTCATTTTTTCCGTAAAAGCAGGAAAAATCAGTGTGAAGCAAATCAATGCGTTGCGGAGCTCTTTGCCCGAGACCAGCAAGGCGCAGGTGGTGAAGAACACGCTGATGACGCGGTACGTTGATAGCACGCAGAAGCTCGCAAGAGTTTCCTGCAAGAGGAGCCCCACTTCCCATCAATCAATCTTCTTAATTGAATGCATCTATCTGTTCTTGTGGTCTAAAGGACATGAATTCGATGCCTGGCAAGAGCAAACGCTGTCTTCCTTCCGCTGTCAACCTCTGGGATTTCCCGTTTTTTTCTCTCTCTTCACCTGCCTGTTCTCACTAAAGTTCGTTGTCTCTACCTCATTCTGACCGTAACTTTACTTCAGGGCGTGCGACGGATCGGACTGGAGCGCCATGACCACGCAGGCGGACTTGACAGAGGGCAGCAACTTGTGGTTCTTCGTGCCGCAGGACGACATGCGGCCGGTGCTCGAGGCCTACAGCAAGTGGGTCAAGGAAAACAAGCTCGAAGAAGCCGTCATCAAGGTACGAAGAATGCTTGGTATATGTGCTATTGTTCCATGAAGGAATCCGTAAGGGCCGCAGAGGGGCGTTGTTGGGTCAATTAAGGTATTTTGGGGGCGGCAATTTTTCGTGTCAAGAAACCCCTCTTTTGAAAGAGTGCACGTGAGTCTGCTTGTGCAGCAGCAGAGGCAATTATTGACGATTTTCTTTGGCGTCTGCACATTCAGCATAGTACTGTCTCGTCGTAACCTCAACCTTCCATGGTTTCTGCTAACTTATTTCCTTCTCTCGTGGTGGTATTCAAAAAGTAACCGTCCTTTGTACGTCTTTTCTCTCAGGGCGGCGTCTTTGAGACCGCGCTCCAGGACAGCAAGGGCATCGCCGCGCTCGAGAAGCTCCCGACCCGCCTCGAACTCGTGCAAAAGATCGCGGTGTCCCTCAAGCAGGCGGGCGCCCAGGGTATCGCAGTGCGGCTCAAGAAGGCGGCCGGTGGAAAGCTGGTTAAGGCAGTGAACATGGCCTACAACGCCGAAGACAAGCGCGACGGAGACGGCGCGGTGATCAAGGCCGAGTAAGAAGCAACGGAAGGCGCGCTTGAGAACAAGTCTTGATCTTGTTGCGTGTTGAAAAAGAGAACAGAAGGGTATGACAGAAAAGCGCCTTCTTCGTTGTGAAAACGCGCTCTTGTCTCGCCCATGACACTCACATCCCCACTCCCCGGACTCCCCACACCGCTGCCATGACAACCCACTGCGCATGACCCGTAGCATGCGCTTCCTTGTGCCGCAAGAGCACTTGCGATTGCTGGCGCACGTGCCTTTCCTTCTTATTTACATTGCTGGTTATGGTCGTAACGGAAGGAGTAAATTTTAGAACAGACAACAGGAAGCTCCCGGAATGAGGAAGAGGCGAATAGCGAATAGCCGAATGCAGAATCGAGTATATCCAAGATCAAATGATATTCACCCAGCTCGGTACAGATTCCCGCGGGAAACGGGAAATTCCGCGCAATTCCCGCGGACAAAGGGAAAGGGAAAGGGGATATTTTGCCACTTCGCGCGGGAATTGGCAATTGTTGGGAATTCCGCGGAAACGGGAATCGGAATCGGAATCGTAACCCTGGCCGTGGCTTCCAGTGCGCACCGCATTCGCCTGCTCCTAGTACTCAACCGGGTTGAAAATAGCGATGAGCCTTCTGATTTTTAAATGGCTTGTATCAGAATACACAATGCTTTCATTAATCTATGCTTCCGTGTGTGTCTATGTGTGCGTTAGTGCATTTTAGTACCGAGCATCAATTGCGAATTGGGCGCGTGGCGCGCTGGCGGATGTGTGATAAGGCGATCTCCAGATAACAATAAATGAGAATTCCTTCATTTCCACACGTGTTTTTACTTCGAAGTGCTTCCGCTACTGAACCAGTATGTGGTCCAAGTCGGGGTTCGTAAGAAGGCGCACGCCAATGCAAGCCACGCAGATGTCGGCTAGCAAAAGCAACGCGTGGAAGTCTTCGTGCAGCCCCCACACTTGCACCTTGTGCCAAGGCACCAAGCCAAACAACCCCACTTCTCGGGCGTGACCGTTGGTCACGGGAATGCTGCACGCAAATGCGGCCACGTAGATGATCACGGAAGCAACCCTGCATCGCCCGCAGAAGAAAAAAGCGCACATGAGCATAACAGTTTTTGAGTGTTGAGGTTCTCCTGCATTTGTGCTAAAATATTCAGACAATACCAAAACCTACTTACCACAAATTTTGGAAGTCGTAATGCCAGCCGATTTGCCAAACCACCCAGAAGAATAGCAGCACTATCAGCACGATGCGGGGAGTGTCCGAGCGCCCTTTAGGGGTCTCGAGTCCAATATGCCCTTCAAATTGAGCGTGCACGAAGGCCGCGTTGATGATCGTCACAGCAGCCCCGACACCTATGTGAACGTACCACTCAGCCGTTAGAAACCCCGCCTGAGGGGTAGACGTGGCCCATACCGAGAGGGGCACTGCCATCAGGTCGAACTTGAGAGCATTGGTGACACCGCCAACGGTGGCAAAAGGATAGAGATGCAGAAAAGCAGAGGCGAAGTAGGAAATGCCCTTGCCCAAGAAGAAGCCAACCATTGCCCACCACTGCGGCTCAATCCACCCTAGGAAGAGTGCCACCATCAGCGCAGGAACCACGAGCGCAAGCACCGCGGTGACCGCCCCATGCACCATGCCTCGAAAGAAGGGCTTAGGCTTCCCGTCAGCGTACTGTTTATAGGGGCATAGTAAGAAACGGGTTACTGATATAATCAACTGAGCGTTTTTTTTTAATGATTGACATGTTTTGTTCAAGCATTTAAAAGTATTGAATTCATCAGGAGTATTTGAGTTACCGTGCGGATGCCCTTCGCTGGAACGAAGAGTCCTTGGTCAGGACTTGAACCTTTCGACGATTCCCAATCCTCATCGTCGATGTCGTCAATGGTAACTTTACGCTTGGAGTAGACTCTTGGGAGACCACTAGTAGTTTGTTGTTCACAAGTAGTTGATACCGTGGGGCACGATCGCGAAGAAGCTTCCGCGCGTTTCTTTTGAAGAGGGGAGAGCACCCTCTCAGGACTGGCAACTTTCATCAACTCCGATTCTTCAACATCGAGCGCAAGATTTTCTTTTGAATGAATGGTCAGTAGCTTGATATTGTCTTCTTGGCAGTGAGTAAGCTCCGTAGTGCTCATGAGGACGCGCGGGCTCTACTAGTAGTTGTCAAGAAGGGAGGGTGCAAGCACGTTCCCAAAAGTTCAATCCTTTATCTTAAATGGAATTTCGACCGTGGTTCGTGGTGGTCGTCGTTTTTTATGTACCTACAGTACTGTGCTGTAGTACAGTTTTGCTGTACATGTGCAGTCAACAAAAACACAAGGCGGACCACGGGCACAAGAAGGGACACGCACCACGGGCACAAGAAGGGCACCCATCCACGGGCATCTCATGGCCGCGCACT
>Ga0307931_1001383_pt1 | contig 15899 bp, 13 predicted proteins | sample OrgLakmetageno47_FD_201816 | JGI IMG/M metagenome (GOLD analysis project Ga0307931, IMG submission 201816) | Saline water microbial communities from Organic Lake, Antarctica - #47 | ecosystem: Environmental > Aquatic > Non-marine Saline and Alkaline > Saline | place: Antarctica: Organic Lake... | reverse complement strand
ACTAAGTTTGAGATCCCGGTTGCACTCGAAGCGTTTATAGCTTCGAAGGAGGTGCTGGTCCGCCGCCCAGCACCTCCCGGCATTCGCCCATTTTTGGAAATAAACGGTCAGTACAGGTTTTTTTTTCTTTTTTTTCTTTTTTTTTTTTTGGGTCACTGAATTAAGCGGACGAGCAACGGATATCATGGATATCTAGTGGGATCGCTGAGCACGCCCATGTTATTAAATCCATGCCACCTCTTATCCCTTGAGTTCTTGGCTTCTTGGCGCTTGGCGACTTGCGTCTTTTGAATTCTGAACCCCCGAAGAAACCCGTGATATTCGTACGAGTAAGAAAGCTCTTATCTTTCTCTTCTAGCTCCCCTATGAACCCCAGCAATCAATAACTAATAACGAAAACGAGTAGCTAAACCCGCGCATTCGAACCAAAACAAATTTAAACTAGGAATTCTAGATGTGCATAACAAAAACCAGAAAGGCTGCGCTTTTGGGAGGAAGCGCGTCGACCATTCAATAACTATAACTACTTCCCTGCATCCCACTACCATTTCAAAATTTGCATTGCGCATACAGCAATTCAAGAAGGAAGAGGGAAGGGGGTCAAAAAGGAGGAAACAACAAGGCAACGATGTATAACACAAATGCCTTTTTCAAGCCCAGAAGTGCTGCACCACCAGGTCAATCGGCATTCGGCAGACCTGCAGTTGTACACACGCGCGCATAGGTATAAATAAAATCTTCGATAGAAGAGAGTCATTATCATACTAATTGACATACCGGACAAGGGTCGCCTCTCGCTTTTAGCACTCGCGCACACTCCATGCAGCACGCGATGTGGCCCGTTTCACCGTGCACGATGGTGGCCTGTTCAGGCCACATGCGGAGAAGGAATGAGATAGTAAAAGGGATAGTACAAAAGGTCGAACAATTCAAAGAAATGCCTACACAAAGGAGCAGCGCAAATCAAACAAAAATAGATCGCCAATACAAACGATCACTGCACCAGCGCGCAGACTGCTATAATCCCCTCCTCGTACCGTGCGCTCGGCGGCGAGGCACACCACGCAATCCCGGTCGCCGCCTTGGTCGCCAAACAAGCGGTTGTCGCCGTCCGCAAAGGACGGAAAGTTGGACTGCGACGAGTAGCTCCGCTGCAGCGGTGGCGAGGGGAGGCCATGCGGAGGAGAGCTACCAGTGGCGGCGGAACTTGAGGAGTTGCCCACGTTTAATTGGTGCATCGCACCGACTAGGCCCTCGACACGCTCGCCAGTGTTTGACGATAAAGCTGCCTGCTGGTCTTGGCCGTGCACCGCTGCCAAATGCGCCCTTCGCTCCACCATACGGGCCTCGCGCATGGCCACTTCCCTGCTCGAGGAGTTAACATAATGCGGATAGTGTCGTAACTCAAAAACAGAACAGAAGAGAGCACATCCAAGGAAGTTGAGAACATGACAGAAACCAAGGTAAAATGATCAGGCTCATGCTTTTGTGCCCTATTTCATTTATTCACCTCGCCTGGCGCTCCACTCTCATTTCTTCGAGTCGTGTCATCGCCGAAATGTCCGTCGCTCCTTCTAGGGTGCAAACCAGCGTGTCGAGCGGAGGCTCCCGATTCAACTTTTGGCTTATCCACCCTGTGCCGTCGGCTAATTGTAGCCGAGGAATGCAGCGGTTTGCAGGGTGATCGCTGAACAATTTACTCACCTGTACATGTATAAGAAGTATAAAGCAATCACAGAAGATTAATGAGTCAATTCGGATAATCAGTTACAGATTTTTCAATAACGCATCTGTCAAGAATTACAGAACGGTGCTGTTAGTACGAGGAATCAACGTGTTGAGAACAACGACCGGAACCAAGACCACGCACCACTAAGAGTTCTTCTCCTCGCGGAACGAGTCGAATCGAGGGCGAGCTGAGTTCACACGTTTGTCGCACGAGGGCGCCTTCTTGTATGGCCACCTTCACTTTCAGCACAGTGGGCATCGGCAAGAGGGTGGCAATGGGCCCTCGGTGGCCCGACAGAGGGTTCAACTGCTCCGAAAGCCATCCTCGCCCGTCGGCGGTCCTTAAGCGAGCTAGCCCTTGGTCGTTGAGCCGCCGCTCCGAGATTTCCACCAAAGCATGCAAGGCTAGCGTATAGCGAAGTGGCGACGACAATTCAAGTCCCGTGCGCACTAAGGCGCCGTCTGTGAATAAGCAATTGCGCAGGACAGAATATTGACGGATCAAGACAAGTTTTCAGGAAGCGATAAGTCGAACATGGAATTGTTCTAGTTCGTGAGGCTAGTGTATGCAGTAAATAATTGCATAGGTTTGTGTGTAAATGCGTCTGCATGTGAAGAATAAAAAGACCGCGCAAACGTTGGTGTATTTACCGGCGCACACGACGCGATAGACCCAACGGCTCGATTCCTTAACACTGCCCCGCCTCGCCAACACTGATCCTGCTACCCTACCCTGCGGCAGTGGCACGGAGGTAGTGGTGCGCGTGATGTCCTCCTGGGCGCCATTTTGACCATTGGAGTCTGAGATCGACGTATCGAGTGCCCATCCTTTGTGCGGTGACAACACTTCGAGCCAAAAGAAACGCGGCGGGTTCAACGAGTGTGGCACTGCAGCTGCTGCTGCTGTTGGTCCAGTACTGCTTCGTCTTCCATTGCCACTCCCGTTGCCAGAGTTACGCTCTGATCTACTCGAAGGTGAAGCCACATCAGTCGTCGAATCATTAGAACTGACGGCATTCGAATCAGTTCTTGCGCTAGTCCTAGCTACCCTATTGTGATCTTGGCTGCCAGTGAGGTCATTGTCCTGGGAACTGCCATCGCTAATGAGCCCTAGAGCACTTCCAGCACTGCTAGCGATGTTTTCAGCCGCAGCCGCATGAGAAGCTGAGGACACTCGCCACGCGAGATCCATCAAGCGCGAAGAAGCTGTGGCGTCATCCACGTCGTCCCAACCTCCCACGCGGCCGCGCACCGTGCTCAGAGGGGGCTCCCATCCGGACGCCTGTTCTTCGGCGCTTCGATCCCGCACTGTGTCGTCATAAGCCGGCGTGTAGCGCACACGAAATTCTGCGCCTGCAGGCAGCACTGCCATAGGAGCTGGAATGTCCCCCACCGTTACTGTACAACCGAACACAAGGTTAGGCGCAGGGTTTGGTGCATGTATTAAAGTTTAGATACAGTTGTTACCTACAAGTAACCAGTCTAGTAGATACACGCACAACCTGGGTCGAATTGAGCATCGTATACTGGGCACTCGCGGCCGCATACGTAGAAAACTTCGCCTTCTTCCTCCTCTAAGCTCATTGTATGTAGCTTCGACGTTGGAGGTCCTAAGACGCGCCTGTGTGGTGCCACCTCTCGTCTCTGAGATGATCACTCGCGTACGTGCTTACTTAAGTAGTGCAGTGCAGAACTGCTGAACACTCAATTTCAGAACCCAGAACCCATCCTTTTCTTTTCTTTCTTTGCCACATCGATCGTCGGCTTTCTTTTTCCTTCTCGTTTTTGTGGCCATCAAAACAAGAACAGAAAGAAGGAATAAGGCGCAGGTCATGTGACGCGCCGTCAGCCGTCGGAAGCTCCACAGTCTAGGCTAGTTTTTTTTAATTAATTATCGAGATATCACATACACTTGTAGAGTCAATCCTAAGTTTTCAGGCCCTCTGTGATAGCATAATTTCGACTTAGGACGAGCCATTAGTTCTTAGTCACTATGTCCGACGACGCCTCAGAGAATTCTACAAGTGTCATTGTGCGCCTAGCCCTTTCAAATTTGGTAAGCATCGTCTGAGCCTAAGAAATGATACATCCAGCAGATTATCGTTTTACTCTCGATATCGAATATTGTTGTGTTACCTTACACTTTGCGCAATTTTCTTTCTTTCGGGCGAACTTCTGTAGGAACTACCAAAGCCACCGAGAACCTTGGCTAGCTTATCTCTCGTGGGAGCTGGGTTGGATTCCCAAGGAGTTTCCGAACTGCTGGCTGGTTTGAGAGGAGCGCGCCACCTTTCCCTAGCTTTCCTTGATTTGAGTGGAAACCCTCTGGGACTAGCTGGTGCTCACACTCTTGCCGACGCTTTGACTGCTCCCTCACCGCCTACTAGCACTTCCTCGACGACAAGCAACTTCAGTGTGCAAATTTTGTGGGCGCGCGGGTGTGGTATAGGGACTGCGGGGGCTCGGCAGCTGGCGCTAGCTTTAGTCTCTAATCGATCTGAAAATGGTGAAGCAGAAACCAAGCTATCAGCAGTAGCCAGCAGTGATGCCTCAGTAGTGGAGGCGCAGGCACTACCGCTGCTGCCGTCGGCTGAGGGTGGTCTCGTAAGTGTTGATCGTGGGTTTAAGCGCCTGCGTCTCGGGCGCTACGAAGCCGACCTAAGCCTTACCTGTGCTCAAATCGTGAATCTTTCGGACCTTGAAACGCCACTAGGGCAGTATGGGCGTTACGAGCATGAAGCGAGCGAAGTATCGAATGACAACGATCAAGACGAAGGATGGCTCGATGTTGTGGTCGTGGCAACACTCTTAGGCGTCAATGACGCGCTTACAGTGCTCGATCTATCAGGGTGTGCGCTCTGTGGTGTGAATGCGCACGGCCAAGGCAAGCGCTCTTCGAGAGCTATAGTCCAGTTCGCTCGCGCTTTGATGACGAAGGGTGCCTCCAAAAAGAGCTCCTTGCGCGACCTTCGCCTAGCTCGAAACATGCTGGATGGCGCAGCAGCTGCAGCTCTAGCACCTGGCCTACATGATTGCACGGCACTACAAAAACTTGACCTCAGCCGAAACCTGCTAAATGGGGCAGCTCTTCGAGCGGTACTTAGGGCCGCTATGCATGACTAGTAAATTGTATTATGATTCCTCGCCACTTATTCCATTTTTTATCATTTATTTGTTTGCTTTTTCCCTTCTTCTTTCTTCCAGTTGGCAGGTGCGCTGCCTCTTTCTACGCAAGCTCTCGCCCTTGGTGGCAACGATTTCGGACCTCCAGGCGCGGCAGTGGTAGCTACTCTTCTCGGTGCTCGCTTTTGCCTCGATCCTTCTTTTCCTCTGCCTTTACCGACCACACTCAAGGAGGAGGCTGCAGCCGCAGCAGCAGCTGCTGCCCACCCGGGTAAGATAGAGGCCACGGCCTCGATGGCGGGGCGGCTGGTAGCAGCAGCAGCGAAAGCGCACAGTCATGCTGCACGGCAAGAGGAAGAAGGAACTTGGTTGTTGGGTTCATTTGCGGTAAATTTGCGCAGTGGAATTGGCCTAGGCCTTTCAAACACGCTTCGAGTAACCCGCGTCGATAATGCGGGTCCTGCATATGTGAGTGGCGTGCGCGTCGGGGCCAGAGTGGTGTCGCTAGGAGGGAACCTGGTATCGGCGTTACCGGACTTCGTCGCAGGCTTGCAGACTCTTAGAAAAGAAGGGGCCCAAACCTCCCTCGTCGAGTATTTGCAGCCACCAATCGTCATTGACGACAAGCTATCGTCAGCCGGGGGAGGCGAGTACAGCAGCAGCAGTAGAAGTTTAAGTTCAAACGAAGGTGGCTTGGGCAATTTTAGCAGCCCAGGTAGTATTGGTTGGAATGGAAGTACCCTTAATGAGATGCTGCCTTCAACTCTCGAGGAAAGTGCCCTTCCTCCACCTTTGCTTCCGCCTCCTCCAAATGAAGAATTTGATGCCAAAGTTAGCAATTTTGGGGTGACTGCCACCACCGTAGGTCAAGACACGACCGAAGTTCGTACGAACGCTCTTTTTGCTACGGATTCAACCACTACATGGATGCCAGGGAAATTCGATTTCAATATCAATGAAGGTGCAGGACTAGGTTTGAATGCAGCCCTGCGCGTTACGAGGGTAAATGAAGGATCAGCAGCAAGCTTAGCTGGGGTAGGCATTGGGGCGAAGCTTACTGCTTTGGGTGGCGTCAAAGTGACGACACTGAACGAGTTTATTGAAGTTTTAAATTCCTTGCAACCGTCAGCAAAGGAAGATAAGCACAATGACGGTAGCGAGATGTGCACGGTCGATTTTGAATGGCCGATCAAAAACTTGGATGCTCCAAGTGCTACTAGTAGTTCAGCAACGACAGCAGAAGCTGTGGCTGTAGGAGAAACTCTAGCACCAATAACATCACTGGCAACACTTGGATCGAGTGGAGGTTTGGCTGTGACTTCAGACTCGATAATCGAACCTGGAGTGATGGCGGCATCCAATCAGAAAGTAAAACCGACAATGAAAGAGTCTTCGCAACCTAGAGCACAAGCGCTGCGGTTACTGCCGAAACTTCAATCTTTGGATCTCAATCGCACGGGACTCGGTGTTGAGGGTGCTTGGTTACTGGCTGCGGGCTTAAGAGCGGGCGGGGCAAGAAGACTTGCAAGGTGTTTCTATAGATAGTCGCATATCTTCATTATGATCCTCACTACACGTTATGTGTTTGCTTGGAAATGTGCGTGTCTTTACCAGTGCTCTTTTTTTTTTAAGTTTTAGAGCCGTGTAAATGAAACATTTGAAGGGCTACTTTATTTGACCTTACTTGTATCTTTTAAGTTTTCTCTCCTTTTTTCTTGATGATCTTGTGTTTTTGAAAAAGTCTTGACGTATCGCGCAATTCAATTGGCTCGCTTGGAAAAGCTGCGTTAGGAGTGGCCATGGTGCGATGCATTACACCTCATGATTTGCCACCTGTCTTCCAAGACGTAATGGGACAAGACTTGGGAGAAAATCTAGGAAATGTCCGCGGACGCACTAGGCGTTGGCCAGATCTCCAAAACCTGGTGTGTGATGAGTGGGCGACGGGACGTTATATTAGGGAGGCAAACGAACTTGACTCCAACGGTCTGGCACCGCTTCCTGGATCTGGTGCCGTCATGGTAGAGCTTTGCTCGACAGATCACGAGGGATTGAGAGATGGTATTGAAGACGAAGGAGGGAGCGAAAAGGGTGATGAGATTATAGTCCAAACCAACGAGAGTGACTTAGTTGCTGTGAACCATGGTGACGAGAGCAACCTTGTTAACGACAATGAGGAGACTATGAAGGCAACGGCAGCCGAAGTAACTGCAGTGGAACAAAGCGAAGAAGACAATGGCGGCTACCAAAGTGTGTCTTCGGCACTTTCGAAGGGTGGTTTAGTGCTCGACCTGACAGATCGAGGTCTCAATTCAAGTGACTTGTTGCTCCTAAGCGGAGCTTTGATGCGACACCGGTGAGTTTTGCTCCGTGTAGAAAGTAGACACTTTTGGGTCTTTTTCTGCCCTTCTTGAGTGTCGTTTATTCTATTCTTTAATCTTTTCTTCGTGCTCTGCATTTCCAGTGGAGTTCGGCTCCTGTTGCTAGCCGACAATCCTTTGATCGGTGCCTCTGCGGATTCAGCACATGCTGGGCCTGTGGCGGCTGCTGTAGGAGTCTGTAATTTTGGCGGATGGGGCATTCACGCTAGCTTAGCACCGGATGGGTTTAGTGGTCCACCCTTATCCTTCAATGCACCGTCATTGCCGCCGTTGACTCCTCCTGCAACGTCAACTTCATCTGAAGCTGTTACCAAGAAGAGTGGTGCTGTTCAGAACAGTGTTACCTCCTCCAAGGGTAGCCAAGAAAAGATCGGAGTGACATCTAGCAATAACGATAGCGACAACGACGAAGCCCTTCACAACGTCAATAACAACAGTAGCAACAGCAGCAGTAGTGGAGGAGACGTGCTGTCATTGAGTAGCACAGGCGCTGCTGCGGCCAAAGCATTATCAGGAGACGGCTTATCTACGCTTCTAGCGGTCTTGAGCCGAAGCAATAGTACATTAGAAGCCCTCTCACTTCGCCAGGTGTCCCTCAGTGGAGCTCAAGCCACCGCGTGTTTGTCTTGCTTGAGGCTAAAACCCGGTTTAAGGCTGGACCTCATGGGATGCTTGGGAGCGAGTGTCAGTGGTCGTTTGCGCGCATCTGTGGAACGTAACCTGAGTCGCGCCCAGAACTTAGAGGTGTCGTGTACTAATCTACTAGTGGTGTAGTTAGACGGAAAAACCATGATTTGCCATGGAATTCTACTCTTGTGTGAATCCTGCCTTGCTCACTTGACTTTTGAATTTTGTCACCTGTGTGCTCTTCTTGCCCGTTTTTTTCCTTTTCAAAGACGGAAGTTGTCCCATTGACAGTAGTCAAGTTGCACATGTTGGGCGCGTCGGGAGTGGGCAAAACGACCTTGAGGCGTTGCTTAGACCGCACTCGACTGCAGCGCATCTTTGGTGGTGCATCTGCGGACACTTCGTCACCACCGCCTTCGCTGCCACACGTACTAAACGCTCCTCGTAGCGACTCTACCTCTCGTGTAGCTCATGGCAATGAAAAAAGAGACGCAGGAGGACTTTCATCGTCTTTAAAAATATCACGTCAGAACAGCCGTGGAGAAGGTGGCTTTCCTGCTTCTTCTGCTACTGCCACTCCTGCTGCTGACCCGGACGCCGATGCAAATTCAATTGGAGGCGCTGCGTATGCCGGAATGTTCGGGGGAAGGGGTGAAGGTGGGCGCCGTACGCTAGGCTGCTGCGTGGAGACGCTGGGATTGCCGATTATGCAGCCGCCGCCCTTGTTTAGTGTTTGGGATTGGGGCGGGGACGCTACCTCGGAAGCGGCTTTACATGGCTTGCATCTTCTTGGCGGAAGTCCTAATGCCCTCGTTGCTGTCGTGGTGAGTGTTTTTATAGTGCGCTGCACTTGCACCCATTTCCTTACATCGTCCTTTTTTCCCTACTGCTGTATGCTTTCATACAAAGAATCATGTCTGCTCCTAACCTTGGTGCCTTCAATCCGTCACTGCGACTTCTTGTAGGTGCGCCTCACTGACCCTCCAGCTCTGCAGCGGTTTCACTTGAAGCGGTGGCTTCGCTTAGCTCAAGCCTCGATGCCTGCCCTGGCTTCTTCTACCAGTGACCATAACAGTGGCAGCGGGGTGGGCCTTGGCTTTGTGTTAATTGGCACCGGCGGCGATCAGGTGCATTTTACGTAGTATTACATTTTATAGAGCTCGTGAAACTACGTGGATACTTTTTCGTAAAGAATAATAAGGATACCAAGACTCGCGGAAGGAATTTCGGATGGAAGTATCAAAAAGGAATTGAGCCATTGAATAGCTCACTGCACATCGTTACCCCCTTCGCTCCCTTTCTCACCTCCCTTTTTAAGGTGGGTAAATTGGGTCCCGACATGCTGGCGCGCCTGTGGGCCAGTGCAACCTCCGAGTTGAGCCGAGAACAGCGCCAAGCTGCGGCCGCCTTACTTCCCTCAAATGATGCTAACACTAGCAGCAGCAGCAGTGGTGATGGCAGCAGTAGTAGCGCTCTTGAGACTGGTACCAATGAGAGAAGAGAGATTGTGCGGGCAGAAGGCGCTGCTGTGGTCGTGGTGCGAGAAACACCGGCTAAAGTCCCCAAGCTGAAGAAACATGAAGTGCTGGTGCTGGTCACGTGCCCTGACGCTTGCACTGGAAACGACTCATTAGAAATTGTGGTAAGTAGGAGGGCTTTCTAATGTCGTTGAACTTCAACATCATATTTGCCACTGCTTTCCTCGATATGGCTTCACTCTCATGAACATTTTATTTTCCTGTACTTTCTCGCTTTCTCAAATACTGCAAGTATATTTACTATTTTTTATACCTTCGTTTTTTCAGGTGGAGAGCGTGGTGTACCGCATTACTGTGCCTGCATTAGTGGAGCCAGGTCAACCGTTTTACGTGCGTGTTCCCAAACAACCTACGTGGTGGACTTCCAAAGCTAGCCAGCAGAACACCAGCGACCAATTGCAGCCTTCTTCGTCTTCTTCTCCTTCTCCTTCAGCACCAGTGCCGGTGCTGCATCCACCTCAACTTTCCACCTTGGTATTTGATGAGAGTAATCCTGCAGAAGTTCGTGAGGCAAACAGTAGTGTGCCTGATAGCACTCCTGCAGATGGAGCTGCACTCGCACCGCCCGTCGGATTGGCTCCTTCAGCTCCTTCAGATTACAGTAACGGTGTAACTAGTAGCAGTATTAGCATCAGCAGTAGCAGTACTGGGAGTACAAGTAGTAGCATCAGCGAGAGTGTAAGCAGCAGCAGCAGCCGCAGTTACCGCCGCAGTAGTGGAGTTACTGCAGAATGGTCTCTGCCACGCATCGTGGGTTTTTATGCAGTAGATGGGCGTTCCATTGACGCCAAGTTGAATGCGCTCAGGCAATGGCTCGCTGAGCAACACGTGCGAGTGCTCCGAGATTGCTTCGCCACCACGCCTGTAGGCCTCAGCCTGCGCTTGCATCAGGTACTACTACATTTGAAGTGCGCTACCTTCATCAATGTTCTCTTTCACTCTCGATTCTGTGATTACCTCAAGGTCTATATTTTTTTCGTGTTCATCAGGTGTTAGGGGAATGTCTGGAAGAGTGGCGGAAGCGTGGAGCCTGTGCCTTGCGCTTCCATGAATTCGTGCATTTGTGCCGCGAAGAATGTTGCCCTAATGCTTCCGATTCCTCGTTAGTCACTGCGTGCCGCATGCTTCATCATGGAGGCCACGTCATCTTTATTGAACACGATGGGCTAGTACCTTTGGATGCAACCACTTTCATTGAGGCGCGCAAGCAAGTGACTCGTTCCAATTCGAATGATGCCCAAAAGGAGCAACCACAACAGCAGCCCATGTTGTGGAGTGCACAAGAGGATACTACAAGCGATGGTTTAACTAGTCCCTCTCCTTCTCCTCTTGGGTGGGTGGTGTTATCTCCAGGATGGTTGACATCGCAGCTGATCGGTCGACTGGTGGCTTTGGGTGAAAACTTTGACGCAATACGCGCACATGACAATGATTCGGAAGATGACAGTTTGGGTGAGGGTGAAGTAGACGATGATGGTAGTGATGCGGACGAAGACAGTACGGCCAAAAATAAAAGATATAGTGGTGAAAAGGGTCACCAACTAAGAGGCACACATTCAAGCACAGGAATTGCAAAGGATTTTTCTCGGAGTCGCCTCGAGGAGAGGCCAGCACGCCACATTTTAACCAAAGATCTCATGAAGCGCGCCTTGAGACCGCTTATTACTGCACGTACTATAGACATTGCCCATCTTGACGCGGGGTCCGGTATCGACACGGCCACTGTAGGAAGCGCGCCAGTTTCTGTTGCTGCAACTGAGCAGTCAGAAGCAGCGCTCTTTCCGCGAAGTTTCGGTGACATTGAAGACTTGATGACGGATCTTGGTCTGGCGTACAGTGATTGCCTTCCCAAAGTGACATCTTCAGATTCTAGTAGCGGCGGCAGTAGCAGCAGAGAACCTCAGTCTGTGCTTGTGGTTCCATCGTTATTAGCACCCAATGACTCGAGCGAACCTCCATTATCTTCCTCCAGTGACGACATATCGCTAGATAGTGGAAAAAAAACGAAGCAGCAGAGGGTCATGCGTCTTCCTGTGCGAGCGCCTTTGCTCTTCCCGGGCTTATTTCCTAGGCTATGCGTGAGGCTGGCTGTCTTACTCGGCCCGCCAATTTCCTTGTCTCCTTGGAGCGCGTCTTTCTGTATTGACCGTGACAATAGACCTGAAAGTAGCGGTGTTACAGTGGCTCTTGAGACGTACCGTGGTGGAGTTGGAGGGCCCAATCCTGGTGTATGGGTGGGTGCTTTCGTTGTTCGGTTATTCAATAGTATTACTCAGGCTATTTCAAGTACTATGGGAGCTGCTGACGCAAGTGGTGCACTCTCAAAAGGAGCAGAAAATGACGTAAATACAGGCAGGAGCCTAAGGATAGACAAGACACTGCAGCAACAGCAGCGAGCAACAACGTTGAAAGCGGTAGTGTTGGCAAAAGCAGCGATTGACTCAGCTTGCTACGATTGCCCGGCGCTTAAGCTTGGAGAATGGACCGGCGAGCTGAGGGAAGCCAGTAGTAAAGAGGGTGGTGACATTGAAGATTTCAATGATGAAAATGGAACGCACGATGATGAGGTGGTTCGCGAAAGTATTATCTCTGAAACGTCAACCAGTACGCTTGATAGAAATCTGACTGCCCATGCTCCTCCGAACAAGCAGCGCGCAGCAGATGAATGTAGTTCGAGCGCAGAGGTGGTTCAAGGTCGAGTCAAAATCCTGAACGGCGACGATAGTAATTGCACATATCACCGACCTGGTCTCAAGGCACAACTCACTGTGAAACGGGTAAGCGTGATTGAGTGCCCTGATGATGCAACCATCGTTAATTCTTTTTATTTCTTTTACTTTTGTTCGTACCTTAGTATTCTTGATCATAGTTCTCTTTTCGGTTATCCATGCATCGTTGTGATGATCTTTTTTTTGCCCCTATGTGCGTACTTGCAGACTCCTTATGAAGTAGTGGTGCATTCCCTGGACGATCTTGAACTTGGTGCTTTAGCTCCTGACAAGACTAGCCCAGCCTGTGCAGTAGTGACCAATGTGAACTCTCCCAGGATTGTGACGAACCACTTCAGGTGAGCAATCTCAATTTTGGCCATTGTGCCTCCAGTCCCTTGAAACGTTTTGTATGGCCCCTAGACCAATGATCTTCATACGCATGCAATCCTTTGCATTGTCGTCTTATCTTTGAATGCGCCCTCTTCTCGTACCTTATATCTTCTTTCTCCCGTGCTCCATGCTGTTGACTCTTATAACAAATTACCATGTTATCGCTTCAAGTGATGCATCGGGCAAGCTCTTGGAACGCGGCATTTTAGGCCTCGCCGTCATGGGCTTCTCGTCGAAACCCTGGGACCCGCGGGCGCACCGAGATGTGTCTCAGCACGGGCGCTATCGCCGCAAGAACAAGCAAGTTAACGCTGCGTCGTCATCGTCATCGGCTGCTGAGGCGGTCTCTGATGAATCAGTGGGAATGCCACTCGAAGTAGCAATGGCGAAATTGGCGAAAGGGCCGTTTCCCTTGTTCGTGGCCCTCGCACCTTTGAAAGAAAAGCCCGTGTTGCGCACCTTGAATATATACCAAACCCTCGTGGTTACCAACCGTGCTGTAGTGCCTGCGCCAACCACTTCCTCGAGCAGCAGCAGTGGGCAGTCCTTTGAATTATCAGCGGGTGAGCTTCTCAGCAACAGTAGCTACTTCTTCGACGACAGTCTTCACCCCAACCCTCTCAACAGTGGCATTGGCAGCGATGAGGGCTCCAGTGGAATGAACGACGACTTTGAGGAGCAGTCAGTGTTGTGGGCGTTGAGCACGGTAGCTATGCCCTCGTCTTTGCCACCTTTGGGCAGGGACATGTTCATTGACACTACGAACATCATGCCCTGCGGGTGGGTGCATTTGTCACAGCGCCAAGCATATGACATCGTTCGCCATGAAACCATACGAGAAGCATCGTCGCATTTGAACAAGACGACTGCCAACCGCCATCACAACCATAACTACTCCAGCGGTAGCATAGAGCCTGCGAACACTAGTAAAATGTCCTCCGTGTTGTTCTATGTGCACGGCTTCAGCACGACCACTTACTTTGTAGCAGTGAATTCAGCCGTGTACGCGCGATCTTTACTGGGCCCCAATGCCTGTCTCCTGATAGCGGTCTCTTGGCCGTCTGCGCCGAAAACAGCGAGCACTAGTAGCAGCTTCGGGGGCTTGGGGAGTTTGTTTGGGAGTGGAAGCATGCTCTCGCTCTTCATATCCAAAGGACTCGATCAGCCCTACGCTATGGCTTTCAACCAAATGCAGGTACGTGAAGCACTTCATTCAAGAAGCAGCACGGGGCGGCATATCACTGTACAATGCAATGAGCACAACCAGTGCATTGCCTCTTTTTTCACCACTTTTGCAGAATCATCTCTTTCGCATGTTTGAATGTGAACCTTTATGTTCATTGTATGCCTTGTCTTTCTGTTCTTTTTTGTTTTGTTTCTCGAAAGGCCTCGGTAAATGCGTTCATGGGAACCATGGTGAATCTGCGGCGCCTTCTCGATGAGGCTGCTTCGTCTATTTCCTCCCTTCATGGGGGTGACTCTACTGGTGTTAGTGGCGGGAGTAGTGCTGCATCTTCTTCCTTCTCGGTGCAAATGCATTGGAAAGTGCACTCGATGGGGAGCCACTTGATGCTAGGCCTCGTGGAGAGGGCGCACTGGGCCAAAGAACCTCTCTCCAAGCTCTTTGCCAAGGTCATCCTCGACGCCCCTGACGTGCCAACGTGGGAGTTTCGTGAACGAGTGAGCCGCCTCGCTGTCGCCGGAGTGCACGTGCTTCACCTCTTTAATCCTTTCGACCAGGTTGAAGTCATTGCGTGTGTGTTGTTTTTTCTCTCATTTTCTGACTTTTCGTCGTCTTCCTTCTACCCATTCCAAATAAGGCAATGGCATTCGTCACCTCAAGCTTTACCTCAGTGAAGAGCTTGTAGGTGTAATTGCCCTGGTTTCCTGGTAAAAAGATTGCATCACTCCTCTTTTTTTCCTTTTGTTTCATTCAAGGCGGTGGATGTATCCCGGCAAAGGCGCGAGGTGACCGATTTGCAGTGCCCTGGTGGCGCTCCCATGCTCGCTCACCAAAACGTTACGTCAGTGGATTGCCGCCGCGCTCTCAGCAGTTCGTCGATGCAGCACGACTACGGGCGAAAAGACGGGTTTTGCCTCATGGAGCAGCGCGACTTTTTGGCGGGTTGCCCACCCGGTGAGCGGCAGCTAGTCCCGGTGCTTCCAAGTCAGCAAGTTCCTGGCCACTGGATCTTACGCACCGGGCGATGAGTGTGTTTGAATTCGTTGTATTATAAGCGGCATACAACTATAATTGCTAAATATTCTGAATAGGTCCAATAAGATTTTTGCTCTGCTTTATGAAATATGTATATTCGTGAGCTACGAGGGAAATGATAATGCTGGTCATTCAATTGTCAAAGACTGAATCGCTAGTCTTATGTGGTCCGTCTGGAAACGATTTTGCGTGTGTATTTGCGAAATTGCGAGTGAAAGTCGAAATACCGGGCCTACTTGACAGAGGAAACTCCTCAAAAACAAGAAGTAAGAAGGAGGTCACTGCATTTCGCATATTTTTGCCGTTTGCACGTGCACTTCCTCCTGGTGTACTATTCATTCGCTTCTGTCAACGTTGGGTTTAATTTGGTTGAGGTCGACTTCAAATTTTCACAAGACCTCGCTTACTTTAAGTGGAACTCCCATTCGAATGCAAATGTAGGTATATCGCTTTCTATATCCCTTTTTGAGCTGGCATGGGCTTCGTAGGAGTGGTTAAACTTGTATCTTGTATCCGATTATTGCTACTATAGACGCGAGCGTCGAAAGGCCGGAATCAAAGACAGGAAATGCCAACAGAATTACGTATACTTCAGTTCATATTGGTACTTCTATCATGATTATGAATGCAAACTTATTTTGAATTGGAATGTATTAGAGTTGATTATATTTCACACTTTCAAAAAAGCATCAACAAAAAGCGTATATGGCTGTGAACTGATGAAACCTTCGGAATACAGTAAGGCCATGAAGGAAATCCACTACAGTGGAAACTAGGATTCACACATCATTAAACGTCAAAATTAGGGGAGTGAAATCAATAAGCGAACAGTGCATCTCGCTTCATGAAAAAAAACAGTTATCTTGCTTAGTCCCTTCCTTTTTGTGCTCTTAGTGGTGCAAGTAGTCGAGCCGGTGCTGCACTTGGAATAAACTATCATTAAACACTAAATCAGGCAAGTATGGGTATTTGGGGGGAAAGTATGCATGTTGGAAGCTCGCTCCCCGCCTTGAGACCCAAGGCCGGGCGCGTGTACCCCCCTCCCGAAGGGTACAAAAGAAAAAATTTGAGGGAGATGGACCGGGATAAGCAGAGCAGCAAGCACACGTTTGGTGCTTGGAGCGATCCAACCAACAAGTTTTGTGGATGGTTGGATGGCCTCACATCGATCGGTTATGCTGGT
>Ga0307931_1001378_pt1 | contig 15922 bp, 16 predicted proteins | sample OrgLakmetageno47_FD_201816 | JGI IMG/M metagenome (GOLD analysis project Ga0307931, IMG submission 201816) | Saline water microbial communities from Organic Lake, Antarctica - #47 | ecosystem: Environmental > Aquatic > Non-marine Saline and Alkaline > Saline | place: Antarctica: Organic Lake... | reverse complement strand
GGGTCAAGCTTACTGCGATCACGCCATCGCGCGGCTTCTGCATCGAACTTGGTGCTGCGTTCGTGATCATCTATGGAACCGGTCAGGGATGGCCTCTTTCGACCACGCATTGCCAAGTTGGCGCCACTGTTGGCGTGGGCCTCTTCGAAGGTGCCAAGGGTATCAATGGCTGGATCCTTGGCAAGACTGTTTTTGGCTGGGTGATAACCCTGGTGGTGGTTGGTATCAGCGCAGCCATTTTGGTGGGTCCCTCGCCCGAGCCAGACTACAACCTGTTCTGCTCCACGGGCGAAGGTCTCGATGCGGACGATACATTTTAAATATTAATACTTACAGATTTTGAAATGCAGAAATTTTTGACGACCACTCAAACCTCTCTCGTTAATCACATCCAATTACATGGCCATTAAAACTAATTTAAGTGCATATTATAGTATGTAGATACTATTGAGTGAAGTATTTTTGTGCGTAACGTGACACGGCAGCACTCGACTAAGCCCATGATCAGTAAGATCGGAATTTGAGTTGGAGTAAACAGTTGCAATTGCACAACCATAATGTTGTTCTGTGATGCAATTGGTTGCTCGATATCCCATGGTGGATGACTTTATGAAGTAGTTTTGTTGTGTGCCTGGGTGATAGAATTCACGTACTAATTGTTGAACAGTTTTGGATGACCAACAAGTGAGAGGAAATGCGTGCAAAGTCAATGCAAAGAGGAAAGAAAACTAGGTGGTCTGTTGTAAGTGCCGCCCTACTAGTATTGGACTACGCGACTCTAAGCGACTTGGCACAGGACCTGGCAATAAAATTTTATATATTTTTTTTAAAGCACCTTTAAGAAGAAGGGCTGGCCGAAATTAAACTGGTCTGGCATGCACGAGAAATTGCTAGGTGCTCTCTCATAACGGCAGCTGTCGAACGCGAATACTGTTCTGAATACAAGCCAATGTTGGCCGTAATATAGAGTTATAGAGTAGACGAAACGAATGGAGTTTTGCCCCGATCTAGCTCATTAACGATAAAAACGGAACCGTGCAAATCCTCAAGTTGAGTTGAATCTCGTTCTTGTCTTATGCCAAATACTTTTCAGCTGAGCAGAGAAAATGCCTTAAGGTCAAATTATTGCATGCATCGGTGGCCCAATTTTGCATGATATTTGTATTTCATTTTTAAGAACTCTCGCCGTGTTATATGAGCCTACTAGTATGAGACGTAAGTATCGATTTGATTTCTTTCAAAATTACAAGTTCATGTGTCTTTCATTATCGAGGAATGGACCTTTCATGATCATATTCATCAGAAGGTCGCATTCTTTCAAACCCATCAGTCGCAACTTTTTGGACCATGGCATCGCATCATCCTTCTGGTGTCTCAAATTCTGAATGGGCGTCCGTCCGAACGCTTTTGCTCTTACACGGGTTTGATCCGGACAAACCTACCAGTGCACCGAAAGGGCGTGGAGGAATCAAATGGACACCCCTAAATTATGCATGCACTCGAGGATGGTTATTAGTTTGTTCCTATCTTGTCGCGCACGATGCCGATGTCAGAGCCGCTGACTGGTCGGGCACAACACCCATGAAATGTGCATGTAGCGCTGGTAAACTTCACATCGCAAAGTGGCTTTATAACAATGGCGCTCAAGATGATGTTCGTCGGTGTGATATTGGAGGTACGTGTGCGAAACGGGCCAACTTTGATAGTTCATTGCAGTCACCTGATATAAAAGTCCCGAACTTGCTTCCAAAGGTGTTCCTCCAATAGGCTGGAGCAGTTTAAACAATCACACTGCTGTTTCACAGTGGTTAGTACTTCACGGGGCGTTTGAGGGCAAAGATGGACGAATTTCCCGCCGGAGGCTTCAAGCTTACATCATCAATTGCGATTATCCTGCTGCCAAGCATTCGAATGATCAAATGAAGATGCTCATCAAATGGTCGCAAGAGTGTCTTGCAATGCGCTCGCACTTTTGTATCGCCTTGAAAGCAATGACGATATCTCGTGCATCGGCAAAGGGATTGTCTCAACTTGCTGGCGTACAAGGAATTCACCGAAAGATCGCTGACTTTGCTGGTATTGTGTATGGTAGACCTCTCCGCAATGTGCGCAACTTCGAGGCAAACATTTCGTGCATTCTGCATACTGGACCTTGTGTGCATTCCAATACTTTTCTTGACAACGTTTGTGGCGGCGGCAGACGCAGCACACAAGCTAGTGACGACGATAGCGACGAAGCCATCCCTATGGATAGTGATGTAAGGTTACGAGAGGCCGCACCTCGCCCTAACCTTACATTCAATTGGAGGGCTGATGCAATTCTCGGTTGTCTACAGCAATGATTGAATATTATCTTCTTGGGTTCCAATGCTGAGGATAAGCCTGAGATGAGTCCTGCTTTCAGGATTTCTATTGGCTACTATTTATGCGCCCAACAATCTGGACATTCTTTTGACACAGGCCCCGAAGCGCCGTAATTAGAGCACTAACAGGCAGAAATGAAGCTCATCAGGAACTCATTCCTGAGTGGCCATGGAAGTGATGATAACGGTTCAAAGCGGCCCACTCTTCCGTGCCCTGGAAGTTCCCTCAAAAAAGAATTCACACCGGCATTAAATTAGATCTAGCCAGGTCAGTTAGTACTAGCAACTAGCAACTACCTCATTTAACTTCAACATCAAAATTTTGATGCATAAAAATGGGCCTATCTCCATTCCACTATTACCACTACGCGCTTTGAATCGGTGCAATGAAGGTGCCCATTTTGGCACGAGATATCCTACTGCCGATGCAACGGCAAATACCATCTCTTTCACTTTCACCTCAATGAGAAGTAGAAGTTAACTTCTCAATGTATATTTCCCGGCCATGTCCGAGACCAAGTCTCCTAGCTGAAGTCAAGGGTTCGTGTAGGAAATTAGAAAGCAACAAACCGCGAGTAAAGGCAACAAACGACGACCTTTCTATCCGCAAGACATCAAAAGAATTACAGAAAGCTTGCATCAAGGGCCATAGCAATGACTTATTCCTTGCTGGAACTGTGTGCGCCAAGAAAGATTCATTTGATTAGGAGTTTATATTGCCCATCCACGAGATCAATTTTCTCATCTTCCATCATGGTAGCCAGCAGTGTCTGCAGCTCCCTCGTCGTTTTCTCATACGTGTAGTCGCTGCCCATGGTATACATTTTGAGCATTGAATGGACGCGCTCCAATGGCAAGGTTCCTAAATTACGGAGCATACCGCACACGTAATTCATGAGCACTTCATCTGGCGCCCTGGTATTCTCGCCACCGCCAACTCTATCAGCGTCGTCGTCTTCATCCATACCGCCACTGCCGGTACCACCGCCTCCTGCTCCTTTCGCGCTTCCATCTCCACCTCCATCGTAAGGCTGCTCGAGGGCCGTGTAGACGACGTCTGAAGAGCTTCCAGATGTAGCCACGACCCCATGCGAGACCCAGTACTCCATCCGGCGCATTACATTCGCGACATCCAATCCTGTGAGCGCAGCCAATTCTGATGCTGACCTGCTCACTGAATTTGAATCACCATCTTTACTGTTGCTACTGTTGTCTTCAGAGTCGTCAAAGTAAAGGATAAGAGTGGCCTGAAGCGGTGACACCGAATAAGACACAACCACTGGCGGACCTCCTAGGAACACAAACAAGATCAACCGAGGATATATGAGATTCATCGTAAAAGTAGACGTGATAGATACTTCAGCAACGGGAACTTTTGAAGTGTTTATGTGTGTCAAGCTATAGATTCATCACCTGGTTCATTGGGAGCGAACTCAAGGTCCAGGTTTACGTTGCCAAGCTGCTCACGCCATACGAGCGACCGGCGTTTCATTGCAGCATACCTATAAACGCGCAGAATAGAGAAAGTGAATTTGACAACACAAGGAGTACACAAGCGAAGACAACAGTACAATAAGAAGTAAACAAAAAAAAGGGTGCAATTAAGGCGAGGTATGGATGAAGTAAAATTACAAGGAGGGGAAGGTGAAAGCATCCTCAAGTGCCAGAGAGGTTGGCCCAAAAAACTTACGAATCATTGAAGGCGGTCAACAGAGCAGCACCACGAGGATGAAGCGTTACGCCATCATTAGAAGCAGCTTGAAGGGAAGGCCAAAAGTGCTCGGAGACCACCGTCGCATCCACGGGCAAAGGTTCCAACGAATTCTCTGCTTCGGTGGCAGCAAGTGCAGAATGCGCGCCGAGCTTGGAAGCGATGTTGTTTTTGAGCCGTTTCGATTCATCGACATCACGCACCTGATGGCAAGAACACAAAATTAAGTACGTAGCATTCAGGTGAGAGATAAAGGAGCATAGTATTCGAGGTAACAATAATGATTGTAGAATTTCAAATTTTAAAACGTCAGGATCTATAATATCTCTATAAAGTCACTCAATTGAGTACCATGATTTCGCATTGGTGCATGGCTGCATCCCCGAAGCGAAGCTTGAGAAGCTCGAGGGTGGATACTTCTCGCGACGTGTCATAAGACTCCAATTTCAGCAACTTCCCGGCCAGCATGACGCGGTACTCCGACACAAACAGCTCCTTGGACCCGTAAATCGAAATGAGGGAGCCCACAACGTCGAAGCCACCGCGGCTGCTCCCACTGCCACTGTTGCTGCTTTGCGCGTGCTGGCTGGCAGCTGCCGCAGCAAGGAGGGCATCGTTAGCACGCAGCCTCGGCGCCCATTGTGCAGCTACTGCAGGAGACTCGTCGTCATCTCCACACTCGTCTTGGTGGTCGGCACTGCTGCTGTGGCCGTCTTGGGTCTGTTGCTGCAATTCGTCGTGCAATTCGGCTTTTTCATCGGTCAGGGACGCGACAATGCACCGCACCTGTCGTGCGCACGAATGACAAAAGGGGTGGACAGGTCGCGTAAACGAGAACAAACACATCGCTTCGATGAAATGTAGGTAGTAATGCATTCATCCCCTTCTCAAGATACCGTGTCACGCCGGCCGCGAAGGTAGTTGCGCACTGGAAGGCAAACCGCGTCAAGAACAGCGTCCGAGGGGTCGAGGATGCGTAGCACCTTGATGATGGCGATGTACACGTCAATGATTTGCGTGGTGGTAGCTCCCGGATGCAGCAACCGTTTTATGAGGACGCTGCGTAGTGCATCTGCTAGTTCACCGTGCTGCTGTGTGACCTGAGAAGATATATCGAAGAATCATTAAGACGACTGCGCAGAGTTGTCATCGAAAAGACAAAAAAGGGTTTTATAAGTAGGCAGTGTGCAGCAGGATAGACCAAGAATTGCTCATAATATTATCACCATTGAACTATAATTAAAGATGGAGCTCTAAATGACATGAAAAGCAAATTATGTTTCAAGTGAGGCAGCAATTGCACACCTCAAGCGCGCGCTGCAACTCTTCCACGGCAGGGGCTGAATCAGGGTATTCAGTGATGATAGCGTACAGTTCACTGATCCGCGATGCACTGAAGGCCTCCAGCACTGAGGCATCTACACGTGAGGCCCACACAGCTCGACTGCTATTGACACCGCCCTCTTGACCATGCACTGCTTGAAGCCAGGTGGTCACCACATGCCTGCCATATCGCAACAGGCGCGGGAGCCGAGGCTTCATGTATTGGTCAGACGCACGCCGCGTCACCTGCACCACGCCAAAGGATGAAATGAGCTGGCGAAAGTTCTTGAATAAGCGTTTGCCAAAAACATGCATGTCCTAACAAATGCTAAAAATATGCGCCAATGATAATTAAATATCAAGGACAGTGCACCCTCCTACTTCATAGGAGTAGCCGGTTCTTACTTCTCGGTGCACGGCAGCACGAGCCAAGCTTGCCACCACATTGGCCACCTCTGGTCGCTCCAACCAACCAAGCGTCTTCAAGCTTGACCAGCACCGCGCAGCTACATCATGTGACAAACTGTCTAGGTCTTCTGCACCATCTTCGTCGTCGTCGTCTTCTTCTTCTGACGATGCCGACCCCTCGTCAATTCCCCATGCTGCAATGTCTCGGTCATCCTCATCTCCTCCTTCGCCACCTTTTTCTTCCTCGTCGCCTGTGTCTGACCTGTTTGACCTTTCCTGAGCCAACTTTTTGCTTTTTTGTATGGCGTTCCACTTTTTCTCTGCTTGATTGAGAGTTGTGGTCAGCACTCCAGCCAGAGCCCCGAGTGGAGACTGTGGCGACAATGCTTTCACACGCTCAGCTGTATGATCTCCAAAATAAAGCTGAGGCCCAGCAAACACTTCGTCAGCGAGGGCGCAGCGAAGTGCATGAGCAATGGTGTGCACTTCTAGCAGCATCTGTGGCAACGGTGGCGATGACGATGTCGACTGCTGCTGAGCATCCGCCATGGCAACAGCCAAGTCACTAACAACACCAAGAGCACTCTTTAGCGACGCTGCTGCAGCCTCCACTGCCACCACCACTGCATCATGGTTGGTTGAGCTAGTCCCTTCTCTACTGTCGTCCATGCTGCCGTTGCTATCGGTCCCCGTTGCACTATCAACGGCGGCCCGAAACGCTGGCGCCACACTCTCGCGGAGGTGTGCAACCAGCTCACATTGAAGGTACTGGAATAAGGTCTGGCGCAAATCTGTACGGACTAGGGTCTTGAAATTCAGAGGATCAACGGTGGTTGGTCCAAACCAGTAGCTTTCAGTGCTTTTCGTAGGTGGACTCTGGAGATGTCCTACGCTCTTTTCTATAGCAGCCTCAATAGCCAACTCGATAGCTTCCCATGCCGTCTCCATGGGACACAAATAAGAACACCTAGTAATATACCTCTATTAAAATTTTGGCAAACTTATGACTGTATCTGCTCGGATTTTCGAAAAGGCTCAACACGTTGATCCAGGATAAGATGGAGCAGCTTAAGTCCAACCTTGTTTGCCGCTTGTAGGCTTGACTCGAGTTGACAGTTTATGCTGGCGAGATACACAAAATGCAAAACAAAAAAGACAAAAAGATGCCAAATCGGGGTTAAATTTGCTAATGTAGTACATACCATCAAAATCAAATAATCATCAGAGACTGAGACTGAGGTCTTATTAAGGGACACCATATTCTCAATTCCTCACACGACACAAGAGCCAAGACTCAGCCTCATGGTTATGCAGGGAACTCCTTACAGCAGAATAATGCATATTTAAACAAAGACACAGGGATAGGGCCGCATAGCGAATAGCGCAAGTCGGACGGGCAGTTCAATGTTCAATTGCTTGTGTGTACGTGGCGGTAAATGGTAAAGTTGAAGGCCGTACTAAAGGAACTTATCGCTCTTTATTCCACAACAAGTGTATGCAAGAGGAATATTTGTTCGGAACTTCTATCTCCACCAATATCGTGCATGGAAATTCCGTCACGAACTTTAAAATTGTACTCAAACTCAAACGGCTTCTTGGTTTCAACAACTTAAAACTTTACTTCAGTAGCCAACGGTTGCTCCTTTTTATATTTATTTAGAGAGGTCATATGAACTACTTGTCAACCAGGCCAATAATTGAGGGAGACCGTCCCCCACTCCACTCCAACACATCCACGGATTCATTCAAGGCTGGAGCTCTGCTTCATTCCGACCATACTGGGCGTTCCACTCGCCAGCCCTCGGGGAGCAGTTTGGGCTGCACCGCTTCCAGAAACAAGTTACGCCATTCTTCAACAAAAGCCTGCACAGCACTACGCTGAGCATCAAAGCCATCTTCACTGTTACTGACACCATCGACTGTGCCAGCGCTGCTATCGTCACTTTTACCAATGCCGCAATTACTAGATGCACATTTATAAAGGCCAAGTCGCTCTAAGAGTATAGCTTCAGGCGCTTCGGCTTGAGTGACCACGGCAGTTCCATTGTTGCTTACTGTACCAACCGCTTCTTGCTCCTCTTCCTCGTCTGCGTCACCTTGACTAGGCTCCTCAATGCGTTGCTCATTGGACGAGTTTCGAGAGCGCTTTTTCAAGGATGGTACTAGTGTCGTTGCGGGCGAAGGAGCATCCGCTGATACAGCAACAGCCGATGTAGCAGATGAGATCACGATGGGCGCTCGTAGGCTCAAGTCAACTGCTCGGCAATGCTCAATCTCGCTCGGCCCAACGCTAGCAACATCATCAAGCTCCAGAAACGACCGCACCACCTCCAAAAGTTCGGCCACGCGAGCTGGGGGAATGACTTTGCTCTTGACCTTCTTCGGTGCCTTGGGCACGGCTGTCTCCAGTGGTGGTGGCACCTCGCCTGTATTATTCTCGCGACTTGCGCTTTCCGCTGCAATTTCGTGCAGTTTTGCCACATTGTGTGCAGCCAAGGCATTGGCCGCTGAGCGCACAGTCTTCCGCTGCAGGTCGATACGAGGGGGGGGAGGGTGGTGCACTAGGTTGTGAGCATCTAAGAGCGATGCACGCCGTCTCAGTGCTGCAGCCTAGGCAAACACAACATGTGCAAAGAGGTGGAGCAAAGTGTCAAAAAGTTGGAGAGGAAGAGCGTGAGGGTAACACGACAAATGATCATTCACGGCACAAGGATGGTTGAAGAACCTGGCAGCACTAGAGTAAAACGCAATGTGGTAATCACTTACCTGAGCTTTATCGCGACAAGGGTGGCACAAGAGCACAATATCGTGCGACGAACGAGACTTCACGGCGACCGGTAGCAGGCGCCGAAAACACTGCGGCACAATGGAGAAACGATTCAAGCCGTCACTGCCACCAAAGCTGTTGATCGCAACATCATCGTTGCTGTTGCTGTTGCTGTTGCTACTGTTGCTCCCACTACTGTTACTGCCACTGGTGCTGGTGCTGCTGTTACTACTGTAACTGCTACTTATGCTGGAGTTGCTACTCCCATTGTTAACGGGATCAGCTAGGCCTGTGCTGCCATTAAGACGACCACCGTTGCCAACCCGCATTCTGGGTGGTTTCAAGTTATCTGCCATAACGATGCTCCCAGCGCCACAGCCCACACAGCAGTTGGGGCGATGTGCTCGTTGGTAGACGTCATCACTGCCATCGTTGTGGTCATCGCCATCGTCGTTGTCGCCAGTGGCTTTAGTTTTGGGCCCGCCTTTGGGCGTGAAGTTGAGCTGAATGGCGCAAGCGTGGTCGTCATGAGGCGGCGAACAGAGCAACTTCCCCAAACCTTGGCGGACGTACCTGCACATGTGTACACGTGTATCCGTACAGTATTAAATATATTTAAGAAAAATAGTCTGTGCAGGGCGTCAGATAATAAATGATAAAGCATGAGTAAAAGATTTTTCTCATGTGGAACGAACCATTCTGCTCGCCGCGCATTAATGTTGGCGAGATGAGTGCCATTAGGTGCATGCAATCGGCACCCATCGTAGTGGCTCCGTGTTTTCGGAACAAAGTACGACTTTTTACTTGTGATAGAAGCGGAAGTATCGGAAATTGATTTATCCTTACTACCAGTCTTACGTCCTCGCCGGCGGTTTGGATTAGTCTCGTCACCAGGAAGCCATGCCCGGCTGAGCACTGACTCAACACTTTTCCAAAAGGCATCAGTCGCATCGAAACCCTCGAAGGCGCTTTTAGAAGCATTCTCTGAGCCACTGGCGCTGGCTGCAAGTGTATGGAACAGGCTGAGCCCAGCAGATGCGTCTAAGGCCGCATATTCGACTTGGGATATGCTTAGATTCTCTGCACCCCAGTCTCCGCACCGAAGTGCTGTGTCTTTGATCAGCGTGTGTCCCAGCAATCTCGCTACCAAGGCGCTTAGGCCAAGTTGCTTCCCTTGGGGTCTTGCAGCTCCTTGGTTCTGCCTTGATTCAAGCAAAGACAAATCGAGGCAACGTCCACCACACAACCCGTTCAGCAATATCTTAGAAGCTGCTTCCGTTTTATAGATTTGGTCAGCCGATGAGGTAAGCTCAGTTGAAACTAGGCAGAAATTACCGCCGATTGATGTCGTAGATGTATGAGCGTAAGGCCACTGTTCTCGAAGCAACTTCAAGTCATTTTTCACCCCGACCCCAACGGCTACTAACGCGTCATTTGAGAGCACTGCAGCCAAGGATGTAGGAAACTTAACTGGTACTCCGGTGATACTAGCCGCATCTCTGAGCACGCACAATCTAACGAGGACAACATTTCCACCAGCGCATTGCGGGAGTGCAAGCTGAACTAGCGCTACTGTGTCCTGATTCACCCATTCCGTATCTAGACTGTATACTAAAGGCGCTTCTGGCGTATGTCGAGCTGTGGCTTCAAGGAGAGGCGATAAAAATCGGTCACAATCTTCGCAGGTGGTCGCAATTTGAACAGGAGCTCTGACCCTCAGCGTTGGTAAAACTGTGTCAGAATTCATCCGTCGTGGCTCTTTATAAAAGCTTCAACTAGCCCACCACCTTTTAGTCTTTAACGGTCAAGCACGCACACCTGAATAAATTATTCCAGGCCGCTTTGCAGAATTATCCAGCAACTTTCAAGCCAATAATTATGCGTGAGAGAAGCGAAGCACCAGATACAGCCTAAACGTTGTTCGAACAACGAGTTTGTGGAGTCCTGTCGTCGAACGTGACCTGGTACTGAAGTCTAGCTAGCACGAATGCTCTGCTGCTCTGCTGCTCTGCCTAGCTAAAAAGTAGAGAACAGTACCACCTAAACTCGGAAGGGGAGAGCTGACTGCTGACTGGGTGGCTTGGTACAATGATAAGCAAAGCAGTGCAGGCCCTAGCGGCCCGCTTCGTCCGCACATTTTTGTGACAACCCGGTGCGGGCGATACGATGGCCCGGTGGTTTCTTTTGTGTCTTCTTTTGGTGTGCTGTGTGCTGTGTGCTGTGTGCTGTCGTGCTGTCTCTTCGGTAGATATACTCCCTTGTGTATATATTAGTGCTCTCTCTGGCAACACGGCAACACTCTCATCTCTCATGTGTGTAGAGGAATTATAATTATTCTCTTGGAACAACTTTCCGAAGTCCATTTCTTTCAGCCCATAGCACGGTCTGTTCGAATCCAGCTCACCATGCGAGCGTGTTGCTCAATGGTTGGTTGGCGATGTCGGCCGCAATTAGGAATCGCATTCCGATATGAATTCTATCGCGATTTTTTCTATTATGCCCCAGTGTTTTGTCCATTAGATTGAATTCGGTTAAATTTTGTTTATACTACCTCATTTCTCAGAAATTTGTGACTGATTGGATTATCTGCTCTATCCTTGTGTAAGCTGCTTTGCCTTGTTCTGCCTGTTAGCGTTCTAATTCCGACCCCTCGGGGCCTGTGCCAATTGCAAAGGAACGTCAACATCATCAACAAATAGCAGAAAGCTGTGAATTGATGAATGATGAAACTTCCAGAATAAGTCTGACTGGGCTGAGTGCCCTTTTACATAACTTATCGTGCATTTTTAACTTCATAATCATATTCAGGTCAAAATTTTCAAACGTCAATTTTTACAGTGGTTTCAGACTTCAGCTTTGGCTACTATATCCTCTCTATTGTTGTTTCGTTCGTGGTTCGTTCGTTCGTTCGTGTCCGACGTTGATTTTTGGACGGATACATATATGGGGAGAGAAGTGAATTTGCTCGATTTCGTACTGAAGACGCATACCAGTGATTAAATTAGATTAGATTAGATTCGATTATACTCCCCCAGTGCAAAGAAAGACAAGGGCAGAAATAAAATGCTCTCAGAGGTGATTTGTATTTGCACATGTAGCATGCATCTGCGCGTTCCATTCCAGAAAGCTCTATCTGGCGTTTTCCTTCCGATCAAATCTTCTAGCAGTCTGACTTGCCAGACAAGAACATAGTAGAACATATACCGTTAATTTACCCCATATCCCATATCCCCATTTTTCCCTATAGCCGCAGGGTTGTTCATGAGAGTAAAAATGATCATTGCATTGCGCTAACAAGGGCACTCAGCCAAGTCAGGCTCGTTGTGGTTCTGGAGTATTCATCAGTATCGAAGTATCAGTATCAGTACTATCAATGCGCAGCTTCTCGCTATTTGTTGAGGTTTCTTCGCTATTGAGGAGAATAATATGATCATCTAATTGTATCTGCCGGCTGATCGAATTACTTGTACGCGTTAATTATGGATGGGCGTAATTTACGGCTTCGGTGCGAAATATAGGATATTCTTTGTGCAAAAATGGCGAGTGGGCTATAATTCTATTCGTCCGCAGGGCCATTTTTTTAAGCCAATTACTTTAGAGAAAATTTGTACTATGCTATAAAAAAGTGCAATGGAGTCCTCGATATGCAGGAATATACAACGCAGGATTAGCGCGCGTCGTCCGCGTCAAGACCTTCGCCCGTGGAGCAGAACAGGTTGTAGTCTGGCTCTGGCGAGGGGCCCACCAAAATGGCTGCGCTGATACCAACCACCACCAGGGTTATCACCCAGCCAAAAACAGTCTTGCCAAGGATCCAGCCATTGATACCCTTGGCACCTTCGAAGAGGCCCACGCCAACGGTGGCGCCAACTTGGCAATGCGTGGTCGAAAGAGGCCAGCCCTGGCCGGTTCCGAAGATGATCACGAACGCAGCACCAAGCTCGATACAGAAGCCGCGCGACGGCGTGATAGCAGTAAGCTTGACACCGATGGCGTTCATGATCTTGTAACCATACGTGGCGAGGCCAAGAGCGATCCCGAGGCCGCCGATGGCAAGGATCCAGTAGATGTTATCTCCTGGTTCAGTCTTCGCGTCCACTTTGCCGTTCTTGTAGGTCATGTAGACCGCTACGTAGGGGCCCATGGCGTTGGCGACGTCGTTGGCACCATGTGAAAAGGAATCAATAATGGCCGTGAAAATTTGAACGTACTTGAATAGCTCTTCAGTGCGTGCGTCGTGCCGTTGCACGCGTTCATGGATGCCGCCGACGACCGAATCCGTCTGGAGGCTCTCATACACGTCCTTTTCCATCTGCCCCTGGACAAATCCAATGATGCTGTGATCATGAGCCTCGGGGTCAGCAGCCTTTTCTTCTTGATCCACAGCTGTCCCTTGCAATGGGCCTTCCGCACCACCTTTACGAGGTGCCTTCTTGAACTCTGTTTTATCTTTCATTTCAATTTCGAGGGCTTCCGCAGCCTCGACTGCTTTGCCGGACATGTATGGCATGGCGGCGGCGGTAATGGCGAAGGCAATGACAGCTGCGATGGCCGCAGGGACAGCAGCAGGACCGAGGTCGCCATCTTTGGCTGAGGCAATCATTTCTTCAGTTTGAAAGTCTTCCGCCTTGGATTTGGTGCCCTTGAGGATCAGGTACATGGTGTTCACGAATCTGCAAGTTAAGAGGACATTCACGTGAGGTTCTTGATAAGACATAAGTTAAAAACATGGTTTTGACAAAATAAGAAAGATTAAGTCAGCGATTCTATATCTTTCATACAGATGAAACAAGTAACGGTAAATTATTGCTCACATGGTGAAGGCGACGATGAACGGGAAGAAAATCTTGCTGTTGCGGAAGGAGACATCGGGGGCCTGGTTGAGCACGCCGTAATAGACACACGCGTACAGAAGCGCCGCGCAAATGCCCGATGCCACCGGAGAAAGGACCCACGAGATCACGATGGCAACCACTCCCTTCACGTATGGGAAGGTGTCAGATTCTTCGTACCATTGAACACAGTCAGCATTGCGAGACATCATGGTCATGCCGATGATGCCACCAATGCACGAATGGGTCGTTGAGACAGGCATCTCTAGGTAAGATGCAAGTACGAGCCAAACACCAACGCACAGAATTACGCAAGTCATGCCCCACATGAGAAGTCCAGGGTTGTCCTCGAAGCATTTAGGATCGGCGATGCCCTTGCGGACGGTTTCTGAGACAGATGAGCCCATGGAAACTGCACCGAGAAACTCGAAGATTACAGCGAGAAAGACGGCCTGCTTGATGGTGAGGGAGCCAGCACCAACGGAAGAAGCGTATGCGTTCGCAACATCATTCGCACCAATGCCGTATGCCGCTCCAAATGCCTGAGGATGAGAAAGGATGAAGAACAGAACCGCGATTTGGGATGGGGGGGTCAGGGTTAGATTCCATGAAGAATCTTCAATCGAGAGGATTCATGAGAGGTTCTAAAGTGGATTACAAAGAGTGCACAAACCTCCACATACCAGAATGCCTGCCACCCACACAAGCCATTGGTACTGCTCCGTGGCACTGAGGGCTTCCGCGGCAAGTGCAGGGTCGGTTGCGAGCGTCACCAGCACTGCAGAAGTCGAATCAAAGTCGGAAAGTTGCAGCAGGCACGGACGCAAAAAAAACTTTGAAATGCGTGTGTGAAACGAGAAAACAATGGCTGCGAGAATGCATTTGATCTGTAATCATGTGCTTCACTCACCAAGGATGGCGAAGCCGCGCAGGGGAGACATGATGCCAACCATCTTCATGATGATCGAATCTTCTGTAATCAAGGTCGAAAGAATGTGAGATGCCTTTGAAAAGAATTAGGAAAAAGTCCTAAATGTACGCCCGCACTCTTTCGGGGTAAAATTCTCATTACACTAAACTGGTTTTATTGGAGGATGCTGGCAATGCTGCCAAGAGGGAGGCGTCAACAGCGAGATTCAGAATCTGAATCGTCGACGATCGAATTGAGTTGTGCAACTTATTTTCTTATAATGTAGGCATGATAATGTCAAAATAATATACGGTATCACTCATTGTTTATTTTTGATCTTCGTTATCATGAGGATCAGTCAGGCGGTTGCGAGAAGAACATTGCCCAGCGGAACTTACATGGGTTGCCAAAAAGATTCTCAGACACCCCGAAAGTGTTGTGTTTCGTTCGGGCCAGGCGGTGGAATCATGGGTCGAATCTTCGATTCATCATTTGATGAGGATCAAAGGCCAATCAGCGAGTTGGAATGGCAGCTTGTGCCATTCGCAGAAGCAACTGGGGACCAATCAGTGATGATTATTTGATCGGTTCACCAATGTAAAATTCTGAGAATTCAGAATAGATCAACGTAGTTTGATGTTTAGTACCGGCATCTCAAAACTGCTCTCACTGAAAAATGTCTGTGTGTGTGTGTGTGTGTCACATCACATTTTTATCTGGGTACATTAAATCATCGTCGTCGGGTTTTTATCTGGGTAGTCAACTTTGCTGAGTACAATGGTGCAAGCTTGTAGACGAGCAGCCTTCTTCATTGTTCTGACACGTTAACCACGTCACTGAAATCAACTACGTTGATCGTGGCGCGGCGGCGCGCGCGCCGCTGCAGTTGTATTACCGGGGTCTGATCCAGGGGCAGCGCCAGGTCAGTTAACTGAGAACTAGGTCAAGAGAGGCTAAAAAGGAGACTAGGTCAGGTCAGGTCAGTTCAAGCACGTTCTGATTTGAAGACTAGGTCAGGTCAGGTCAGGTCAGTGATTTCAATAGAATTGACTAGTTAACTAGGTCGCTAGGTCGTGGCCTCGATAAAAATCGCCAAATCGCCCTACGCCTCCTGAGCAGGGCAAATAAGGAAATTCCTCGATGAGGACCTGGCCCTAGGGCAATACGGAAGGAGCCCAATCTAGTCTAGTTTAGTCTGGTCTATTAGATACTCGGGAGTTACTAAGTCTACTGCAGTAGCACAGAAGAATACAATTACAAAGTACGAAGTATCCCTCATAGGAGGTCGTCGTCGCTGTCGGGCTCATCTTCGTCCTCATCTTCAGATGCCGCTGCAGCTACGGCAGCAGCAGCCGCAACCGCAGCCATGCGCCTATCATTCTTTTCGCTGCGGGACTCGTACTCAGCCATGACCTCAGCGTCGCTGACGGGCCATGACCTCAGCCGCGAGAACTTTGCTCGCCTTCGTGTGCTTGGACTTGCTCGTATCAAGCTCGCTGGCGTTCTCCGATGCGTGGGCGTCTTCGTGGCCTATCAAATGGCAGAAACACATCGGCAACAATGAAATAGAGTGGCAGAGTGGCTAGCCGCCTCGGGGCCCTGTTGCCT
>Ga0307931_1001376_pt1 | contig 15942 bp, 12 predicted proteins | sample OrgLakmetageno47_FD_201816 | JGI IMG/M metagenome (GOLD analysis project Ga0307931, IMG submission 201816) | Saline water microbial communities from Organic Lake, Antarctica - #47 | ecosystem: Environmental > Aquatic > Non-marine Saline and Alkaline > Saline | place: Antarctica: Organic Lake... | reverse complement strand
GCCTGCACCACTGCTCTCGCTATCCTTCATGCCACTGCAATTGCCACCTTTACCGCTGCTCGCGCCACGGCAACCACCACTATTGCTGCCACCACCGCCATCGCCACTGTTGCCGTCGAGGCTGCTGCGGAGCGGTTGCTTGCAATCCCCCAGGAGATCGGCCACGAAGCGCATGGTTTCAAACACACGGCGGCGCGTGTTCCGAGGCGCCGCTGCTGACGTCAGGTAGCCGGTGGCCCGGAGGGTTGGGTGAATCAACGGGGCTGAAAACCCGCCAATCAGCCTTCGAATAGAAGAGTGCGGTGTTCGATGTGCAAATGAAAAGGCAAAAGTGGAACGAGGTGAAAACTAAATATGGACCGACTGAAAAGAACAAAGGCAAACGGAAACTCTTCAAAAAAAGTGTGCTATTGTAGTTCAACTCACCCCACGTGAAGAACGCTCAAGCTCGCCAAGGGTAAATGCCGTAAGTACCTGCACCAAGCACATAACGTTACAGAACTATGAGGTGGCGCCGAAGACGTAGAATGCATAACGAAGGAACTCATTTGAATCACTTTGACTGAACCAATTATCATAACAGTGCTGGTTTCATTTTTGTTTTAATGCGCATTCATTATGGCTACCATCGTTGCGCCCTCGCTATCGCAGCGAAGTCGACCCAATCAGGAACGCGGTGCAGGTCACCCAGCAGCGCTTTGCTGGCATGCGATAGGGCAGGCAGAGAATAAGGCGAAGGCGCGTCGCCGCTACCGCTACCGATACCACAGACGCTGCTGGTACTGCCACCACACATGCACTCGTGATGCTCGGAATTGCCAGGGTTGCAACTGCATTTGGTGCTGCTCCTGCCTTCGGCGCCTTCGCTTGATGCGCTCTTTTCAGAAAGGGCCTCCCTTGAAGCTGCTAGCAGAGCTGCGAGTGGGTCAGATCCTGGCGAAGTTACGAAAGGAGAGGTAGTCGCCAAAAGGAAAAAGTGGATGATTGATTTCGGAAAACCGAACATGAGCCTACGCGAATGCCGCATCGCATTCAAAAGAATGACCGAGCAAACAGACCCTAGCCAGCAATGCAAACAAAAAGTAGCACGCTGCAGCTGTGTCGAATCTACCTTTGTAGTAGCCTAGGCCCGCTTCAAGGGCTGAGTCAGCGAGCGGGTCGCCAATCTGGCGGAGCGCCAGCCACCTTTCCTGAGCCCATGCCGCGTGCAAAGAAGTCGGCAGATAGGACAACCCGTGCACGTGCACGCATTCCTCGAATGCTGAGCTAGTTGAGCGAGCGCGAAGTTTGTATAACGGGTGGCCGGAATAGGCATACATCAGAAAAGAATCTCGTCGAAGCAAAAGACGCAGATCTTTCCGTTGGGACGAAACACAAGGCTATAATTATAGGCGAACGAGGAGAGATTCAATCTAATGGTTCCATGAAAAATGCTAATTGCAGTTAATTTGGTAAACTTCTTGGTGTTGGTGCTAATATCAGCGAGAAATTTGTGATGCCACGGCTAAAGTACGTTTGTTGAAATAGTAGCGTCCCTGACATCCCTGACGCATTTTTTACGCGTACGTTGTACAGAATTGCGTTCGTTGCAGCCAACATCGTCAGATCAATTGCAGCGGCGCGGGTCCGCCGCACCGCGATCAACGTAGTTGATGTCAGTGACAACATTTCAAGGTGTCAGAACATACGTACCCAGATAAAAATGTGATGTGACGGACGGACGGACAGACAGACATTTTTCCTTGGTAGGCACTTTTTGGTCATGTCAGTACTAAACATCAAATTTTGCTGATCTATTAACCCGTAGCTATATTTACGACAAGTAGGGTTGTTTCAAAATTTCTCTTTTTCGACACGGGCTGCACAGCTGCACAGCTCCCGAAGGGCCGGAATTCGAAGACTAAGAGCAGGCATAATTACAAAGTGAAGTCCAGTGACAGAGAAAACCCAGGGTTTTCCAGGGTTCTACCCAATTCCCATTTCGCCCACTTCCTGTACATTTTCCGACTAAGCCTCCTTCAATTCAGCCCGTGTTGTCAACTTTACTTGGGCGGTCGGCAGGTGCTGGCCGAGGGACACGAGGGACGTCCTTGAGGCGGCCGGCGAGCGAAGTCCGGCTCAACCGGCATGGACATTTGAAATTGCCGTGCGCTTCCGTCAGAACCCCAATATGAAGTAACGTGACTGGTCACAACCCCAGAAAGATCGTTTGAGGGTTTTTGGATTGTTGGGTTTTCTTGATACCAGCAGCAATTATCTGGGTTGTCAGCTTACTCTCTTCATTATCAGAGAGTCGGCCAGTCGGTCAGCCGCATAGACGACTTGAAGCCGATGCCTGCGAAGAGCAAGATCAAAGGGAAGGTTTCTAAAAAGAATGCACTGGTAGATGATTGATTTGGTTGATGAGGAGGAAGAGGAATGGGACAAGCTACACAAGCTATCGAATTGGGAGATGCTGGCTTGGTGAAGAGTCGGCTACACTCCGTACGATGCAGACAATGTTGCTACCCGGGCTGTGGCACTTAAGAAGCACACTCCCGCAGTCATGGCCGCTACCTCGTCATCGTCATCAGCGTCCTCATTGTCCTCGTCCCCTTCGTCGTCAACGATTTTTTTTCAAAGATCCAGACCTGCTTCAGCCGTGCCACTCGTATCGCACTTAGCCAAAGCGCCCGAGCCGAGTTCTCGGTCGGAGAAAACATTGAAGCCTTCCGCACGAGCGCTGATCTCTAACCCTTCTGTTGCTTCAGTCTTTCCCCATGCTCAGCATCTACTATTCGAGCTATGCCTTCTGGATGCGTGATGCATTTGAGCACCGACGTTGGCCGCCTCTTGGAAGTGATGATTTAGACTCTTGGGGCATTGAGGCCCTTCAAGAATTTTGCAAGCCTCTTTGGGACTTCGTTGCATGCAGAGCTTCGACATGCAAAAGGCATTACACCAGCAGTACTCTCGGTTGAAGAAACAATAATTTTGCTTGGCGAACCCTTCAGGGCATTCTGGGAACATGTATCTAAGCAGTACAGCGACCCACTTCTCGGTAATTCCATGGTACTAATTCCAATTCGAGTGTCGCTGCGTATTCTAGCTGACACGTCGTGCAACGAAAGAGGCTTCTCTGAGTATAACCGTATTCGCAATGCGACTCTATCCCATCTTGAAGTCACCAAAGTTCGCAATTTGTTTGCAATTAAGTACTACGGCCCGAAAAGAGCATGCCTGAATTCAACGCGGAAAAAATGTATGAAAGGTGGAAAATATCGTCACGGAAATTGATGGCTCAACAACGAATGCAATGCGCCAAAATTTGGGTGCTCTTTTGTGAAAGATTGTTCGAGAGGCTCAAGGCTAGGGAACAGGAGAAGGCATAGGTTTATCTAGTAGCAGCGGGCATTAGGTTTTATCAAATAGAAGCGGGTATTCGGTTTTACGAGCGCAGGATTAATAAAAAAGAAGCAGGAAGTCAAAAAGAAGGGAGAAAAAAAGGCAAGAAGAAATAAGAGCAGCAGGGCGGCTTAGGAAAATCCATTTCGATATAAATGCGCCAAAGGCGCTGTCCGCCGCAGGCGTCGGTACTTCCAACGTGGGCTAATAGAAAACCCAATTGCCTCGTGGGTTTTCTCGGCCATTGGTGAAGTCTCCTCCTTCTCCACTTCCACTTCTTCTTCAAACCACCGCTAGATTGGTTTGGTCCATTAGCCCTGGCCAATGGCCCCTGTGGCCCATAGAATAATGCGCGCTCGCAAACGGCCTTTGCCTCTTTGATTTCCCGTGTCTTCCGCCTTGATCCCAAGCAAGACTTTACGGACCAAGTGATTCACGGCTTCAACTAACTGGTTATTTAGACGAAACTCTGCACCAATCAGGTATGTATTTTTCAAATTTCTCAACTTCTTCGTCTTTTTCTAAAATACGTACCGTATGTATCCTAACACATTATCTCCACTTTATGGCCACTCGGGCTTGTGTCTTTTATCGGCTTTAGTGGTGCTCTTCGATTTTCATGTGGATTTCCTTTTTTCATATTGGCCCTCTAATGCCGTTTCCTCGGGGCCCTGTTGATACACACCTTACAAATAAATGAAGGTTAGCCAACTCATGGCCTCATCAAGCATCCACCAACTGTATTACGCATAGTGGCATAGATTGCGCAACATGTAAGAGTGTGGCATTCAGCCGAAGGTGACTTCATGTGCATGACTTGCTCGACAGACAACGGTGCTAGGAACTTCCTTTTAACATCACAAGGCTCTTTCAGGTAGCAAACAGATAGTTCTCTTGCACTAAGCAATGGTAGTGAAGTTTGATGGATTGTCAGATCTTACATATGACCAATTTAATCTCTCGAAAGTAGACTTTCGTTTGATGTTTGACACGTGACACAATTTCGACGTGCTACATGCGAATTTCGTAGAATCTCTACGGAATGCAAGGGATGTCGACAGAATGGAGCACAACTTGTTCGGTTTAAACGCATACACCGAACGAGGCACACTGCTCTGCAGAACGCGGAATACTACAACCCACGCTGATCGACTCATCATCGATCTTCTTACTTCACCATTCTATGATGCTGGAGGATACTTATTACCATGAGCGTGCCCAAGAAGATGGTCTTGTGTGCACTGCATCATCGACCACAGATGTTGTCACTTGCTCACCAAATGCTTGTCCATTTGCGTCCATTGTGTCTGTGAGCAATTCAAAGGCATCAGCCAGCCCCGTCATTGGTGAGACGGCCTCTGGTTGGGCCCAGAGTAGTGCGAATACCAAATTTATCTACTATTCTGATAACAGGAAAATTTACGGCAATCGCTACAACCGTGACTCCAATTGTGAAGCCGATCGCTTATTATACAGCGGCTTTCTCGAAAAGCGTACATCGTCTGCTCACGCACCCGTTCACCACCGCGAAGGCAGTGAGGTATACTTCGGCAATATCAAGAGTTGATACCAACCCCATATCATCTCTAATATTCCTATTCTTTGTATACGCTCACTCATTCGTCAATTAAGCAAACTATGTTACAAGAAGTATTCCCTGATTCGCATTACCTCTTTCATTTGGTTACCCGGTTTACGTACTGCGTTGGGCTCAGGTTTTCCTCTTCGAGTTAGTACTAGTTACTAACCCAGCGGAACAGTCATCGGTTCCTGATACGTGCGCAGGGCGACAAGAGTGTCTACTGCGTTACTTTGAAATTTCTCAAGCTGCATCTGACTGTAGCCAAAACCATTACCAGCAGGAACACTGCTGCAGTAGTAACCTCCTTGATATAGGTCGTACTGCACCTGACGGCCCTTGGCTCGAAGGTTTTCGCGGCGAAGTTGTACTGACAACAGCCACACACGTGGCCAGCGCTATTTCGGACCCTGTCTATGGCCTTCGCGTGTTTTTCCCTTGTGGCCGCGCTCTCAAGGTAACCCCTGACTCCAACAGCATTTTATTACTATGAGTGACGTCGTCTTTTGGCGAACCTTTATTTATGTACTTCGCTCTTAGATGAAAGCTCCAACCAGCGCTGCCGCTGAGACCTGGAAATCGGCTCTTCGCCATGGCATCTTAGCAGCCCGCGCACATTGTAATGGTACGACTCGCAGCAGCAGTTACACTGCTTTGGCAGCAATCCAGAACGTTCCTCACTTGCTCAAGCTCAGTGCTTATTCACCTAACCTCGATACGCTCTTGCCCAAGCTAGATACTTTGCCTCAACACGAACTTCACGATCCAAGCCACCTATTTCACGACCAAACTCGCTATCATATCAATAGTTTTAGTATCAGTCGGAAAAATGGTGTCGATGATGACAAATGCTCGAGTTCAAAAGGTGTAAATCTGAAGAGCTCAAGTCCTCAAGGGGCAGCACCGAGCAGTTATGGTAGTAAGTTTGCAATGCATGACGGTTTGACTTGTGTTAAATATAACAACATTGGCAAATCAGACGCACCACGCATTGAGTTAAAAGCAGCGCGATCTCTGTCGTCGCCTCGTGGTGATGGTCCTGCACTACGCCGACAAAGAACAACGAGCGGCACCTCTTCGGTCATTGCCACCAACACCACTGCTGCCAGTGCTGCTACTGCTACCACTACTACAATTATGAGCACAAATGATCTTGACAGCAGAGACAAGAGCAGTTCCAATACCATTGTAAGGGCAAGCTCTTGCACTGCTCTTCCTCGTCCCCGCCTCCGCCGCACGAGTAAAGCGGAATTTCACGAAGAACCACCACTGCTGTCACATTCGTCACGGCCAGTTGCAGCTACAACAAGTACTGCACAAGTGAGTACTGGCGCAGCAGCTGCCGAAGCTTTGAAGTTGGAGCGGCGGATGACTCGAGGATATGAAGCGTGGTCAAGCCTGGCAGCAGTGCAAGTGGTGTGCCCTGGCACTCGGGAAACTTTTGAGGTGATACTATGTTGTGCGTATTTAATTAGGCGATGAAAGTGTCTTCAAGCTAGCAAGTTATTCAGGGTAGGATTGATTATTTCTACTTGTTGCTGCGCATGTTTCCTTGCCTCTTTAACATTCCCTTTTGCGAATTTTTTTTTTCATCATTCTTCTCTTATGTGCGATCTTCCTTCGGCCTTCGGCTTCTGGGCATAGATACCACCGCGGTATGTGCTTACTGGCCGACTCGGAAGCGGCGCATATGGAATAGTGGGTCTTGCCAAAGATTCAGCAAGTGGAAACAAGCCAGTGGCCATCAAAAAGGTAAGATGTTTTTCTTTCTCCGCCTGCATTATTCTTATTGATCTTTATCGTTTCGCAATTATTCTCTCTGAAAATTTCTTTAATTTGCATGCATTTCAGGTGCGAGATGCTTTTCGTGATGCTGTGGATGCTCGGCGAATTCTTCGAGAACTGCGGCTCATGCGAATGCTGCGCCACCCTTGCCTTCTCAGCCTCGACACCTGCTTTGGGGGATATGACCATAACAATCGAAATCAAGGAAGGTCCTCGCACATGAGCGAGAAGGCTAGTAGCAGTAGCAATATTAATGGCGAAGGATTAGATGAACCAATGCGAACGATGTCATTAGAGAACAACAATGACATGGTGCAAAGGAACTTCCTTCGAGGACCTCTAAGCGATGTTTATCTCGTGACACCCGCCCTTGACACTGACCTGCATACTGTAGTGTTTGACCGGCGCGTTCGTTTGTCGAACGAGCAAACAGCTTGGATTGCTTATCAGTGCATTGCTGGAGTTGCCCACCTTCACAGCCGCGGCGTTGCCCACCGCGACCTAAAGGTATTTGAAAGTATTCGATTCATCAATAGCCATATCATCTGCTATTTTACTTGCTTTTAGCACGCATATGATTGCTTTCTCACCAGTTTCTTCCAACTTTTCGCGTTGATAAAAACCGCACTTCTACAGCTGGCAAACATTTTGGTAGATCTGGCCGAATGTTCCATCCAGATCTGTGACTTCGGCCTCAGCCGCGTGTTGGAGGAACCCGGACCCAGCCAACGTGATCTTAGCGACGATGCCAGTAGTGACGCCAGCGGCGGCCGAAGGGCACAATGCTCAGCGCATGGATTCGACGACAAGGCTTCCAAGGATGTCAACATCAGCGAAGGAGACGAGGGCGAAGAAGCTGACGACGAGGATGATACATCTCATACCCTGTACGTGCATTGAATGATGCGTGCTGCTTAGTTCTGTGTAATAATCGTTACTTATGATGACTAATTTCATACTTTTTCTCCCATGGTTCTACATTCTTAAAAAAAAAACACGCTAACACGAAAAGCTACGTCGTGACGCGCTGGTACCGAGCCCCAGAGTTGCTGTTGGGTTACGCTGGCTATGGGACAGCCATTGACTGCTGGGCACTCGGAATTGTGCTTGGGGAATTACTCGGACGAAAAGTGAGTGTGTTTCTTTTTACTTCTCTTGATACACTTAAAGAAAATTGCTTGAGGCGTGCTTTATCATTCCATCTTGAAGAAGTTTAAAAATGTTCTTGGCATTCCATCTTCCCTTTCCTCTCTCCCCATTCTTGACGCCCTTCCCTTTTGACATGCGCGCAGCCATTGCTTGGAGGGCGCAATCTTCGCGATCAGCTTGAGCGTGTTCTTAGACTAGTGGGTCCTTTGGGCACAATCCCTGACCGTGTGCCAAATAAAAAAACTCATTCCTCTACAAATACCGTCAATGTGTACGTGGAGAACAATTCTTTCAGCTCTAATGGGAGTACTATTGGAAATAGCAGCACTGAGAATTCTGTTTGTAATAGCAGCGGTGGTAGCAGCAGCGGGAGCAGTGCGAGCGGTAGTAATAATTGCACCTCGAGCGACGACGAAGGGACGATGGGAGACGAGGTAGAAGAAGAAGAAAGTTACGATCCTTTGTGGTTTGTGCAAAGCCCACGGGCGCGCCAATTTGTTCGCTCCTTCTATTCAAATAACAGGGCACGTTTGAGCAGCCCTACCACGTCTGCTTCCCATCGCCCGGTTGCGACAAGTACGACGGCTGCGGCTACCAGTCGCATTGCTGTGTCGCCAGACGATGACGCCACAGCACGGAACCTTCAGCAAGCGTCCGCGCCATCGTGGACCGTAAGAATCGATGCCGCTGCAAGGCCGACAGAAACCACCGTGACTCCTGACGCGCTAGATGAAGTTATTTGTGATAACAGCATCAGCAACTCCCACGCAGGCACCCGCCACCGCCACAGTGGCAACAGTAGCATCGGAACAGGCATTCGGCGCTCTGCGCGAGCCGATGCATTAGTTGCACCTCAAGCAACAAACACTGCTTGCATGACGACGGTGGCGAGTTCAGCAGTTGCAGACTCGAAAATTTCAGCAGCTGCGAAAGCGGCCTTAGCAGCCCAAGAGGGGGAAGTAAGCCGAGTGGCTGCGAGATTACTGTGGCCTGGAATTTGGGCTCTTCTGCCTCCCCATACGCCGCCGATTGCCGTTGATTTGATGGGACAGTTGCTTATGTTTGACCCGAAGAAGCGATTAAAGGCGCACGAGGCGTTAGCACATCATTGGCTGGCATCCGTTCGCGAACGTGAGCATTATGAGGACGGCCTTGATGAAGAGTTGAAACTTCAGAAGGACTGCCATATGAATTCTAGTAGTTACTGCGCCCAACAACGCCGCTGCCGTAGCAGTGGCATATGTCTGACTCAGAGCAGAAACGAATGTAGTAGCGAAAGCAGACGCGATGGAACACCAGTCAATAGAGTGTATACAGCTGATATCGAAGCCTTGCCGCTCACGTCAGATGCACTACGTTCAGCCATGCAGCGTGAGTTTTACTTATTCCATCAAGCCCATTCCTTGGACGAAGACGACGGCAAGTAAACACACCCGAAATTCTATTTGTCTGTGCGAGGAATTCAAAGCGTATGTTGTGTTTCGACTGCTTATGTAAAAACTATATTAATGAGACGATACTGCGGCTGCTGGTGGTTTGATGGGCAGAGCTGGCTCGTTATTTAAGTTGTTACTCTTCTCGTGAACCAAGGAATTGATTGGCGAATGGGCACTTAGATCCAGCACCCAGATCCCGCAGGCTCATTCGGAAGAGAGGCGCCAGGTAGGGCCATTCCGCAGTGCGCGTATTTACGGCACTGCGCATGTATAAACTAACTGGGCCCCTAGAAATTTAATTCCCCATCCCTTCTTTTCTGATCCACCCGTGGACAGACGTCTGTTGGTAATTGAATGGACTGTTTGTTCTCGCGGGCTGGACTGGGGATTCTTCTTTCGAGAATGCCCGCGGAATCCTCTGTGACTTATATGTTATACATATTCGCTTTGAGATATGGCCTATCGATACCTCTAACTAGTGAAAGTGATAGCTCTTCCCTTGTCTTTCTTTACACTGGGGAAGTATAGTCTAATCTTATCTAATCTAAAGTAAAAATAAACCGGAAGCGTGGTGCCTAAGGTAGGCGACCTAAGGCCAAGAATGGATTTCGCTTGTACTGTAGCAATAGCACATTTTCAAGTCCCAGAAAGGCCTGTATTCTATAGTATTCTCTCGGTGCAAATGCCCAGTCCAATCAAGAGAGCGAGCCGCATTGCGCGAATTATATCAGAGCCCAGAGCCCGATGTCCCTCTTTGGCTGCGCGTGCAGCTCAAACGCGGGGCCGCTTTACTTCAGAAGCATCTTCTGCCCTGCCACCATCACTGCTCCAGCTGTCCGAAGCCCCTGTCTCCCGTTTTCCAGTGGTACTCGTGGTGCCCGCACCACCTCCTGACAAATCAGCCAGTTGGCCTCCTTCCTGGTTCTCGGAGTTGCTTCTGCTGCCTCCGAAAGGCAGTGCAGCGCGAACAGTGCCATGAGGAGCAGCCAACACACCGGGCGCATTTTGCGCGTATGCCATTAGGGAGCTCCCCTGAGGACCGCTTGTGGTGTCTTCGTCATGCGACGGCAGCTGCGGAAGAGTGGAACTTCCAAGGGCGTCAGTCGGAGCAATTAGCGAGCCCCCTTTCCCGTCGTTGGTGCTGCTGCGGTTCTCTTGAGTGGATCCCGAGGCAGCTTCTCGAACGTGCATAGCATCAAAGCTCGTTGCGCCAGGTAAGAGCACTGACAGTTCATCGCAGGGTAATGGTGGCGCCACGGCAGGAGAAGGAGCTGGAGCAAGACCAGCAGCGGCAGGACTGCTGCTGGCGTTGGCGGTGCCAGCCGCTTGCGCTTGCATGGCAGCTAGCACTTGCGACATGCGCGCTGGCGAAAACATCATTTGGAGCTGCTGCTGGTGCTGCTGCAGCTGCTGTTGCTGCAAGTGGTGCTGCTGTTGCTGCTGCTGCTGTTGGGCCTTGTCTGAGGACGGGTGCGCCTCGGCGTCGCCCCGTGTCTGCTGGTTCTGCTGCTGGTGCAAGAGCTGGAGCTGCTGCAGCTGCTGGAGCTGCCGCACCAGCTGCACTGCGGCGTTGCCGCCGCTTCCAATCGGCACCGGCCCGCCGGCGCCAGCTGCCGACGGCCCCGAGCCTGCCGACGGCCCGGCGTGGTCCGCCGAGCCGCCGGGTGACCCCACCGAGCGCCCCGAAGTTGGCTGCTGCCCGGGCGGTCGCGGCGATAAGCGCGCCTGGTTTTGCAGCAACGGCTGTGGAGAAGTCGACGACGGACGCCAAGGAATTGCCGGAAAAGGAGATGGGCCGCTATTGCTGCTGCTCCCACTGCAACCAGAGGGGTAAGTCTGCGCGGCCGCTGCTGCGGCAACCCGCGTGGCCACGTCCGGCGGCAACCGCTGGAGGTAGGCCCCCAGGCGCGCAGGGAAGTTGAGCGCGCGCACTCCGTAGCCTCCTAGCGGATCGGCCGCGCCCACGCGCAGCGCGAGCAAGTCCCTGGCTTCCGCGGCTGCTTCAGCAGTGGCGTGCACCCCTCCGTCGAGCGCTCGCACTTCTCCGCCTGCTCCTGCTCCTGTCACGGCTCCACTTGAAGGGCTGCTGCTTCCAAGGCTGGTTTCCTCGGCTGCGCCTTTCGCTACCGGGCTCAACACGCCGTACCCAGGCGGCAGCGTGACTTCTACGGCGGCTCGCCACCCGCCCTGAGGAGCGGAACTCACTCCAAGGAGACCGCCGACACCCCGCCCTGTGGTGGCGGTGCCTGCATGCGAACTGGTGCTGTTGTTATTCAGGTTGCCACGGCTACTAGGACGACCTCCGGGAGACACCGCCCTCCCTGCCAGTGACGAAAGCTTGGCCGCAAGGGACCCTCCGCCACTGCTGCTCCCACTCCCCACCAAGGCAGCGCGGTACTGCGCAGCTCCGACTTCACTTGCTGCTAAGGCAGCAGCAGTAGCTCCCCCTTTGCCTCTGCCTGGGCTGCCACTTGTCGCGGCAGTAGTTCCCGCTGCATGCTTGGACGCTTTGCTCGGGCGCGAAGAATTGCCTCCTGGACTTCGGCGGCCGTGCTTGCCAGAGGCTGCGGTTTCATTTGAAGAGGCAGCCGCCGCCGTTGCTGCTGCTGTCGTCATATTAGGGGAACTTGACCCAGGGTGTCGCCAAGAGCTGCTGCTGCTGCCACTCGTATTCAATTCTGAAGCGCCTGCCTGGTGAAGTTCGGCAAACGCACTGGTAGTGCTTCCTAGATGCGTTGATGCGCCATCATCTGCTGCTACAGCTGGAGGTGCTGCCGCTGACAGCGAATCTGATGACGAAGTCGCAGGCTCATAAGGTGCCTCAGCGGAGTCACTGCTCGCTGGCTTCTTAGTGTTGAAGTTGGTACTGCCACTGCTCTGGTTCATTCGGTGATCCACGAAAAGGCTGCGGTCAGACTCAATGCACTTCGCGCAGGTGAAACTGCCAGTCGCGGCGGCCGTCACCGCCATGAGGGCGAGCGGCGGCGGCAGAGGTGGACTGCAACAGGCGGGATGGAAAGCCCGAGGGCAGCGGTTGCAGCACAGCAGCAACCCCCGTCCCAGGACCCCACCACCAACGGCAGTGCTGCTAGGCGCAGTAACACCACCGCCACGGCGCCCGCCGCCGCTGTTGCTGCTGCTGCTGCTACCGCTGCGCCCGCCACTACTTCCGCGGCCTCCGCTGCCTCCGTAAATGCTGCTGCCACGGCCACCGCCGCCGCCGCCACTGCTAGCATTGGTTCTGCTGCTGACTGGCTCATCTCCGCTCAATCCACAGCCTGAGCACTCGCACGGAGGAGCCGTTGGCCCACCTTCTTGGTTCCGGTTTAAGCCCACGCGCCGCTTCAAGATGCCGTACGCGCCCCCACACACCCCGCTCGAGCGCCCGCTCAGCAAAGGAGGCGCTTCTTGCCACGACGGCGCGACATCGGCGGTCAAAGCGGCACCACGAATGGACGGCGGTGGTGGCGGAGGCGAGCATGCATTGGAGGCGTCGGCAACTGATGGCGCATCGACAGTGGTTGCCGCCTCTTGAGCAAGTGCTTTGGCAGCGTCTACATCCTCTTCCATAGACAACACAAGAGGTGGCACAGTGGCAGATGCCGCTTCATCACCAACCACCATGGGTGCATTCACATTCACCATTTGCTCGGCAGTCTTCTCTTCAGCACCTTCATTGCATTGGGCGGTCTTCTTGGCTTCCCCTGCTTCCTTCAGCTTCTTTGCTTCCAATGCAGTTGCTTTGGCACTCGCAGCAGCCGCTTCTGCTCGGAAGAAATCCCTCTTCGCCGCCCGTTTGAACACTCGGTAATAGTACTCCACGCATTCTGCCCGGGTACGTCCTTGACCAGTACGAAGTGGCACCTGAGCTGCATGCATCGTCATCTCAGGCGGTGGCTGTGCGGACGTGACCATTTCCCCAGACGGCAGCAAAAATTGCGGCGGTTCGTTGCGGAAACCCGCGCGGCGGTTGTACACATCGCCACTGCTACTACTGTGGTGGTTGCTGCCCCAGTAGTCGCCACTCCCATAGCTGCGGGTGCTGCTGCCGCTGTTGCTGCGCACTAGGCGACCGCCTCCAACACCGCCACCACCGCTGTCGCCATAGCCCCCGAGGCCCGTCGTAGAGCGGCCGGTGCTGCTGCTGCGCCCTAGGCCCGCGCCGTACCCGCTCCGGTCGCGGCTGCCGTAGCGGGGCTCGTAGCGGGGGTCGGCCAGGGCTAGCGCAGCCGCGGCTCGAACGTGAGTACGGCGCACGGGCAACTCGGGCCGCGGCGGGAGGGCAGTGCGCACCAATTGAGCCGACGGGTTAACGGGCTCGAGCATGCCCACCTGCCAAATGACGGAAAAAGAACGAAGACAGGATACACGGTTAGAATATATTACAAAAAAAACAAATCGCTGACGGGTATACATTTCCTTGCGTTCCTGCATCACATGTATGCGGAAACATTCTCAGAACAGATGCATTCGTTCGCGTGACTATCATTTTGTCTCTTGTTCCACTGCTTAATTTTCCTTCTCTGTAAATTCCACTCACCCGGCACGACCGTTGCATCCCCGAGCCCGACATGGCTTTCCCCGGGTCGGTGTCAAAGAGCACCGAAGTCCACGCCACATTGACCCCCACCACCACTCCCACGCAGCCGGACTTGCTGTGCCGCACGCGCGTGCCCGGCGACGCCCAGTCCGAAAGCTTGTCCAGCTTCTTCCATGCCATGCCATCGTCACCGCCGCCTTCTTCCAGCTGCAGCGCCTGCTGTTCCTTCTCAGCCGCGGCCGCCGGCGTGTACACCTTGTCTCCGGCAGCGGCAGCACGCTTGGGCTTGCTCATGAGAAAGGAAGTAGAAGAGGCGGCATCGTCGTTGCCGCTGCCGGTATGATCCATCTCGCTACTGCTACTGCCGGCGGTAGCTTTGTGAGGTGGTGGAGCTTTCTTCTGGCTGCTGTCACCGTCACCTCCATCGCCATTGTTAGTCTTCTCCTCAGCCTTGGTGGTGCTTTTCGAGGACGAGGAGGCCTCTTGAGCGACTGCATCTTTGTTCTCTTCGTCGTTCTCGCCCTCGACTTCACCCCTTCCTCCTTCTTCTCCTTCGCCAGCAGCATCATCCTCGGCATTGTCTTTGTGAGCGCCTTCCTGCTCGTGTTCATCTGCATCTTTCGAGTCCTCGTTCCAACCATCGTCATTGTCATCAGCCTCGCCTCGCTCATTCTTGCGGCTAATCAGGTTGTCGTTTTCGTCGTACAATGCGTCGTCGTCTCCCGCTTCTTCTTCATCTTCATTGCCGGCATCCCTGCTCGTGTCCATGTCGTTATCATTTGCTTCCCTGCCTCGCCTGCTTTCATCATCGTGATCAGCACCACCGGCCTTGTTTCCGTCGCCAGTTTGCTCTTCGTCTTCTTCCTGGCGCTCTTGCCAGGTGCCCACGAGGTTGCCGTCCTTGTCGTTGTCGTTCATCCTTAAGCTTGCACCGTCACCTTCATCGTCTCCATCTCTCGCCTGCTGCCGCTGCTCCTTCCGCTGCTGCGACTCAGCACCATTCACATCAGCACCGTCAGCGCTCTCGTCAACTTCTGGCCTTCTTGACTTAGCACCTTGCACCTCTTGAGCTGGCGAAGAGACAGCATCAGCAGCAGCATCACTTGCATCAGGATTCGCCAACTGTGCTTCTGCACCAGCAGCACCAGCAGCACCAGCAACCGAAGAAGAAGAAGAAGAAGGCAACGAGGTGCTCGCACTTGCTTCAGCAGCAGCGGCAGCGGCTTCAGCAGCAGCGGCAGCGGCTCCGGCAGCAGCGGCAGCGGCAAAAGCTTGGTTGGCTGGCAGCGCAGGCGGCTGCTTGCGGGGCGCCGAAACCATTGAAGGCCCGAAGTGCGCAGAGGAAAGCGGCAACGGCGGGGGCGGCTCCATCAGCGCCACCGAAGCAGCGCGCACACTGGTAGTGCTGCTGCTGCCACTGCTGGGGGTGCTCGTTTTCTTGGGGTGGCTGCGGGGCGTGGGCTTCTGTGCTGCTTCCCGGTGCTCGGCAAACTTGAACCGAAGTTTGTGGCCCTGTAATTAGAGCGAAAACAAAGGATAGTCGAACGTCGGAGAGGGTGAGACAAGCTTTCAAAAGGGCATGAGGGGAGGTCCAATTAACAACAATAAAAGAACAATAATCATAAATAATTCAACTTCACTTGAAGAACAGAGCGAGAGTGCATGCAAAAAGAAAGCAAAGGACTGCATGAACAGCACACACTATACCTGAGCCCGGAGCGTTTTGCCTCGCACTGCATCGCTGACTTCGTTCGCCGTCAAGCCCAACTTGGTTGCGCATTCCGCCCCAGAGCGGTACTCTTCCAACACAACGTCCTCGCCACCGTCAGCAGCTTCCTCAACTCGCTCAATGGGCTTGAAGCCGTACGCACGCTTGGGGCCACTGTTGCTGCTGCTTGCACCACTGCTGCTGCTTTTGCTCTTGGCAGAGGTGCGCTTTTCACCGCTGCTGCTGTTGCTGCTGGTGCTCACGTCCATGCTCCCGCTCCGCGGCGCTTCCCGCGCAAAACGACCTTGGCGCCCACCGCCGCTGCTGCTGCTAGCGCCACCGCTGCTGCCAGCGCGCGCGC
>Ga0307931_1001374_pt1 | contig 15944 bp, 5 predicted proteins | sample OrgLakmetageno47_FD_201816 | JGI IMG/M metagenome (GOLD analysis project Ga0307931, IMG submission 201816) | Saline water microbial communities from Organic Lake, Antarctica - #47 | ecosystem: Environmental > Aquatic > Non-marine Saline and Alkaline > Saline | place: Antarctica: Organic Lake... | reverse complement strand
AGCAACATCAAATGCCGCACGTCAATGTGAATACCATAAGCGTTCATGATGTAAGAAATCTCGTCGCTGATTTTGGTTCTCGCTGCTTCGATGCCCAAGACGTCGAGCACTTCAAGGATGTTGTTGGTGACAGTCTTGGGCCCATCGATACCCGGTGATCCCATCACTTCCGCGAGGCCGCAACCTTCCACAAAAAGACTAAACGACCCCGATTTCCCCGAGCTGATGACTGCCCGGGAAACCGACGGAATCCCTTGCACGATGATTTCGGGCAGAGCGGCTTTGAGTGCTTGCATGGTGAAGTACGTCTTCATCAGCAGGCCGGACCCTCGCTCCTTGGTGTCTGGAGGCCGGATCCGAATTTTGTTGCCTTTGCTGCGGTGCAAGAACACGTGCTTTTCAGTGAGGTTGCGGAGCACTGCAGGTCGAGTAGGGCCAGGTAGGCCTTTCAAAATGCGCTCTCGAATCGACTCTGCATCGATGCCAAGTTTGAGCTTCTCGATCGCTTCCAGGTCGAGGGTGATGGTGATGTGGCAGGACTCGGGCGCGTACACTTCAGTGATGCTCTTGCAGATCTGCCCCAGCGTCGTTTTCTCAATCTTGGCCTTGACTAAGCGAGCCGCGTATTCGTTGTTGCTTTGCACCAGCTGCGCAGTGATAATGGGGGTCGAAATGTTCTTGGAGGCGTTGATGATTTCGGTAAGCCGCGGCACTCCGAGGGTCACGTTCATCGACGCCACACCCGCGAAGTGAAAGGTTTTGAGGGTCATTTGCGTGCCCGGCTCTGAGATGGACTGCGCTCCGAGTGCCCCGATGGCTTCCCCTGGCTCCACCATTGACTTAAGGTACTTGGCGTGGGACCGTCGGAAGAATTCGTCGAGTTGAGTGGCGGTGACGCCTCCGAGGCCGCGAACCACTGTGTTGCGCACCCGAGCGGACTCCGCCGCCCCTTTGCCCTTGGGCTTCACGTCAAGGTCCACCCCCAAGGCCGAGCAAACGCGACTGAGCTCGACGGCCACGCCATCGATGAAGCTCGACAACTCCTGGTGAAACTTGGCGGCTTGGGGTAAGAGGTCTGCGAATTGCTTGCTGGCGAGAGTCTCAGCGCAGCGCTGCCGCAGCGCCGTGTGGCTCAGCACCGGCTCTTTGGTGCCACTCATGGTGCACAAGATGTCCTTGAGGACGCGCTTGAGGTCAACGGGTCGGTCCTGGCCTTCCATGTGCGTGGGGTCAAGGCCGTCGGTACCGTAGGTAAACTGCACCACCACGCCCTCGCTGTTTCGCACCGTGGTGTCGTAGTGGAACCACAAGTCCTCCAGCGCCTTCATCAGCCGCCGCGCCATGTAACCGGTTTGTGCTGTCTTCACCGCAGTGTCGACTAGACCTTCGCGACCTGCCATCGTGTGAAAGAAAAATTCAGTCGCGGTAAGGCCAGAGTAGAACGAGTTGGCGACGAATCCCTTGGCGGCTGGCGCGAGAGACTTCGGGGGAAAGTGGGGCAACGTGCGGTTCACAAATCCGTCTTGAATGCGCTTCCCGTCAACCGCAATTTGTCCCAAAAGGGCAATCATTTGCGAGATGTTCAAGGGGCTTCCCTTGGACCCACAGTCGGCCATCACGCGCGGCGCGTTGGTCCACGGTAAAGTCTTCATCGCCATCTGACCCGCCGCTTCCCGCACTTTCGACAAGATGCCCGTCAGCTCGTTCTCCAGACTCTGCGCGGCGTCGCAGCCAGGCTTCAGAGCAAGGCAGCCTTTCCCAAAATCGCTGATGTTCGTGTGGGCGTCGCGCAAGCCACCTGCCACCAAGTCGTTCTTCGCAGCAGCTACGGCGGGGCTCGGGGACACGTCCATGATACCGATGCTGAAACCGCGGCTGTGCATGAAGTTGGCGCAGAGCTTGGCAACGCGGTTCATGCAGCGCGCCGACTCCCAGTACCCGTGGTCTTTGAGTAGCACGTACACCAACCCTTTCTTGCTGTCGCCGCCCAGCGCCTTCTTCGCGAGGTTGCCCGAGAGGTGCTCGCCGTTGCGGTAGACCACGTAGCCGTCCTTGGGGCACATGGGGCCGCCGCTGCCGCTGTAGTTCCTTTCCTCCAGCTCGAGGTTCACCAGCACACGGCTCGCGCGATTGGGTCGCACCAGCAAGCTTGTGACCTGCTTGCCAGTCCACAGCCGGCACGGCTTGAGAATCGCGGGGAGTGGAAGGTCAATGTGCTCGTCGCCATCGCCGAGGGTCGCCACCAGGCGGCAGAAGCTCTCCTTGTCGAAGAACACGTCCTTCTGCGTAATCAGGTAGGCTGCTGTCAAGAAGTCCTGCGTAGCCGCCACCTGCGGCTGGCCGTTGCGCGAGGTGACTATGTTCCGCGGCGTGGACATGAGCTCGGAGGCCTCGGCGCGAGCCTCTTCGGTCTGAGGCAAGTGCATGTTCATCTCGTCCCCGTCGAAGTCCGCGTTGTAGGGCGTGCAGCAGCTCTCGTTGAAGCGAAAAGTGCGCCAAGGCATCACTTTGGCGCGGTGGCTCATGATACTCAGCTTGTGGAGCGAGGGCTGGCGGTTGAAGAGAACCACGTCCCCATCGAGCATGTGCCGCTCGACGATATCCCCAATCATGAGGTTGGCTGCGTGCTCTGCCCGATTGCCGTAAAGCAGAGACTTGGTCACGGTCCCGCTGCGAATGTAATTGGCGCCAGGGTGCTTGTTCGGGCCGTTGAGGACCAGAGCTCGCATCGCCTCAAGGTTGTAGCGGCTCACCCGGTCGGGATAAGTCATGATCATGGCCACGCGCTCGGGAACGCCCACCTGGTCGATGCGCAGGTTGGGGTCAGGGGAAATCACCGTCCGCGCCGAGAAATCAACGCGCTTCCCAGACAAGTTGCCACGAAATCGGCCACTCTTGCCCTTGAGCCGCTGGCAGAGGCCGCGGATCGGCTGCTTTTCGCCGATGGGTTTCGCCAAGCCGGGCATTTCACCGTTGAGGTACTGCGCCACCTGCACTTGCAAGAAGTTCCAGTCCACCACCATCATTTTCACGGTGGCGCCCTTGCTGAAGGCTTCTCGCAACGCATTGTTCACGCCCAAAATCTCTTGCATCTTCACTGTGAGGTCATCTTCATTTGAGCCCGCCCCCGTGTCCATAGCCACCGATGGCCGTATGGGCACCGGCGGCACGAGGATGGAGCTTAGGAGAAGGTGCTCCGGGCGGCCAATCAGAGGGTTCATCCACAGGAGCTCGCAGTCTTCATCAGTGATGCGCTTGAATAGATCCTTCACGAAGACTGGGCTCAAGTCTTCGCACGCTTTGTGCAAATGCTGCGAGACTTCTGGGTTATACTGCGCGGCTTTCTTCGTGCTCAGTTCAAGCATAGCCCGATTATGGTCTGCGGACTTGCCTTTGAACTTCTCGTGCACCAGCTTAAGCGTATGCACGTTGCTCACCTTCTTCACTGACCCATTGAACGCGTCGCACCGTGGGCACCGGTGGCACTTCTTACACTTTTCAATGATCTTCTTGAAGATAGCCGCCTTCATCAACGCATCGATGCCTGGTTTGCGCATCTTGCGTAGGAACTGCTCACGGTCATCGGATGAGAGTAGAATGGCACTACAGCTTTTGCAGACACACTGGCAAATGGTGAGTGTGTGCTTGAAAAAGCCAATGTGGAACACAGGCAGCTGAAACTCGACATGGCCAAAGTGACCTGCGCATTCAGTCACTTTCTTGTGGCAAGTCAAGCAGGTGCTGAGCTTATCGGCGACGCCAAGCCGCTGGTCGAGCACACCATTGGGCGCCGGGCGCCGGGCTGGCATGCGGTACATCTCTTGGCTCCAGACCATGAACTCGCTGACTCTTTTCATCTCCACAGGCGACATGAGAGAGAATTGAATCTCGGCAATCTTTTGCGGAGCTTCAGATTTGGCGACCACCCACTTTCGAGCGCGGCCGTCCGCAGCCATGGCAAATATACTGTTTGGTTGCGTATAATCTAGTTTAACAAAGGTAGGTAGTTAGTAGTTAAGCTTCCAGTCGCTACAGGCTATTTGCACCTTCTGTCTGAGGCTACTGCACGCACTTCGACGAAAGGGTTGAGAGCTACTGCTACGACATTTTTGTTGTCCTGAAACTCTCAGATTTTGGTGGAGACAACTTCGTACTGTAGTAATACTGTAGGACTATAGTAGGTAGAGCGATACTAAGTTATTACCTACAGTATAGGACAAGTAGAAAAAAATGGCATACTTTTTGCTTCTGGCATCTTGACTTCTAAAAGCAATTATATCCTAGCCAAACCAATTGAAGAGCTGAGTTTTCAAAGTCGAAAGCACCAACTGAGGCGCTTATTCTCTGGAAGCATATATGGCGAGTTCCTCCTCGGAATACGATGGATATGTCGAGCAGTACTGTTCGGTGGAGCGCGAAGGACGCAGCTTGCGAGCTCAACTCCTCGCTTACGATAGCAAACAAGACTCCTTTTATGTTCATTACGTCGGCCATGACCGTCGTATGGACCAGTGGGTGAGCGTTTCCGCCGTGGATTTAGCATCAGCGAGCCATGAGGTTTGTTCATCTCCTTTTGCGCAATTGAGAGTCAGAGCCCCTGTCAGCATTGAGATCAAATTCACACTCAAACCCATGCCTTGCACAGCTCGGCGACAGCAACGAATCACCACGGCATCAGCAGCACTTACAGCACCAACAGGTTGGAGAAAAGCGCCGCTTTGAGGGCTCGAGTCCCAGCGAAGGCACTTACGGGCATCAGCACCACCGCGGAGCACACGCCATGGACCCAACACTCTTTGCGCGACTCGAGGCGGAGCGCGAAGAGATCACAAAGGTAACGAAATCCAGCTACAAGCATTAGGTTTTCAATCTATGGTATTTCTGCATTGAAACATGATTGATTCGAAATCATATGGTTTACTCCTTCCGCTTCACCTGCCGCCATATTTAGTTGAAGAACGTGCCGCGCATTCAGCTTGGAAGATGGTCGATTGACGCGTGGTACTACTCGCCATACCCCGAGGATATTGCCACCGGCGGTCCTCTCTACATTTGCGAGTATACTCTCAAGTACATGAATAGCGCAGCCGCCTGGGCGCGGCACCGGAAAACGAACACGGCGAGGGCACCTCCCGGCGAACAAATTTACTCGGACGGCTCTGTATCCTTGTGGGAAGTTGATGGTGTTCATCAGGAGCTTTACTGCCAAAACTTGTGCCTCCTTTCCAAACTTTTTCTAGATCACAAAACGCTATACTTTGACGTGAAGCCTTTCCTATTCTACATACTCACGGAGCATAAAGGCAGTGGGCACGAGCTGATTGGGTACTTCAGCAAAGAAAAGCACAGCGATCTGGACTACAATCTCGCTTGCATCCTGACCCTGCCGCCTTATCAGCGCTGCGGCTATGGAAAGCTTCTCATTTCTTGTTCATACGAATTGACCAAGCGCGAAAAGAAAGTAGGGTCCCCAGAAAAGCCCATTTCGGACCTCGGTAAGATAAGCTACCGGTCTTACTGGACCTTCGTGCTGCTCTCTGCCCTCCAGAGCTACGACGGCCAATGGACCATCGCGGACCTGAGTGCCATGACAGGCATCAAGGTCGAGGACGTGATCTCGACGCTGCAAGCACTCGAGCTCATCAAGCATTGGAAGGGTCAAACAGTGGTGGTGATTTCAAACGCCGCTGTGGCTGATGCCCTGGCCAAACTGCGCGTGCCTCGCCTCTGCGATAACTCGAAGCTCACGTGGCAACCACCGCCAAGCCAGTTCGACGCTGCACCCCCCACATAAATGAAAAGGGTCGCAGGAAAATGGCTTTGCTCCTCTTGTAGGCCTCGGCGTGGAAAGATATCGCGAAATCGATCTCGTGTCATGTCAGACGGACGATGTGCCTATCATCTATCATCTATCATTGTGGAATTGGAAATGGCGGTGGATTGGTGGGGGGTGAGTTTGAAAGCCAGATTTGATAACCCTTCTCTTTACTGCAGCTGCTTATGAATTTGTTAGTCGCCAATTGTATATTGGCATTGCCAATATATGTATCACCCGAATCCAAATACCAAAAACAAAAATGAACATTTCCCGCCGCTATGATTAATGATTATAATACTCGAACTCGAACTAATACAAACCCAAATGACACAGAAGCCAATGCTGCGGGCAGAAGTGTACGCGCGTGCGTTGCGCGCAAGTCAAAATCGTAAAGAGGATGGTGTGTAGGGGGCAGGAAGCATAATACTTCCACCCCCTTCTAAAGTGGAAACTGTTCATGAAATAATTTTGAAACCGGACTTAAGTTGTTTCTGCGTCTGTTTCTGCATTGAACATTGAAGAGAGCGCGCCGTTGTTCAGTTTCCTGGGCACGCTGCGCCAGGAACCTCCGCTTCTCCTCTGGTGTCACTCTAGTGTCGCACCGAGGTGGCCGCAGCTGCGGTTTTCCAATGCTGAAAGGCGCTTTCGTAACGAGCTTTAGCCAGCCAGCGCGGTCCTGCGCCAGGGTTGCCCATTCCGAAAAGGTGATCGCTTTACCACCGTCGTCCACGAGGCCGAAGTACTTCAGATGCCGTTCTAGAGATCTGCCATAAGTCATCTCTTGACCGCCCGCTATCCTCGGCTCGTGTACCCACGAAAGCATGAGCCTTTTGGGTAGCCGACTCCTAGGCATGCGTGCGACGTGGCTGCTGATTATAATATATGAATACTATATACTATATACTATGCAGAATTTTCCAATTTCGCACTTTGCACTTTACACTTAGCTCCTGTTGCTTTATCTGCCACCCTGCTCATGTGAGAACGGGTAGAGATCAGCACGCCCTTGGCCTCATCCTTCACTTTCACTTCTATCTCTTAATTTTAATTCCGGAATTCTAAAGTTCTGACGTGCCACTTGAAGCGGCAATTACACCCAAATTCAGCCATATCTTCGACTTTAAGAAGACAAATCCCCGCGTGCTTTTCTAATAGATCCCCAGTGACTTTTAAGTCTGCTGCGACATCGAAATCGTGGTGCGTGTAGCGAACGCGAAAACAGGCGTTTAGTGTGCGCGCTGCGCCCGGCTTTGAAAGATATTGACAACTCAAAGCCGATGGAAGCACGGTCAACTCAAAAATCAACTCAGTTTTCGGCGATGAATTCTTTGACCGCAAATTGGTAGGCAGTCAGCTGTCGCTTCAATTCCGTCAATATTTGTGCTTCATCGCTCAGCTTCCCTATGAACTCCTCCCACTTGATGCGGCGGCTACCTCGATCTCTGGGTGGCAACCGAAAGCGTTCTCTCGCAGCATCTGCCCAAAGCGCTTCCATTGCCATGATGTCGTCTTCGCCCTGTGCAGACAACTTCAGCATCTCTCGAACGTCATCGGCTGTGACTGAGGTCTCAGTCGACTCCAAGGAAGTTCCAAAGAGATCAAAAGTGGCTTTTAGGACAGGAAGCAGGTCGGAGAATTGCGATCCATGAGTTTCGCCGCCAAGGAACCCCACTAGCTTATATAAATCTGGACGGTTGCCAATCAGTAATCCCGCGACGAGGCAGTCGTACCTTGCCCGGTCGCGGCCGCCGGGATCGAAGCACGAGTAAAGGGAGTCGCCGAGGACGGGATGTTCACGCTTCAGGGCAGGAAAAGTCCTTTGTAATATGGCGTTGAATTGATTTCGGCTCACCACCAGCGCGTCGCTGTTTTCGACCCCGCATGTTTTGAGGGCCTTGTGGAGGGCGACGAGCTGCTGGTTGCCGGGCCGAGCGGTAGAGTCCGCCTGCAGCACCTTCAAAGTGTTCGCGACCATCGATAAGCGATGCTCGAAGCGCAGGGCGCGCGCCTTGAGGTGCTTTGCCACCGCTCCTCCCACTGAGCCTTCGTGCATGCTCTCATTCTTACTGCGCTGCACTACAGCTGCCAGGCTCCCTGCCTTCTTCACGCTGCAATGGCGAAGGTGGGGGCGTGAGGAGGTGCCGCCTACACGCATGGCCGAACGAAAGGAAGTGCTCGGAGCAGCAGGAGCTCCCAGGGCCAGGCTACGGGCTTCTGCGTACGGCTTGGTCACCACATCAGCTTTCTCAGGAGCAGTCTCAAGCCATGACGCGTGTTGAATTTGCGCTGCTTGTCGCTCTTCGAGTGCCAAACTCGCCACTGTCGCTAGCCGCATCGCATCCTTCTGTCTCGCACGCTGCGCCCCACGCATGACTTGACTCGAAACCACACTGGCAGAGTCTCCTTGCAGCGCCATTTGCAGTGCTGACGGGCCCCGTCCTGCGCCCGCCACAGTTGTTTGCCTATAGTACGAAGGTCGTTCAGCGGGGGGCACGTGGCGCACTGCTTGGTCGTTTCGAGTGGAGGACGTGTACTCGGTCTCTTGTGGCCAATTCCGCGGAGCCGTCGCAAAGCCTTGACCTGCGAGCGCTTTAAGCGGGGGCACCCACTCGTTTGCGGGGGCGAAAGGCGCGCTGCTATGCTCGTTGTGCATGTCCAATCGACGAGCTGAAGCCTCGGCACGCCCTTCTGAAGGACAAGTTCATTTCAGTTACGTTGTAGCAAGCTAGCAGACAGTCAAACACAATGAGTGATATGAGATTGAAGAGAGTCTCACCAAAGCGCCTATCCGATGCCGCGGCAGGTGCACCTCCAGCGTACCACGGGTGCTGGCTCCGCGAGGGTGCCGCAATTGAGTCCGCAAAGCGGTGGTTGCTTTGAGATTGGCTTGATATCTCTGCGTGGTTAACCAGCTTATCAAATCTAGTGCCAGAAGCACCCATCAAATAAAGCCCCCGAAGACGCCTGGCATCCGCACTTTCCTCGGAGGATACTCGAGGGATTCCATCTCGAATTGCATGCTCCAGCACCTCCTCCATGGCAGCATTAGTCCTAGCTTGATTCATAGCTGAATGGACTTGAGCGTACTAAAGTTTATGAAGACACACCATATACGAAAACCATTTGACGCACACCCTGAAGGACAGGCGGACTTGCAACTCAGTAGTCTAGCTACAAAAGACTGCTAACAGCGAACAAACGTGGAAAGCTCGTCAGAAGAGCGAATCATTCAGCAAGCTAGTCAGAAGTTGCCCACTCGCCACTGTTCGTAGTATCCACATACTAGAAGTTATTATTCACAAAGTCGAAAAGAACAGGCTGAGTGTAGCTCTTAGATTTAGCTGTGTTGCCATGTTGCCATGTTGCCTTGGTAGAGGACAAAAAAAATATAAACGCCGAATCGAGCAACAGGCCAACATGTTTTTAAAAAATGCGTATTTGGGTCAAAACGTTTCAACCTGAACACTATGTACTGACGAGCAGACGAGACGAGTGCACTAGCTAGTACTGCTGTGCTGTGCTGTGCCGTGCTGCTCTACGTAAGGCTGCTCTAACATAGAAGTAAGAAGTAAGTAGAAGCGAATAAGTAATAGATAGAAGCTACTAGCTCCGGTCGTGTCCTCAGCCCCTCCCAAGTTCGTATCTTGTCTTGGCTTCGTACATTGAAGCTACACTCTGAGCAGCCCTCAAGAGTATCCGCAGCAGCTTCACATTCCTGAGCTCTGCGTTGCACGCTGTATACTTTGCCCTGTACCCCAGGTGTTAGGTTTATCGTTCGACATCTCACAACAGTTCTACTATGACGACAGCGCATCGCCCCACCTTCAATGCTGCGATCGGCCACTCCGGCGATTATGCCAATTGGTGTGTTACTTATTATTGGAGTTTCTTTTCTTGTATCACCGCTTTACCCTAGCGTTCCAGCAGCTAAGTTATGAGCATGATTTCACAGGCAAACGGGAGGCAAGGTGTCGGGGCAGTTCAGCGTGAAAGACATGCCGTCCCACATGTCGCTCAAATTCCGCGCGGTAAAAATCGAGTACGGCCACACACCTGTATGCACAAACATGATTATCTAATTCATTCTTATGCTTCTTTTCCAGGGAGCTCAGTTGCCAGATTACCAGTCCAAGCAAGAGCTCACAATTCGAGAGGCTGCCGCTACGGAAGAGAAGCGGAAGTCAGAGAAGCGGTCAGTACTCGAAAGCGACAGTGAGGTGACCAAAACAAGTGGTCTTGCCCAGCCGCTGCTGCTAACAAATGAAGAGGTGGATACCGAGAGGATATCGCGGAAGTACGATGATCGCGATGAAGACGACGAGTCGGACTCGGACCTCGACTCATCGGACTCGGACTCAGACGATGACGGGCTAGAAGAAGAGCTCCTGCAGAGAGAATTAGATAAAATCAAGAAAGAACGCGAGGAGGCGCGCGCGCGGAAAGAAGCCGAGGAATCAGAAGAGTCGCTGCGCAATAAGAGCAACTCGGCCAACGCGTCGAACCCCCTACTGGCAAACCAGGCAGTGAAGCGCAAGTGGAACGACGACGTTGTCTTCAAAAATCAGGCGCGCTCGGAGCCTGAGGTGCGTAAGCGCTTCGTGAATGATACCATTCGCAACGACTTCCACCGCCGCTTCCTGGTCAAGTACATGCGGTGAATCAGTGATATGGCAGTGCCCGAGTTGCTTCATTTCAATCCAGCACCATTAATGGCATATTGTCGCCTCTTGTTGCTTACATGAACGCGCAATGCGGCACCAGGAGAAGGGCAGATTGCTTTACTTCTTGGTGAAGTTACCGATGTCCTGGGGTGCTAAGCCTAGTTCTTTTTCGCCGTGCGCCGTAAGCGTAAGTACAAACACCTAGTTCTAGTTCTATAGCTATAGTCTATATGTCTATATGGAGTTCAGCTTGAAGCTTGAAGCTTGAGGACGCAGCGGTTAAAGTTAATGGAATGGCGTCCGTGACATTAGGCCGGTGGGTTATTCTTAACATACCACATTACCTCGTTTCAACACCATGTCAGATTTACCTTCTAGTTTAGTGTTCAGGATTTGTTGGTGGAGGTAAAATAAGAACGCAATTTATGCCCACGTCGAACTGCGTTTCCAGGGAACTTTCCTGTGGCTAATGCGCCTCTTTTCTGGACCATGGATGCTCCTGCAGTAGCTGCTCTAGCTCAACAAAAGGCAACAAGACAACGGAGGTACAGTCGGAGTTGGTGTGTGCCTGTTCCCAGTTATGATTTCCGTAGGTGAAACAGACCACCCTAAGCCCACCCTCTCTAATAGTAAAAACTGCAAATGCCTAGTTCTCAAGCTGAGTTTTCCGCAAGCGCGAGATAGCAGTTCGTGCAGTGGCTGCTGCGGAAGTGCTAAGCACGTAGGCGCCTCCTGCCATGGTCTTCTTGCAACCAGCGCACTTCCAGATACCAGTCGAAACCCGCTTCACGCTACACAAAAGTTTGACAAGAGGCGAGAGGTTATCATTCCCAAGATTTTTATGACCTAGGCCTAAAAAAGCTAAGTATGATCTGTATGTGAGAGAACTATTGGAGAATTGAATGAAATTGGAGTGGTACTGTGCATTTGTAGCGAGGGACAGAGAGGCTCGTTGAGTAGCCTAAGTACTAAGGAGACAGACTGACGAAAGAGCTTAACTTGACTTACTTGTCTTTCCCGCAGAAGGCGCAAGAATACTTTGAATGCTGCGACACCTCCATCTTCTTGATCACTTTACGGATCGAGGCACCATAGCGTGTGCCGTACTTGCCAGTGATGCCCACCTTCTTCGTACGACGACCCATTTTTAACTGTAAAGCGCAACATTAGCAAAGCATCGGTGAGTCTCTCTCCAAGTCAGCTCAAGTGCTTCATAATTCAGTGAATAATGTTGCATCGTTACTACTGCAACGATCGCGAATGCAGTCAAGAAGCATAAGATGGACGTCTTCCATACATTGTTTGCGGCTTAAGTGTGAGCGAGTGTTTCCAAAATCGGGGAAGAGAGTATCGTATGTTTACGAGATATACGTACGATCGGCAGGTTTACGCAAAGAGTTACTATAGAACTACAGGGGAGTATTTTGCCTTGACATCACATCGAAGCATCGAAAAAGCGAAAAAGCATCAAAACATCGAAGCAAGCATCAAAGCATCAATGCATCAATGCGTCAAAATATACCACGCGGAGATTGAAAGCAAGTTGTGGGCTATAGCATTCCAATTTTCTGCGGGCATACATTATCCAAGCTAAGAGCTGAAGTAAATCTTTGAATTGAACTGCTAACGGCGCCCTATAGTGACGGGCCACTCTGAAGTCTACTCGGTGTCTTAGCCACATTGGCACACGCAGGCATTCCTGAATCTTGAACAAGATGGCAGCTGATGAGCCCGTGCTAGCTATGGGGATGATGAATGAAGGGCAAGTTATGCGGCGCACAGGGCGCGATGCTATCTCGGATTTCTTTCGACAGAAGACGCTCTATGATCTGATGCGGCCCAGTGGCAAGGTAAAAGACAGCAGTCGAGCCGATTGCTGTTCGGGTAGAATGATATGCCCCCGTATCTTTTCACAATTTGATACATTATTTGCCTTTGAATTGTTGGTTTGACCCTGCAAGGTGGTAGTATTCGACGTGAACATTCCTATCCAGCTCGCATTCTATGCTCTCCTGGAACACGGTATGTTGCGGAGTTTTATTATTTCATTTTCCATTTTTCATCCGCCCGACCCCATCTTCTGTGGACCAGATATGCCGGCAGCTCCACTATGGGACTCTTCAAGCCGTCAATTTGTTGGACTCATGTCCGTCACGGATTTCATTGATATATTGCGGCACTATCACCGCCGTGGCATTCCTATGGATGAGCTCTCGGCGCGCACTATCGGTGAGGTCATGTCTGACGCGGATGGCAGACGCATGCAGCACAGCATATTCCTTGGCACCACGGTGGAGTCGGACATCTATTCGTGCGTTAGCTTGATGCAACTCAATTGCCATCGCTTCTTGCCAGTTGTTCCTCCGGGGGAGTCGCGTGTGACGGCAGTGGTGTCCTACTACGACATCTTGCGTTGCCTCGTGGGGCAGTTCCGCGAGCAGCGCCGCCTTTTCGAAGACTCCGTTTTTGATTTAGGCATCGGCACTTGGGGCAAAAATTGTCTGACGGCGCCTCAAAGTGCAAAGCTTGTGGAGGTGCTTGACACTCTTGAGCGCGCTGACGTGTCGGCTATTCCGGTGGTGGACGCTGCAGGCAAGGTGGTGGGCATTTACAGCCGCAGCGACATCACTTTCCTCGCCACGGCCACCGATGCCGAGAGCGTCATCGCCAACTTAGATCTTACCATTGGCCAGTTGGCTGAACTGAAGAGTAGTGATGCTTTGGCGAGTCGGGAGCGATTGCACACCTGCAGTCCGCGCGCCTCGCTTCAGTCCGTGTTCGAGCTCTTCGCCGAGATGGCTTTCCAGCGGCTCGTTGCAGTGGACGACACCAGCGGCGAGTGCGTGGGTATCATCACTTCCAGGGACCTTGTGACATACTTCTGCAGCCCTTGATTTGGTGATTCACGCCGCGTGGCATTGGCAGTTGTTTATTGGGGGCTCAAGTGTGCTAAAGATGGGTGCATGTCCAGCATAACCAAAACCACAAAGCCGAAACGCGCAACGCAAAACAAGAAACGCCGTAATTCGAAATCAAGTAGTTCACCTGCCGTTATGCAATTGGAACAGTGCCAGGAGCGTGATAGAGCAGGGCTGTCACGGCGGACCATACTTAAAATCCATTACCTACACTACTACTAAATCCTACATAATTTCCTTCCTATCTTCCTATATTATTTTATTGGGATTTCATTGGAAATTGTGGTTGGTATGGGTTATGGTGTTTTGGGTTGGTGGTATGGGTTGGTAATGGCTGGTATGGATTGACACTACCGCCACGGCAAGGGCCGAATAATGAAAGCTCGTGAGCTCAAGCTTAGCGCCGACCGACTTGCCTATACTGCGTACCGACCTGTTTCCTGTATCTGTATCCCACCACCCCCCGACTGTAGGCTCTGTGGACCTTAACCATTAACCTAATTTTACCTTTACTTAAGCTTAAGCTATACCTATGAACCTGCCATGACTACAAAACCGAACTCTTAATCAAACAGCTCGGTAGTTCGGAATGGGCATCTGGTTTCCGGGTTCTGCGCTAGTTCACAGTTCTGCTGGCACTAGCACTAACAGACTAACAGCCATCATCATCAACCAACCGCAGAGAGCAGAGAGCACAGAGGGGGGCCAACCGCCAACCGCAGCGGCAGGCAGCAGGCAGCAGGCAGCTATGAACTTCACACACATGACACGCATGCATTTAGGTAATGCGATTTGCCAAGGTGATGAAGGCACCGTCGCCTCATTTTTTGTATGGGCTTGGTCCGAAGGTTCAAGAGCAAGGCTATAACGCAATTCGTACCCAAGAAGCCAGTTCGGTGCATTCTTTTCTGATGAGGAATGTTTAAATTTTTGAACGTATTGGCGAAATTCGAAAAGTTCAATTTGATCGTAGTGTAGTCATATTCGCGATCAGCAGCATGAATCCTTAAATCCATGTGCAACCGGCGACTCGGCAATTTCATTGCGTAGCCGAAGTCCCGTCTCATTGGCCGTTGTGAGGGGTGCTATGCTCGAATCTAATCCCATGTTAGGCTTCTGAGTGCCTGCTGCCATATGCGCGTACTTACGATTGGCCACTAACTCGGCTAGAGATGAAAACATTTCTTTGACACCAGTGCCGTCTTTGCTACTTGTCTCGAAATATGCTACCCCGTAGCTCTCGGCCAAAAGACGACCTTCCTCCTCGGCCACAACGCGGCACTCTGCAGACAGGTCCATTTTATTGGCCACAATCACAACATCCACCTCTGTTTTAATCTCTCTCTGATTGGTCAACTCGTTCCACCAATGTTGTATTCGTTCAAACGAGTCGCGAGAAGTGCAATCAAATGCGAGGCACACGCCATCCGCCCGACTGAAGAAGCTAGATGTCAAAGCATTGTAACGTTCTTGGCCGGCTGTGTCCCAGACTTGGACGGTATAATCCTGGCCATTCAAGAGCAATTTGTGTGTGCAGAAGTCAACTCCGATTGTAGAGGCAAAATTGTGGCTAAATTCATTGCTGGTGAAGCGTAGAACGAGAGAAGTTTTTCCAGCGCTACTATCACCGCACATGAGCAGGCGCACAATGTTATTATGTCGGCTGCTTTGTAAGGAGGGCATTAGCTATCTGCAAAAAGATGTCCAATACAACTGACTCGATGCAACGCACAATAACTCGTGCACAATAGATTTCGTCCTGAAACTTGGCTCTTCGCGAAGTAATGCAAGCTTTCGCGTTGTGCTCGCCTTAAATTCGATGGCCGAATTCAAGGTAGGCAAATTCATTAAGCCTTATGGCCATTCAAAAATAGAGTGCACCTCAAAATCTGGAAAGAAGCAGGCTAGCAGCACGGCGCACGGCAGCGCGCGACAGTGCAACAACTACAAAGCTACGAAACTACAACTGCAAGTGTCAAGAACTCACGATGTTAGATTGTGTACTTCAGTCTAGTGCTAGCAATAGGCTAAGCAGCTTCCAGTTATCAGCTACTTGTATGTGATTAAGTCAAGCGTTGGAGCGTAGAATAGCAAGAAAGAATCAAGAAGCAGCATGTTCTGCAGCATAAGCATCGCATCGTCGAGCTATTACTAACGTAATCGTTACGTTACAAAGCGATAGGGTTCGTAAAAATAAGTAACAGTTTTGACCCAAATAAGTAAATAATTAAGTAAATACGGCATATACGGTGATATATACCGTATATTAGGGCGAGAAAGTAACAATTTTAGAATTCCGGTTTTAGAAAGTCCCATTTCCCGGAAAAATTGGAAAAATCTATTACTTATTTACTTATAAAATTACTTATTTGGCCTAAAAAATTTGCATATATAAGTAATACTTATTTTTATCAACCCTAAAGGTGCTGGGCGGCGGACCAGCACCTCCTTCGAAGCTATAAACGCTTCGAGTGCAACCGGGATCTCAAACTTAGTGAGGTAAGGTGTTTAGAGTATCGCCGGTCGTTTACGACCCGTCGTGCAATT
>Ga0307931_1001372_pt1 | contig 15955 bp, 15 predicted proteins | sample OrgLakmetageno47_FD_201816 | JGI IMG/M metagenome (GOLD analysis project Ga0307931, IMG submission 201816) | Saline water microbial communities from Organic Lake, Antarctica - #47 | ecosystem: Environmental > Aquatic > Non-marine Saline and Alkaline > Saline | place: Antarctica: Organic Lake... | reverse complement strand
GGCAACAGAGGCGAAGGTGAAGACAGAGGCAGAGGAAGGCAGAGCAACAATGGTGGAGGAAGAGGAGATGAAGGAGGTGGCGGAGGTGACGAGCGGAGCAGCGACGAAGGTACGAGTGAAGGTGGCGGGAATGAAAGTGGCAGTGGAGGCAACGGAAGAGGAGGAGACAAAGGCGAGGATGACGGCCCACCTGATGAACCTACTCGCGCAGGAGCTCCAGCGGAAGCCGAAACAGCAGAAGCAGAAACTGGCGACGACGATGATAACGATGGCGACAAGAAGGGCGACATGACCAAAGTAAAAGACGAAAAGGAGAACAAAGGAGAAAGTGCACCAATTAATGAAAACACGGCAGCTACGAAGTTGCAATGTTTGCAGCGAGGTAGAGACGTTCGAAAAGCGTCAGACCAACAGCTAAGCAGGCGCCAATCCACCTCGGCTAGTGGCACTGCTCCTTTTCCTGTTCCAGATGATACTGCTGATCTAGTGTCAAATGATGCACCATCTAGTGTTGCTGGTGATGGGGTTGGTGCTGCGGCTGCTAATGATTCTAATGATTCCGTTGGCGGTGGGCCAGAGGCTGCTGTAGGTGATTTGGAAGCATCTCCTGCTTTAAATTTGGCTGCTGACCTGGCCAATGCGGCTAAGGCTTCTGCTGCTTTGGCTGAAAGAGGAGAAGAAGAAGACCCACTGTCCCCTGAGCAAAAGTTAGCTCAGGAAGCCGAAGCGCACGTGGAGAAGTTGTTGGGTCGTTTGGACACTCTAGAAGGGCGTAAAGGTACTGTTAATTCAATATGCGTGTGTGCGCAGATGCTGCAGTATAGATGGGTGAGGTGTGTTTGTGTGCAGTTTAAAGGATCTGAGAGGAGAGGGCGTCTTCTTTTCATATTATTCTGCTTTTTCTTCTTCTTTTTATCGAGACTATTAGTATACTCTGCTCATCATTATCTCACTCTTCTTCGAATGCTTCTTTTCCGTTTTGTTGTTGTCCTTCTCCTCTGCCATTTTTTTTTCTTAGGCGACTCGTCGGATTTGCGTGTGCGCGCCGCTCAAGAAAGTCAATTGGCCAAGCAGCAGTTTGCCGATGCTTCTGCGCAGATTTCTCGAGCCAGTGCCGACCCCGATGGTGATGCCCGAGCCACCTTGGCGGAAGCGGGGAGGCTGCTACTGGATCAAGCACTGGCCAGCGACCAATTGTCCGCGCAACATTTGAGTGAAGCAGACGCGTTCGACAAAGGGTTCAACCGAGAGGTGCGAGAATATACATATACACAAATAATAGCAGCAAGGGGGGGGGGGAATATACACAGTAGAAAGCAAAATCAACACCCACTTTTTTTGTTCCCCATACGCGTGTACATTTTCTGTTGAGTTCTATGCTCCTCATTTTGCTCTACACTCCTTCCTCATGCCCACATCCCCCACCCACGCATATTTTTTTTGTTTGCACAGGTGGTAGTGTTGCGGTCCGATTGCATTTTGCACCAGGCGAACATTGACCGGCGCCTGAGTGACTTACGCAGCCGAGTCACGGCCACCAAACACATTCGGTCCAAGTTGCGCCGTCGAGCACACGAGGTGGATGTGCTGAAAGAATTGAAGGCTTTAACTGCGGCGTCAGCGGACGCGATCAAGAAAGCTGCGAGCCCCAGTAAAATGCGCCAAGCCACCTCCAATCGTGCCACGAATGCGCAGGCTGTAGGAGGAGAAGGAGGAGCAAACGAGAACGGGAATGGCGGAGAAGGAGAAGGAACACAAGGAAGCCACAATGATGACGACGACGAGGATAACGACGACGAAGAAGAAGAAGAAGAAGGCGACGAAGAAGAGGTACGGCACGCAAATTCGACGCCCTCTTTTGGTACATTGCTGAGCGCGCATTCAATCCCTTTGCACCCAAGCGAGATCCCTCTTCTCTTTCTTTTCCTATTTTTTGGGAGGGAGGGAGGGGGGGGGACTTCTTTCCATCTCACTTTCTTTTTGTTCACACCTGCTACTTGATGTGTGCGAAAACACTACCAGGTCGAAGGTTTCGTTGGGAGGTTGCGCAGCAATCGGTTAGAGTGCGAACGGATACAGGCGGACCTCGACGAAAAAATCGCTCAACTGGCGCTCGACAACAACGCTGAAAAGGTGCACGCACTCTCTCTCGATTCCTTTGTTGCCACAGGGAGTTGCTTCTTGTGTTCGTTTTCTTTGTTTCCTTTATCTCTCAGCTCTTTTCTCTAGAAATGTAATTCTCGGTAAAGAAGAACATCAAGTACATTACCCTGATTTCATTGAACTGCGTTTCTCTATCTAAAATTATTCATATATCCCACAACCAACCCCCCCTAATTGCGTATTTTCTTGCTCTGCTACCTGCACGTGCATGCTACCATTGTGCCACCATTGTGCCATAATTCCAGCTGGCGACCGCTGAAAGCGACCTCGTGGCTTTGGGCCAACAAGTGAAGAGGGTGCGGCGACTAGTGGCTTTTAAAGCGAGCCATGGCTTGCTCGATTCGGATTGAGAATTGGATCTTGTCCGCTGTGATAGCAGGGTCTCCTTGATTTAAGGGCTTTCCTCAATTGCCGCTGCTTTATATGTAGAACTTAACCCGTACCTCCTCTAAAATCATATTTTACGCACGCTTGTTTCGCAGTTTAACTTGAGATATATCTGTTTTCCAGCAGCCATAATTATAATCATTGCACGCAGCCGCACCATAACGCTAATTGCTGTTTCTGTTTGCTGGTTGTTCGTGTGAACACTTTTCCAAGTACTATAAACGAGCAACTTTTTGGCGGGAAGAAAAAATTGTCGTGTTTCAGTACCGTAGCGAAAGCGCACGCTTTAGCTAGCACTACAGTAGACCAATATTCAAAAGACAGCACACAATGCCCGCCAAGGCAGCAGCAAAGCGCGGCTCTAAGCTCGATGCTGGACCTACGAAGTCTTCGTCTGTGAAATCATCCAACGCTGCCAAGAAGGCTAAGAGTGAAGCTTCGTCAGCTCCAGCAGCTGCTGCTACACCATCTGCTTCGTCATTGAGCAAGCGTAAACTCGACAGCGAGACATCAAGTGCTGAAAGCAACAATTCTAATAACACGAAGAAGGCGGCCGCTGGCGGCAGCGAAAAGGTCTCGAAAGTTAGGCCAGCCACGAAGAAGGAGCCATTCGTCACCAGCAAAGTCGATGCTGATGAGTCCATCAACAGTGGCGCGTCTGCTTCGCTAGTCCGGGCTGAAGCTCATGCAACTGCCTTGTTCAAAACTCTTCAAGCCGAAGGCGGCCGCGCGCCAACCGATACCGAAGTCACCGAGGTATATGGTAATCCCTACGTTCAACTTGTTGAGTCTTGCTTCTTGTAGAGTGACTGGTGGTTGGATACTTTAGTTAAGTTTGATAAGATACTGAAATCCCACTCTTCAAGTCTTTTGGTCATTTCACTCAATCTCGAGGTCGCCACGGCATCTTTATTTTTTGTATGCCTCAAAACATGTGAGCATTGTTTGCTTTGAAAGAAGAATGCTTTTAAACAGTATATGTGCGCGCGTGTGTGGCAAAATGACCAGATGATGCTGAGTCTAGGCACAACCTGGCCCACACAGCAGCGCCCTAATGTAATGGACAAACCTGCACCTGGCATGTGCCTCGGCATGGTGAATGCCTTCACCAATGGCCTGCGCGTTAGTCTGGCGTCCGTGAAGTGCCCTAATTTAACGAAAGTAGTGACCCGCTTCGTGAGCACGACCCTGCCGGAGCCCGACTTCAAGTTTTCCTCGGTAAGAGGGCATTCACGTGGCAAAATAACGCATAAAAAGTGAGGATGTTTTTATTTTTTTTGCTCAAATTACCTGCACCCCTGCCCTAACCTCCAATTTGCTTTTCTCTCTTTCATCTGCTTGTCAAATTTTATGCATTGCCTTTCCGTATATGTATATTTTTTTTGTCAACAGGTGCAAATCAACTACAATTACGCGGCCAAACGGCACGTGGATGGCAACAACCAGGGCCCCAGCTACATTCGCTCGTTTGGGCAGCACAGTGGGGGGGATTTGTGGACCGCCGACCAAGGCGTCATCAGTTGCCGAGGTAGGGATATGCGTGTGTGCGTGTGTGCGTGTGTGCGTGTGTGGTGGGGGGAGGGGGAGGGTGGATGGATGTGTGCGAATCTGTGGTTAGCCACACTAGGTAGGATTCTTTAGATTTTACTTACGTATTTTTTTAAATTCAATTTATGCATCCGTGGCACAGGCAAATGGATGAAGTTCAACGGCAAAGCTGAGCACGAAACTTGCCCTTTTGAAGGCACAAGGGTCAGCTTCATTGTGTTTACCCACAACGCGTGCGAAGAGCTGGACGAAGCCGTGGTGCACCACATGGAGGAATTGGGCTTCACTGCGGGGTCTGCAGCCCGCAAGCGGGACCCGGGCAACGTGGTGGAGTCGGACTTCGACGCTTTTTTCGGTAATTGCTGCACTTCACATTAGTCGCGTGTATGCATCATCGTTTTTGCGCGCATGCGTCGTTCTTTGCTTCTTGTTAAGTAGTGCGTGTAGGCATGCATGTACGTTTTTATCTTTAAACCGCCCTTCAAAGGTACTCTTTTGTTTCATTTTTTGTGTGTACATGTTAGACCTTGCACTCTCTGCTCTTATATCTACATATGTGTTTATTTTTCCCCTACCACATTAGCGGCCCACCGCGCCGCGCACCCACCCCCACAGGGAGTTGGCCGCATCGGCGCCGAGTGCGCGGGCTACGCTTGCGGGCGAGGAGCCGCGTGGGTGTCCTGGGATTGCGGGTCTCCCACCACACCCGCGAAAAAGAAGGCAGCCCACGCGCCCCTGGACGAAACGAGCGCAACCGCGCTGCTCGAAGCCGAGGGAAGTCTGGCAGGCCTCAGCAAAACGGACACCAAAACCTTGGTGAAAACCCGGTGCTTGGGCCTCAGTGGCGCGAGCAAATGCTCAGTGCTCACGTCAACTGATTCCGTGCAGGTGCGTAAAAAAAGACAAGGATTGGGAGTACCTCTGTGGTTAAGGGCGTAGTTACGCGATGAAGCCTCTTTTTATTTCTTGCGAGTTGATTTCTGCTCATGTTACCATTCATTTACCTCATTTTATTCTTCTTCCTTATTCTTTTTTTCGAGTTTCTCTTTGTTTGCTTTTTTTTCTTTTCTTTCTCTTAAACGTTCTGATTTGATTCTCTTTCTTACTCATTTCCCTCGCCTCTTGTTTTCTGTCTACAGGTGGCCACTTTCGAAAAGAACCGTGTGGGCTTACATGTGGTCGAACTGTCTGTGAGCAAAGCCACGGGTTATTTGAACCTCGTCGCACTGCGCCGTTTTGACCTTTACAACAAGGCGCAAGCGTCGAATGACTTCTGGTAACGACAGTATATTTCCTACAACAACAACAACTTTTGTACAACAGACTCATTCTGTGCTACCGCAGTGCCTCGTCATTACACATGTATTGCACTTTTCGTTTGAGCCTACTCTCACAACATTCCAACACTTCTTTGAGCACTACAAAATAAACGAATAGGCTTTTCACTGAAGTATTTGTACTTGGTTTTTATTTTTGCGTATTTTTTGCCAGCGACTACGTGAATTCTCTAGCTCCTGGCGCCGTCGTGGTTGTGACCATCAGCGACACCGCCATTGCGAAAAAACGGCCGATGGAGCCGATCGTCTACGAGGCCTTCAAGCAGCTGGGGCTGGGGGACAACCATGAGGTCATTGGGTACCGTAACCCTATGGTGTTTTTGGGTGCCAAGGGCTTGGCACAGGGCAGCGCCACGCTTCTGCTGGACAAACGAGCGCAGTCCAAGACGGTGCTTCGCCTGGACGCCACCATTCAATCGGTTGCTGCCACGAACACTTCGACGACCAAAAGCAACAGCAGCGCCGCAACGAAAACCACCACCGCAGCAGCAGCAGCATCTGCCAAGAAAAAAGCCTCAGCTGCTGCCGCTGCTGCGGCTGAGACAGGCAGCAGCAGCAGCAGCAGCAACAGCAGTTGCCCCGTAGTGATTCAAGACGTCAAGAACAGCACCATTAGCGCTACAGAGCAGTGCCCAGACCGCGCCAAAGAAGGAGTGGTTTTCAAGAATTGCAACGCCGTTACCAAGCGGTGATAGGATAAACCGTTTGAGCTGACAAGGCATCTTAGTAGAAAAGTAGTATAACAAGGGGCTGCTGAGTGCTGCGGTCACCAGCACGCTCAGTACGGAAGCCCATAACACAACAAAGACAAAAATCTTGACTTTATTTCCAAAACCCGATATCGATTTATCCGAAGCACAGCAATTTAGAGCTGTGTCTATTTCAGTGTTAATTGCATAAACAAAAACAACGGCGAATACAAAAAGAAAAGGGAGGTGCATGTAAAATTTACTAAGATGATACGTGATATGGGAGAATGGTCCAGGAACGCGTTATTTGTTTCCATCAGAAGCGAAGTGGAGTGCGCAAATTAGTCCTAGTTGTAGCAACTGGAATCCTATGTCTAGTGGCCACTTATGACATTATTAGTAGTTATGTGCCCAAAATTAATAACAGATCCAAGGATACATGTTTACTTGAAATGTGAGCTATAAGTTACTATTAGCAAAGCGTTTAAAGAGTTCCGCTTCTAAACTTGGCGGATGATAGCTGCGCGTGCTGACGCGAAGTTCGGGCGGAAGTCTCGAGTCCATTTCGCGCGGCGGCTGCGTGCAGGGCTGGCAAAACAAAGTGTGCCACGTGCGCTCCAAGAGGCGGCATTCCAGTGGGGCTCTTCTGCCTTTGCGCCGGCGCCCACCGCCCTCGCAATCCTTAGCTCGACTCGTTGGCATGCTGCCTTCCGGTACAGACGCACTATCGGCTTTCTCGTGCACTGCCTTGGAAAATGACGTTTTTGGAACTGCGTTCCTAGCTGTATGCTCTTTAGTTCGATCGAAGTCTGGTCGAAAGATCCAATCGCGTGCTGCTTCCCAAAATGCTGGCGGGCGCTGCCGCACAACGTCGTAACCCACAAAGAACATAGCGTTGGAGTACGCAGTAGCCATGGGTATGCCAGCCACGAACGGAGAAGCTTCCCACCGCGTATTCATTTCTGATGGGTTGGCAGCTAGCGCACTACTATCCTCTGCCTCCGTTTTATCGCTTTCACGGTCGAATGAACTGCTGCCATCACCGGTCCAGGTGCTCCTGTCGTGGTTAAATGTGCTAGTGCTACCGCTACTGCTGCTACTTATGTTGTGGCTATGGAGAGAAGACGGTTCGAGATGAGCAGCTGAAACAAGAGAACGCATGCAGCCGCCTGTGGTCATCACCATGGAATTGCCTGGCCATTCACTCAAGCTCCACATGTCCCTGGTCAACGACAAAAAGCTCGAAGCTAAGCCATTCGCCGCAGCCAAAGTCCCATTGAATGCGTGTCTATCGTTGTGGCGGTGAGAATGATGGTGTTGATTGTTGTGTGGTCGTTGTGTGAAATGTGTCTTTTCCACGGGGTGTTGATCAATTGGAGTTATGGCAAGCTGCAAGAGAGCATCAATTAAGGTCAAGTTCCAATGTTCAGACGGTAGACCATGCACCAACAGCGCGCCCGATGCTTCTTTTGAGCGCACACCGCTATCCACTGCTGAGCCATTGATTGTATAGAAACGGTGAACGCTTCTATCTTTATGGTGCAATTGATCGGCTCCCTGCGTATTGGCATGCCGTAAAAAGGGCCTGACTTTGCTGAGGTGTGTCAAATACGCGCCACACTCATCAGTACTGCGACCACCAGTGGGTTCTGCAACTTTTATGATACTAAGAGGAGGCGGAAGGTAAGTATGTCCTTGGAGAGGTTTTGCCAGAACGACAGGTTCGTCTACGTAGGATGCCTGCCGTTTCTCAAGACTTTCAGAGCGCGCTCTAGCCGGAATCTCGTTCGGATCCGATCGCGCTGCTGGCAAACTTTGTTTTCGGAGCAGTCGGCGGTACAAGTCTGAGGTCACGTCTGCACTTGAGCTAATGTTGCCGTCGCCCTTTTGGATATAAGTGGTCGCGTTTGAGCTTCGTGAGTTGTGAAGATTGGTACTGGCATAGTGTGGAGCTGGTGCCATACTCTCCAATCGACGTTCAGCTTGTTGTGCTCGATGCGCAAAACGGTCCCAAGATTCTAAAAAGACACTTGCATTGCAGTCCAATTTCCTAGACGTAGGCTTTGTGGTACATTTGGAGTAAACGATCACGTGAGCAAATGCGCCTGGGTGCCGCGCAACCAGCGCAGGAAGCCATCGCGACAGCCGCTCGCAGCAATGCGCCACCACTAAGTCTACTGGACTACCTAAATGCCTAGAACGACGCCCACTATTCGACCTAGGCCTAGCGGTCTCCGAAACGCGATTGCTTTCGGAACCGTGCATGGCGTGTGCATGGTAATAGCTGGCTGGCATCAGCGGGCGGCAGCCGTCAAGGCACGGGGAAAATAGCTTTGCATTTGGGTTCGTGTCATACGTTTGCTCTGAGTCAAGTGCATGATCAGTCGCCGCGCTCGAGAGAATCAATGAAACGATGAACGAAACCTTCAAGGCACGCACTAGCTGTAAAGACCACATTTTTATAGCAAGCTCGATATATATAGCAGCGACGACATCGATTATTGAAAAAGAACCTACTGTGTACAGTAGCTAACCGAAGTACTACAGATAAGTTATTAGTATCGCGCTTTACGGCGGTCAGCGTAACAACACGAATGCTTAGGAGCTGCTCTTCGGATCCTGAGGCAAGCTTCTATGAGCAAGACGAGGCGCTTTACGCTACTCATATACCTCAAGACCTCAAGCTAGCTACCACAGACCACAGACCTCCACCTCTAATCCTCTCATGCACTAGCTAGCTAGCTAGCTACTGTGCTACTGTAGTGCTAGCCTCATCTCAGGATCTAAAAAGGTCGAAAAAGACCGATGCAAGCAAAATTGCGTCCAAGTAACGTAGTAACCACAGGTTGTACCAGTCCGTGCTAGGCCACGTGCAGGCTAGCCACTCTAAAGTTGCGTAATTACGCAAGGAAAACATCTATAGTTGGCTATACCAATTATATAATGCCCAAGATATCATCATTATAAATCATGTGCGAGTTGATGTTCGTTGATACTCTCTGTAGTTGACGAAGGCTCGCACGCTCGAGTGAGATAAGCTTACGTAGTACTCAAGCTAGCCAGACCCATTGTATTCGATATAGGTCTTGTCACCGAGACCCTAAGGTCTATTCTAACATGAACTTTGAGCTTAAAATAGCCACTAAACGCAAGCGTGAAGAGGATGTCGACTCGGATGGCTCGTACTCACGTGGCAACTCTGTTAAGGGCGGCGGGTCGTCATCTTCATTGAGAACTGATGCTGCTGACCAGTCTTCTGCCGATGGCAAGATATCAATCGAAATCGATGCTAAAGCTGCTACAGCCCTAGCTGCGTGCCGAACGGCCTTCGTGAAATGCCCAGCTGCGTCTCGCGCTGCCCTTATCACTCATCGGCCTTTTATTGATTCTGATGTCGTGAAGCTCCTCGAGACTGTTGGGAGCTACGAATTAAATGAGGTTATTTTCGCTCCATATCTGCTCAATACTTATTTTATTGCTGTATGTCTTTATATTTTCCTCCACTTTTGCGTAGCACCTCCAATTTACTTGTTCTGTTTTGTTATGTCATTGTGCCTCTCGATGTTCTTTTTGTAATTTCGTACGCTTGCTTGCAGTATGACACTCCGCTGCATGAATCCGTGAGGCGCGAAGATATGGCAACGGCGCAGTCGCTTGTTGCTGCCGGCGCAGATGTTAACGCCAGCAACTTACTTGAAGAAACGCCTTTCAGCCTTGCCGCTCACGCTGGCAGTTCTCTTCGCGACTTCTTCGAGCACCACGCTGCTGTTCTGAACTTTCTCGGCACGGATCCAGCCGCTCTCGTGCCCGCTGTAGTCGCGCACTGCGCCGCTTTGTCTGGATTGAAGGATTCTGTGCCAGCTCCCAAGATACAATTGAGCGCTCATCACCTTGACCCGTTTTTTCTCTGGGCCCCAACTGGTTCCCGTAAAGGAATCTTTGCTTGGGCACGGAACATCTTCGTTATTCAATTTGCTGCCAACACTACCACCTTCAAAGATTTACCAGACGATTGTGCGGGCGACATCTTAGAGTATTTAGTGACAACAATGACTCGCTTAGAGACGATGCTGATCATGACGAACGGCTTTTCGCCAGAGGCACATGATTGGGCACTTGCTGTGCTTAAAGCTTCAGTAGTGGTAAGTGTACTTCTTTTTTCCAACGAAGCGTGCATTCGTGTTTTGTGTATTGAACGACTGTTATTACCTCTTTTGTCTACATGATATACACTTATGTGAATTAGGCAAAGGTGTCAGATGATCTGATCATTGCAGCTAGACAAAACGACGTTGCTTCTGTCCGGGATTGCCTCAACAAGGGTGCAAATGTAGATGCTCCTATTGCACCGGTGCGTGAAACAATGAGCATCCATTGCATCACAGGTTTATATCTACTATGTTGCAGTACGCTTGCATTGCATTTAGGCATGCGACGAGGTACCGAAATGCGTTAGCACTTTAACCTGACACACATGCCGCGACTCCCGTATTTACACACGGTATTGAATTTGAGCCCTGCTCCTATCTCCCCTCATGTACAAGGTCGCCTCTACTCCACTCATTGAGGCATCAACGTGGGGCTACGATGACATTGTCAAACTTCTTCTGAAAGCGGGTGCTTACAAAGATGCCTCAAAAGATGTAAGTTCGAGACTTGTTCCTCCTTTATTCTTGGCTTCTCACTCTTATTCATTTCAGCCCTAAAAGATACTCTTTCGCCCATCTATCCTTCAATCCACACTCGCCCGTTTTTGAACCTTCACTCGCTGACCACTGCATCTGTATCGTGCATGGTATCATACCAGCATGGCTCTACCGCGCTCAGTATGGCGACGAGAATGGGCCGAACCGCTACTGTTCAGCTCCTTTTGGAAGCTGGCGTTGACCCGAACCGCAGAGATGAAGTGAGTCTTTTTTCTTCTTTTTTTTGCTGCAGCACATGTGCACGAGTACTCCATAAACGTTTGTTTCGGGAATGCGTTAAGTGACTTGTTTACAAGCTCGTTTACAAGAATTTTGTTAAATCTTTCATTGCTCCATTTGCGCAAGCCTTTCTCTCTCGTTCTTGTCTTTCTCCTCTTTCACATGACGGTTTTGTATACGGTCCTCTCTTGTTGGCTCAAGCATGGTTCCACCGCGCTCATAAATGCTGCAGCCGGTGCACGCAATGCGATTGTCAAGCTTCTCCTGGAAGCAGGCGCTGACAAGGACGCTAGGGCTGTGGTGAGACACGCACTGTATGGACATGTGTGTCATGGCGCTGCAACGCAGGGTAGTATTTTTGCCCACTCGCATTTGTTCTCTATTTTTTTTAAATGCATTTTCTATTTTTGAATTACAGGGTGGCTGTTCCGCACTCATGCATGCGTCAAGAACAGGCGACGTTGAGGCTGTGAAACTCTTACTGCAAGCAGGCGCTAATGAAGAATTCAAGGACAGGGTAAGAGTTTGCACTTTACAGTATTCTTCGAGTATTGCGCTCCACAACATAGCGCTTTCGCAATTTACACATAAATACTAGCCTCACCCCCCCTCCCACCCTTAAAACAATTCTTCGATTCTCTATGATAGCGAGGCAATACGGCCTTAGGTTTGGCCCAATATAGTCGCCGCCGCAAGGAAGTAGAAGCCCTCTTCTCCAGCCAAGGCGCCTCATCTTGAGCCACTTTTCTTCAGGAAACACAAAAAATGACTACACGCGCACGCCAATCGCAATGCGCGTAGGTTGTTGTGTGCAGCATTTTGGCCTAGCTTGATTTATGGAAAATCCAGATGTGGGTCTTGGATGGATCCAGCTCTGGGCGCTGGGGCAATTGCTTACTTACCGATATCCCTTTTCAGGTGAGGCGCGGATTTATAAATTATTTTTGGGTACGTCGCACTTTGATATTTCATAGAATAATGGCAGTTACCAGTGTCTTCTGAACTAATCCAAGTCCTTTTGAAAGAACTATGGCTATGATAATTGATATATGGTATTTAAAAAGAAAAATCAGACCGAAGAAACATGGCTGATAGCAGAAATAGAACTTTGTTTTTGATTGCATTGCATTAGCATAAGCCAGAGGTGTATCTCTCATTTTCGACTACGTTAAAATAGATTCAATTCCTTTTCTGCCTCTTTATCGCATTGCGAATGGGCCCAGTCCAGGCTTATGGCCAGCTTATGGCGACCTCCCTTGGTACTAGACTAGTACACCCAGAAATCCATACGTGCGAATCCCTTGGCCTACATAACGGATCCAGCTCTTTCGCTGCGCGCTTCTCAGGAGCATAAATGTGGTCAGTGCTCGCGCATTTCTTCTAGATCGTGCTCAAATGCTCATTTCGCGGCAGAGCCAAAAGCCTTCGACGTCGTCATCTTCAGCATCGCACTGGTTCATGACAAGCATAGGGCGGGGGAACACACACACAAGCACACCCGTGTCAGAGGAGAAGAAAGATTCGAGATGGGAGTAGAATGCAACGACACGCACAATATGATACGAAATAGGTATTCAGGATGAATGACGAAATAGAGGCCAGCACAGGTCGCATTTCATTTTCACACGTACTCTTTCTCTTAATTCTACTCATTCCATCTATGCCGCTCGATTCTCCATCCATCTATTTCTACAATTTCTCTCTCTTTCTCGAACGCTTTCTCACTTCTCTTCATCCCCCACCCCCCTCACCCCATTCCCCCCTCACCTGCACTCCGATGAAATGCAGCCCCTTGAGCCTGGCTTTGCCCGCTTCGAACGCCTGCGCTTCGATCCTCTGGGGGTCGTTGAGCTTCGCCGTCAGGTAACTGCCAAAGAAGGTAAACAGCAGCAGGAGTGGTGGTGGCGGCGGAAGTGTGAGAAACGTTGTTCCCGAGGTTGCGAGATGAAGGACCAAAACGAAGTCAAGGACAAGTTGAGAACGAAGCAAACAGCCAATCCTAAGCTATAAGCTGTTTCAATACTAGTACATCTATCACCAGATTCAAGCTTTCAAACATTCAACCTCCCTCTCCCTGTTTCAAGACCTCTCCCCTCTTGAAAGGGTGTTTTATTGGTCCTTCATTACCGCGTGGACAGCCCCGTCTCCATCACCAACTCCCGGCGCCGCAAGTCAGCTTTCACGAACGCCAGCTCCGACCCCGCCAGCCAACGGGCCAGCTGAGGGGCGCGCTGATATGATGAACACGTATTATAGGTTTTCCAAGTTTTCAAGCAAAACAGAGAATAGCAAGGATATAATTAAAAAAATGAACGTAAGCACAGGGGCCTGTATGAAATATAACTAACCCGTAGAGGCCAAACAGAAGATAGAAGCACAGCAATGATAGAAATGGAACGTCAAAGATACAGCAACAGTGTACCAAAAATGGTATACACTTCAAATAGATTCAATGAAATACAAACAAAAAGCAGCAACACCCGCACGTCACTAGCATCACTAGCACCACCACCACCACCAACCATCTCACACTTCTTACCTTGGTGATGAACAGGATCCCGGGCAGCATCGTGTCGGGGTTCAGTCCCGGCGGGACCGGGCACAGAGACCCGCAGCCGATGTTGCTGTCGTCGATGGAGCCTTCGGGCAGGACCTCGCTCAACGCCAAGGTCACAAAGGCAAACTGCACGGACGGCAGATGTCGATGATATGTAAGTACATGTGCACAGGTTAGGTGGTGTAGATGAGAGCAAGGGCATTCACACGGGGCCAAGAGTAAATGTGAACGCGCGCATAAAGTTCACGCTCTCACTATGGCACCCAATCCTTTTCGCTGACCTCTACTACCATCTCCAGGTATCTACACTAACCCGTGTCATACCCCCTCCCCCCTCCTCATCGCTCCTTTCGAACCCACCCAGTTACCCCTCAATTTCGTCACCTGGTCAGCGCGCAGGGCATCGGGCAGCCGCTCGGGGGTTGCCATGTCTACACTGCCGCCGCCACCACCTTCGCCCAAGCTCGGCTTGTAGTTAGCCATCGTGGGGTACACCTGAGGTGACACGGCATGTTATATTCGTGCAACGAACGCAAACATACAATACAAGCATATTTCGAATGGCATTTCATTTTGCGGGTGTGTGGACTTTTTGACTTTTTTTTTTAATGCGCGCGAGATTTGAATTCATGGGGTGAGCATTCATTGACGTTATTCCGTGGTGCTGTTTCTCTTCATCAATTCTGGTGAAACACTACATGTACGTGTCATCGACATCATCCTACAGTGTCCCAGTAGTACCTCTGCTTCCCGTTGCTCGAGCCAGCTGTAAAGCGCATGCGTAGTGCGCCCAGGCCTCACGGCGACGCCCGTGGCCAAGTCCTAATGTAGCCATCACGAATATGTGTGTGTTTAGGAAGCTGATGCATATGGCACACATGGTTGAGTAATGATGGTCGCTAACCTCGCACATTCACAATCACCTGTGCTGAACCCCAACGCACTACTCCAAACACTACTGCCCACACAACTAATCTTCCAGTTCTCACTCAGCTATGCACCAGCTCACTCACACAAGCCACCCCGCACCAGTCACCAAGCACATCCACCCATTTACACCTATCACACCACCTGCACCACCGCACCTTGAGGGCAATCGAGAGCATGTTGACCATGGCGCGGCGGAAGAACGTGAACTGCTTGGGGCGAGCAGGAGCCTCTTCGAGTAAGGCCGTCATGCGCGCCCGTACTTCCCGGCTGTTCACCTACATGTGCGAGTGAGTGGATGGATGGGTGAATAAATGTGCCTTCACAGAAACGCATGAACGAGGCCTTGAAAAAAAAGGCCTAGACAACGACAGAGCAGCCACTCTATTGATCAGGCTCTCTCGCACACACTATCTTGCTATCTGCAGACCTTGTTGGCTGGAATTCGTTCCACGTGCTTGAAAGTGCCCGTTGCATCCGTTACCAGCAATTCCCAGAGCTTTTTACCTCCCACCGTCACCTAGGTTCATATATAAAAAGACGATATGTAATAGATAATGTGAATTCATCTGAGAGCAATAAAATTCAATTTTCTTAGACACCTAGAGCATTCACTAAAGTTTGAAGGGAAGCTGTGTGTAACTCTGCTCCTGTGGCGCCGTATCAATATCAGGAGGAAGCACTTCTCACCGGGCGCGAATACACGTCAACTTCCCAAGTGTCGCTCAAGGTAGTGCCTTCCGGACCCCAGTCCGTGAACGATTCTTCAGTAGCTGAGGAGGACGCTCGAACGGCTGCTTGAAAGGCGTCGCTGGCGCCAGCCTTGAGTGGTTGGGTGCGACGAGGAAGGCTCCTTCCAGAGCTAAGACAAGCGCCTACCGGGCGATGTGCGCATTCGACCGGACTTGCAGGTTGATGCAATCTTGTTTGCACTGAAGGTGTTTGGAACGCCTCGATGGCGGGAGCGAACAATAAGAGCCAGCAAGGCGCCAACCTACGTGGCCGCTTAGTCATTTTTTTCCAAAATCTATTTCTTAGGCTCAAGTTGTTCTAATTTACGGAGGAGGAACAGAATACACAGGCACAGCAAGCAAGAAAAAAAAAAAAAAAATGCACTAGTAGAACCACCGGTAATGCACCAATCGGTTAACACTGAAATAATTCTACAAGAGCCCCATTTCTCTCTTTCCTTGTTTTCTTTGCAGAAATGCACGAGCTTGGGGCGTCTCTTGCTAAAATAAATATTTTGGGTTCTGAAAAAAGAAATTGACCTCGATTTTTTTATGGATTTTCCAAAAAAAAAAGTCACCCTCCAAATGATAGCACATTCTTTTTATCGATCGGTGCACCGGATGGGCGTGAAAATGCCCCTATTCCAAGGTCTTCCTAGAAGCGATAAGGCTCCAAAAGGCCAATGCATAA
>Ga0307931_1001369_pt1 | contig 15973 bp, 19 predicted proteins | sample OrgLakmetageno47_FD_201816 | JGI IMG/M metagenome (GOLD analysis project Ga0307931, IMG submission 201816) | Saline water microbial communities from Organic Lake, Antarctica - #47 | ecosystem: Environmental > Aquatic > Non-marine Saline and Alkaline > Saline | place: Antarctica: Organic Lake... | reverse complement strand
GTCCTGCCCCAAGTCATCTGTGGACAACCAATCGGTCGAGAATGCAATACCCAACCAGTCAGTAACTGCCGTGGCGCCCGGCTCATGGGCATACGTGCGACGTGGCCAGCCCAACGAAGAATCCGATCATGAAAGTAACTGTCGATGTCAAGAATGCCCAAGCGACGGAAGAGACTCGCGGAAGTGATATGGTGGCGGAAGGTATGATGGAGGTTCACACGGCACATGCTACGAGCACACCTGTAATGGAAACTTCGAAGGCGCTTAAATGAATCTTCAAGCAAGGACATCACAACCGTAAAGTAAAGTAGGCAAGATAAGAGCCTAGTATACTTCACCCTTAAGTTCTTCCGAAAGATACTTGTCAGCAAAAATGTTTTTTTAGGGCGCCAAAAGCAGCCGTCGCTGATGTTTTTCGCTTGTCAACATCTGCATCAGAGGTAAGCGAGTAGTGGAGCATTGAGCCCAAGTACTTGAACTTCTCACAAAAATCAATGAAACCAGTGCCATCAATGTAGAAGCGGGATGTGTCCGCAGCCTCGTACGCCATTCGAGGCGGTGGGAAGTACATTGCCTCAGTCTATTGGCAGCTGATTATGTATGTATCTAGTAGTTGATGTTGATATGTTAAACTGATGAATTCTTGCCTCCTAAGTGGCCGACATACTTGCTGCCGATATGCCCCCCCTTCTTTTATTGGGTCGTCTCCTTCATGTATACGCCCCTCTCCTGCTTTGTTTTTTCTTGCTACCTATTAGCCGTCTTTTTCTGCCCCCTCGGGGCCTGTGTCAGAACTACTACTGTGACTACGAGGCCTGTGATAATGTTTTCCAGAAATATGGCCCTTCTATTGCCAAGCCGCCACCTTACCCTCGTTTCTACAACTACGACCCCAAGCTAAACCGGCGATCATGTAATCACCGGAACCATTCAACCCGGGATAAAGCTAGCTTGCTCTGTACAGAAGCAGCACAGTTTTTCTCTCGGATTTACTGAGTGTGATTCTCCTCTTTTTTCATTTTGTACACTACCACAGAGGGGTGGTCACTAAAACTAATTATTTGGCTTTCTATTTAACCTGCTACTCGACCATCGGCGATTCATGGAACACTACCACTTCGTAAAATAAACTACGTGCAAAACTCTGCCTTATGCTTTTAAAAAAGATTTTTGTACTTTATCTTCGGTATTTTTCGGTGTTTACATGGGACATTTGCGTGAATTCGAATTGGCCTTTTTAAGCCCCAAGGTGGCATTTAGATGACGAGGAGCTCGACAAAAACACCCCATCAGTTGGTAATCCCTCCTGTGAAAAATTATAAAGTATTTTCCACTGGAATTTTTCAAAATTCCTTGAGTGTAACCCAACATAAGTGCGCGCCTGATTTTCGGCCAGGTAGCGTTTTGGTCCTTTACATGGCCATAAGAGACAGCTTTTGCCTAAACTTCCTCCCAGCGCTAACAATCCAGCCGTAAAAAACTATTGATTATCAATTAAGATCTATTGCCTCTGATAAATCGAGTTTAAGACTTCAGGGTAGCTGGCCCTGGCGCCTTCGCGAGCTCTTCCGAAGATGAGCCCTCCGCATCTTTGCAGCATTAGATTGAACCCGCAGCTGCACTGGTAGAGGCGTTGGCTCCGGCGAGTTCTACTCAGTAGATTCGACAACTTATTTGTAGCTGAAGCAATTGTCGACGATTCCAATCAAAGTTTCAGTCAACTTATTCGCACATGACTTCGATAGACGAGATGCCAAGCTTCATGGATCTGCAAAAAGTCTGGCCTTTCGTGGCCATTCTTTGGGGGCAGCATACAGGTATAATTTAAAGGTAAAAATGACACAAGCAGGTCGCATTACAAATCAGTTAATCCCAATGGATGTACTTAAACCCCTAGGAGTAGATTTCGGCGGCGGTTTCGGCATTCGAGGGCCTTCCTTGTGTTGGGCCTGCACGCTAGCCAGGTGATCACTTTTCTCCCCATCGTCGATTGTAGCGCAAAAATTGAGAAAACGTGAGAGAATCAAGTCAGACAGTAAAATCACTGCTTAGCATTTGGGCCTAAGGCATACTAGGCATTATGAAATTAGTTTGAGGCATGAAATCGTTGAACATCACGAGATTATAGGTGCGCCCCAAAGTAGAGCCATTTAACGCCAGCAACCCGAGGCCGCTTAAGTTGGAGCCAAAATTGGCGATGATAGTTGTTTCATGCCGGAGATGTTGCGTTGGGTAAGGCCTAGATAGGCATCGATTCCTCGCTTGCATCATCAACTGAATACTGATTTTTTTTCATTTTCCTGTTGGCGATGATTGGTTGATGCGTTGATGCACAGTAATCTAACGTTTTTTTTCGGCGAAAATTTTGATTAGTTATAGTGAATACCCCTCTGTAGTGCTTGTCTTGCCGGCGGCTAAGGTGCGGTGCGTGTTTGTGTTGTCGGAGACGACTTCTGGAAGATTCAACTACTTAACATAGGATTGGACATGGCAGCGACCTTTAGCGAGCGCGAGCTGAGCGCAGATGCCGGAGCCCTCGGTTTTGTAGCTTCGAACGACTCACTCGTTTTCATTGTTTTGTGGTGCGAAGTGGCCGCTGCTCTCGTTCTAGGTGCAGCCTTCATTCTAAACCCAGACCCGATTCCAACGGCGACTATCACACCCAAAGATGTTCATGACCGGTAAAGTAAACTTCTAATCGATGCATTAGTGGATCTTTATTGATAATTGGACGAATTTACGGTGGAAAGAATTGCCAAAGTGCTCGCAGAGGAATTAATTGTTTCAGTGACCTAATGATCCTCGCTCATCTTGAGTCTTTACCTCATCATCTTCGTTGATATGTGCTACATTGCTGGGGCATCCGTTGCAGATTTCGCATCGGTGGCTCAATTGCACTGGCAACCCTCGTCACTGCGTACACCTTTTCTTATTCTGATGACCCGGTAAATCACGTGATGAATGATAATCGGATTGCAGTAAGCTGTGATCTTGACATCATTTCACTTGACCAAACTTACGCTCTCATTCTCTCCATATTTTTTTCTCTCATCCAATTCCCCTTTGCTGCACGGAACGATTTTATCGCCACTCCGTAAACTTTATTCTACATCAAATTGCACAATCAGGAAGCTGCCTTGCCAGGCTTGCGCAAGTCAGAGTCACTCTGGTTGTGGGGCGCCGCCAACGCCCTTTCTGCCCTCGGGTTCGCGACGCGCTGCAGCGCGGAAGCCCGCGCGCGAGCACCCGAATCCAAACTGCTGCGGCTGTATTGGGCGCTTCAATTCGGAGCGTGGTTTACTGCGGCCACCGTGCGCTTGGACCCCAATGCGTCGGATGGCTTGCATGATCCACGTGGCGGTGCTGCGGGCGCGTTTTGGGCTCTTGGAACCTTGGTCTCCCTGCTCTTCTTTTCGTACAGTGGCTGTGCGGCGCAAGCACGCATTCAAGTGCTCGACACTCCGGATTCTCGTGTCCCACCTGAGACGTTTGCAGGACCCCTTTCGCTAGCTTACTTTTCATGGATGACTCCGCTCGTCGTGCTTGGTTTTACGCGCCCTCTGGAACAGACTGACCTTGCTCACCTTCACAGCTCCGACGACCCAGTGCAACTCAACAAACAGTTTCGAGACGCGTGGCAGGCTCAAGTGAGCGCTGCCGACGCGCGTTCCACTGCTGCTCTTGCAGCTGCGGTTCCGCCCGAGCTCGCAGCCCCTGTCAAAGGTCCCTCGTTGTTGCGCACGCTTATTGCTGCTTTCGGGCCTGACTACTTCGTGGGCGTGGCAGTGAAGTTTATTTACGACAGCTCACAGTTCATTGGACCCCTCTTGCTTCAGAAAATTATTGTCTTTTTGGCGGCACGACAAGCAGCATCGGAAGATGACGCGCAAGATGCACCTCCAATGCGCCTCGGCTATGAGCTCGTGTTCCTTCTTCTCGTGAACTCCGTCTTCCAGTCAGTGCTCTTGCACGTATACTTCCACCGTGCGTTCCGCACCGGCATGCGGGTCAAAGCTTCAGTGATTGCGGCCATTTACGACAAAGCGCTCCGAGTGAAACCGGGCGCAGCCGCTGCCGCGATACCTGCTCGGAAGAAAGCACCACCTCTCTTTCGTTGGCCTTGCTGGGGCAATGCCCAAACTACCAAGGAGACCACCGACAGCCAGATCGTGCCTCACAAAGCCCCAAAGAAGACGCCTTCTGTTTCTACGGTCTCTTCGACTGGCAAGGAAGTGGAACTTACCGCAGTAGTCAAGGATGGAGCGGCCGTAGCAGCTGCTCCAGCTCCGCCTGCTGCTGCAGCTGCTCAAGGCAAACGCAAAACCACCGGCGAAGTGGTGAATTTGATGGCAGTGGATGCGCAGCGGCTCCAAGACGCCATGTCGTACATTGCAATGCTGTGGTCTGGAGTCTTTCAAATTGTTGTGAGCTTGTGGTATTTGTTTGACCTTATGGGCCCGTCGGTGCTCGCTGGCGTGGTAATTATGCTGGTGTCGATTCCGCTCACGAGCAAGCTCGCTATCACTCAGCGCACACTTCAGAGCAAGGTCAGTGAGAATAGCTTTCACGTGCATGAAGCTGTCACAGCGAAAACGACACTTGCCATACTTACCTTTACAGATTCATTAAAAGGATTGCCGCGCACGTTTCAAACTATTTGAATTCTGAACTAGGCTTTTCGTCTTGGTTGTTTCATTCAACAGGTCATGGGCGTGAAGGATGATCGCATCAAGGTCGAAAATGAAGTTCTTGGCGGCATGAAAATCATCAAGCTCTATGCCTGGGAATCTGCCTTCATTGACAAAATTGATGGACTGCGCAACGACGAGCTCAAGAAGCTATGGTCTTACAAATTGTTTGGCATCGTGACGCGCATTACCTGGACCGTGGTCCCAACCCTGGTGTCGATCTGCAGCTTTGCCGTTTACACCGCCCTCGGCAACGAATTGACGGCGTCAACTGCATTTACAGCACTGGCTCTCTTTGGCATTTTGAGGTTCCCGCTCTTCATGCTTCCCACGTCTATTTCGAATTGTGTAGAAGCTGGCCTTTCCCTCGACCGGATTACTTCGTTTCTCACTGCTGAAGAGGTACTGGCCTCTTATCCCGTGGGTTCCGACTTTTTCTCTTCTTAAGCAATTTGAAATTATCGCAGAATGATATGTTTTCAAAACACTCTTGACTGATTTTTTTAATTGTTTTGTTCTCTTTCTTTCTTTTCTACTAGTAATTCGCTTCTTTGAAATCATTGGAACTGTTTCTATTACGAGCATAGGTGGCTGAGTTGCCTTCGCTCATGGGATCCCCGGCTCCTGCTGCCGGTGCCATGATTAACCTACGTCAGGGCGCCGATGTTGAAGGCGATTGGTGGGCTGCTGGCAGGCCTCTGCCTCAAGCTCGCACCAAGAAACCCAAAGCTCCTTCAAGCCGAGGCCAGCGCAGTCGCTCAGTGTCCTCCTCGGCTGCTGCGAAAAACCCTCTGACAACCGGTGAAAGCGATCATGCTGATGACGACGACGAGGAGGACGATGGTGTGCTTATCAATGGCAAGAAAGTTGACTCGTTTGAGGCAGATGATTTCAAAAGGAAGAAAGAAGACGTGCGCAATGGCGTTGATCCTAACGCTCCTTTCCGACATGCAGTGGAAGAGGTGAACATTTTGAACTTTTAATTTGCTGCTTATATTCAAAACATTTCTCATAAATTTCGTCGCTCTTTCCTTGTCGTTCCCTGGAACATGTTATCCTTTGTTTTTGCCACGACAGCGAGGCACTGGCGCTGCATCTGATGGCCAAATCGAAGCGACGAAACCCGTGCGGCGCGGCGCCCTCCGGCTCGAGTTGAGGCGCGCATGCTTGGAATGGGACAACGGCTCGTCTTTGCTTGATAACGTGGCTTTCCAGGTGCGCGACGGAGAGTTGGCCATGTGCGTCGGCGCTACTGGCAGTGGAAAATCGGGGCTGCTGTCAGCCATCATTGGGGAATTAGAGCCTACCAGCGGGAAACTGCGCAGCCGGGGTTCAATTGCTTACGTCTCGCAGGTGGCCTGGATTCAAAACGCGACGGTGCAGGACAACATTTTGTTTGGAAAGCCCTTAGATCAAAACCGATACGATGCTGTAGTGAAAGCATGTGCTCTGGAATCAGATTTTCTGCAACTGCTTGCAGGCGACCAAACCGAAATTGGTACATTGCCACGAGACTCAGCTCACTAATCTCCTCCAAAAAGAACTCCTGCTTAATTGCTTCCATTTTTCCGATGAGCTTAAATGCATTCAATTACCTCTACGGACAATCCAAACCTAACCTTCTTTTGTTTCTGACACTCTCAGGTGAAAAAGGCATCAACTTATCCGGCGGTCAAAAGCAGCGCATTGCAATTGCTCGTGCCGTCTATTCCGACGCAGACATTTATCTCCTCGACGATTGTTTGTCAGCTGTCGATTCTCAAGTCGCGGCTCACATTTTCGCGCAGTGTATTCGCCACCCCGACATGCTTCTCCGCAAAGCAGTGCTTCTGGTTTCGCACAACCTTCAATTGTTGCCTCAATCCGACAAAGTGATTCTCCTGGACCAACAAGCAGCTCCCTATGTTGGCGACTACGGTAAATACATACGTACATACACTTTCGTAAGTCTTCAGTAAAGTTTCCTCTTTCTTTGCAAGATTATTTTATTTCTGCGAATGTGCTGTTGACATTCTAATTGTACTGCTTTATTTATCTTTTTACTTCTGAACTTTACCACCATCGAATGTATCTCAATAGCGGGGTTTTGCCAAGTGGACCATGACCTTGCTCGCCAGTGCGTGCATGGCTCTTTGGGCCCTCAAGAAAGTGACGCAGATGATAATGGAAGTAGTAGCACGCAAGTGTTCGTGAACCCTCGCGCTTCATCGGTGGTGGCCACTGCCTCCGCCAACAAGCAAGGAACGAACGACGACGAAGACGACGACGACGATGACAAGGCGAAGAAAATCGCACTGGCCAAGGAGGCCAAAAACAAGGCGAAAATTACGGGCACGGAAAAACTCGAACGCGGGTAAAAAAAGGCGCTAGTGGACACGTGTAAACATTTTGTATGGACTTGCTGCGACTAGTTGTCTCGATTTATTGTCAATTTTTACTTGACGAGTGGTTCTTTCACTTCAGACTTATTTATAGGTGTGCATTTATCTTGCAAGCATGATTCACGCTTTGGTCGCACTACTTTTGTATCATTCATATCCATGATCCAAATAACCATGTGCAGGTCGGTACCGCTGTCCACTTACTGGAAGTACATTCGCGCGTCAGGCACTTGGCTCATGCTGCTCGGCGTAGTAGGCGGACAAATTGCGTTCAACCTTGTGCAAGGAGTTAGCAACTGGTGGCTCGGCTACTGGTATGTTCTACTGTATGGGTGTACTGTCTGAGTACATGTGTTTATCTTCGGGGCAATTTACACCTGCAATTATTTTTATGGTTCGTTTTCTTCGGTGACTATGTTCTTCTGTTACATGAACGATGTCATTTGTCGTGAAAACTGATGATTCTGTCTTTTGCAATAGAAGAAGCTAGCTCATTATCCATTTTTTCCTTAAGATTCCTGTATCCATTTTCTTTCATCTTTTCTTTTTTCTTCTTTTTTCTTTCCACCCGACTGAAAGGGCGGACAATTCGGGCGCGATCGAAGAAGGCGTTGAAGACACAGGCGAAGCTGCCAACAACCCTAACCGGGTTTCGGGCGTTCTGGGCCTTAGGATATACACCGCCTTGTCGCTGGGCGCCATTGTAGTCACCGTCGCCAGCTCTTATGCCAACACCTTAGCGGGCCAAACGTCAAGCCGCAAGTTTCATGAAGCTCTGGTGCGCGGGATCCTGCGAGCGCCCATGGCCTTCTTCGACACCACCCCCCTAGGGAGGGTCGTGAACCGATTCTCCAAGGACATTTCGGTGCTCGACGACCGGCTGCCCGCCACCCTGTACATGTGGTTGTCCACGTTCTGCTCCTGCGTGGTGGCCATCGCCGTCATTTCCTTTGTGGTATGTCTAATACTTCTTCACGGTTCAAAGGTCCATTGGCTTTCCCCTTCAAAAATCATAAAATTGATTCAATAATTCTCGTTGTCTTTCATTGGACAAGAACAAAATGACAATATTCATTTGCACGTTATAATTTCCTCCTTACCTGTAGGTGCCCTGGTTCTTGGTAGCCTGCGTGCCCATGGCCCTGGTGTACCGTAAAATCATGGTCATGTACGTCCCCACCAGCCGCGAACTGGAGCGCCTCGAGTCGGTGACCCGCTCGCCGGTGTTTTCCCACTTTGGGGAGACCTTGGAGGGGGCGTCCACGATTCGGGCGTTTCGTGCCGAGTCGCAGTTTTTCGCAACGGCCATGGACAAGGTAACTCGAGGGGGAACATGAGCACAAACTAGCCACGGCGCAACAAGTATGCGTGCTTGCTGTCCTTTGCTCCAAGCAATCTATTTTTGAGGCTGTTTCTTCATCTCATGTGCAGACATGTTTGGAGCGCGTACGACTTAGTGCATTCCTGACTTTTTTTGTCTTTCACATATATTATTATGCACCTCATAGTTGGAGCGCAATTTGCGGTCGTATTACGCGAAAGTGTCCTCCAACCGTTGGCTCGCTCTGAGGCTGGAGGCGCTCGGCACGGGCTTTGTGGTGTTTGCAGCTCTACTAGCAGTGAATGGCGCTGGGAGCATCTCAGGAGGCGAAGGGGGCCTCGCGATTTCGTACTCCCTCAGCATCACGCAAGCTCTCAACTGGTGAGCGTGTGTGTGTACGTGTTCCCTTACTCTTGTGCGAGCTAGAGGTGTTGGTTGGGGGGAAAAATAAGCAAAACAAAAGAAGTCATGCCCTTCGTGGATTGCAGTGAAGAAGGTTATTCTCCATACAAGAGGAGTTTCTCGTATATCTAATCTGCTTGTGTTCTGATGCACTTGTGTGGCTATTCTAGGTACGTGCGCCAATCAGCTGTGCTGGAATCGCAAGTCATTTCGGTGGAAAGGCTGGAAGAGTACGCGGTGATTGAGTCCGAAGCCCCGCCGATCGTGGAAGGGCACAGCCCCCCGACAAATTGGCCTACTAAAGGCGACATTGCGTTTGAGCGTACCGCGATGCGTTACCGCCCGAATCTGCCACTCGTGCTCCGAGGCAAAAACGACCAAGGATTAGTGTGCACGATTCACGGGGGCCAAAAAGTAAGTACATGGGCATTTGTTTCTTTCTGTCCGGGAACGTTTACGGTATCTTACGCTGCCATGAATTCAACTCCATACTGTACAGTGCAATTTGATAAACTATGAATTTTAATGCAGAAATCCGCATCTTTCATTCATGCCAATATCAAACTCCTTGCATCACACGAAACAAATCTTAATAACCAATGCAGCATCTCATCATGGCGACGTAGGTGGGCGTGGTTGGCCGCACGGGAGCAGGCAAGTCGTCGCTCCTCCTTGTGCTCTTGCGCTTAGTCGAGCCCGATGACAACGGCGGGACCCTGCTGGTGGATGGCCTAGACGTGCTGAAAATGGGCTTGGACGACCTGCGAAGCCGGGTCTCCATCATTCCTCAAGATCCGGTACACGCTAAGCCTAACTTGAAGAATACGCCTAAAGACCGACCATTTAGAAGAACAATTTTCAGAGGCTTGGTTGATGGAATCAAATTGATTATCCGCGGAATAAGTAGAAGTATCGAATGTCAAGTCCAGTTTGGACTTCTTTCCTCTGATTTTCCTGATTGCGTGCGTGTACCTGTACACGTTTTAAAGGTCCTGTTCACCGGCACGGTGCGCTTCAACGTGGACCCGTTCGGGTACCATGACGACGCCAAAGTTTGGTCTGCGCTGCGCCGCGCTCACTTGGGCGCTCACCTCGACACCTTGCCGCTGGGCCTGGAAGCTGAAGTGGAAGAAAACGGCCGGAACTTCAGTATGGGCCAGCGCCAGCTCCTGTGCTTAGCCCGGGCTTTACTGCGGGCGTCCCGCATTTTGCTCCTGGACGAAGCCACTTCTGCGGTGGACCACCACACGGATACCCTGGTGCAGGCTACCATTCGCAGCGAGTTCAAGGACTGCACCGTGCTCACCATTGCGCACCGTTTGGACACTATCATCGACTACGACCGGGTCCTCGTGCTCAGCGGCGGCGAATTGGCCGAAGACGATGCGCCCCAAAATTTGATTGACGACGCCAAGTACCCCAACGGCTTGTTCAACGCGATGTGGAAAGCGCACCAAATGGGCGACGAAGATTGAAGTGAAAGGAAAAAGTAAAATCTCGTGCTTGTTCACTAGCCTCTTTTCTTGGCGCAACACTTCGATCGCAAGAGGGTTCCAAGCAGATTTCCAGGAAGCATTCCAAGAAGAATTTCAGGTTTTGGTACATTCGCATGACGCGCTTTCGCGAGTCAAAACGATACGAAACATCAATGGTAAGGAATACAAGAAGGGAAAACACACAGAACAACAAAACAAAAATACACAAACCAAGCTGCGCAAGATTTAACAAAGGAAATGAGCGAGAATTTGCCCTGGTGAAATGTCCATGGTGCAAATGGTTATCTCTAGGAATTGAAGTGCCAAGACCCTAAAAATCTGAAAAACAGGAGCTGAACGTAGCATATTCCCATCGAGTTATCTATATCCAGAAAAAAAAATCTAGTTCAAAGACCCACTTGCTACGGGCAAAAAGCGGCCCATGAGTTATCATAAGGGCGGCATAGCAATATGGCGCGGTGCAGATGAAACCCTGGCCAATAAAATTTGCAGAAAGCAGAAAGATCCACTATCCACTATCCAAAATATAATATTAAATCGATATACGTCGCCGTCTCGTGTCCCTTGTTGCCTTGCCTGGCTGCTGGCTGTCCATTCCCTACCATCTAGTATACCTCCCATGGGCCTGCCGTAAGCTAAGAGTATGTATGAGGTGTTGAGAAAAATAATCCAGATCCAATCATGATCGCTTAGTCAGCCCTGCAAACCAATTGGCTGGCTGCAACGCCGAAGGTGCTGCGGAAGGACCGCTGTCTCTTTTACTCGTGATGATGTTGCTGCTACTGCTTGCTAAAGAAGCATTGGCGCTCATGTTTGTTGACGTAGGTTGCTTTCCTCCTGCTGACTCAGCAGCAACTGCCGCAGCCGCAGCCACCGCTACTGAGGGGGTTGAGGACGATGACGAGCTCTGCACACTCCAGGGGAGTCCAGTTCCACCCGAGAATGGGTTCAAAAAGGACACTTTAGGCCGCGATGAGAATTCGGCAGAAGCAGCTGCCGCAGCAGCCGCTGCCGCAGCCACCGCATAGTCTTCGTCGGTAGCGGAGGCGCGGCGAGCAGCCGATTCGAGTGAGAGAGGCCTCGGGGAGCTGACTTTAGTAGCAGCCCCTTCTCCTTCTCCTGTTGACGGAGAGACTCCGTCTTCGCCTACAGGGACGCCAGCGCGTGCTAAGGACCTCGCAAGGAATGAACTCACTCCACCTTTAGAAGTACTGCTGTCGTCATCGGCACCTCCACCATCGTTGCTACTTCCTTCGCCATTTTCGCCAGCCGCACCTGCCCGCATTGATTCACTTTCTTGCCAGGCCTGAGCGGAATGAGCGGCTAACCCAGCCAAGTCTTTCAGCCACAGGTCTTTCATATCTAAGGAAGGCGCGCGAAGCCTCAAATCACTCGGACTGCTGCTGCTGCTGCCTTGCACACTACTACTCGCTGCTGCGTTGCCATCTTGCTGGCTAGTACCCTCAGCAGCAGTGCTAGCAGCAGCCTCCGCAGCGGTTTCTCGTTCGGTGTAAATCACGAAGTCGCGTGCGTAAGCGTGGCCAACGAGCGCTTTGCAGCCCCACACGTTCACCTGTACCACAATATAATATCATGAAATGGGAGCACAAGAAGAGTGTTGCAATCAAATCGAGGGTGGAATTCGAACCTTTCTGCGGAAAGCATAACTGCCAGGTACTGCCAAACTTTGCCCCGCCATAGAGGATTCACCCGTGGTCATGATCAGCAGGTCCGTAAACAGGAAGAAATAGAAAGTTTCTTCCGCTCCATCCGGAGAGACGCGAATCAAGTCCCCTTCTCTCAACAGCTCTCGGCCAGGAGCTACTAACGCTTGCCGGGGCAACAAACAACTTTGCACTTCGGCCACGCGCATCTGATAACATGTGCGCAATCGTGATGATGACGAGAGAAATGTTAACAGCGAGTTCGATACCAACAACCTTTTAATGGCATTTCAAAATATTTGCTTGAAGAAGCTGTGTAAGCAACAAATCAATCAACTAACAAAAGAAACGAACAAAAAATACCACAACTAGAGTCATCAATACCTGAGCAGCTTTGTGCTTCAACGAATCATTGAGTTTGAGAGCCGTAGCTTGAATGCCGGCTTCTGCTCTCTCTGCAACCTCTTTCGCGCTGCGCAACGCCTCAGCTAGCGCAGCTGTCTCAACGAAAACCACCTCATGGCCCTTCCCGTCGTCCACGCTCCCTATCGGAGAAGGCAATGCCACTAATCCTTGCGAAGGCAACGGCGATGGTGATGCAGCTGTTGGCATCGCTTTACAGAGGCGTTCCAGCAACAGGCGGTAGCGTGGCACGGCCTGCACCGGGCGAATCAACAGGCTCAAAAAGGCCGAGACCGACGGGTCAAAACTGCCACCAAATGCCGGGAGAGCGCGCCCGAGCCGAGACAGAAACGCGCTGCTTTGGTCGCCTTTCATCAGTTTGGACACTATTTGGGAGGCCTTGTCGTAGTTGTCAATGTACGGGTGGTACCTGAAACCCCCAAAAAGAGAAGCGACAGGTGAATAAAGCTAAGGTAAAAGGAGTTGCATAAGAGGCGAAAAAGTAGCTAAGTAATGAAGCAGACAATCATTGGGTAAGAGCAGATGAACGATAAAAAGCCTAAAAGAATTCTTTGGCGTTGTTCATCGCTCTCACATCATGAAAAAGGGCATGTAGTGTAATAGAATATCCGCCACGTGCGTTGTAGCAACGTCGAAGCCACCCTCAATTTTGGCACCCGTTTGTGGAGATCGGTACGGCAAACTTTTGGCTTTGGACAACCGCCCGAGCTTGGAACTCAGCTGTTGCTGCTGTTGCTGTTGTTGCTCTTGCTGTTGGCCTTCATGAACCGGGCTATCCACAGCAGCAGCAGCAGCAGCAGCATCGACAGCGGTAGGAGAAAAGGAGGCCGCAGCCACAGCAGCGGCAGCAGTAATAGAGGGAGGAGGTGGAGCAGGAGCTGTCGGCTCATTGGAGGAAAGATCAACGTCGTCAAAAACACCGTCTTCTTCTTCTTCTTCGACGTTAGGAGCTTCGGTGGTCACTGACACATAATTTCCTTCACCCGTTGCATCAGCGGTCTCTGCAGCAAGAGCAGCCACTGAATCACTCCCACCACTAGCGCCAGCGGTAGCACCATCAACAGCGCCATCAACGTCACCACCGTCAACAACAGGCGAGGGACTTGTGGACGATTTAGCCACATGTTGCTCCAAGATGATGCCGTGTTTGGTTCGCCATGCTTTTTGTTCGGACTCGGGCGCAGCAATGCGACGCGCTAAAAGGTCCGACAAGATGCGCTCGTGGAGGGCACCGATCTAGAATAGAATACAATATACATACAGTAGAAAACATCAAGAGATAAGATACCTTGCGGGATATGGCACGCAAAAGAAGTAATTGCGTCGAGAGGAATTCATCAGCACAGTATAACTACCTGAGCAAGGTTCGAGAAGAGGCACTTGTGGTCGTCCGGTGAAAGCAACGCGGGTGCTTCACACAAGGCAGCTGAGACTGCCCCCAATTGCTGCAGAGCCGACACGTAACGCTTTTCGAAATCTACCACTTCCAATACCACTAAATCGTGTTCAGCCAGCGGCACCAGTGACGTTGGATCTTCTTCAACTTCGTATTTTTCTTCTCCTTTACGGCCATCGCTGCTGCCGTTTTGGCCGCTCATCGCAGCGTGCCGAGCTTTGGCGCGTTCTGCCTGCCTCGCCATGAGTTTCTGCACTTTCCCCCTTTCGGCGGGGCTGAGGCTGCCGCGCTGCAACAGCGACTCGAGCTCGGCGACGTCCTCCACCTGTTGTATTTATATATTAGAGTAAGAATGCGACGGTCGATCATTTTTTTCAATTTTCGAAGAACAAACAAGCAGGAAAAGAAGAAAACAAAATCTGCGGGCACGCATCCGAAAGAACGCTCCATCCTCATAAAAGCAAGCAAAAGAAAAAATAACGATGTAAAATGTAAAACAAGTTTGCATCCATCGAATCCATCTCACTAACAACCCCATGCTAAACAACAAGAACGTCCTCTGTGCATCGTTACCTCGGACCCGCCTGCCTTGGCTCTGGCGCCCGCCGCCGCCATCAACGTTTGCACCCGGCTGGCTTCGGCGCTGGTTAAGCTAGCTCCACGCCCCATCAACAACTGAAGCTCCGTGAAATCATCGGAGGGCGCGCCCGGTGGGGCTGGCGCTGGCACAGCGGGAGGAGCACGTAAAGTAGTTGTCGTAGCACTAGAAAGGCTGCCACTGCTGCAGCCACCATCAACGGTGGGTGTGTCGTTGTTATTTTTTTCTGTCCCTGATTCAGTAGCTGAGGAAACTTCGTTGGCTGCAGCTGCGCCTTCAGCAGAAGAAGAAAAAAAAGAGGAATCGGATGGAGCACTTTCTGGAGGCATTTCTGAGGAGCTCTTGGAGGGGTTAGACTTGGCTGCCTTGGCAGCATTCAGCCGAGCCAGCACCGAATCTCGCGTGGCGGCATTCGCACTAGCAGGCTTTGAAGTTGGTGACGTCGACGCTTCTAATGCTGCTCCTGCTCCTGTTCCAGCCACAGAAGAAGGTGAAGATTCAGGCGCAGCATTCGAAGAAGCAGCAGGTCCATTGCCTTCGGGACCTTCCGCTGATGTACTACTAGCAGCAGCAGCAGCTGCTGCGCGCGCTTTGGCTGAGGCCACCTGCTTCGCCATGAGATTCTGCACCCGTTGCGACGCTGCTGGACCTAGATCGCTGCACCCTAAGAGGGCCGTGAGCACCGCTAGATCGGCCATTTCAGCTTTGGCTGACGAATATGCGTCGCTACTAGTGGCGGTGGTGGCACTGGAAGCATCGCCATTACTGTTGTCTACAGGGTTGCTTTCACTATCCGGCAGCGTTAGACCAACCGCTTTTTCCGTTGGGTTGAAAGCACTCGCCCATGGAAAGTTGAGCACAAACGACGGCTTTTTTATCATTGGACCACCTACGTGACTGCTGCCACTTCCAATGAGGCTGCTCATGCCACTGCTGCTGCTATTGTTACTGCTGTTGCTGCCAGCGTCAAGGCTCGCTCCAGACGAGTGACGCGACGAAGCTTTCGTGGCTAGAAGACCGAGCACGCTGCCAGCCGTAGACGCGGCCACGTCCAGAGACTTGCCCACCGTGCCGCTGACCGCTGTACCTACCCCCTGAGGAAAAGACAGGGCGGCGGCAGGAAGCGAGCGTGCGCCTGCAACGGCTAGGCAAACGGAGTGCTCTTCGTCGTCGAAATGGAGCAGCGAGGACACCGTCTGAAAGAGACAACAAAAAAGAGAATAGAGGATTTCGGAGATAGGGTGAATGAAAGGGGAAGGATGTAAGGATTAGAAAATCAGGCATCAGTACAGGGAAAGCCAAACTTTCGTGGAGGAAATGCTTGCGCATGTGTACACTATGCCCTGCCTTTTCCTGCGTACCTTGAGGGCTTGTGCACGAATTGCTTGCACGGTTTTGGGGGCGGTGCTCATGCCGGCTACTGCAAGGCCTTTGCCTGGTCGGGGGTCTTCCGACCGCAGGAACTCGAGCACCGCGCATTTTAAGGTCAAAATCAACAACGGAGGTTTCTTTACCGTGCTGCCGCCATTTCTACTGCTACCACTGTTTGAAGGATCACCCGCAGCCGACGCGTCTCCACACATTGAAGGAGGCACCGTTGAAGT
>Ga0307931_1001367_pt1 | contig 15999 bp, 14 predicted proteins | sample OrgLakmetageno47_FD_201816 | JGI IMG/M metagenome (GOLD analysis project Ga0307931, IMG submission 201816) | Saline water microbial communities from Organic Lake, Antarctica - #47 | ecosystem: Environmental > Aquatic > Non-marine Saline and Alkaline > Saline | place: Antarctica: Organic Lake... | reverse complement strand
ATGGTGCGTTAAGTCTATCTTGGGGCATGGGTTTGTGCATTTATGTATTGATTAGTTTTGGAATTAGGGCGTCCATCATTACTCTCGCATTCAGTATTATTTCAATGTTTATATTGGACCAACCGCTCGCAGATATTGGCATCAGTCTAGCCGAATTTATTACTATTGCGTACCTTATCCATAAACGCTTTTTTGTTATTATGGCCTCTCTTTGTTTTTTGTTATTATGGCCTCTCTTTGTTTTTGGTTATTTATTGGTAGTCCACTTTGCTGGCTATATTTAAACAGCTTTTCAAGCGTTGGCAATAGTCAAGAATTCAGCTTGATATTTGCCGCAATGCAAGGATTAAATGGATTATTTAATGGTTCGTTAGCCGCAATGCTGTATTTCTTGACACCTGCCAGATGGATTTCTGAACACATAAATTCAGTTAACAAAAGCTTATCATCTAATATATTTGCATTAAGTGCGCTCACATTGATTTTACCTCTGGTAACCACCTCCTTTGTGTTGGTTAGCACAGCAAGTATGCGCAGTGAAGAACAGTTGGTTAAAATTTTGAGGACTCAAGCCACCAGCATTAGTCTAGCTACAGAGCGTTTTATAGATGAACACTATGCGGTTGTGCATCAGTTGGCGAGAACATTATCGAGAGTCTCAGATGAGGATGCTAGAAAAAATATTTTGGTAGATGCTCAATCTGATTACCCTGACTTTTTTAATCTGACCTTTATAAGAGCTGACGGTTACACCGCCTTTTTTGTGCCAACAAAATATAATGACGAAATGAAAGTTTTGCCAGAAAATATCAGGTTTGTGAACGACCGCAATTACTTCATTCACGCTCGCGATAAAAAAACGCCCTTTATTTCTAATGCGATGATGAGTGAAGGCCTCATTGCAGCCCCCATGATTGCTATGTCAAGTCCGATAATCATCAATGGTGAATTTCAAGGTGCTCTGCTGGGTGCAATGAACCTGCAATTTATAACCAAGTTGCATGAAAGAATGGAATCAACTCTACTAACCGATTACGTCATCATCACGGACAAAGAAGACAGGGTAATTTACGCTTCATCTCCAACAGGCTTAAATAATTTAGAAAAATACCTTGTTAATATTGGCAAAAGTAAGTTCACGCCAGACTTTCCAGTATTATCCATTAACGGTAAAAATCATCCTTATCACTTGGCAAAAAACAACTTTGATTGGAAAATTTATAGCATTAAGCAACCCGCCGAATTGGTGCAATTATTCAGTCATCATATTTTGGTACTAGCGGCTACGGTCGTCAGTATTATCCTATTATTTCTATTTATAGCCCATAAGTTAGCTAAACAAATCACTGCACCCTTGGTTAAGTTATTAAAGAATAGTTCTGAGAGTTATATTTCTAATTTTGAAAATACGCAAGGAGCAACATCGAGCCGAGAAATTAATGAAGTTGCCGCTAAACTTAGAAAATCTCATAATTTATTATGTGACTTTGAGGGACAATTGCAGCAACAGGTCACCGAAAAAACCACTCAATTAGAGCAGATGAATTTGCAACTTGCCGCCCAAGCAAGAGAAGACGGATTGACACAACTTCTTAATCGCAGTGGATTCGATGAGATTGCCTACAATGCAATTAAAACAAATCAACGCCTGCACCAGCCTATTAGCTTAGCGCTAATTGATATCGACCACTTCAAACTCATTAATGATAGTTATGGTCATTTAGTCGGTGACGAATGTCTCAAAGCATTCGCAGAATTAATGCAAGATAACTGCAAACGTGAAACCGATATCATTGGTCGCTATGGGGGCGAAGAGTTCATTATATTGATGTCGGGTAAAGACGTTAGATCACACCATCAACTGATCCACAATATTCGCCTACAAACGCAAAATATGGTGTTGAACGTTAAAGACTTGCAAACCCCTGTGAGTTTTACCATCAGTATCGGGGTGTGCAGTTTACTAGGAAATAGTTTATTGAGCTTGCATGAAGTGATCAATATAGCTGATGAGGAGTTGTACAAATGCAAGCACAATGGACGTAATCAATTGTCCATTGTCACGATTGACGCCGAGTAGCTTTTTATACTTTCGATAAGATGCTTACCAATAAGTTTACGTTTTATTTGTTTCGGCACAAAGCGTGTGTTCGTATATACTCAATTCCATAGATTAAATAACACTAGGTCGTGCCCGCATTGCTTTATTTTATAAACGGCTGTATTTCAGCATTCTGCTACTTTATTAATACCGTATTCTGGGTTTTACCTATCGTTATTTTATCCTTTTTAAAAGTAATACCAATAAAATCTTGGCAAAAGCTTGTCTCTTTTCCGCTTGATGGCTGCGCAACGGCATGGATAAGTCTCAACAATATAAATCAAAACATATTCTCCAGAACTCGATTTGATATTAAGGGTCTGGAGGGTCTAACCACAAAAGAATGGTATTTGGTTATTTCAAACCATCAATCTTGGGTGGATATTTTAGTACTGCAGCGCGTGTTTAATCGTAGGATCCCATTTTTAAAATTTTTCCTCAAAAAAGAACTTATTTGGGTGCCTTTTATCGGAATTGCGTGGTGGGCACTAGACTTTCCGTTTATGCGTCGACACAGCCGAGCGTTTTTAAATAAAAACCCACATTTGAGAGGCAAGGATTTAGAAACCACAAAAAAAGCATGTGAAAAGTTTCAACATAAGCCTGTTAGCGTTATGAACTTCATCGAAGGTACACGCTTTACTAAACAAAAACGAAACAAAACAGGTGGGGTCTACTCCAAGCTTCTACTTCCCAAAGCAGGTGGTATCGCCTTCGTATTAAGTGCTATGGGCAAACAATTAACTCGACTCGTTGACGTTACAATTCACTACCCTGATGAAACACCCACTTACTGGGATTTTGTTACTGGGAAAGTATCTACAATAAACGTTAGTATCAAGACAGTATTAATTGAAGACTTATTTAACAAAGGTATTTTTTCAGCAGCTTATTTTGACGATCCTGCGCAAAAAGAAATATTTCAACAATGGCTAAATCAGATGTGGCGAGAAAAAAACGTGGAGCTAGAGTTTATGCAGCAAAACAATAAATGAAGTTGTTAAAATCATATTTTATTTTTCCTATTCATTTTGTATTACAAATGACTAATTTGGGCTTTTGGGCAATGATGATCTTCTGTTTCGGTATTATTCGCTTTATTATTCCTATTAACATTGTTAGTAAATTATTGTTAGGGCTGATGCATTTTTTCTATTTTACATTCAGTATTTTTAGCGTTGGAATGATTAAATTTTTTAATAAGGTAAATATTGAAGTAAAAGTGGATGAGGAGCTTAGCAAACACAAATGGTATTTAATTATCGCTAATCATATTAGCTACTTAGATATTATATTACTCATTCGTTTTTGTGCAGAACATACTTCACCGCCAAAATTCTTCCTTAAGAAAGAGCTCATTTGGCTTCCTTTTGTCGGTATTGCTGCTTGGGCTTTAGATATGCCTTTTATGCGCCGGTACACTCAAGACTTTATACAAAAAAATCCTCATTTAAAAGGCACAGATATCGAAACAACTCGACAATCTTGTGCTAAATTTTTAGATCGTCCGACGTCCGTTATTAACTTTGTTGAAGGTACACGTTTTTCGCCGGCTAAAGCCCAAGAACGTAAAAGTCCATTTTCAAATTTACTGCGCCCAAAAGCCGGTGGGATAGCTTTCACACTTGCATCAATGGGCGAACAATTTAGCAACTTGCTGGACATTACGCTTGCTTATCCACAGAATGCAGACCAGCCAATGCGCGATATGTTAAGCGGCGACATGACACATATTGTAATCGATGTCAGTGTTCACCCTGTGCATAAGCAAATAATTGGCGATTACTTCAACAACTCAGGCTTTAGAGAAAACTTCCAGGTTTGGCTAAATGAGCTTTGGGTCAATAAAAACCAACGCATGAAAACCTGGATGAAAGGGTTGAAGGCATAATAGAATGGACTATGTAATGACGGTTTTATCCTCAGTTTTTATATCAACTGCGCCAGTAACGGGGCTTGTCACAGAGCCAATACGCAGCCAAGTCGTTGCTGATTTTGTCGAATTATTGATTCAAGCAGGTCAATATCTTGGAATGAAATTAGAGCTTGGTAGTATTTCATATCAATTATTTGCCTTAAGTAGTATTTTCGCTGTGGCAATTATTGCGTTTCTAATTGTTAAGTTTGTTCTGCATTTTAAAGTACTAAGGTTCGTTGCTAAATCGAGTAACACATGGGACGACTGCTTATTAGAAGCAGGCGTATTTAGACGTCTTGCTAGGATTGTCCCGGGCATCATTGTGTATTCTACATACAGTTTGTTTTTTGAACCCGAAGAAAAAATATATAGCTTATTGGCAAACCTGAGTGCCATTTACCTTTTGTTTACTGTATGGAGAACCTTAAGTGCCTCATTAACAGCAATAGAGAGCATTTACAGCAAAAGTCAGCTGGCTAAAAAAGCCCCGATTACCGGCTTTATTCAAGTTGCTAAACTACTCTTCACGCTTATTCTTATATTCTTAATTTTATCGTTATTATTGGGTAAAAGTCCGGTATTTTTATTATCAGGACTAACCGCTATTGCCGCTGTGCTAGTGTTAATTTTCCGAGACACGATTTTGGGCTTTGTTGCTGGCATCCAAATTGCGGCAAATAGAATGTTCAATACGGGCGATTGGATCGCTATGCCTAAATATGAAGTCGATGGTGAAATACTTGAAATTGGATTAAACGTGGTCAAAGTCCAGAACTGGGATAAGACAATATCCACGCTTCCTACTTATGCACTCACCACTGATGCAGTAAAAAACTGGCGTGGGATGATGGAATCTGGTGGTAGAAGAATAAAGCGAGCTGTATACATTGATATCCATTCTGTTGAATTTGCTGATGCTGGGCTGCTGGATGAGTGGGAAAGTATGAAATTGCTAAACGGCTATTTAAAAGCTAAAAAACAAGAATTAGTGGACGACAGAAAACAAAAAGACATAGCCGATACTGATATTCTAAACTGCAGACGACTAACTAATCTAGGTACATTTAGAGCTTATCTAGCTGCCTATCTGAAGAATCATGAATTCGTAAATCAAGATTTAATTTGCATGGTAAGGCAGTTATCACCCACCGAAATTGGTATTCCATTGGAAAAAGATTGGGTAGTTTATGAACGCATTCAGTCTGATATTTTTGACCACCTAGTAGCAATAATGCCCGTTTTCAAACTACGCGCCTATCAGCGTATTTCTGGCAATAATGAGCAGCCGCAAAAAAACGCGCCTTAGCGCGTTTTTTTGTTTTTGTCTCACTCTTTTAATTCGTCTTTTGCCAACAACTACGGCAGTGTGAAGGCCAGACCTTCTCAATCGCAGATCATATCAAGCCGCTGCGTAAGCTAACAAAAATGTTATCGCCAAACCTGACACACCCATGAATCCATATTCAATTTTCTCACGAAGTCCTTCTGCGCCTGTTTTATCAGTCAAGAACGCCATAACGATACAGGATAATCCTAAAACTAGCGCTACTGCAGTTGCACCAAATAAAAGGCCGCTAAGTATATCGTTCATAAAACTCCTAATTTGAAAGCCCAAAACGCAGATATTATGCACTAATCTGCAAAAATGTCACATCCTACCTACTGGTTTTACATTAAAATTGATCTTGGTCAATATCACTAACTATTAGGTAAAAAACTAATTTAAATAGTAATGCATGTCTTACTTTGGAACTTAAAAAAACATAAGCAATTGACTTTTATATCAATTTTAAACTGGGAACAATCTTTGCAAACCTTACTTATATAAACTCAAAGTACGTCAATCGTTTTTGATCTCGATTTAAAACAAAGATTATGAAGAGCTTATTAATAAAAATACGCATACCGATAAAAGAATGCTAATTGCAAAGCAATCGGTGCTCTTTTTATAGCGATATTTATAAACACCAACTAAACTATAGCATCTCCAAAAGGATTATCCGAAATGAAAAAAGTAATAGCGACCACAATCAGTCTTTGTGCTTTAACAGCCTTCAATGTTGGCGCTGGTCAATATCATTCAAACCAATGCGATATTAATTTAAATGGCGAGATACGCTTTGCAGAAAAGACACTAACGGTTAAAACAAAAGCAGATGATGAAGTAAAGATCACTGATAGCTACTTGGTCTATTTAAATGGCGAAAAATTAATACTTTCATCAGAACAAACAACCTGGGTTAAAGAATACTACGACAACGTTGAACAAAGCATTCCGCAAGCAATGACGGTGGCGGCTGAGGGTATAAAAATTGCAAACTATGCGGTTAGCGAGGTTTTGCGAGGATTTTTAGGTGCTGAAAGTAAAGTTGCTTCGCAATTAGAAATCAGACTAGACGATTTATATGGAAAATTGAAAGATCATGTTTATCAAAATACTGGATCACTTACTTTCGACTCAGCAAAGCTAGAAAATGAGTTAGGCCTTGGCCCCGATTTCGAAAAAGAAGTTCATATGATAGTCTCAGATGTGATGGAAAATGCAATGGGTGAACTTTTGGTTCAAATGGGTAGAAGTATGCTAAATGACGAAGGCTCAATGGGATCCTTTGAACAACGTATGGAAAAAATGGGCAAAGACATTGAAACCAAAGTTGAAAGCCGAACTAAGAACATTGAACAAGAAGCGAAAAAACTTTGTGAAATGCTAACGACGCTTGATGATTCTGAAAGCAAAGTGCAAACAATTAAAGGCCTTGGCAACGTCGATATTGTGACTAGAAATAAGAATGCGTAAACATATTATCATTGGGCTGGGCTGGTTAGGCAGCCCGCTCGCAATGCATTTTTTGAGTGCCGGCCTGCCGGTTTCCGGAACCACACGTAATTCAGAAAAAGCTAAATTACTGGCCAGTAAAGGTATTCAAACTCTTTTATTTGACCTATATAAAAACGACATAACAGCAATTCCTTGGGATATTTTTCAAGACGCTAATGTGATAATTAATATCCCACCGGGTCGCAAAGATTTTGAACCTACCTTGTTTATTGAGCGCATGAAATCGCTATTCGATTATATACTTCTGCACCATGCACAACATATCTGTTTTATTAGCACGACATCAGTATTTGGTGCACTAGAGGGGCGAATTAACAATGATTCGGCGTTAGTTCCTAATACACCCTCAGGGAATGCTCATGTTGAGCTAGAATTATATTTAAAGGACTTAGCGATAGCATCTGCCACTAAACCTCAGGGCGATGCTATTAAGGCGTGTTTAGTCACCCCCCAAGATACTGCGTTGACGAGTGCCATTGGCTTTAGTTGTTCTGTGCTTCGTCTTGCAGGCTTAGTTGGAAAAGACAGACATCCTATTACCACTTTATCGCAGAAATCGAATATTGCATTGGGTAGTAATCCGGTTAACTTGATCCACCAGCAAGATGTCATTCAGGTGATTTATGCCATATTGCAAGATGCAGAACAAAGGAAACATAATAGTCATTCATTGGAAACGACAAATGGTCAACTTGAAAGCAATTTTTATGCAGCCAATTTATGTAGTTTAGAACACCCAACGAGAGAAGAATACTATACATGGTGCGCACAACAAAAAGGCATTCGCAATCCTCAATTTACGCCTGATACTAGAGAGATAGTATGCGGTAAATGGATTGATGCTGAACAAACAATAAGCCAACTACAGGTAAAATTGCATTATCCAAGCCCTTATAACATGCTCGAATAATCACGGAGGTGAGCTTTAATCAGCCAACTCCCAACGAAATCAGTGCCTGTTGCATAGATTAGGCATGTGCTTATTTTTCTGAAATTCATAACTATCCAAGCGAATGGTTTTTATGGCGTTTATAAAAAGTGTTCGAAAGCCATTAATTGGCCATTATAAGTTTACAGGCCAGTATAGATAAAATTAGTTTTCTGCTTCGCCACATCACCACGCTGATTACTAATCACAATGTTAAAGTCTGTGACATTCTGCTCTAAATATTTAGGATCTATCGCAACGGTAATGGCTTGTCTTAATTGCAGGCTTGCGTTCACTGTTATATTGGTATCGCCAATAATGTAACCATGCGGCAAACCGTCCAAACTTATTTTATAGCGCTGTATAGTTTGTCCTTTATTGCGCACTATCACGTTATAAACATTGAGGATCCCACCTGAAAACGTTTCATTATATAATGTATTTCGATCGCGAATAATGCCTACGTCTAGTGTCTTCCTCGCAAAAACATCAAAAACAAGTGCACCTGACATAATAATTAGCACAACAAAATATGCAATCACGTTAGGCCTGATAATAGAGGGTGGTGTGGCATTCAATGTACTTTCTGAGGTGAAGGAGATCAAGCCAACAGGGTAATTCATTTTAGACATTACATCGTTGCAGGCATCTACAAATGCTCCGCAATTTATACATTCATATTGCAGACCATGTCGAATGTCGATACCTGTTGGGCAAACTTGTACGCACAAATTACAATCAATGCAGTCGCCAAGTCCTTTATCATTATACTCTGTTTGACCTAGCTTTTTTGATCGGGGTCCTCGGCCTTCACCTCGCACTTTGTCATAAGTTACGGTGTAAGTGTCTTTATCAAACATAGTCGACTGAAACCGAGCGTAAGGACAAATATGCGTACACATTATTTCACGCATCCATCCAGCGTTTGCATAAGTGCAGAACATAAAAAGTACAACGTAAAATAGCGGCCAAAAGGAGAGGTTAAACGTGAAAAAGTCATTAAAAAGCTCCCTTATAGGCGTAAAGTAGCCAACAAATGTCAATGAAGTAACGAGCGCAATGCACAACCACAAAAAGTGTTTACTTGTTTTTTTGCTTAATTTGGCAATGCCGGCGTCCTGCTTGTCTAGATGAATACGTTTATGTCTAGATCCCTCTACGAACTCTTCAACCCACACGAATAGAAAGGTAAATACGGTTTGTGGGCACATAAACCCGCACCAAACTCGGCCGAAAATGACAGTGATAAAAAATAGGGCGAAACCAGCAATGATAAACAGCCATGCAGAAATTGTTAGATCTTGTGGCCATAGTGATAAATTGAAAAGATGGAAACGCTGCTCCACAAAATCAAGTAAGACTGCCTGTTGGTCCTTATAGGTGAGCCACGGTATTAGTAAAAAAAGGCTGATAAATAATGTTCCAACATACCGACGACAACGTTCAATTACACCTTTAACCGCTCTAATGTATATCTTATGATTTACGCTTGAGGATGCTGATATAGTATCTGCTTCATGAATGTTGACGATGGGAATACTGTCTTGCTTTCTCATGTTCTTTTAATGACTCCTCAGATATATTTTTACTGTGTAAATTATAAGTACAGAAAATTATGGTTACAGGTATAGTTTGTATTCTTATTATGGGTATAGAAATCGAAGGGGCTTAGGTGGGTAATCCCCCCATTATTAATGGAGTTCAGGCGTAGAATTTATGCTCTTGGTTAGCCTTCTTTTTTGAATTGGGGTTATTCCACCAATCCCCATATTAGGTCGCTCGTTGTTATAAGTCCATAACCAACTAGTCGCTCTGTCTTGCAAATCTTCTATGTCGGCATAAATATAATGGCTCAGCCAATCGTATCTGACGGTGCGATTGAAACGCTCAATATAAGCATTTTGCTGAGGATTGCCAGGTTGAATAAACAACAACGTTATCTCATTGTGTTCCGCCCAGTCAGCTAATTTTTTGCTGATATACTCTGGACCGTTGTCACACCTAATGGCTTTTGGCTTGCCTTTCCACTCAATAATTTGCTCAAGTGACCTGATAACCCGTTCTGCTGGCAACGATATGTCGGCATCGATGATAAGACCTTCGCGATTGAAATCGTCAATTACATTGAATAATCGACAACTGCGGCCATCCGCCAATTGGTCATGCATAAAATCCATCGACCAGCATTCGTTTTCTTTTTCGGGCACCGCCAATGGCTGCGGCACTTCTCTGTTTAGGCGTTTGTTAGGTTTAATGCGTAAATTCAGTGATAGCTCTCGGTATATGCGATAAACACGTTTGTGATTCCATCCGTAGCCTTTCACGTTGCGTAAATGCAAAAAGCATAAGCCAAATCCCCAGTTGCGTTGGTTTTGTGTCAAACCTAGCAATAAATCGGCAATTTTTTCATTTTCAGATGACAACTTGGGGACGTACCGATAGCACGTTTCACTTATCAAAAACGTTCGACATGCCAACGCAATGCTCATCTTTTTACTTTTTACGACTCCCTGCGCCATTAATTTACGCTCAGAAGCCTTTACCACTTTTTTGCCATCGCCTCTTGAATAACCTCTGCCTTAAGACGTTCTTCGGCATACATCTTCTTAAGCCGGCGGTTTTCGTCTTCCAATTCTTTCATCCTTGTCATGAGCGATGCATCCATACCACCATATTTGGTTCGCCATTTATAAAATGACGAGTTGCTCATACCGTGCTCTCTGCACAATTCAGGGATCGGTACACCATTATCTGCTTGCTTCAATATCGCCATTATTTGGCTATCGGTAAAATGTGCTTTTTTCATAATTTTCTCCAGTGTTTAGGATAAGAGAAAATTCTACTTTTTACCTCTATTAATTTGCGGGGGGATTACCGGTGAAGCAAACAAAATACGGCGATTTAGTTCAATACATAGAAAACGATATCATGACGGGTATATTGCAACCTGGACACAAATTATTATCGATTACTCGCTTAAGTGAACATTTCGCGGTTTCAAAAAATACCGTAATACGCGCATTACATTTGCTTGAATCAAGAGATAAAATTGAGGCCAGGCCTAAAAGTGGTTTTTTCGTAAAACACCAGGTTCATCGAGAGCAACCCACTGCGCCGTCATTTCATAATATCGAACCTTCAAGAGTATTGGTTCCTGAACTTTTTCAAGACATTATGCTGAGGGGGTCTGCCTTTGATATTATGCCTAATGATGTGCTTCCTCCACCTCATGCTCTTATGTGCAAATTACATCGCAATATTAATAAAGCCATTCGTACACAAGCGACTCAAAGAGCAATGTATTACGATGAACCATTAGGCTTATATGCACTACGAGATGAGTTAAGAGAACATTACTCTAGTGCTGGTGTCAGTATATCAAGCACTGACCTGTGTATAACATTAGGATGTCAGCACGCATTGTTTTTAGGGCTGACAGCAACATGCGTTAAAGGTGACAATGTGGTGATAGAAAGTCCGGGATTCTATGGCGTTATTCAACTGCTTGAGGAATTGGGATTAAACGCAATTGAATTGCCAAGCCATAGTGTTTCTGGAATTGATATTACGGTATTACGGGAAGCATTGGACAAATATAAAATCACAGCGTGTGTTGTAAGTCCTGCATTTGCTACTCCCTCTGGCTCTTGCATGAGCGAGGACAATAAGAAAGCACTTATCCAATTAGCTAATGAAAATAACTTTGCCATTATAGAAGATGATATTTATGTTGACTTAGGCTTTACTTCGCGACCGAAACCTATAAAAGCATTTGATACCGAGGATCGGGTAATTTTACGCAGTTCTTTTTCGAAAACGCTGTCTAGGGATTTAGGAATTGGATGGGTAATGGGAGCCCGATGGCAATCAAAAATTAACAAATTGAAGTTGGTGAGTAACCTCGCTTGTAGTCAGGCAATGCAAGCAGCACTTGCTAAGTTCATGCAAGATGGAGACTACAAAAGGCACCTTGCTTATAAAAGAAGCACCTTGTTAGTGCAAAGAGATCAACTTGTGCAAGCACTTAACAAATATTGGAAAGGTGAACTTAAGTTCACCATACCTAATGGCGGTCTAACTGTTTGGTTGGAACTTGATCCAGCAATAAATACGGGTGATTTATACAACGCTGCGGCAACTCAAAAAATTATAATAGCGCCGGGAGCCTTATTTAGTCTTGCACCAAACTTCACTCACTTTATGCGTTTGAGTTTTAACCATCCAACGTTAGGAAATCGAGAAAAAGCAATTGCCAAATTGAGTTCCATAGTTTCTAAAAATCTAATATGGTAAATGATCCAAATCCCTGCAAATCAGCCGTATTAAGAATGGGTATTCGCTGAAAAAAACGAAAATAGAACTGTCGCTGATATTTTTTTCCAAACGACCTCGGTCTTTTTCTGAGGCATGGCTTTTTTATAAACAACGATCTATTCAAAAAGGTTAATCAATTTATGCACTATTCCATCATTATTCCTGCTTACAATGAAGAAGAACTGTTGCCTAAAACTTTGGAAGCAATTAATAAAGCAATGGCAGGTATAGCTCGTTACTCTGGTGAGGTTGTTGTTACAAACAATAATTCTACCGACCGAACAGCAGAAATTGCTTGTGAATATGGGGCTAAGGTGGTTTTTGAATCTTTTCAGCAAATTTCAAGAAGCCGCAATGTTGCTGCAAGAGCCGCAAGAGGTAAATACCTTATTTTTACAGATGCAGATACGATTATAAGTCGCGAACTGATTGAAAAGAGTTTGGACTTAATGGCTTCTGGGGATGTTTGCGCAGGTGGAGCACTTGTAGAATTTATTAACGCTGACTTGCAAACTAAAAAGTTAAGCAAATGGTGGAATGTATTTACCAGAAAAATGAAAGTCGCTTGCGGAGCTTATATTTTTTGCCATAAAAAAGACTTTATAGAAGTTGGCGGCTTTAACGAAAAAATTTATGCTAGTGAAGAAATCTGGTTTGGTCGAAAACTGAAAAAGTTAGCCCGCAAACGCCATCAGAAATTTATAATAGTGTCGATACCAATACAAACATCCGCCAGAAAAATGGAATGGTTTAGTCCGTGGCAATTATTTGTGCAGGTCCTTCCAATGATATTTTGTCCATGGCTGGTGCGCAGTAAACGGTTTTGCGATTTATGGTATAAGCGCCCAGAAATAAAAGATAAAAAATAACACTTTAGTTCCCTATAGCTGCATAGATATGCCAATAGCAATGTACCGCGTTAATGCGTCTGCGAAAAACGAGATCCGTGTACTAATGTGAAGCTACGAACTCAGCGGCATTCTCGATACGTGTAGTTTCAAACTTTAATACAATTGCACCGTTTACGCCTGCCAGCCAATATCAGTGGCTATTAAAATGCATTCGCACATAAAAAAACCTGAAAATTAAGTGCTATTGTTCAGGGTTTTTTGACACTTTTTTTACTCTACTATATGCATATTAAAAGCGGCGCTTTAGATTAAAAAAGCTCAGTCAGCAAGGACACGCCGAAGTATTTTACTGCCACTGTATTAACAAAAATAACCAATAAGATGACCGGAATGAATGTGCCTACAGACAGGTTTACATAACGCTCAAATAAGCTCTTTTTGAATTTCGGTGCGCCTTTGTTCAACTCTGCATTAAAGTTGTGCTTTTTCCAACGGTACATAACAAAAATGCAGATCAAGAACCCATTTAAGGGCAAAATAGTGTCGTAAAACACGTCATAAACTAGCGTGAAAAAGGAGTTATCGTTGCCCGCATAGGTAATGAAGTTGGTAAAAAACTCAGAATGGCCAAACGACAGAGCACACATTACTGAAAATATAATTAACAACGAACCACAAATAAGGAGGGATGGTTTTCTTGCAAAGCCCTGTTCACTCATTAACGATGCTACTGGAACTTCAAAAATAGAAACCAATGAGGTAATTGCGGCAAAAAATACTAACAAGAAGAAAACACTGGCAACCGTGCTTGCTCCTACATAGCCCATACTGGTTTGTAATTCTAAAAATATTTGCGGTAAATAAGAGAAGATCATGCTTACTGAAGACTCACTTAGATCTTCTGGATTAATCTCTGGGTTAAACGAGAAGATTGCTGGCAGTATCATCAAGCCGGCGGTAAAAGCGACGGCCGTATCGGTCAATGCAACTAACTTCGCAGATGTCGGTACATCAGCTTTGCTATCAATATAGCTGCTATAGGTAATCATGATCCCCATACCTAAAGACAGCGAAAAGAAAGCTTGAGATAGCGCGCCATTAACAACTGAAGCATCAATTTTAGAGAAATCAGGCACCAAGTAGAATTCAACCCCTGCCATCGCGTTATCGCGCGTTAGAACAAAAATAACCAGCACTATCAGCATAAAAAAGAGTGCCGGCATTAGAATTTTAGCCGCTTTTTCGATGCCCTGTTTAACGCCTCCTTGCAGGATGAGATAAACCACCAGCAATACGCCAGTCATGTAAACAAATATACTGTTGCCGCTAATAAATGCGCCAAAGGTCTCAGCGTTAGCTAACTGGTCTAGGTTTCCGATCATTGATTGCAGTAAGTAACCGAAGATCCATACGGTAATTACTAGGTAAAAAACGGCAATCATGAAAGGCGTAATTACCGACAACCAGCCGGCTATACGCCAACCACCTGAGCGCTTAGACAATGAAGCATAGGCTCCTAGTGGATCTTTTTGACTATTTCTACCAACCGACATTTCAGCCAGCATAACGGGGAGACAAATGAAAACCACAAAAATGGCATACATTAACAGGAAAGCACCACCACCGTTTTTAGCTGCACCAACGGGAAAACCGACAAGGTTACCAATACCTACCGCAGAACCTGCCGCAGCGAGAACAAAACCGAGTTTTGAGCCAAATTGCTCTCTTGAACCACTCATCATTAATCCTTCTTTTTATTTTTGTTTTTATGATGTTTAGCGGTAGATATTAACAGTGTATTTACAAAAAGTCTTGAGCTTAACGCAATAAAAATGGCCGATCGAAACCCGCTATTGTAAAAACATCACGTTCCATGCAATCAATTACCAGGGAATAGTTTCACCTTTCCAGTCTAAATAAAATGGGCTTTCTTCTGGATGTAGATTTTGGCATATAGACAAAAGTTGACTAACAGTGAACTCAGGGGTAAATAATTTACCGGGTTTTACATTTGCTTGGAACGGTTTGGACAAGCCAGTATCGACAGTTCCTGGATGATAGCAAAGCAAGCTCGTTTTCGGTGATCGACGCTTATATTCAACGGCAGCCGTTTTCACTAGCATATTAAGCGCAGCCTTAGATGCTCTATATCCATACCAGCCACCTAACGCGTTGTCACTAATACTGCCAACTCGGGCACTAAAGAAGACAATTTTTGCTCCTTGTTTATTAACAACATTGGCTAAATTTTGTAGCCAAATTGCAGGTAAAATACTGTTAACACGGAAGTATTCTATGAGTTGTCTTTCATTTATCTCCTCCAAGCGTTTTTCTGGTTTTAGTGTCACAACGTCGTCACTACCCTCTGAGATTGACTGTTGATGCAAGATCCCGGTGGTGCATATAACTAAGCTGAGTTTGATCCCCTGCTCTTTTAACTCACTAACGAAACTTTTTACCGCAACTTCATTTGCTGTGTCCATCACCTTATGAATAACCTGCGTTGCGCCTGCTGCAGTGTCCAAAGTATAAGCTGCCTCGTTGCGAGAAAGCGTAAAAATGACCTCAAATTGTTGCTGCGCACTTATCTGACTAACCACTTCTCTGCCGATCCCGCCGTTTGCACCTATAATAAGTGCATACTTTTTTTCGCTAGCTGTTTGTTGCATGCTAATCCTTCAATTCTGTTCGATAATGTTATTCTTTGACACGTTTATAAATGCACTATTATTTTAAATTGCAGCGATTACTCTCGCATCTTTCTTTTCCCGTCAACCAATATGAGATTTTGTATCTATGTTTAGCAAAGACCAAGTAAAGTTTATCCGCAAACCAGCTGATCACAGGCCAGCGAAGGGGCGCATATAACCAAGTAACGCCCACCAAACTCCATGCTTTGTGAGTAACATCAAGCCCCGTTATCATGGTACCGTCATCCAATTGCCCATGAATGCGGGCGTTTAGCTCCTCTAAACATAAATTGGGATAACGCTGCGGAAAATCCGGTAAGGAAATATCCTCGAAGATAATTTTTTTGTCTTTGTCACG
>Ga0307931_1001365_pt1 | contig 16008 bp, 14 predicted proteins | sample OrgLakmetageno47_FD_201816 | JGI IMG/M metagenome (GOLD analysis project Ga0307931, IMG submission 201816) | Saline water microbial communities from Organic Lake, Antarctica - #47 | ecosystem: Environmental > Aquatic > Non-marine Saline and Alkaline > Saline | place: Antarctica: Organic Lake... | reverse complement strand
TGGCAGCACAGGAAAAGTGGCAAGAATAGTACGAGTTTTTTACTCATGGACAACAAAAATCAAGCACTGCACTTCAAAAATGTGCACAAAAATCCAAACGCTATGTAAATAATGTGGACCTCATTGTCAAAATGCTCCAAATCCCAGTCGTTTGGCGTCGAGTCAAAGTTGTACGACGCCACTGAAAAGTCGCACGAGTTGATGGGCACTCGGCCCAGCGTGTATCCAATGCCGTTGGGACCCCAGTACAGGTCCAGGACCCGCTGCTGCGCCGCCTTAGGCAGCAGAGCAAACTGCTGCGCGGCTGCTTCAGTGAACGCGCCGCCGAAGCCCAACAGCGTTTGCTTCCGCGCTTTGCGATCGATAGTGACCGTGCTCGAGGCAGCGAGGTTGCTCGGATTGGAAGCTTGCAACACAGGGTTGTTGCTGGTGGTGGCGCCGAGTGGCGAGCACTGCATGTACACGTCACTGCTGCTAGCAGGTTCGTCGAAGAGCGACGACACGCCGTCGCTCGTGGAGGTGTACACTTTCAAGGCGCCACACTTGGATTTCGGGGTTAGCCATGCCATCGAGCCAGTAACAGCAACCACTACGGACACGCCGGTGATCAGTACGGCTTTCAAAGACACTTTGGAGGGCGTTCCAGTCGCAACCTCATCATCGGCCCGATCGACCGATTGATACGTTGTACTCTTGAGCTCAATGCCTTTCTTCATAGTTGTGCCCTTCTTCACTGCAAAATGAACTCACAAAGGCCTACAAATGGAAGCAGCGGCGAATCTCTGGGGATCTGAAGAAAAGAAGGTGTCAACCTCTGTTCGCAGGCTGCATGCTCTAATTGTATATTTTGAGCATTTAAAAATGGTGGAAGCTTGAAAGGAAGCTTTGTGAAAAGTCGTCGGGTCATCGTAGCCGTAGCTAGCCTAAATCCTTTGTTAGCACAACACATGAACTTTGTCTTGCAGCAGACCTCGCCACACGCCGCTACCATTAGTGATAAGCGGGCATCGCCACGAGCAACGTTTGATTATGCGGAGTCCGATGCAGCTCTCATCGAAAGCGACGCAAAACGAGCGAGACGGGCTGAATTCGCGTTCAGTCCGGCGGAGGGCGGCAACCCAGCACAGTCTCCATTCCTGTACGATCAAATCGCACCCTAGTCCACAACAAAATCTGACCGTAATAAGAAGTACCCAAATTTGGCTGGGCTAGGCTTGAAGAGTCTGTCGTTCAATCCAGTTGGTTCACACGTTCACACGAAGCTCACGGCTAGATTCTCTTTTGTCCTTCATAGGGTTGTCTATCCTTAGATCTATTCATTCCACCTACTTTGCTTGACAGGTCACCCGCGGCTCCACCACTCCTCATGAACCCCGTGCCCACTGTTCCGCCATCTGCGCCCGTGGACCCTGGCCAGGCTGTGCGCGAAGCACAAGAGCTCTTACAGGCAGAGTTGCAAAAAGTGCGCGCAGAGGTGCGAACAAGTGCCCATTTTAATTCCTCTTTAGTCATTGCCCTTTTGAATTTCTGCTGTGGTTCCTTCTAAAAACAAAACACTTGCTCTTGATCGACTCCCCCCTCGGTACTTGGGTCTTGGGCCTCTTCTCATCCCATCCTATCGCGATTAATTTCTTTAAATACACGTGCATTAATTATTCTGTAGCGCAACGACCTCGCGCGGCAGCGCGCTGAAATGATGCAGGAGCGAGCTGCCTTGAGAGAGGCTCGGGCAGCGCTCGAACGGGAGGTATGCAACCCGTCCTCTCATTCCATTCCGGCTTAAGAAGAGTATCCCCACCTTAGCCTCCCTATTATTTCCAACTCGTATTATCTCTCTCTCTCTCGCTGTATATATCTACCTGGCTCTCCGCTGGCCAACTTTAGCAATGCGCCGTGCGGGATTTGCGACAAGGTTTGATGCACCAATTAGCAGCAGCGAATCGAAGCAATGCCACGGCTGCGGCCTCTGACCCTAGTCAGAGACCTTCAGGTAGAGCTTTACGAGCAAGCATTTTATGACCGCCCACTGTTTAACGCGCCCTCTTCCTTTTACACTTGCTTGCGAATTACTTTTGAGCTGCTATCTGCCTTACGCAAACGCTGCCTTTCTATACAATTTCCCGCAGCAGGCTCCACGATGGATATCTGAATCTTTGAAAGCAAACTGTGCTCGCTCTGTGGAAATGAGCAGTGGCTTTAGTGTGCTTATGATAGGGATATGAGGCTGGGTGCGATTTCCGTACGGCCAGTTGGAGTTGGTGTGCTCCTAACTTTTAGCCCTAGGAGAATATTTAATCATAAAGATAAAAGAAAACACCAAGCATTATATTCCGCAATTTATAGAGGAACCTTCTGGTTGCGAATGCCAAGGCATGCACTATGCGCCATACCGAACCCGCAGGCCTCGGGACTTGGAATTCCTATGACCTATGACCCATAACTGTCCCGTCTGCCCTCTGTGGGGGTGCTGCAGTAATGTAACTTTTGAATTTGTAGATATCAGCGACTATTACAGTTTTACAGTACAGTGCACAGTACAGTACTACAGTACTACAGTAGTAGTAGACCTCGAGAAAATGGCGAAGAAGCGCAAGAAGACTCCAGTTGTTAGCTGTGAGGATTTCCTTCGAGGAACGTGTACCCGTGGCTCAAAATGCCGTTATTCTCATGGAAATGGTGAAGACTCTGCTGCGGATACTAGTCGCGAAACCTCCGTTTCTAGCGGCAGCTCTCGTGTTGCTCGCAACGACAGCTCCACATCCGGTGAAGCTAGCATGCATTCCCTCGAAAACAACGCCCGATTCTCGGCTACCTGCACCGCAAAGCGCCGTCGCTCTATCTATCCAGTAGAACACCCATCAGCGGCATCGTTGCCTAAAGGCCGCTTCTTAACGCCGGTGCGTAGGTTCATATTGCATGACAAAACGTCCATCTTTAGATTACTTTTCAAGCAATGCAGTCCTACATTTTTAGTAAAGTAGTTGTCGAACGGAGTTCTTTGAAGACTTTCTATCATTTTTTTGCAGTGTAATCACGCGTACATCTTTGCTTTAGGCCGACGGGGACTTCTTTTCGGAGGCGTTGAGGACCACCTACCATGGGCTAGCCGTTGATAAACCGGAGGAGCTCCCGGCGCAACTCCACACCGGATTTGAGGAGGCCTTTCAGGTACAACGCAGCATGTTTTTTCTTGGGAATGCATAGAATTTTCAAATCTAGAACTGGCGAGAATAATGTGGTGCTGTTGTGCATACTCTAGAATGGCTGTTGGTTGAGGCCTTGAAAGGAAAATGGTGCCCATTCTTCATTTCTTAGTGTTTCGACTTGGCTCACAATCTATCTCTACGAGCAGTAATCTACTTCAGTGAATAACTCATTTATTTCAACGTGCGACGAAACAGGCGCTCGAGACCGCCGGGCTCTTTGTGGTGGACGTGACGCAGCCGCTCGGGTTGGGCACCAAACTGGCGCCCACCTTCGTGCGGCGCACATTGGTCGGGGAAAACGGCATCACCTACAAGTACCTAGGTTTGCGGATGTTTGCGCACCCCTGGGCCCCCCACGTGGCGCACGTGCGTTGCTTCCCAACCACCGCGGCAACGACGTCGGAAGCGCAGCGAGAGGCAAGCGCTAAGATGATGCAGGCTGCGTTGCCGCCACTAACGCCAAATAATGAAGCGCTGGACGCTGCCCTGGCTTCGGTAAACATCATGCTTCTGCACATGCGGCTTTCATAATTTCCTTCGTCTCGCGCTGAAAACTGTCTTAATTCACTACGACTTTGTGACCCCACCTTGCGACACACTACTTTCACCACAGTACACACCATCAATTTCATCATTATCGTCATAACCACGGTTCCATGTGTATATCGTTCATGTCTTACTCTGCGCAGGTGGCGCAGCTCAACAAGCAAGTAGCCGAGCAATCGGCGCAGCACCTGGACCAACTCGTAGCTTTACGGTCGAATCCGGGGGCACCACTGGAAGGAGAAGCCCAGCGCGGCAGTTGCGCCTTCAACTTGACCTTGATCAATGCCATGGACCCAGCTTCGGAGCGGCCGGACTTAAAGTCCGAGCCCACGTTTGAGGCGCAGAGCTTCACCCCATGCAGCGTCTCGTGGCATGCTGACTCAACTCTGGAGCCTTTCTCAACGATTGCTGTGTACCACACGACCGACGCAGATGCAAGGCAGATAGAATCGCCAGACTGGAAGTTAGCACTTCGCGTTTGCCCCGTGAGTTGTTTACAACAACTGCAGTATTATTCGAAGGCAGAAACACCCTCCCAAATGGATTTATGTTCCCTGATGTGAAACATTGATGAGCACATTGTTCATGATTCCTGTCCCTTTTGTTTGCTTGAATTTCTTAGGACGCAGAAGGTCCTAATGCGGGCAAATTTGTCAACAAAACGCCATCCACTGATAGTGGCGATACAAGTAGTACCGGCAAAGATAAGCAGAAAGGCCGCGAGAAGAGCAGCAGTGGTAGCACCAGCAGTACTAGCGGCAATAGCAGCAGCGGCGGTGTTGCGTCCAGTTCCGAGGGGCATCCGTTGGTGTCCGTGCCTCTGCCGTCTGGCGCGTGCTATTACATGCTTGATGACTTCAACCATCACCATCAGGTTGGTATCTACTTTTTAAAATGGCGCACTCGCCCGCCACTTCGAAGTGAATCACACGCACACGCCGTTTTTTGTTTTGTTTTTCGCATGTATATGTAAAGAAAGGGACAGATAGAGTTACCACGTTTCTCTTTTCCGTTAATCATTGGTCACCTTGTTTCATCTTTCAACCCCAATCTATCCTTCCCCTCATCAGCATGCTGTGCTGACGGGTGCCTCCAAGCGCTATGCTTCCACGCACCGCGTTTCCAAACGCGACGGCCACACTTTGGATTCGGTGCTCGCGCGCGCCGCCCGCGTGCTTCAAGTGGGGGCGCAACAGGGGAACAAGTCCAAGACTCTGCGGCAAATCCGAGCGGAGTTTTTGTGCCTCAACGAAATCGAGTTTGAATGGCTGCGCCAATTTTTCATCCAAGGCGCGTTTTTTTTTCTAAATTTGAATGTTCCAATCCTGTTGTGGCTTTTGCTGCTCAGTCCTGATCTGATCTATTCAAGTTAAGGATTCATCTCTCACTTTTTTTGTTTTGAAATAACTTGTTATCTCTTTTAATTTTTCTTTGTGTTTGCAGGCCCGCGCTACGCAGCACAGCACGGGTGGTGGCACGCGCCTATGCTCGACTTCTTAGAAGCTTGGCAGCGCTTGATGGCTTCCACCACACGCACCGTGAAACTGTTTGAAGCTGCGGCTGCAGGAGCGGCTGCCGAGAACAATGCTGCGACTGCTGCCGCTGCCTCAGCTCCTGCCAGTGGCGTGAAAGACGACGGCCAGAAACCTCTTCATTCTGAAAGTAAAAGCGCTCGCAAGTTGCATCAGCGGCAGCGAGCTGCCCTACTAACAGTGCGCCAGATGGCCCAAGAAGAAAGCAGCACTAGCAGCAATGGCCAGGGCAACAGTAGCAGTGATCACTTACCAGAGCAAAATCAGCCGGGGGCTGGTTCATCGTCGAGCAGTACTACCAGTTCTGCTGGTGGTGCTGGTGGAGGTGGTGTTGGCGATCCATTCAGTGCTTGTTTGACGATGCTAGCGGAGCGGCGTGCCAAATTAGCGGGTTGGTTGGAGCGCGAACAGTCGAAGCACTGGTCCCGCGTATCGGATCCGTTAGATCGACCTCACCCCGTGCCTTTTTTTATTCCCCGAGACGAAGAGAACAGCACGGGTAGTTCTGCCAACGGTGCTGCCGAGAAGAAAGGTGCTTCCAGCAAAACGACCGCAGCAGCGCAAAAGCCCTTGACCACATCTGATTTGTTGAATCGCTGCGATGACGATGCAGCCGTGGTGAAGATGTCTCGCAAAGTGTTCTTGTTCAACAACCACAACGATGGAGCTCCAGCTAAACAAGGGGAAAGAACAGGAGGTGATGATGATGCTGAAATATCACAGTCGTTGACAAAGAAAGCTCGATCTACGCTTGATGCCGATGATGCTCAACCTTCATCATCAGCTGCTGCTGCTAGCGTAACAGTGCCGAATTCAGCGGCTACTGTGGGTAAGAAGAATGCGCAATTGCCTCTTTTTTCCTCGTCGTCTACCCAAGTCGGCTCCCACCCTTTCGTCACCGAATACGGCGACCATTTTGAGACGCCGCTGGAAGCTTACGCCCACATAGCACCTGCCCTAATATTGTTGGCGGAAAAGCTCGAGGTGCCCATGGCCCAACTTCGCATCTACGACCCTTTCTACTGCGCAGGTAAGGAAATATTAAAGCAAGGTTTATAATCTTACAATAATACGACTTTTTTGCTACTTGAAGCTGTCATCATTGAACATGCTGCCCGTACATGTGCCTTTCTACAGGAGCTGTGGTGCGTCATTTGGCGTCTCTAGGCTTCACGAATGTAATCCACCAAAACGTGGACTTTTGGGCCTTGGTGAAAGCCAACCAAGTGCCGAGCTTCGACGTGCTGCTGACGAACCCTCCTTTCTCCGGGGACCATAAAGTACGACGTAGACTGGTTGCGCTTTTTTTCTTCCCCGTGTGACAGCTGATTCGTTTCTTTGTTATTTCGCGATCAATCAATGCATTCAATATGCCTTTGAGTACAAGTGTCCACTTACCCTTCGTTTTTTCGCTCACCACAACCTGCACCTGTCATGTCCGTTTTCGACGCCTGGACGGTCATGGTGCCTCTTTGCGCATGGTCATCTATTCAGGAGCGCATTCTCGACTTTTGCGCGCGGTCACACCTACCCTACCTGCTCTTGATGCCCAACTACGTTGCCACCAAAGCGTACTACGCTACGGCCACTAGCCTCGCATACTCGAGCTCTTTTTTCATAGTGCCGCCACCTCCTTTCGCCTCTTCACGAGGACCCACACCACCTAAGAAGGCTAGTCTTAACAAAAGTAGTGGAAATCGCGCCATGGCTGCTGCTGCCGCAGCGGCTGCTGCGGCGGCGGCTGCTGCCAGTGTTGGTGGCGGGCGGCAGTGGCGTTACGAGTTCAAACACCCCGAAGACACCGGCCATTCCTCGAGCCCGTTCGAAAGCTTTTGGTTCGTGAATTTAGCGAAACACGGCGGCCTGAACGCGCACGCGGAAGTAACGGCCCAGGCGATGAAAGCACCCAAAGTGAAAGACATGGCAAGGGCGCCCGGCCGTGTGGTGGCCACGGTAGACGAGCTAAGAACGCAGGGCTTGGTGCCAACGGCCAAACGAGCAAACCCAAAACAACGCCGCAAGCAGCAGGCAGCTGGGAAGTGAAGTACTTGCGACGTATCAATTATCTTGGGCATAATTCTTTCCGTTCTCTGCTTTCTTGCTCTTCTTCTTGTCCTTTTGGTTTACGTAGAAATCTTAATTATGGATTAAAGATCTTAGTGCCCTCCTCCCAATCGATAAGCGACCGGCTATTCCTAGGACCCACTTCAACCCTTAATGCAAATATAAAAATCTATGCGCTATGCGAATCCGTTCTTTGTATTATATTCCATTCCATCTCAGTGTGAATCTCAACTCGGTATGGGACTTAGGGGGTCACGCATAACGGCCCGGAACAAACACAACAACGAATACACACAGCTCAATTCGTGGCTTAGCGGCCGATATTCCAACTTAGCTTCCCTCCTTTCCTGGTGTGCCTCAAAGATGGCGCTTCATTTCAAAGTTTCTTCATCATCCGCGAAAGAGCGCTGCTGCTCCTGCCGGTACGGCCGCCTTCGCCGCTGGGCTTTGGGACTCTTGAGGGCCCAAGAAGCCCACAAACAAGGTGCGTGGGAGCTTTTCGTCGTTGACCTCTCCCACGCAAGCCCCACGCACAAACACCCGCACCACCGCGGGCGCGCTCCGAGGGGGTCTAGTAAATAGTTTTACGAATCAGTGGCAAGATTTCTTCCCTTTCTTCCCGATCAAATTATGTGGGCAAGACGCCAGCTGAGTTCGCGGGTTTCTTAAGCGTAATCATTGCGTAAAAATAAAAAAAAATATTAGTAGCATAAATGAAGTAAAAATAAATATCCAAAATCTAAAAACGATTTTCTCATAAAATATTTAGTTTTTTGTTAGTTTTTTAAATATTTGATTTTTTTGATTTAGTTTTTTGTTAGTTTTTTGAATATTTTAAATCAAATATTTAGTTTTTTGTTAGTTTTTTGAATATTTGAATGTTTATATGCGAGAGAACGCTTAGCGGCAGCTCTCGTGTTGCTCGCAACGACAGCTCCACATCCGGTGAAGCTAGCATGCATTCCCTCGAAAACAACGCCCGATTCTCGGCTACCTGCACCGCAAAGCGCCGTCGCTCTATCTATCCAGTAGAACACCCATCAGCGGCATCGTTGCCTAAAGGCCGCTTCTTAACGCCGGTGCGTAGGTTCATATTGCATGACAAAACGTCCATCTTTAGATTACTTTTCAAGCAATGCAGTCCTACATTTTTAGTAAAGTAGTTGTCGAACGGAGTTCTTTGAAGACTTTCTATCATTTTTTTGCAGTGTAATCACGCGTACATCTTTGCTTTAGGCCGACGGGGACTTCTTTTCGGAGGCGTTGAGGACCACCTACCATGGGCTAGCCGTTGATAAACCGGAGGAGCTCCCGGCGCAACTCCACACCGGATTTGAGGAGGCCTTTCAGGTACAACGCAGCATGTTTTTTCTTGGGAATGCATAGAATTTTCAAATCTAGAACTGGCGAGAATAATGTGGTGCTGTTGTGCATACTCTAGAATGGCTGTTGGTTGAGGCCTTGAAAGGAAAATGGTGCCCATTCTTCATTTCTTAGTGTTTCGACTTGGCTCACAATCTATCTCTACGAGCAGTAATCTACTTCAGTGAATAACTCATTTATTTCAACGTGCGACGAAACAGGCGCTCGAGACCGCCGGGCTCTTTGTGGTGGACGTGACGCAGCCGCTCGGGTTGGGCACCAAACTGGCGCCCACCTTCGTGCGGCGCACATTGGTCGGGGAAAACGGCATCACCTACAAGTACCTAGGTTTGCGGATGTTTGCGCACCCCTGGGCCCCCCACGTGGCGCACGTGCGTTGCTTCCCAACCACCGCGGCAACGACGTCGGAAGCGCAGCGAGAGGCAAGCGCTAAGATGATGCAGGCTGCGTTGCCGCCACTAACGCCAAATAATGAAGCGCTGGACGCTGCCCTGGCTTCGGTAAACATCATGCTTCTGCACATGCGGCTTTCATAATTTCCTTCGTCTCGCGCTGAAAACTGTCTTAATTCACTACGACTTTGTGACCCCACCTTGCGACACACTACTTTCACCACAGTACACACCATCAATTTCATCATTATCGTCATAACCACGGTTCCATGTGTATATCGTTCATGTCTTACTCTGCGCAGGTGGCGCAGCTCAACAAGCAAGTAGCCGAGCAATCGGCGCAGCACCTGGACCAACTCGTAGCTTTACGGTCGAATCCGGGGGCACCACTGGAAGGAGAAGCCCAGCGCGGCAGTTGCGCCTTCAACTTGACCTTGATCAATGCCATGGACCCAGCTTCGGAGCGGCCGGACTTAAAGTCCGAGCCCACGTTTGAGGCGCAGAGCTTCACCCCATGCAGCGTCTCGTGGCATGCTGACTCAACTCTGGAGCCTTTCTCAACGATTGCTGTGTACCACACGACCGACGCAGATGCAAGGCAGATAGAATCGCCAGACTGGAAGTTAGCACTTCGCGTTTGCCCCGTGAGTTGTTTACAACAACTGCAGTATTATTCGAAGGCAGAAACACCCTCCCAAATGGATTTATGTTCCCTGATGTGAAACATTGATGAGCACATTGTTCATGATTCCTGTCCCTTTTGTTTGCTTGAATTTCTTAGGACGCAGAAGGTCCTAATGCGGGCAAATTTGTCAACAAAACGCCATCCACTGATAGTGGCGATACAAGTAGTACCGGCAAAGATAAGCAGAAAGGCCGCGAGAAGAGCAGCAGTGGTAGCACCAGCAGTACTAGCGGCAATAGCAGCAGCGGCGGTGTTGCGTCCAGTTCCGAGGGGCATCCGTTGGTGTCCGTGCCTCTGCCGTCTGGCGCGTGCTATTACATGCTTGATGACTTCAACCATCACCATCAGGTTGGTATCTACTTTTTAAAATGGCGCACTCGCCCGCCACTTCGAAGTGAATCACACGCACACGCCGTTTTTTGTTTTGTTTTTCGCATGTATATGTAAAGAAAGGGACAGATAGAGTTACCACGTTTCTCTTTTCCGTTAATCATTGGTCACCTTGTTTCATCTTTCAACCCCAATCTATCCTTCCCCTCATCAGCATGCTGTGCTGACGGGTGCCTCCAAGCGCTATGCTTCCACGCACCGCGTTTCCAAACGCGACGGCCACACTTTGGATTCGGTGCTCGCGCGCGCCGCCCGCGTGCTTCAAGTGGGGGCGCAACAGGGGAACAAGTCCAAGACTCTGCGGCAAATCCGAGCGGAGTTTTTGTGCCTCAACGAAATCGAGTTTGAATGGCTGCGCCAATTTTTCATCCAAGGCGCGTTTTTTTTTCTAAATTTGAATGTTCCAATCCTGTTGTGGCTTTTGCTGCTCAGTCCTGATCTGATCTATTCAAGTTAAGGATTCATCTCTCACTTTTTTTGTTTTGAAATAACTTGTTATCTCTTTTAATTTTTCTTTGTGTTTGCAGGCCCGCGCTACGCAGCACAGCACGGGTGGTGGCACGCGCCTATGCTCGACTTCTTAGAAGCTTGGCAGCGCTTGATGGCTTCCACCACACGCACCGTGAAACTGTTTGAAGCTGCGGCTGCAGGAGCGGCTGCCGAGAACAATGCTGCGACTGCTGCCGCTGCCTCAGCTCCTGCCAGTGGCGTGAAAGACGACGGCCAGAAACCTCTTCATTCTGAAAGTAAAAGCGCTCGCAAGTTGCATCAGCGGCAGCGAGCTGCCCTACTAACAGTGCGCCAGATGGCCCAAGAAGAAAGCAGCACTAGCAGCAATGGCCAGGGCAACAGTAGCAGTGATCACTTACCAGAGCAAAATCAGCCGGGGGCTGGTTCATCGTCGAGCAGTACTACCAGTTCTGCTGGTGGTGCTGGTGGAGGTGGTGTTGGCGATCCATTCAGTGCTTGTTTGACGATGCTAGCGGAGCGGCGTGCCAAATTAGCGGGTTGGTTGGAGCGCGAACAGTCGAAGCACTGGTCCCGCGTATCGGATCCGTTAGATCGACCTCACCCCGTGCCTTTTTTTATTCCCCGAGACGAAGAGAACAGCACGGGTAGTTCTGCCAACGGTGCTGCCGAGAAGAAAGGTGCTTCCAGCAAAACGACCGCAGCAGCGCAAAAGCCCTTGACCACATCTGATTTGTTGAATCGCTGCGATGACGATGCAGCCGTGGTGAAGATGTCTCGCAAAGTGTTCTTGTTCAACAACCACAACGATGGAGCTCCAGCTAAACAAGGGGAAAGAACAGGAGGTGATGATGATGCTGAAATATCACAGTCGTTGACAAAGAAAGCTCGATCTACGCTTGATGCCGATGATGCTCAACCTTCATCATCAGCTGCTGCTGCTAGCGTAACAGTGCCGAATTCAGCGGCTACTGTGGGTAAGAAGAATGCGCAATTGCCTCTTTTTTCCTCGTCGTCTACCCAAGTCGGCTCCCACCCTTTCGTCACCGAATACGGCGACCATTTTGAGACGCCGCTGGAAGCTTACGCCCACATAGCACCTGCCCTAATATTGTTGGCGGAAAAGCTCGAGGTGCCCATGGCCCAACTTCGCATCTACGACCCTTTCTACTGCGCAGGTAAGGAAATATTAAAGCAAGGTTTATAATCTTACAATAATACGACTTTTTTGCTACTTGAAGCTGTCATCATTGAACATGCTGCCCGTACATGTGCCTTTCTACAGGAGCTGTGGTGCGTCATTTGGCGTCTCTAGGCTTCACGAATGTAATCCACCAAAACGTGGACTTTTGGGCCTTGGTGAAAGCCAACCAAGTGCCGAGCTTCGACGTGCTGCTGACGAACCCTCCTTTCTCCGGGGACCATAAAGTACGACGTAGACTGGTTGCGCTTTTTTTCTTCCCCGTGTGACAGCTGATTCGTTTCTTTGTTATTTCGCGATCAATCAATGCATTCAATATGCCTTTGAGTACAAGTGTCCACTTACCCTTCGTTTTTTCGCTCACCACAACCTGCACCTGTCATGTCCGTTTTCGACGCCTGGACGGTCATGGTGCCTCTTTGCGCATGGTCATCTATTCAGGAGCGCATTCTCGACTTTTGCGCGCGGTCACACCTACCCTACCTGCTCTTGATGCCCAACTACGTTGCCACCAAAGCGTACTACGCTACGGCCACTAGCCTCGCATACTCGAGCTCTTTTTTCATAGTGCCGCCACCTCCTTTCGCCTCTTCACGAGGACCCACACCACCTAAGAAGGCTAGTCTTAACAAAAGTAGTGGAAATCGCGCCATGGCTGCTGCTGCCGCAGCGGCTGCTGCGGCGGCGGCTGCTGCCAGTGTTGGTGGCGGGCGGCAGTGGCGTTACGAGTTCAAACACCCCGAAGACACCGGCCATTCCTCGAGCCCGTTCGAAAGCTTTTGGTTCGTGAATTTAGCGAAACACGGCGGCCTGAACGCGCACGCGGAAGTAACGGCCCAGGCGATGAAAGCACCCAAAGTGAAAGACATGGCAAGGGCGCCCGGCCGTGTGGTGGCCACGGTAGACGAGCTAAGAACGCAGGGCTTGGTGCCAACGGCCAAACGAGCAAACCCAAAACAACGCCGCAAGCAGCAGGCAGCTGGGAAGTGAAGTACTTGCGACGTATCAATTATCTTGGGCATAATTCTTTCCGTTCTCTGCTTTCTTGCTCTTCTTCTTGTCCTTTTGGTTTACGTAGAAATCTTAATTATGGATTAAAGATCTTAGTGCCCTCCTCCCAATCGATAAGCGACCGGCTATTCCTAGGACCCACTTCAACCCTTAATGCAAATATAAAAATCTATGCGCTATGCGAATCCGTTCTTTGTATTATATTCCATTCCATCTCAGTGTGAATCTCAACTCGGTATGGGACTTAGGGGGTCACGCATAACGGCCCGGAACAAACACAACAACGAATACACACAGCTCAATTCGTGGCTTAGCGGCCGATATTCCAACTTAGCTTCCCTCCTTTCCTGGTGTGCCTCAAAGATGGCGCTTCATTTCAAAGTTTCTTCATCATCCGCGAAAGAGCGCTGCTGCTCCTGCCGGTACGGCCGCCTTCGCCGCTGGGCTTTGGGACTCTTGAGGGCCCAAGAAGCCCACAAACAAGGTGCGTGGGAGCTTTTCGTCGTTGACCTCTCCCACGCAAGCCCCACGCACAAACACCCGCACCACCGCGGGCGCGCTCCATAGGTAGCTCAAGGTTTCCCCCTTTGCGAGGGGAGTATCGCTGCCGATGCCTGTCAACAGCGTGTTGCTGAAGGCGTTGAACGCCGCGGCGCTCACTACGAGTTTCAGGCGCTCGGCAAGCGCGTCCGACACCTGTTTCCCCGACACGCTCCGAGCGAACACCAAGTGCAATGCGCGCGGGTAGAACGCAATCGAAGACGGTGGCGCGCTGTTGCTGCTGCTGCTGTCGGGTGGGGCGCCAGCTAAGAGCGCGTCAAACAATTCGTTTTCCAGCTCTGTGCCGCCGCCGCCGTTTTTGTTGGCCAGGTGCTTTTGGTGCCACGGCGTGATCGCCGTTTTGCAGCCTTGAGGCTCGGCGAACACCCCCACTGCATAGACCTGCACGTCGATGAATCCCAACTTCTTGACTTTCACGCCACAGCCCAAGAGCTGCAAACGCACCGTCCCACCAGAAGATGGAGACGATGGGGTGTTTTCTTTTCCAGCGTCGGAGCCACCGCCGCCTTTGCTGCTGCCAGTGTTCAACGTTACCTCAGTGGGCATGGCCAAGCCAGTCGCAGGTTCGGTGACGGTGCGAGCCACTGGAGCGCTCACCTTGCTGCCTGCCCGCTTGGCGCCGCCATTACTGCCACTGCTGTTGCTCGACGCCTGGTGGAACACGCGTGCTATCTGCAGTCCTGTGGTGCGCTTGGCTTCGGGAACCGCTGGATCTGGCCCCAGGGCCAAACCCGCGTGCAAGACCCGCGGTAAGGCTTCGTCCGTGAGGGCGGGGGCGCCCGAACTGGCCGTGCAGGGCTGGCCGCGCACAAAGACACGCAGCTCGGAGGGCGCCGACCACACGAAGGTGAGGGTTTCGCTCTCGTTCAAGCCCTTGGCTCCAATCCCTGTGTTTTTGATTCCGAGTTATTTTTATAATTTTGACGTGAATGGATGATTGCATGATACATGGTGCTCGCACTTAAGAAGAGCAGTAGCGTTACAACGTTGGAGAATTAAGGTGGTGTGGCAGACGTGCATAGCCAGCAAAGAGGGGTGAAAGTACCAACTGGCAAGTACCGTTCAAGAGAGTTTGGCTGAAGGCGTTGAATACCGCCGGAGAAAGGTTTGCTTTGAGCTTTTCGGCGAGTGCATCGGCCACCTGCTTTCCCGTGACACTTCGCGCAAAAACTAGGTGCAGCGCACGCCGGAAAAAAGTGGCCGACTCCTGTGCGTTGACACAGTGGAAGGCAGGGTAAAGGATTTCTTCGTACTCAATGTAGGCATAGTATCTAGCTACGTAGGCCGATGAACCAACACGCGTGCGGTAAGATTGGCTGGCATACCTGCTTGAGGAGCGCTTTGAATAAGTCTGCACCGCCAGCTTTCGCGAGAGGCTCAAGGGCGTCACGGCTGGCGGCACTGGACTCCACGAACACGCCAAGCGCGTACACTTTCACCTTGATGAAGCCCAACTCCTTGACGCGGGGACCGCAACCCACGGACACCAGAGGCCCCGATCCACCGTCCACGAAAGGCAGGCTAGCGGGGATGGTCAGCCCAGTGGTGGGCTCTTTCAGAGCTGGGAGTGGTTTACTGGCGCTACCAGCGCTGCTGCTGCCAGTGCTGGTGCCGCGGGCGTCATCGACATCCTCTTCCTCCCCGACATCTTTGCTAAGGCCAGATTTCTTCTCAGCCAGATACTTAGCCACTATGAGTGCACTCACGCACCTGTTGGTAAAGGAAAGGGAGAGCAATTGGTATAAAAGGTGCACGATGAGTGAAGAATAGTGCATCCCCTTTTAGAGACTGCTACAGTACGCCACATACTAGTGGTGTAACTAAAAAAAATGTCAAGGGTAGCGTTGACGCACACTGTGTAAAGCGGGGCTAGAGCATCGATGATGCTGCCCCCGTAGAGACCCATCAGAACAGCTGCGAGCATTGTATTGCTCAGCGGATGCAATCCCGATGATTAATCACTCGTGTGATGGTGCGTGGTACGATTGTTGATGGCTACTAGCTAGCTAGATGAGAGCTTTCTTGCTGGCACAAAAAAAATGCTGGTGTGATGTCTTCATGATACAGGGTGGGATAAGATTAGTGTGCTCCTCTTATACCTGTTGCCCCGTCGCGGCCACTCCCACTCCTCATCATTTGTAAAACCTTCATCTCAGGATCCTGAGACGGAGTGGTTGCGGCCAATAATACGCCAGTTGGAGTGCTGGTGTGCTGGTGTTGCTTGTGCCAGTCGCAATATAGCTCATCCTGGGCCGAAGGGCCTCCATATGTGACATGTGACTGGAGGTCGATGCAGGTGTGCTCTTGAGCTCTGTCGTAGTCCACCTATGCGACCATAACTAGGTGGACTACGACACGCCCCACCCTTAGCAGTAGCACAGCATAAATGGTCTCAAAAATACAGAGGTAAATCATAGAAATCTCACACGCAGACATAACTAAATCATAACTATCCATAACGAACTCATAACCAATAAGCATTTTAAGTAAGACAGCGAACTCGGCATGCGTCTTGCCCACAGATATTTTTGATTGATTGAAGCAAATATTTACATTCAAATATTAAAAA
>Ga0307931_1001364_pt1 | contig 16010 bp, 10 predicted proteins | sample OrgLakmetageno47_FD_201816 | JGI IMG/M metagenome (GOLD analysis project Ga0307931, IMG submission 201816) | Saline water microbial communities from Organic Lake, Antarctica - #47 | ecosystem: Environmental > Aquatic > Non-marine Saline and Alkaline > Saline | place: Antarctica: Organic Lake... | reverse complement strand
ATTCGCTGAACGCTTCTTTCAGCGCACGTACCCCGAAGCCCTCGTCGACCACGCCCTCTTTGTCGAAGCCTTCGTCCTCCGCTTCCTTGAAAGCCACGATTGCCCCACGCAGCGACGCGACCGCGGCTTCCACTTCCTCCGCTAGGACTTTGGCTTCAGCGCGCAGCTTTTCGGCGTGTGGGCCGTATCGATTTGCTTTTTGCCTTCTTCTAGAAACCTGCACGGGCTGAACGTCGTTGTCGTCGCTGTCGCTGTCGCCCGGCTGGCGGTTCGAGCCCATCTTCAGCCAGTGCAGAGAATCCTTTTCCGCTTCGTCTCGCACGCTTTTAGCCTTTGCGTCAGCCGCTTGGAAGAGGAAATCCCAGTCCGCATGCGCGAGTTGTCCTGTAACGACGCACTCGGCACCAGTCGGAGCAGCGATGCCGGAGGAAGTAGCGTCGGGGGCGGCGGGGGTGGGAACCTTCTCCATTTCGCTCACCACGTGCTTCACTTGGGCCTTGACCCGCTTGCTGCCCAGCACGTCCACCAAGTCGTCCACGGTGGCGGCCACTGTTTCCTCCAGTTCTCCCAAAAGCGTGCAGTATTCGAACTGCCGCAGGGCCACCGTCGGGTCCACTGAACCACGAAGTGACTCTGCCAGTCAGCACGCCAAGTGAACCCAACGCAGTAGCAAAAGTCCTTCCACCTTCCGCCGCTACTGCCAGCCCAGAGTTGGCCAGGGCGCTCCGAAACGATGGTTTTGAACCGGCTCAGATCAACGTCCATGACCACGTGCAGCATCGGCAAACGAAAGTGATCTTTGACCCAATTCTCGTCAAGAGAAAGAGGGAACCAAAAGTTCGCGCCCTCCAGGGCCAAGAAGCGTAGTTTTAGAGCTAGTTGAGACGGCGTCCATGGCATGCTTGAAAGCGAACTCTTTTTTCTCTTCCCTGCCGAATCGCTGCCGCGGTCTGTGCGCATTTGACCGTCGGTGTTGTTTCTCTTGAATGGCATCTCTGTTGCCCTCGTCGAGGTTACCCCCGGACACAGCGCAACTATTTAACGACAACAAGGATGATTGTGCTTGAGAGCCGCTGCATGCTAGAGTCTTTCTACGCAGTGTCCTATTTCAAACAAGCGAGCAAAGCGTGAACTTAGCGAGCTAGCTTAGTTTCCGAGTTTTAGCTACTAGCTGAGTTTATTGTTTTGTTTTGTGCAGTATTAGAGCAAGAATGTCATAGGCCCGTCGAACGTGGCTGAACAGTTTGCTTTCCGTGCTTGCCAATGCGATGCAACATGTCCGTCCTAATTTCCGAGCAACTTAATCGCAGCATGATCTATGACCGCACAAACGGGCCGGTGTTGAAATCCAGACCAGTAGGGATGACCCAGTGCGCTCATCAGATAGAATTTGTGAGCTGAGTTTACTACTGTAAAGCTAGCAAAAGTACAGTAGCTCATCTTTATGAACAACTTGTTGGCTACTGCCTTGGAGGAGGCAAAGTATTGAAGACTCCTCAACACAAGACAACGATGCAGGCGGGACTAAAAGCGTATGTCTTCTCAGTGCTGTTCTGGGGTCAGATGCTATCTGAGGCTCATTTCCATCGATCATCTCTCACCAGTCGCTGGCGAGTGTCAACTGGAGATCAAATCTTTCCTCTCCACAAAACTATTGGCTCTGGTGCGAATGGTTTTGCCATTCCCTTTTCTTCTAACCAAGGCGTTGAAACACTTCCTGCTGAGAATATTGCGGGTGCTATTATTGCGATAGTTGATGACTTCGTCCACTCAAAGGATCGAGGGACTGAATTAGGCTTCACTATTGAACGGTTTGAAACTGCAACTTTTCCTATTGATGAAAATGGTGCGTTTGAAGTTGCTGAAGCTACATCGACTGATATCACCGAAATGTATGGTGCTGTTATCACTGAAATGTTCGGTGCTGATAACATTGAAACACCAAAGGTTGACACGACGTACCAAAGAATTATTTCAAATGCAGACCAAGATGGTGATAAACTGCATCAAGCTGCGCCTTCCTTACACGGGAGATCTTGCAAAAAGTCAATCCACATGCCTGGCGTATCTTGCAATGTCTATAGTACTGCATCTTGTTTTGAAAGTGACATCTATGGCTCCGAATCAATGCTCGAACAAGTCAACGACAACATTGAAAACGAAAGCTCACTTGACGAAGATATGTACACGGCTGTTACATCATCAAAAGTCAATACGAATGCCCTACCGGACCGAAAAGAATTTATTCAAACAAGGAATGTGCGTGACTCGCTTAATATTGCGCAATCGAGTTCGGAAGCCATGTCAATTGTCTTGGCGTCTGCAGCGTCTGCAGCATCTGCCGCGGCAGCAGCCGCCGCTATTGCGGCGAAAGTTTCTGAAGACATTTTGCTCCAGGAAAACAAAAGAATTATCAGTTGTCCTCCAATCGTCAGCCAGACGAAAAGACCTAAGAAGAGTCATTTCGTAGAAGCCAACAGGCCCAAAGAATACAAATTGGGCGCTAGAAACAATAGTCAGAATGGCATTGTCAGCCCAAAGGATTTGATTCCGGCACATCACGTGCTCTTCAGGACATCACGAAGAAATTATCGCACTGCTGCACTCCATGCGGTACTCATCTTACTTGCTGCTCACAGCTTCAAAACTTACACAGCTCATATGTTACACTCAGGAGAGGGCACAGGAGCAATGGGATGGCTGCGACTAGGATTCGCTGCAACTGCTCTTGAAGCTACTCACCTGGTGTGCTTGGCGCGTTCTCCTCGTTTGAAAGCTGCCTTAACCACGGCCCCTGCGCCTTCTCTTGAAAGTGCTGACTATGTCTTTATCGCCAATGGGCGCAATATGGCCAGCAGTAATCTCGTGTATTCGCGGTTATGGCCATGGTTGACAAGGCACAGCAAAGTCCTGGCCAATGTAGGAAATCTAGTCCCAATTCTTCACCGCAGTAACTCTACGGCTGATGCAAATCACACATGCATGTTTTACCGAAATAGTAAATGGGAATGGCATGACGTTGGAACTGGCACAGCTGTCAACGTCAACTCTTTTACCAATGGCTCAATCGCTCCGGAGAGAGGTCATTGGCATCGCGTTACGCCGCCGTGCTGCAAGCCTCTGGAATGGTATGCATCGAGGACAGGGCATTCCGAATCAAGTGCCGCCGCAGCCCGAGTACGCTATGGCGAAAATCGCATTGATCTCGGTGCAGTGTCTCTGCTCCATCTCTTTGGTGCGCGACTAGCATCACCGCTCGCATTGTGGCAAGTTGTGTCGTGCCTTCTCTCGATTGCAGACGGCTATGGTGCGAACTCGCTCTCTTATTTAGTCATGTTTGGTCTTACGGAACTTAACGTGGCTTTCCAAGAGTATACACGCAAGCGAACCTTGCGTCGGGATTTAGCAGCCGACGGCGATGCCCACCCGTGTAATCAGGGAAGCAGTAGCAAACGAGCTTCCGTTGGCAGGGAAACTGTTGAACATGTGCTTGTCTGGCGGTCAAATGACGAATCCACGGCAACCTTGAAAGCGAACCATGAAGCCATGCTCAGCGACATTCAGGCGACGCATAATAATGGCTCATGGGTGGCTACTCCAATGGCGCATCTAGTACCTGGGGACCTTGTCGCTCTACGGGCTGCAAATTATGCTCAGTCTCGCGATGTCTCAGCTGGATGGTTACCAGAGACTCGGGTCGTGCCGGCAGACTTTTTGGTGCTGACCGGTGAAGCAACCGTCGATGAAGCAACTCTCACCGGCGAAGACGTGCCGCAAACAAAAGTGGCAGTTGCGTCACGCCCCGCTTCGGCATTACATAATACTGGCGAATCTAACGAAGGCAAATTCTCCCAGGTGCACTCTTCACAGCTTGACATTGCCAACACTCATCGCCGTCACGTGCTCTTTGCAGGCACTAAGCTCTTGAGCCACTCAGCTGGCGAAGCTTCTGGGACGAAAGGCCTGCCTGCAGGTGCAGGTAGCGCCTGCGTGTGCTACGTGCTTCGTACTGGATGGGACTCCACACGTGGTGAGCTCGTACGCCTTGCTACTCGCGATAAAGAGGGAAGTGATGACGAAGACGACTCATCAAGCGGTGCGGGAGCTCGAGGAGTAGCGTCCGTGCGCGCTGAAAGCACCAAGCTCCTCACATTCTTGCTTAGTGTTGGGGTGGCCACTGCTATTACAGTCCTCGTGCAGCCTGCCGCAGACATTTCATCAGGTCCTGGAGATACAAGTATCTCGTCAGCGGCGCCTGCTTCTCCTGCAGTAGCATCGTTGGTTACCGTGGCAGCGTCTGAGTTTAGGACTTTAACCAAACGCTTGCTTCGCGCGTCGCGTGTGCTCATGTCGGTGGTGCCAACTGATCTCGACAGCGCTTCGTCCCTCACATTTGGGCGTTTTGCCCGCGAACTCAAACAAAAGTGCGAATCTTATTCTGAACTTTGATGATAATGCCAAATTGGTACATGATGTTACCTGATAAGTGATACCCGTGCAATTGTTTTTCACTCTGCATCATAGAGGTTGAATTTTAGACTTAATTTTTATTCCCGCAGGTTTGGCGTTGTCTCCAATGACGATTGGCGGCTGCCGAATGCTGGCCGAACAACCACGGTACTCCATCTCTTTTCTAGAGTCTTAAAGTAATCACCTTGTGAGTCATATTCCTATATAGCAACGCATGAATATCACTTTCTATAGACGATATAAACCGTCAAGTCTTAACTCCTTGCGTGGCGTGTACACTATTTTCTTGATTCTTTTGGTGCAAGGTTGTCTTCGACAAGACTGGTACCCTGACCGTGGACCGCATTTCTTTCGAAGGCGTTCGAAGACCGCACGACGAGACGGCTGCAGGAACAAAACTTCAAGGCGCGAGTTCTGCAACAGATGTAGACGGCTTAGCGTTGGCTGTGCTCGCTGCTTGCCACGCCCTCGTGCTTGATCCCGAAGCAACCGCCAATTTGAATGACCCTACCGTGCCAGGCAACGACAACACACCGCAACCTCTGCTGGGTGACTCTCTTGAAGCGGCTGCTTTACACGCCCTCGGGTGGCAGCTCGATGCAAACAAGAAAGATACAGTTGTTCCTTTATCTGCGAGGAGGAAGACTGCTGCTGCTGCGGTTAGGAGTGATTCTATGCGCAACGCGCCGCTCCGATCCATCACGATCTTGAAGCGCTATCCTTTTGACGCTGCAACAAGGCGTATGGGCGTAGTGACTCGAGTGTCATATGTAACTCCTGGTCGTGCTGGTGTAGATACAAAGAAGCCAAAGACTTCAAGTCAGCAAGGAGACGAAGATGAAGTGTGGCTGCTGGTGAAAGGCGCAGCCGAAGCAGTGAAGCCGCTCCTTTCAACAACTAGAAGTGATCACAACATCACAACGCACGACGGCAATCATCTTGCTTGGCTGGACCAAGAAGCTGCAACCTATGCTCAAGCAGGCGCTCGGGTGTTAGCCCTCGCAGGTCGGAAACTCTCCCTAGACGATCAGGCTCGGGCCAAGGTGTTACCTTCGAGCAACAGCAGTGAGGCAATTGATGAGGAAATCTCATTAGACGAGCTTGCATTTAGCTCGGATGGCACTGGCCTGGCTCTAGGGGGGCTCGCGCTGTTTCGGGCCGAAATTCGGGAAGATGCCGAGGGTGCAGTGAAAGCTTTGCGAGCTGCCGGGGTTGGAGTTGTGATGCTGACGGGCGATGCAGTCGGCACGGCGGCACAAGTTGGGCTTCACGTAGGTTTAGGGCTCCCGAGCACCAATACCAACTTCACAAGCTACAGTAGAAACCAGTTTGGAGTTTCCAAGGTCGAAGACAGCTCTAGTACCAAGAAAGGAGTCGAGAGGATTGTTGGAGGACATCTAGAGGAAACTGGATTGAAAGAGACGAAGGAGGTCAAGGAGGAAGATAATAGTAACGACAGTAATACTGAGTTGGAGCATTTAGAAGAAGACGACGAAGATGAAGAATCAGATGCGGAAGATGCATTGCTTGCTGCGTTAGCATATGTAGATGCTCGACTCGCGGGGCAGAACAGCAATAGCTCTTTACTCGAGCAAGTTCGTGAAGCGGCTACTGCTGCTGATGCCTCTGATGCGGTTTCAAAATCAAGAAAGATTGATCGCAGAAGCCATCAAACGAACTTACCACCGCAAGATGCCACAACTTCTAGCACGAGCAGTGCAAGTCACTTCCCTTTCGATCAGAATTCAGAAGATACTACCACAGTTAATGAGTCTGCTGACCCGAGAGCAGTATTGGAGCTGCGCCCCAATGCCACTGCCGCAGGTGCCCTCCTAGGCTTGGGTGCCGCTCATCCTTACAACCACAATGATGTGCGTGAAGACAGCAAGCTCCATCTTCGCGACGACGACAAGGACCTCGCGACAACTCTGTGGTGGCACGACTTACGAAGCGGTGCTGCCGTCGAACCTTTCACTTTCACGCGCTTACCCGAGTTGGCATCCCACTATCTTCTATGTTGCGGTGGCCCCACTCTGGATCGTCTTCTTTTGCCTCCTTCAATAGGCAAGCCTACAAGAGGTGATTTACAGCCAGATTTGAGGGCAGCCCTGCCTTACTTTTCCATTCTCACTCGTGCTACACCCAACGCTAAGGAAAAAGTAATCTTGGCACTGCAATCCTTCCCACCTCCTACCGTGCCTGGCTCGCAACGACCACATCACGGCAAAGGAAGCAAAGCAGAAGTGCTGTTCTGCGGCGATGGAGGCAATGACTTAGGCGGTTTACATGTGGCTAGCACAGGAGTAGCGGTGGTCGCTATGCCTTCAACAACACCGACATCTCCGATACCATCGGCTACGGGGGCTGTAGGAGGTGCAGGCAAAAAGGTCAGCAATGATGGCAGTACAGTTGACACGCCTACCAGAGGCAGCGGTGGTGGTGATGGTGGAGGCGGAGTAGCGGGCAGTTCCCTTGCCGCAGTAGCGCCTTTTGCGGCAGATGCATCGAGACGCTGTGTAGCAGGCGTAGCGGCAGTGGTGGGCGTGGGGCGTTGTGCTCAAGCTCACATGGTGTCAGGGCATGCTTCCGCTGCTGTTGACGCTCTGCTCTCGGCGGCGGTGCGTAGTGCGAGTTGGTGCATTCTTTTTTTCAGTAGACATATCTACAAGGAAATGAGATGAGTAGGAAGAGAGAAAAATAGATATACAGTCCTACTTCGCGCTCGAGTGTCACATTTGATGCCACCACAGCGTTCGTTGACATTGCTTTCTCTGCGTGCTTTTCTTTGCTTCGTCTTACCAGGCCCTCTGCGAGCTTTATCATTCACATAAGCGCTGGGGCGACCGTCAGTTGCTTTGTCTCCAGGGCTTCAGTGCTGTTCTAGCACTCGTGTTTGCGAACGCGGCTATGCCCCGGACGAGCTCTGTAGGAAAAGGCATAGTCTCAGTGCCTACTACTGAGGGCACTGGAAGCATGCAAAAGGAAGAAGGACTTGGCAACCGTGGAGGCATCAAAGGAGAAGGCAGCATAGAGCTTGGACCTGTGCCACCACTTCCGAGCCTCTTTACCCGCGCAGCTGCTGTCTCGGTGCTTGGACAGGTGCTGAATGATATCGCCCATTTTAAGAAGGAATAGGAGCGGATAATGCAGAACCTGCAGCCTATCACGCTTTGATTGTTCAAATTTGTTCCAAATAATGTGCATTTTGACAATTCTATCATAATTTCAATCGTATTTGCATGAACGTGCTTTTAAATTGCATGTTTTTCTTTCCCCTTCTTTTTCCAAGGCGGCAATTCACGTGATTCTCATGCGCATGGGGGCTGCCCTCGGTCGAAATTGGGATGACGCAGCGGCCGCACAGGCTCTTCTCGCCGCAACAGCGATGGGCGCTGACAGTGCATCTCCTCTGGCTCCTGGAGCAGCACCTCAACCTCCAATGAGTGCTTTAGAGCGCGTGAAATCAGCGCTGAAAAGGCCGCCTTTCGTGCCCAATCATGTCGCAAATCACTTGTTCTTGCTCAACGCCGCACAGGTGCGCATCTTCCCTGTCTTTATCGCATCCTGCTTTCCCATTCAATTCCTCTTTTGACCTAACCATTCAGTTCTGATACTCCTTCGTCTATTCTTTTTATTAATTTCGCTTGATTTACTTCTACTATCGGCTTCATTCTGAAATGTCTTCAGGCTGTGGCGGTGCCTCTCACCAATTTCGCTGGTCGGCCTTTTGCACTGGACGTTGCATCGTCGCTGCCACTCTTGGCTGCTACTGTGGGCGGCGTTGCTTTGACTTTAGCCTTAGCCGCTGGTGTGGCCCCACCTCTTGAGACGTTGCTTCAGTGGGCCCCTCTGCTGCATCAGCCCCCTCCTACATCTTCTTTGGCTGACGGGCCATACTATCCGGGAGGAGGGCAACAAGCAGCACAACGCACCCTTTTAGCTCTTGGTGCTCTGGCGTTGCCTTGGGTGAGATAAGGATATTGCATCGAAGAAATTTCATGTGTTCGCATTGTTCACCCTCTATGTATGGACATACAACTATTGTTTTTGTTTTGTTTTCTTATTTGGCGTTGGCAGCTGTGGCGGCGGCTGACGGAAGAAGTCTTTGCGCCATCTCTTGCTCAAGCACGAGCAGCCACTCCACTCTCGGAAGCTTCAAAGCAGAACCTCAGTAAGGTGACTACTGGGACAATTGCTGCGTTTGCTTTGATAGTCCCGGCAATTCACGATTTAGCAGCGCAATCGGCGTCATCATAGTTCAAAATATTAAACACAGACGCCGGAATTTGGAATACTCGCAATTTCGCATGGCCTTTAGAGTTAAGAGTTGAGCATCCATTTGGAGTCCTTTAGCCGTAACTGAGAATGTTGGTGTATTGAGTTGTATACTGAGTTTTTTTGGTCTGCTTGTCTGAAAGAAGTTGCAAGGAACGAGAAAGTTAGAGTAGCTGGTGATTTGTAGGTGGATAGTTCGCCTTGGCTAGAGATAGCTATAGAGCTAATAGATAACCGCAGTTCCCGGGCGCCAGTGTGCAGTGCGGCGTCGTCTGTTGTATTGCGCATGTCCGTTTTGACTTCGGGAATTGTTCCTATGAATTTTGCTTGTGAATTATGAAGTAAGTCGCGTACTTTGTCGCCCCATTGGAAGCTTTAACAAGCCCCGTGCGAAATAGTACTTATGACTGGGGTTAGACGGCAAAGGCCCAAATGAGTGCATGTATCATTGGCCTAGCTCGTTCTTTCGTCTTCTTGTTGGATTCTACTCAAACATGCCTACAAGCGAATATATATAAGCATGTGGATTGTCTACTTCAGGCAAACTGCTTACTAGAAGTATGGTGCACTCTCATCACCGCGACTGGGCTGCAATGAGCTTCGTAAGCATTGGTTTGGCTTTGTCTGGCAAAAAGGCGAGGAAAAGGGCCTGGAGGTCGGAATGCGTGCTCAAACAATCCGCAGCCGTCTGCACCAAGGCAGGAACCTGAGGGAGGAAGTTAAAAAAAAGGCACAAAATCAGTACATTTTTTACACTGATATTTGCATGTTACTTCATCAAACTATCAAGTTCTAAAGAAATTGTTACCCACTTTACTTCAATAGCCTTCTCCTCAAACCCTCCTATTGGATTCAATCAATCACACGCTGAGCGAAGCGCATAAAGTGCATACCTCAATGGCGCCCTTGTCGTACTCCACTAATTGCTTCACCAGCTGGTAAAACTTCTTCTGCTCGAGCACCTCCTGCGCGGTGTGCAAAAACTGAAAGCTTTGCCGCAGCAAGTCTTGCTGCTTTTGGCTCACCACCGCTTGTTGGTGGCTGACGTAATCCGCCGACCCCCCACCCGAGTGCCCGCTGCCACTCTTCGCGCGCGACCCACCGCTCGAGCCGTTTTCGCCTCCAGTAAGAGTGTCAGATTTGGAGGCCTTCTTGGCCGCTCGTAGTTGCGCAGCTTCACTACTGCTGCTACTACTACTACTACTGCTACTAGTACTGGTAGCGCCATTGGTGGTTTTGTTGCGCTTGTAAGCGAGGCCGTTACCTCTCCCGCCGTCTTGCATCTCGCCAGGAAAGGACTGGGCCTTGGCACTTCGGCTCCGCTCGCGCTTGCTCTTGCGGAGCTCCGCCTCGCCTTCCGTGCCGCTGTTGAACACAGAAGCAGGTGCATGTAAAAGAACCAACCCAAAAGCGAAATATTGACACCGAAACTAGGTGAACACACATGATTGTAGTGACTATAAGCAAATCTTTACAAGCAAATTTAAAACAAACACAGCATTTCTCTTCCTCGCAACACCCCACCCCCTACACATTTTTACTTGCGGTGCAGTGCCAAGAGATGAGCGGCGTCAGGATCAGCGCCACTGCCGCTGCGGCTGTACTCGGCCGTCATGAACAAGCGGCTCACTTGGGCGTAATCGTGGCCGTTTCGAAGCATATGGTCGAAGAAGTCGGTGATTTGAGTTGCCGTCTTGGTGGTGAGGACCGTGCGCAAGTGGGCGAGGTCGTCGACATGGCGGCTCGCCTGAGGAAGCATTCATGTTAAGAGCACGAAGGTCAAAATGTGCAAATCTGAGAGCACAATGGAGCCGTTAAAATGCCGACACGAAAGACTAAGATTGGAAGATAAAGAGCCACAAAGATAAACACGACGGAAATCAATATGAGAATAAACAACTCCCATCTACTCCAGTCTTCCTAATTCCCAATCGTGACTCACCGCCTCGCACAGCATTTCCGCTTCACCCGAATCCCATGCCTTGAACTTGTCCCGCCAGTACCCGCAGGCCTCGTAGCTCTTTTCTAACACTTCTAAAGCGGCGCTCTCGTTGAACTGGGTGTCTACGAGGGCCTGCAGGGCTTCGGGCTCGTTGCTCCAGCCCATCAAGCTCGTCATGGCCACGTCCCGAGGCTTCATCGACCGTGAATCGCCGCCCGCCACTCGCACTACCCGCCCTTCGTCTCCTTCTCCTGCTGCTGCTGCAACCCCAGCTTCTCCTGGTGGCGTGGTAGTGCTTTCAGCAGTAGTACTACCGTCACTACTGCTGCTGCTGCTGCCACTGTCTGAGGTAGCAGTGTCTTCGTCGTCGTCGCTAGTGCCTCTATTGGCCGGTTCTACGAAGCGCAAAAAGACGCACCACTGGCACTTGCCGATTTTCGGGTCCCACACCTTGAGAATGGTGCCGGCGGATGGGTCTCGCATCGACCGCACCTTGCAGATGAAGTGATTAAGAGTCACATGACAGACATAGGATTAAGCGGTGCGAAAGTTAGATGGTGCTTGAAGGATGCAGCAGGAACTTAGAAGCTAGCACAAGAGCTCAAGATGGTGCACTGCATCTGCGTGATTAACAAGGCGGAAGAAGGAGTGCGTCGAACAGTCTCTGAAGAAAGTCATAAAATACCTTGTCCATGAACGCGTCAACGTCGAAGCCTGGAGGAACGTGAACGTCGGACCACATCTCGAGCCCGAACCCCTCTTCATCTCTGTCAGCGCTGCCGGCTTGGCACGGGGGCAGAATTGCCTGAAAGCGCGGACCCACGCGGCTCACGTCGTGGGTGGGGGAAGTCTTCGCGATCGATAAGAGAGAAAGGAAAGAGTGTGAATAAGGACGTGATTTACTAGGAGCCACACATATTTTAAAGGACTTATTGAGTAGATTAGCATGAGAAACGTGACTGGTAATCAAGCATAGTACTAGATACGAGGAAAACGAGACGCCAAAGAGAAGGACAGGGTGATTTTAGACATCTAAACTCAGATTTTGTGGTCAGCCAGAATATCTTCCAATCAAATGAACTCTTACCATGAAGTCAATGCCGCTGTTGCGTTTGTTGTCCTCGTCCTCTTCCATCTCGTTGTCCGCCGATTGGCTTTCCCCGTCAGAGGACTCGTTGTCGCCACTGCCGCCCGAAAGCCCGCTGGCGTCGTTCAATTCAACGTCGTCTTGGTCGTCGCTGCCGTTCACACTGCCACTGGAATTGTCTTGGGCGGCCATTTCGTCGTCCTTGGCGGTAGCTGCTTCTTCCGCACCCTCTTCTTCGCCCTCCTCGTCGTCTTCGCCGTTCTCAAGGAACATGCGGATGGTTTTCTGTGTTGATGACAATTCGGAAAGAAAGCACATATATTTTAGAGGAGTCTAGAAGAGAGCAACTTGACTTGTCGAGCAATATGCAATGACCTTATTTGAATCGAAAGAGGCACGACAAACGTAGCCGTTTTCTTGTTTGTCACCCGCAACTGCTGCTTGTTCTCCTTCTGTTTCTTGGCGCTTCACTGTAACAGCCTTCACGATTGCGGCTGCATCTACGTTATCTTCAGCATGCGATGCAAAGATCTGAAGCATTCGATAACAAAATTGTAATGCAAGAATAAATGTATACCCTTGTTCAATTACCAAATCCTCGTCAAATTACCGTTAACTGTGGATGAGGAACGTGGCGGCCTAAAATCAAAGAGTTGTGAATTGACTACATGTGGATACCCGAGCCTAAATTTCAAACCTCTCGAGTTGCGGTGCCATGGCGGCAGCGATGACCTTCAAGAACAGCTTCAGGCAGATTTTCCGCCCCGTAGTACCATTTGCAACGCACGAGGTCCTCATTCGATGCCTACGATACCGGAGAGCAAAGGAGTTCACGAGGTAAGAAACCAGATGATACGACCTACGGTGGGTCAAAAACTCAAAATAAAAATGTCTCTCAAATCGGAATAGGATCGAAGGCTATTTCACTCGCATGCTCGGCTTACGCACTCATAATCTTCAATCTTACCGCGTTGTGCCACATTCGCAAGACCTTCGCAACGTAAGGTGGCCCTCCGCTGATATCATCCAGAGCAGTGACTAGAACAAAATCGTTCAAGCTCACAACTTCTCCATTTCGGAGCTGAAGTGATGGATATACAAGATTCCCATCTTGTAATTGCGTTGACACCCCTTGGAAGACGTGCCTCGTAGTCATTGCTTGAGTTGAGCTCTACTTCTTCTTCTTCTTGCGCAGTTTTTCAAAGTGACGAAAAAGCGAATGAAAGTCTTCACGAGATGTGAGACAACCACGCAGGAAAATGCACGGCCCCTTTTCGAGAGAGGTCGGTCTGCAAAATGTAGACATCCAAGAATACTATATTAGTATATATATTTCCCCAATTTTTCCGATTTCTTGTTGACGTCACGTCGTGCACACCACGTCGCTCGACTTGTGCAACTTCTGAACCAAACCTAGTCACTTCCAGACACAACAACACTCACTTATCATCTTCTGCAAGTATGCGCACTATTTTATACGCCGTCTCCTTCCTCTTCTTAAATGCGGCCTCGGCTTTCGTCGCCCGAGCAGGTTGGTGATGATACGTTAGCTGCGTGAAGCGTGCACTTTCCTTTTTTTCTCCGCGACATTCATTTACCCTTTTCATCTTTCGTCTCACAGGCCCTTCGGTGCTGAGCCGCCGAGCTTCCAGTGACGTCCGCCTTGGTATGGGCTATGTGCCTGATGGAGTCTCACCTGAGCAATGGAAGAAAATGCAGGAGAAAGAAAAGCAAAAGAAGGTTAGCATTGTCTTTGGTTTCCATCACTGCTCAATACATGCCTCTGTAGACTGGTAGATTCCTTCGGTTAATGACGGTCGCTCATCATCCTATTCTTTCTTTCGTCTGCAGATTGGAAAGTTCAACGGCACTTCCGGAATGCAATTTAAATCGCGCTCCTTCGCGGATTTTCAAAAGGGTCGTGAAGATGGCACCTTGAAATACAACATGGTGCGTTCGGATAGCATTTCTATAGTGACGTCGCCCTTTCCTGACGACCATAATCCAATTTTGACTCACTCTCGTCCACACGTTTCGTATTCAGCCAATGGAGTTTGCCCAGAAGCGCTTGAAGGAAGGATCGATTCAATTGAAGGACATTCCGTACATGCAGCGACCCGGAGGCAAGCCCGATGACTCCGACCTCAAGCCTCAGGGCTTCAAATTCCCGTGGCAAAAAAAGTAGAGCACAACAATAGAAAGAAGCCGAATCGCGCGGTGCCTCTCCATGTTCACTTAGCCGCTTGCCATTAGGAAGTGAATTGTAGTATATTTTGTGTCCATGGAAGGTCTACTTTTGAATTTATGTTTGCTCGGATAGAACTTAAGTAATTGAGTTATTTTTAAAACTAAAACCAGAACTTAGGTTAGCAAATACCATTACACCTACCTATACATGGAAAAGGGCGATAAATAGTTCAAAAATGTAGTGTTTTTTGCCAACTAACCTTTTGATTAATTTTGATTTTGATTAATTTTTGATTGACCTTTGATTGATGATTCGTCGAGAGCAAAGAGGCGGCTGGTGGAGGCCCAGTTCGATTTCGAAGCGCCCATATTCAGGGACTGCACTACTGCAATGCAATGCGCTGCTGTAGTGCTGTGTACTGAGCTGGTGCCTGCTCTACTAGTCTACTGAGCTCTGAGTCTGAATGCTTAACTCGGGCTGAGTCAATAGGATGCACAAGAAGTCGCAAGTCGCTTCTTCCTCTGGTTGAGGCCCAGTTTGATTTCAAAGCGCCCGTATTCAGGGACTGCACTACTGCAATGCAATGCGCTGCTGTAGTGCTGTGTACTGAGCTGGTGCCTGCTATACTAGTCTACTGAGCTCTGAGTCTGAATGCTTAACTCGGGCTGGGTCAATATGATGTACAAGAAGTCGCAAGTCGCTTCTTCCTCAAGAATTCTATGGACTTCAGTCATAAGAACGGTTCAACCGCATGTGTGTGTGCAGTACAGGCGCACGAGGCCAACATGGGGCGATAATGTGCGGGTATAGCCATAGATACAGGATTTCGTTCGAACAATGATTGCATACCAGTGAATTCACCGAACATCCGAACATCGAAGAAGACATCAGCCAGCAGCATCCGTTTGGTGTGTTCGGTTTTGATGTTTTGATGGAGAGATAGATTCCTGAAGATTTTTGGCCTGGCGCTACGCAAAGTGATTGAGAAATCAGGACCCGTCGGTCAGCGGTACTCTCACGATGTAATAGCGGAGCCGACGTGCTGAAGATGTATTAGTTTCATGTCGAAGTCTGTTCCTAGAAGAACCAGACAAGAACGGGTGACGCAGCGGACGTCAAGTGAGACGAGGCTCACATGTCGAGCACTGTTTTGAGACAGGCCCCGAAGGGCCGGAATTAGAAGACTAGCAGGTAGAGAAGAAAAGCAAAGCAGCGCAAACTAGACCTAAGAAGCTAATCAGGCGCACATGCCCGAGTGGCCATGGAAGTGATGGTAGCGGTCCAAAGTGGCACGCTCCTCCATGCTCTGGGAGTGCCGCTCAAAAGAAGAGTTTCCGCCCGCAGAGGAGGGGACTACAACGAAGTCCCTCAGGCGATCCAGAAGAAGAGTCGCCCATCCCCGAGCAATTGCGTGACCCCATTTGCGTGCAAGCTTCTGTTTTCACGAGACACCAGCGAACAACAATACAATTTTAGAATGCGAGCTCTATGCGCTTTCATCTGCTCCCAATGAACAGCAAACTAGCACTCAAGGAAGCACGCGGCTGACTATGATGAAATAGGAGCAGAAATAGAGAGCGTAGCTAGAACAAAATTTTACTCAGGTCGGTACTTAAAAATTCTGAAGCAGCCTCGCTGGGTAATGGGGTGGTATGCTGCCTCGCGTGCACTATAAATATGGCAACTCTACCCGATTGCCGGCAAATGAAGTCGGTGCACTACCTAAATTGTTGGGTGCCGCATATCTAGTAGCGATTTGACGACACATGACTAGCAAATCGTGATACTGAAATGCACCTAACTAGCGTCGACTTTGAAAAAAATCTTCATGTCTGATCAAAAATACAGGCAAGTTAAAAACTGCTGCGGCACAATACAAATTATCCTGCTCCTGCTAGATTGCGTGATGATAAATTGATTGTTTTTTCTGATCCCCCCCGAGGGGGGACTGGATTTAGTATTAACAGGAAGGGTGCCATCTAATAGGCGTTAGCAACGACTTTGGTGTCGTAACTGTTGCGAGCTCGGGGGTATTGAAGGTAGTCCCG
>Ga0307931_1001363_pt1 | contig 16011 bp, 10 predicted proteins | sample OrgLakmetageno47_FD_201816 | JGI IMG/M metagenome (GOLD analysis project Ga0307931, IMG submission 201816) | Saline water microbial communities from Organic Lake, Antarctica - #47 | ecosystem: Environmental > Aquatic > Non-marine Saline and Alkaline > Saline | place: Antarctica: Organic Lake... | reverse complement strand
GAGGTAGTCCCATGTAAACGCTAACTTGTTCTTTCCATTTTGCTGGCTTGAAGAGCACGCCCTGCACCGGGAGGCCCGTCAAGAGGTTGGTGGCGAACTCATTGTGCAGAATTTCAAGGAGAGCTTTCTTTGCGAAGGGGATTTTTTTTTGGTATCGGAACTCTCGCTAATATGATATTTCGTACATTCATGCCTGCACGCCTGTTATTTTTCTCGTCATGGCTAGCTTTCTCCTGCCCGCAATGCAGGGCGACGTGTGAGGTGAGCGCTTGAGATTTCATAGATATAAAATAAAAAGTTTTCATAAATTGATTGTAGGGAAGATTTCGTGCTGCGGAACTATGCCCCAAAAAGCTCTGTGGAGCGAGCTATTCGCCTTCTTACTGCACCTTGGACAGCGTATGAAATATTCGTCATCGCGAATTGAAAAATGCTTAGTGAGCGATAGCAAAGAAAGTTTCGACTAATATCAAAGAATTAAAATTCAGGTGATAATGAATAAATCTTTGATATTATTCGAATTTTTTGGTACCGTTCAGGCAACTCGAAATCGTCGTCGATAACATGCTCGCAACGCCTTTCAATTGCAGCGTCGTCGAAGTGAAGTTGCGGCAATGGAAGCTTTCAAGCGCCCTAAGGTGAACGGTTCACTCTATATTCACTAGTTTGATACATCTGATCTTTCTTAAGACTGTAGCAATGTGAATACCACACTTTGTTGCGTATCAGTATTCCAGAATACCATGCATAATTATGAAGATATACCACTTCGCATCGCCGACTTCCCGAGACAGTGAGCTGCTTGTACGAGCACCGGAATTCATTTTTCTAAGTCTACTTACAATTCATGCCTCGCATGGTCAAAATTTGTGGGCGTAAGACGGCAGACAGGCTACTACTTTGTAAGCTTGCTGAGGTAGTCCTTCATGCAGTTTCCCATGACACTAGTACTGCAAGTATAACTCCAATGAAATGGATTTGAATTTATATATTGTCGCACTGCATTTCAATCCTTAGCCGAAATTGGATGCTGCTCGCGATTACATTTGGCTGTCCAATGCATGATGCGAGCGTTGTGTGTTGCGCGCACTTACAGGCCAGATGGCCTCCGACTAGAATACCATGCAACATGCTCACAGCACCTTTGCGGTTACAAATGGTACGCTGTACTCTGATGGCAATGTCGTCATTACTGGCTGATGTGCTTTTTCTGCCTCTGACAAAAGTTTCAAACTTTAGAGTTTATTGAAACGAACATATATACGTATTCGCCACTCTGCACACTTGCACACTGCCTTTTCCACCCCAAGCACACGCCGCACAGGTCACAGGTCTATGGCAAAATTCAGACCCAATGATAGGTCTTCTGGATGGTTGCGTCCGAAATTCTAGATTTTTTTATATCTTAAAGTGCACTTTCATAGCCAATTACGTAGATCTAACAATGGTGCATGCCTAGCCGCCTAGTGCGTTGGTCATTCCGATTTAACGAGGCGATAAAGATAGCTGTTCTCTCTATTTCCTCTTTCCTCCTCCAAGCACGCAGCTCCACGCCGCGCCACGATCAACGAAAGTAGTAATATTTCGGTTTTTGAAGTTTACGTGTAAGTTTCTTCAGTCTAGGTTTTTTGTCGTTGTGATGTAACGGAGGGACGGGAAGATCTCAGTGCGGGCACTTTTGTGCCGATGTCGGCATAAAAAATCAACTCTTTCGTTGATCTATTATAATCATTTATATCTCATTTTTTATCACGCACTAACATTAACAAAACCGAAATAGATTTCCGAGATGTAGGCACACCTCTGCTCTTTCTCTACCAGTGAACTCGAACTCGAACTAATACAAACCCAAATGACACAGAAGCCAATGCGGGCAGAAGTGGGAATGCACGTGCGTTGCGCAAACAAAGCAAGTGCGGAATGATTCAGGAGGGAGAGGGGCATTGGCCAAATTCCTCGAAATTTTTCAAAAAAGCGAGGTATTTGTGGGTGTTCCGATCGATGTCAAGGCGCATTCGAGTCGTTGTAAATTCCGCCATATTTTGCTACCTTCTGCTGCGAGGCAGACTTTTTGGCGTTTTTTGCTGCCTTTCGGGCAAGCATCTCTTGATAGAGTTCTTCTTGAGTGCGTGCCTTGAATGGTGGGGCAGTTGTAGCAGCACCTGGCGCTCCTCCTCCTGCTGTAGCACTTCCTCCTCCCAATGGAAGCTTTGTCTTTTGGACACCAAACGACGGTACACTGCTAGGCACCTTGTTCACCTTGGCTTTCATTGGAGCATGGTCCTCGCCACGCTGGTGCGCGTTGGTGTTGCTCACGTTTGCGTTTACCGCCGCCAGAGGTTTCCGGCGCGCAGTGACTCTGAATTCGTCCGGCACCGCCAAAGGTGGAGACGCTAGTGGATCCTCTGCTGTGCTGGAGTGCGAGCGTACTGTCGTATTCGCCTCTGCAACATGGGCTTCTGGAGAAGCCTCTGGAGGTGCTTGTGCCAAGGTTAAATTGCTTCCAAGAACCTTTGTAGCCTCAGCGGTGCTCTCTGATCTCGTGGTTGCCGGTTCCTTTCCATGTGATGATGCAGCTGTAGTGGTGTTTTTACCCTCAGTCGATATGTACGCAGGTGGCGGCGGTAGTGGTGGCGGTGCCACTGCCTCGGCAGTGCCATTTTGGGCGCTGACAAAAGCGCCGAGGCGATCGAGCAAGTCTTGCTTCCTCCCAGACACGATCAAACCTCGGGAGCGGCAAACCTCCTTCAGAGCTGGCACCGTGAGCCCGGCCAACTCGGCGGCTGCAGGGATTGGGGTATCCGCCGAAAATTGCGCTGCGGCAGCTGCCTTGACTGTGGCAGCTGCAGTTGACTTACTGCTAATGCTTTTGCCATTGTCTGACCCCTGGCTTTGCGCATTCGATAAGGCTGCTTGTTTGGCGCGGCCGGCGGCTGTCGGCAAAGTCTCCGCCCCTGACGAAAGGGAAGCGTCGTCGTCGAAGCTCCGGTCACTGACCGATGTGCCGTTGGACTCCAGGCTCATGCGTTGGCGCGACGCACTCAGAGCGTCATCGAAGTTGGACAAGGTGCGCTGGAAGCGAGCCGAGTCGTAAGCCGACGAGTCGAGCGACGAGTTGATGCTGCTGTTGTGCTCGTCGAGGTAGTGGTCAAGCTGGCCTGCTCCGCCAACGGGTGACATAGACATCCGCCCGCTGGACGAAAGGGCACTCTTGTTCCTGGCAGCCGCAGCAGCAGCGGCAGCTGTCCGTCGGTTGGTTTGTGCTTTTTCCATCGCAGGGGTCCACTCCTCATCGGGCTCTTCGTCGTCGTCGTCGTCGTCAACGTCTTCGTCGGAAAAGACTTCTTCTTCTTCTTCTTCTGAATAGTCCGACTCCTCCTCGTCCTTGTCCAAGTTCGAAGCTTTCATTGCAGCAGGGCTCTTTTTCGGGGTGCGGCCAGCGGCTCCCACGGGCGCTTCCTGGCTCGACAAAAGCAGCTGTTGCCCTTGGGAAGCTTGCTCAGCAGCGGCTGTTGCGGCGGCTGCCTGCTGGATGTGGTCTCGCTCAATTTGGGCTTTGAGTGTGGCAACTTCGTCGTCTGCGCGCTCCAAGTGCTCTCGAGACCTCGCCAGTTCTTCGCTGGCTGCTGCCTGCCACGCCCGCAGTGTCGTATTTTCAGCCGCGGTTGCCTGCTGCAGAGCCACTGCTGCGGCTGCTGCTGCTGCACTGGCTTTGGAGTCTACACCATCGCGGCTGCTAGAACTGCCTTCCTCTTTCGCATCCTCTTCGTCGTCTTCGTCTTCGTTGTCTCCCTCGGCAATGAGCTGCAGTGGTGCTCCAGCACTCAACCCCGCGCCCGCTGAACTGGCCTGGAGCGCCAACACCATTTTCTCGGTCATTTCTCGGCGCACACTTTGGACTTCGCACTCGTGCGCTTCCGTGAGCTGCGCGTGCTGCTCTTCCAGGGCGTTCTCAAGGTCTTCCCGGAACCGCAACTCAGCGGCATGGCGGGCGCTCGCTGCTTCAGCCCGCTTGCTGATGGCCAGTTGCATCAAGTGCTCCAGCAGAGCTTTGGCCTCGCCCATGGTGCCCACGTCCGCCCACTTGGCCATGTCACTGCCACCACTGCCGCTGCTGCTCTTGCCGTTGGATGAAGTCCCACCATTGTTGTTGGCTGCCGTCGCCAACACGCCTTCTTGCAGCTCGTCGATGTCGTCGTTCTTTTGCGCCAATTGCAAAGCCAAAGCTGCGCACTCGGCTTCGTCTTGCTCGTTTTGGGCTTCGTTCAGTTTAGCCTGGAGGGCGGCGCGCTCGGCCACCGTCGCCTGCAGCAAGGCGCGGCAATTGGCCACCGCAAAGCCCATGTTGAACTCGTGCTCGACCTTCTGGCGTAAGCCAGCGAGCCGCTTGGCTGACGATGACGACGATGCATTGACGCTGCCGTTGCCTTTACCTACAGTTCCCGCAGAAGAAGATGATGACGACGATGACGCCACCGAGCCAGCGGCTTTGGCACCCCCCGCCAGCTGCTGCTGCTGCTCTTTGATGCGCCGCATGGCCGACGCCACTTCTTCGTGCTTGAGCCGCAGCATGTGGCTGGTCCGCTCCTGGGCCGCCTGCGCTTTCGCCAGCTGCGCGCTGGTCTTGGCCGACTCCCGCTTGAGCCGGGCGGTTTGGCGGTTGCCCTCGGCCACCTCCTTGGCGTGTTTGGCTGCGTCTGCTTTCGCTTCGCGGGCCAGGTCCGCCTTGTGCTTCTTGGCGGCCGTCACTTCCGCCTGCAAGCGGCGCGCTTCGTTTTCGGCGCGCTCTTTCATCGACACCACCCGCGCGTGCTCCTTTTGCTTGCGCTCCAGCTCTTTGAGCTTTTCTTCGAGCTGCTTAACTCGGCTGGCCGCCCGCGCAGCAGCTTCGGGATCCTTGCTCGGGTTGCTGCCGTTGGAAGCTTTACAACCGCCAATGGTGGTGTCTTCGTTCTTCTCACGCTGCAGGGTTTCCACTTCCGATTGTAGCTTCGCGACTGCGTCCGCAAATTGCAGCCGCAGGGCTTCCATGCACTGCTCTTCGAGTTCCATCGCAGCGTGGGCTTCTTCCCGCGCGTGCACCGCTGCCGCAGCGCGCTGTTCCTCGTCACAGGGCCACTGTACTTGCTCTTCGCCTGCACCACTGGGATGGCTGCCTTGTGCGTGAGAGGGCTGCTTCTTGAAAGAGGCGTTGGACATGCTGGACAGCTGCTTGAGGCTGTGCAGCTCCGACTGCAGCTTCCGGATCTCGCGCCGCTGCTCCTCGAGCACCGACACTTGCTCATTTTGGCCTGCTTCACTGCCTTCGCTGCTGCTCAGCAAAGGGTTCATGGATGCCTCGCTGGGCGCAGCCGAGAGAGAACTGAGGCCTTGCCCCACCAGTTGAATACCCTGCGCTTGCGCCGTTGCCAGAAACTGCTCTTCGCGGAGCCGAAAACGGTCTAACTTCAGCTCGCACTGCAAGTTCACTTCACTCTCCGACTGCAGCCGAGCTTCGGCCTCGGCCAGCTTCCGCTGCAGCTCCAGCGACGCAGTCTGAGCTTGTTTCGCCGCCATTGCAAGCGCAGCTGCTCCTGCGCTATCGCCGATAGACGACCCACTTGGCAGCATCATCCCGTTGGGGCGCCCAGATGACGACGAAGACGAAGTGCGCAGGGCGTCGGTGAGTTGCAAGCGCAAAATGCGCACTTCCTTTCGGAGCGCTGCGCACTCTGCGGCGGCCTGCGCGTTGGCGGCCGCAGTGGCGGCTGCTTCGGGTCCGCTGTTTTTGAGGGCTGCGTTGCGAATGGCCCGGGCCCGCGCCGCGTACCGTAAGGTGTTCACGGTTTCTTCCAAATTGGAGTCGGCAGGGGATACGCAGGCCAGGACCAGCGTGTGGCTGCTGCCCCCCAGCGAGTCCTGCAAAATCCGCGTCAGCTTTGAGTCACGGTACGGCACGTGGGCGTGGCAACCCGAACCGTCGCCTTGCCCAGCGTCGGCCAACACTGAAATCACGTTCCCGAGCGCGAGCTGCAGCAGAGCAAAACCGTGGCAAGAAACACACGAATAGCAACGCAGCAAAAGAATCAAAACAAAGAAATAAGCACAAACAAGGACAATATCCTGGTACATCGCTCTTTTCTTGGACTTCATACGCAAAAAAGAAAGAAAGTATAAAACAAGTGAAGTGATAGACGGTACCAAGCCTCGGTTGATGGAAATGCCTTCTTTGAGGCGGTTGCCGCTCGCGCCCGTGCGCTTCGCACGCTCCGAGCCTGCCAAGTCCACCAGCGTCAAGTTCCCAATGTGCTCCACTGCGCCTTCTTCGCTGCTGGCGCCTTCGTGTTGCGCGTAGCCTACCTCGAGGGTGAGCGTGCAGACCGCGTGGCTCCGGCTCGACTGCGCGTTCATTTGCGTGCTGCCGGTCGCCCGATTCAAGGTGCCGCGCGCCAGCAACTGCTCAACTTCCGCTGCAGATTCCACCGTGTGCGCGCTCAAACCGGCCACCACCACGCCGCCTTCGGCGCTTTCACGCACGGCAAGCCCTTGCCCGCCGGCCTTGGCCGTGTCGGAGGAAGCGTCGTTGCCTGAGGCAGTGGCTTGGCTCCCAGATGCCGCAAGGAGGTCGTGGATTTCTTCGTGGTGAATCTCGAGGAAACTCAATCGAACGTCAACCTTGCGCTGTGGAGCGATGCGCGCACGCCGGTCGAAGAGCTCATGCACGGCGCGCGGGATGATGCCAGCCGAGGCGTCGGCGTCCGTGCCGCCGTTGCCACCAAATGCGGTGCCCATGGTGAATGTTTTGCCAGATCCCGTTTGACCATATGCCAAGATCGTTGCATTAAACCCTTCGTAAACTCGGTTCAGCAGTGGCACTGTTGTCTTTTCGTAAATTTCTGTTTGCGACGAGTCTGTACCGAAGGCGTAGTCGTATTGAAAACGCCGAGTGTCCCCGCCCGCATCCACTGTCTCGCGGTCCAACCGCAAGATGTCTCGGCAACCCTGAGCCTTTTCAGAAGATGACAAAGGTCGAGCACGTACAGCAACTTTCACAGAAACGTTTCCTTCGTGGTTACTCGCAGTATTGTCGGGAGCTTCCATTATTATTTCGGCTCGTTGAATTTGATGTGACAGTTGTGCAATTCCTCAAATTGTTCGCCTGCGACAGGTAAACAGTAGCAGCCACTATTTCGTAACGACGAGTTGAAAATGAAATAACTTGCATGAGTTTGTAACGGAACAAGGCAAGTTGCCTTGGCGCTTAGAGTAGTGCAGCTACTCTTACCTCGTGATGAGCGCGAAGAACAACACGGAGGATATAGGAAACGACGTGATGAGTCTGCCTGCGCTGCCTGCTGCTAATCAAAATCAAACGACTAGTAAATACAGGGGGATGTACATTGAGCACACTGACGGACGGACGGAGGGGCGAGAGATAAGGAGTCGAGTATGGGCCTAGAAGCCAAGAACTCAGAATGCGCGCGACCAACTTCCTCGCGCTGAGCCTAGTCACAGCCTCGAGTTCAGCGTGGCTATCGTCACCGTTTCATCAACATCGAGTGCTTAGCCTGAAGTCGTCCCCTAGTCCTGAAGTCGACATTCAGGCTAAAATTGAGCGTGCATTGGGCGCAGTTGATCGCCTCAAGGGCACTAACTATGCCTCAACGCAGGGGACCACCAAGGTAAGAAGTTTCTGCTCTTCTTGTGTGACTAGGAACTTGGCCTATGTGCGGGATTTCAATTGCTTTGAGTTCGCATGTGCCTCATATTCTCGACATATACTCGACATTTTTTTCGAATGAATAGGCCTCCTCACTCGTCCACGGTGGCTCGTCGCGGCTCTTTCTAGACACGGCTGATGTGCGTCAGTGGGCTCAACATCTCGAACTCGGACTCTATCACGGTAATCTGCGCCCCAGCTACAACTTCCCTTTTTTTGAAAACTACATCTGCTTCATTCCAGCCATGCATCACCCGTCCAAAATCCTACCCGCTGACTTAAATCACAGGAGTTACTACCAACCCAGTGTTGCTACAGCGTGCTGGCGTGCCATGCACTTTGCCGTCAGTGACTCAACTCGCGAAAGCTGCCCTCGACGACTACAATTTGAACGAAGTCATGTTTCAGGCGTGGGGTGGGGACACGGATAGCCTTGTGCGCACGGGCAGCGCCTTAGCGAGCTTGGACGGTGGTTTGCAGCGAATAGTGGTCAAATTGCCTTTGACGCGAGACGGAATAGCAGCCGCTCACAAACTGGGCAGCGATGGGGTGCGCATTTGCATGACGGCGTGCTACAACCGCCAACAAGCTCTGATCGCGGGTGGCTTGGGCGCGGAGTACGTGGCACCTTACTTGGGGCGCATGAGCGACAACGGCAAAGACGGCGTTGCCGAGTGCGCGGCCATAGCGGCGGCGCTTCAGGGCATGGGCAGTTCAACGCGCGTGCTCGTGGCGAGTTTGCGGAGTGCTGAGCAGCTCACTGCGCTGGCTGTCCAGGGCTGCAACACTTTCACGTACAGCCCGGCCATTGCTGACGAATTGCTGCACGAACCTCTGACGGACGCAGCTGCAGCCGACTTCGAAGCTGCTGCCCTTGCCTCAGGAGGAGGCGACTTCTCTTGAGCCGTATAATTATAGCACTAGTCGTTATTTTTTTCTCTGGCGAGTTAAAGTGGCTCTAGCTTTGGCAACCGAATTCATCGGATTTGCCCTTTAAATTAAAAAGTCCATTGGCCATTAGACTAGATTACTAGATTAAGTATACATCTGTGTATACCATATACCATTGGCATTAGCCACAGGCCAGAACAAGTCAGGGCTTTCAATTGGGCAACTGGACGTCGGAATTAAAAATATACTTAAGTGCGTTAAATGGGCACACGGGTCGTGCGAATGGGCCAAAGGAACGTGGCATAACACATAAGTAGGAAGTAGGGATTATTTTGCATCATCACATCCGTATATATTGAACACTAAATTCAGAGAATCGCGCCTTGGTTGCGGCTGTTTTGATCCCCATTGTTTTGACTGAGGCGTTTCTGCAGGAAAAGCGCCGCAGGATTCGCATTTGGTGCTGTGGCCACAGCAGGCTGTAGACGCGGTAAAGGATCGCCAACAGCTGACGCATTTCTGCTGACCGCACCGTTTGCCGTGCGTGATTGTGTAAGGCGGTTTCGCATGAAGGCACCGAAAGCATCGCCCTGTGCGGAAACTCCTCCTCCAGCAATTACTCTTTCATCACTGCTCACATTACCTTGAGGGACTCCTGCAGAAGCCCACACAGCTGCAATTCGCTCGGAAGGCAATGGTGCTGGCGGAATATTCGATGGAGCTGGTAGTGGTGCAGCCTTTTTCGCTGCAGCTGCTGGAGTTGAAGGAGCACGAGGGCTGGCTTCAGTGGCAGCAGAATGTGCTCCGGACGCATTATTTCCAGCAGATGGCCTATCACTAGTACGAGTAGGCCTTGTATGAGGAGTACTGCTCGTAGTAGTTGCATGCTGTTCACGCGCCGCTACCCACGCAGGCATTGGCTTATTGCCCGAAGAGGACGGCGACAATGATATCTGTGCTCCATCTGGTTGTGGCGACCTTGCTGGTGCTCGCGCTGGAGATGCCAGAGCTTCGATCATTGAAGCCGTGACTCCTGTTGTTGTCGTGGCTGCGAGTATGGGTGCTCCTGCGGACGCTGCCGCGGCGAGTGCTGAAGCTGACGCACGCTGTTTAGGTCGCGTTGTCGCTGGCGCTGCTGGCGTCGCCCTTACGGGTACTGCAGTTGCCTCTGTTTCTAAACCAGGGTCTGAGGTTGCAGAAGCATCGGCAACGGCACCATCTACATCAGCAGCGGTAGTGCCAACTGTGCTAGAATATTGAGGAGTCTCAGGCGCTGTTGAGCTTCTGGAGCTATTCGATGGATCGGGCAAGTTCACATCACTACCAGGACTAGTAGTGGTGACATCATCATTGATATCAGGCGAGTCGTTGGCAAGGTTGGATTCATTGGCAGCACGATTTTGAGAACGGTCTCTGGGAGTGGCTGCTACACCGTCACTTGCGAAAAGTGTTGTGGGCGCAGGCTCAGGCGGAACCGTTTGGGTTGGTGGTTCAGCAACAGGACCAGCAACAGCTGGCCGGGGCAACGACTCCTCATCGAGGTCAAGCGGCGGCTCATCGCCCAATGATGGCGGCAGTGGCGGCGGCGGCAAGTCAGGCGGTCGAGGCGCGCCCACAGCTACTGCGGCTGGTGGGCCTTTCAGCAACGCCAGCTTTTGCGCCGTGGTGCCCTGTAGCGTGGTCGAAGGCCGAGACGATCGAGGTGGCAGCACGCGGCCGGTGGCGTCGGTGCGAATCCCTTGCAGCGCTAGGGCTTGCCGCGACGCCAGCAAGGCAGCCACACGCGCGGCTTCGGCTGCATCCTTGGCTTCCTGCGCCAGCCGCTTCGCTTCCGCCAGTTGGAAAGCTTCTTCCTTCAACCGCTCTTCTTCGTCTTCGCGCGCCCGCTTCTTCTCCCTCTCTTCGATTCGCCTCGCGGCCCAACGCCGGCCCTGCCACAACGACACAGCCACACACACTAACACCAATACAAAGCCCGCGGACGACAACCCAATGGCCAAAATTTCTGTGTACGACAAGGTCGTCGACGGCTGCGGCGTGGGGATGGGCGTTGGCGCTGACGTCGGAGGCAGCGACGGCCGAGGTGTAGGCCGCGGCGTCGGCAAGTAAGTAGGAACCTCGGTGGTAGGCAGCGGCGAGGGCTGAGGAGTAGGGCTCAAGCTCGGCTTTGGCGTGGGCTTCCGTGTTGGCAGCATCGTTGGCGCCCAAGTAGGGCTTGACGTTGGAGTCTTTGTTGGGACTAAGGTTGGGACTTGAGACGGCTGCGGTGTCGGCGGTCTGAACCCCCAGCCCCGAATAGAAAAAGAGAAGGTAAATTCAAGAAAAAAACAGTAGGTGGATGGGGCCTATATAAGTCACATATTCTTACAGATAGCTTCAAATTCCGCTTTAAAGCGAGACAATTGTCGTGAGAAAAGTGACAAAAAAAGGTGTAATGTATGTTCTTACAGTGTTGGCCTGGATGAAGGTGGCAAAGTCGGCAATGACGACGGCAGCGGAGTCGGCTTTAAGCTCGGCAACGGCGAAGGCGGATACGATGGATGGCCAGTGGGTGAAAAGGTCGGGCTGGTGGTCGGGTGCGGCGAGGGCGAAGGTACCGGAAGATGGCTCGGCTGGGGCACTGGGCTTAGTGTGGGAGGCGCACTCGGCCTTGGCGTTGGCGCCTTCGACGGGCCCGGGGTTGGGTGCGGCGTCGGGCGAGGCGTTGGGATCAGGGATGGACTGGGCGTTGGTTCAGGCACTGGCAGAGCGCTCACCGTGGGCAGGAGCGTGGGCTGAGGCGTGGCTGAAGGTGCTGGAAAAGGCACGTTTGTGGGGAGTATCGTAGGCGATTTGGTCGGTTCATGCGTGGGTCGTTGCGTAGGAGCTGGGATTGGGATATCAGTTGGTGAATGGGTGGGAAATGGCGAGTCGGTGGGTTGATGAGTAACAGTGGGCGACGTCGTAGGCTTCAGGGAGACTGTTGGCTGCGCTGTCAAGGTCGGCAAGTGTGTGGGCCTAAACGTCGGTACCCGCGTCGGTTCTATCGTAGGTTTCGTAGTGGGTGCTCTATATTGCGTTACACCTAAGGCATGATGCAGCCATAGGCTGACAACGCACACTTGGAGGAGCCCACCTCGACCCCGCGGGGCTCGAGATGGCATTTTGTGCGTTTGAGGTGTGCGCTCAGCCAATCAAACGACCGTGCATCAATTTCTCAGCCATACCCCAACCGTACAGTACCCTGTATTTTAAAATTTGCCGGATACATCTACATAACTGCAGCGGCGCGCGCGCCGCCGCGCCACGATCAACGTAGTTGATTTCAGTGACGTGACAACTTGTCAGAACAAGCACGCAAGGGTTTTTTGTGTCTGTGATGTGACGGAAGGACGGAAGGAATGACTGACGGACAAAAATCCTTGGTAGGCACTTTTTGATCGTGGTCGGTAAAACATCAACTCTACGTTGATCTATTAGTTTTTGCTCTAGCGCTCTAGCTAGCTAGCTAGCTAGCGACTATAGTGGCTAGTGGCTCCAGCTTGATGTAAGCCTTCGCACTAGAACATCCACCGTATCGTAAACCTGCTACTTTCTCCGCCCCTAAGACGCATGATTGATCGACTACGATAAGAAATAATATAGCCCCCAACGGGCTTGCTTCGCCAAGTTCTGAAATTCCAAGCAAGTTGCTTTAGAACCTAGCTAGCTGCCACGGTACTTTTGCCGCAGTACATAATGGAGGCTTCGGAATCTTCTTCTCTAGCATCTTCTTCTGTACGTGCTGAGTCTTTGCAATCGCAGTCTACTGCGCGGAAGCGATCGCCGCCTGATTCTTCTGGCCTCACGAAGAGGCCGAGCTCATGGTTGTATGTTGAAGGGCCTCGCGACGGCGACCTTTTTCAGCTGCAGTGGATGAGAGCTGGTGTTGCAGAAAGCGGCAAGGGCCGAACAGGAAGACTGGATCTCGCTGAAGCTCGCTATGCCCTACCACCACTTCACGTAGACTTGTCCACTTTGTTGCCTCCCCATCTCATTACTGTGCCTAGTCCGGACTCCAGCACTCCTCATGCTATAGCAGAGGCAGAATCTTCCGCCATTTCCTCAAATTTAGCAGACACATCTGTAGCAGCACTGGCCTCCAATCTTGCCCGTGCTTTAGATAGCCGTAGCGGCGGCCCTGATGAAGCGGCTGTTGCTGAGCATGCTGCTTATTCACAGGCTGCAACCTTGTCAGCACACGAGTGGCGCACGTTGCTCGCGGATCCAGCGTTAAGCGCACACCTGGATGCCGCTGCCCTCGCCGAGCTTTTGCATCGCACTCAAAGCCAGGCATTTGCGAGCGTTTTGTTGGCGCGTGCTGACTACTCCGGCACCAAAACTAGTAAACAAGCAGCATCAGCACAAGATACGTTGCCGCGCGCGCTCCGATTGTCGCCGACTCCACTGCCGCACGCCACGGGCATGCGCCTCGCCAATGTCCTCTTCGATCTCGGCGGCTTGGATGTGTGTTGGCGAGCTGCAGCGGCAGAGGACGCTGAAGCAGCTGGAGACGCTGCGGAAGCCTTTCGAGAAACCATAACGGCACTCGACCTGCGCGCACGGGCAGGTGAAGCAGGAATGGAGCTGGAAGTTTGCCTGGCGGAGGCATTCTTTTCTACGCAAACATATAGCCACCAATGAAGTCATCAAACTTACTTCATGGCAGTAGGCAGATGGCTCACAGCTCATAGACTCTGCTGCGGTCTGATCAATAGTAGCAATAAATTCTGAGAATTCCGAATGTATTACCCAGGAAGTAATCACATTTTGGGACAAAAAGGACAAATGGGACAAAATTACCTACTGTAGGACGTGGCAGCAATCGTTGACGTTGACACGGCATCTACAAGAGTTTACGAATTCTTGTCATCTTTTATAGATTGCACAACATGTTCACACGTGGCATCGATGTGGCGACAGTAATAGCGTATAGATTACGAATTCTTGTCATCTTTTATAGATTGCACAACATGTGCACACGTGGCATCGATGTGGCGACAGTAATAGCGTATAGATATTGCACATGTGGCATCATCGATGTGATAGTAGCAGCGGCTATTGCGTTGGATCATTTTTTGGATTCAATTATAAGTCAAGTATTGTTTACATTAAAGTAAAAGTGGCACCAAACTTTGAAGTCGCGCTTTACATTGTTGTCACTTTCGTCTCTTCCGGTTGCAAACTGTGCAAAACGGTGTATTGCATATGCGTTACCACCTTCTGATTTGTCACCAAAATGACGACAGTACAAACCATCGGTACAGTACCATTGAACGCGGTGCTACCTTCAACGCCTGCAAACTGGCTGTACTTAGAGTCAGATTCTGATGGCCTTAGTTCAGACCAATTTCAGACCTTAAGTATACTTACACATCTCATTTGACCACCGATGTCAACATTGCAAGGTATCGATCATGCTCCGTACATCGTAGGTTCGGTGAGAAACCAAGCGCAACAATTACTGAGAAGACGAACTCCATTTACGAGATGGATGTGGCACAAAACATAACAGACATTCTCTTGCTGTCCCTCGTGACTGAACTTTGAGTCAGATTGTGATAATCTTAGTTCAGACCTATGGTATCTCCAGATCTCATTTGAACCACCGATGTCAACATTACAAGATATCGATCATGCTAAAAAAGTCAAGAAGTCCTCGATCAAGCATAGAGGGATTCTGTCACGGGACAGAGATCGTGTCAATTTCTTGATTCGAACAACTTAAATTGTTGGTTTGGCGAGAAACCAAGTGCAACAATTACAAGCTCCTTGTGCGTCGTCAAGTTAATCAGGAAGCGATGCCTGTCGGTACTGATCGATGTAGCGGAGAATGGCGGCTCTGCTCCTGCCGTTTACACATCCCAATGCATTTGACACCATTATGTATTCACTGGAACGAGATGATGGATTCGTTTGCAGCCTTGCATGCAATAGATCATCGTTTTGGGACCATTGCGACAATGCTGTAATTGTTGGCAGAAAGTCGTGGTCTTGAAACAAGTATTCAGTCAACGGACTCCAACAGAGTACTGTTGCGAGTAGCGTGCGATTTTTTATGTACGATCAATTGTACCGCCGTAGCACTCGTAGTACCGAAGCACCGCTCAGTCCTTTGCACAGTCCTATCACTTGTTCTTATAAAGCCCAGTTAAGCTCCTCTACAGGGGGATTTGTTTTATTATGGCCGATTTAGGATGCATCGATGTACGTGTAGTCCTTATTAACTCAAAGACACACCCCGTGTGCAGGTAGTGCGAGTTATCGAAGTAAACAAACGAATTTGGCTTCGTGGTGATATTCTAAGCACACGCAGAGTGCTACATTTCGGGCCTTCTGCGAACATGTTAAAATAGTGCCTTGGTGTATGTGCTGCAAGATTTGTTGTCACGTGCCATAATTTTTATTGAAGGTACTGCTTGGCAGAGCTGCATGCGTTGTCGAAGGCACGTGAAATAACTTCAACGTGCGGCAATCATTCGAAATATATTTGGAAATGACTGTACAGGCATCGCCACGAGTCGTCCGAGCAGCTTCGAGGGCGCATTATCCAGATTGGGCTCACAGGTCTGAGAGGGCGCGAAATAGTAAGAGAAAAAAAACGCGCAGGGAATCGTGAAAACATTGTAATATTCGTGAGCGAGGCATTCTATTTCGTTAGAAGCATACCTGTCATCATATTGCGAGGCTACTGTATGTAAGGCCCACAGGGAAAGCTCGGGTGTGGCGTGGCCATTTTGCAGGCACCTTGGATGCGCTTCTGCAAGGCATCCTGTCTCTCGTTAGAGATGTACTTGCTACCGATCGAATGCGAGGCTATGGTAACAGTATGTAAGGCCCACAATGAGAGCTCGTGCGCACAAGAAATGTGCTCATCACCGGGCATAACCATTTGCAGGCATCTTGAATGCGATTCTACGAGTAACAAATAAGCATGCTACCAGGCATACTGAACTGACTTCAATTACGAAAGCTGTTCATGTAAGAGCGTACAAGAAGCATGCTCATCGCCGGGCGCGATGCTTGCTAGAAATTCTACAGTGCAGTCAATGAAGAAGGCTGCTCGTCTACTTACAAGCTTGCACCATTGTACTAAGTTGACTACCCAGATAAAAACCCGACGACGAATTACGTAATTACATACCCAGTTAAGCTCCTCTACAGGGGGATTTGTTTTATTATGGCCGATTCAGGATGCATCGATGTATGTGTAGTCCTTATTAACTCAAAGACACACCCCGTGTGCAGGTAGTGCGAGTTATCGAAGTAAACAAACGAATTTGGCTTCGTGGTGATATTCTAAGCACACACAGAGTGTTACATTTCAGGCCTTCTGCGAACATGTTAAAATAGTGCCTTGGTGTATGTGCTGCAAGATTTGTTGTCACGTGCCATGATTTTTA
>Ga0307931_1001361_pt1 | contig 16047 bp, 19 predicted proteins | sample OrgLakmetageno47_FD_201816 | JGI IMG/M metagenome (GOLD analysis project Ga0307931, IMG submission 201816) | Saline water microbial communities from Organic Lake, Antarctica - #47 | ecosystem: Environmental > Aquatic > Non-marine Saline and Alkaline > Saline | place: Antarctica: Organic Lake... | reverse complement strand
CACTTGAGCTGCAAATGCGCTAGCAAATTTGCTCCAGAAGGCCAATTAAGGCTCCAACTGGCGCCTTTCCTCCGAACAAGTCGGCGGGACTGAGTGCTCGTTCGTGTGTCACGTCCCAGGTCCACGAGGCAAGTTCATAGTTCATATCGTAGCCGGTAAAGGAACCTGCAGTAGAACAAGCGCGTTAATTTTAGCTAACGCCAAAGTTGTAGGAGCAAAAAAAAAGAAATACACAGCGCAGCTATGCTGGCTGTGTGGACAGTGCAGTGCAGTACAGTGCAGTACAAGTACAGTATCTCTCAGACTCTCACTCTCAGTAGAACTACAGTATAGCACAGTGCAGTGCAGTGCAGTACTACATTCTTGTGTAAATGCTTACCGCTTAACGGCGAAACCGGTTCGGACTATATAAATTATATGTATACATAACCGGCGAAGCCAGTTCATAGTTCATACCTGGCAAATAATATGTATAACGGCGTAGCCGGTAAAGGAACCTGCAGTAGAACAAGCGCGTTTATTTTAGCTAACGCCAAAGTTGTAGGAGCAAAAAAAAGAAATACACAGCGCAGCTATGCTGGCTGTGTGGGCGTGTTAGTCGCCTCGATCAAAATCCACCAGTATCGATTTAAACTTCGGTGTCAACAACCAGACTCCTCTTGGCAGCGAAGAGAATGCGTGGTCGTCGAAGTACAGGATCCTTCAAGGCGCCATTGCAGGAGCGGCCGCCTACTCGACCACCCACCAAAGCTTAGTTGAAGTCTTCGCCGTCGAGCAGTGGAGACTGGTTGTTGTGTGCTGCGTACCCACCCGAACTGCCGCTGTGCTTTCCAAAGAGACTCTCAATCTTGACGACGTAGGGTTCGGCCCACGGTGGTCGCGCGTAGGCCACAAAACCAATGCCCGCAATCAAGCCCAGTCCAAGGAGGCTGCCAATTACCGCACCCGCTACTGCACCCGCGTTTGAAGAGGAGCCCGATGACGAGGATGTGTCGGTAGGCGACGTAGGGGCAGCAGTAGGCTTCTCGTGGGGAGCTGGCTTCACCGGAGCCGGCGTCGGCGCCGGTACCGGGGGAGAAACTGGAGCTCGCGAAGGTACTGGGTTCGATGAGGAAGCCGGCGCAAGAGAGGGCAAAGCCGTTGGCGTAGCCGAAGGCAATGGCGATGGTGGTGGATTGAGGGGGGCAACAGCCAAACTTTGTTCAGCGAGCGTGAGGAAGAGCACGGCGCGCCATATCATGCTGATGGGGGCCATAGTAACCTTGGGTGTTTTCGGCTGCAATAGTACAAGCACACACGTTCATAAAAAGGGCAAAGATCAGGGAATGACTTTCATCAGAACATATCATTAGGGTTAATCACTTCAGGACTGCTCTAACGCGCGTGTGCGAACGGTTCTTTGGCGCATTTTAAGCGCATTTAAACTTACACAGGACTAGCAGGCAAGATCCTACAATGATGGGGTTGGTGGTCAAGAGGTTGCGTAGAGAAACACTCCAGCCTATGCTTGCATCGAATATATGTTCTCAAAATAATCTTCGGATACGCATCATCGCCCTTGGTACGAGTACGAGGACTTCTCACCTCAGGGGCGGCTACGCTTGACGCCTTCTTGGGGCGAAGCTCGCAGGTAAAAATACCACGTGGGCTTCTGCGAACGTTATCATTCGTTGGGGTAGGCTGCTCTCATTGGTGCAATAATGTATTCCGAGTTGTACGCGTTGTTGTCCGTTGAAGCGAACATCGTTTGGTTTTTGTGTGTTCACGTAATTTCCGTGCCAAATAGATCAACGTAGAGTTGATGTTTTATGCGGCTACGACCAGAAAGTGCCTACCAAGGATTTTTGTCCGTCACTCTGTTACATCACAGACACAAAAAACCCATGCGTGCTTGTTCTGACACGTTGTCACGTCACTGACATCAACCATGTTCTGACATGTTCACACGTCACTGAAATCAACTACGTTGATCGTGGCGCGGCGGCGCGCGCGCCGCTGCAGTTAGGTTGGGGTGACGAGCTGCTCCGCTCCGAGCTAGAATCGTTTGCTACAAGTAAGTCAATATGCATCCGAGCGGTATGTTATGGTCTTCTGTTTTTGAGACAGGCCCTGAGGGGCCTGAATTAGCTGACTAACAGGTAAAGATGAAAAGCTAAGCAGCTTAAACTAAATCTAAGAGTCTAAGAAGCCAATCCCCTTTTGCTCGGTTCAGAGAAATTCAAGCCCCCTCCCCCAAAAAAACAAACAAAAAAGGAAAGTGAAGACCTTCCTTCGGGATAACGGGAAGTCAAGCACAAGCCTCCAAGGCTGAGGTAACAGGGGGGAAATATATTTTCGAATCTCAAATTCATACTTGCCTCTTATCTGCTGTCAGGGCAATCTCGGCACCTCTAGCAGATCTGATCAGTACTTCACCCTTCAATTCCAATTCCTGCTTCTGCATCTCGCTCCCTCTTATTCGTTGTTCTCTCTGTTGAATTCTGCCCCTTTTTGAGGCAGGCCTCGAGGGGCCGGAATTAGAAGGCTAATAGGCAGAAATAAAAAGCAAAGCAGCTTATACTTATACAAAACTGCTTTGCTTTTCTTCTCTACCTGTTAGTCTTCTAATTCCAGCCCTTCGGGGCCTGTCTCAAAACTACAGTAAGAAGCTTGAAGCTAATCAGGCGTACATGCACATGCCCCTTTTGACTTTTGACGTTATTATAATGATAATGAAAATTTACAGCTCCAATTCCGATACCGCCACACTAACCCCATTTGGAAGATCTGGGCGGATGGGATTCCGTACAGAGATCCCTCTTCGCAGTTGTTCTTTACGGAAGCACGGAAGCTCACGGCGATATTCAACACCAACATAAACTCAATACTCAATAGCAATACAATATTAATAATACTGGCATTTCTTTGTTATTTGCATTTGTAATAAATTCACTTCCTAGTTCGCAGTTCAGGCCGCTTTGCTTTTTTATCTCTACCTGCCCGGCCCTTGGGCTTGGGCCTGGCGCTTGGGGCCTGTGTCGTATTTTTTTGAGCACCTCCACACCTCCACATCGCAACAGTAGTAACAGCAGCAGCAGGAATGGCCCACGCGCTGTTGTGATCTATTGCTTCTTATGCGTATAAATTCATCTGGTATACACTATACGCGCAGCTATGCAGCTATCTGAGTATCTGTCCACTTTCTTGTTACGAGAGCCCCTTGCACTTAACTCCTTGCCATCATTATATGTCCCGTAGCACTCAGTTTATTGTAGTTCCATAGCACCTGCCGGCTGCAAATATCGAGGGTACAGCGCTCCTTTTTACACAAGCTCTGGAGCGGGTATTGTGCTCTCACTCGCATGAGGCGACCCCGGTCCGTGGCCCGACACCGCCAACACTTCGTCCCGCAGCACCGCTAAATCGTCGGCGTTGATGAAGAAACGCTCTTCCTTGAGGTCATAATACCGCTCCCGGGGTGGCTCGCTGCCTTTCCCGACGGCCAACAGGCCCATGTGGTTCACCACCCAGAGGGCGCCCCGTTTTCCCCCTGTACCCGCGTCGTCCCACAGCAGACGGGGCGGCGGCGCGGGGCGGCACCACCGCAGCGGCACGCAGCGCATCGAGGTCAAGGGTGGTGGGTTGTCGTCCGCCGTAGTTACCATGCCGAGGGCCACGAAGCTCTCGGAGGGAGGCACGGCTTGCCACACGAACACGTGCTGCTCGGTGCGCTTGCCCAACGTGTTCCACACCTGCTTGAACCTCAAGGGGTGCGGCAGGAGCCGTTCGATGGCGCCCGCTAAGTGCTTTGACGCCGCGCCCACGCTCCCGAAGCGAGTCACTGCCTGATCGGTAATCTCCAGCGCCATCACCGTCTCCTTGAGCTCCTTGTCCTTGGAAGGGTCTTTCAGACCAACCACGGCGTAGTGCCCCAGGCTCACGCGGTCGCGATTCCGCGTGAGCATGGCTTTTTCCGCGCCGGCTTTGATGGAGGGCGCCCAAATCGAGACATTCACCCGCGTGCCAATCACCCGAGAGTCCCACATGGGGGTTAAACTCGACTGGACTTGGGTCTTGATTTTGATGCCCTTCACGTCCTTCATGACCACATCCATGCCCACTTGCTGGGTCACCGACGCTGCTGCTGCTTTGCCCAGGTCCCGCAGCTCCGCCATGCGCTTCGGCGGCACTGTCAAGTTTTGCACCGATGCTCGGCCCAGGCTCGAGTCTTCGACCATGAGCTGCGCGAGCCCCTGGCCGCCTTCCAGCGACTCGCCTGGCTTGTGGAACGCCTCTTTGAAGTCAGCCATGGAGACCATCCCCGTGCCGCTTTTGTCGATGCGGCGCACTAAGCCGTGAATCTAAAACAAAGAAGAAGAAGAACAAGAGGAGGCAAGCACACACACAGACAGGAAAAAATGAGGTAAGAGTAAAATGCAGAATGTGCAAGTGTGGCAAGTAAATATTCTCGCAATATTATAACACACGCTGTACTTTGCTGTAAACAACGCACAGGAATGATGCCAACAACAAAGCAAAATACGCTGTTGAAAATGAACTGTAAAAATACCGTATACCTGATCCTCGGTGAGGTCCGGAATCCCGAGCCAATCCAATCCTCCGTACAGCTCACTGCAAGTCAGCCAACCGTCGCGGTCACTGTCGAACGCCCGGAACGCGTCCAGGACAAACATGCCGCGCAACCGCAGCAAAGTCACCACTCGCTCCACAATCGCGCGGTACTCCAGCACAATCGACTCGTCGGCCAGCGTCAAGGCCCCTGCCCCGAGGGAGGTGTGCTTGATGACGTCGCGCACCCGCACCCGGCGGCGGCACTCCCGCACGTCCACAAACCACTTCAGCCTCGCCGAAGGATGGTTGGCCTGCAGAGCTCGCAACAGCGCCAACGTGTCAGCATCCCCGAAATCCACGTCGCCGTCCAAGAACCGCAGCGTCGCGTTGTTGGTGCGCTGTTGCGCCGGCCTCGTCCTGGGATGCCCCAAAGAAGCATCTAAAAGGTCGCCGTGCGCCAGGAGCGCTACTGAACACCCCGGGGCTTGCTCCAGCAGTGGCAGGAAAGGAGTGAAGGAACTTGGGGCTTTCGACGAAGGCGGCGGGGGCGGCGGCGGCGCAGGGGTGCTGCTGTCCGTCACGTTGGTAGTGGAGCCGCGGCGGTGGAGCACCCCTCGCAGTGATTCGGCTTCGACCAGGGACAGCACCACGGTATAGCGCGGCCGCTGTAGCCCGAGAAGGCCCCACCTCGACACGATTTCGCACAAGTCCGCCACGGCTTGCGACTCCGCTTCGGCTGCGCTGCTCACGCTGCTTCTCCGCCCCCTGGTACCGCCACTCTCAGGATTCGGGGCAGAAGGTGCCAGAGCGAGGCGGTTCACAGTGGCAGCGGCCGCCGCAGTCAAGGCGGCCAGCTCGTCGAAGCGATGTGATTGGTCCGCGGGGTCCACCCCAACGGCCTCGAGAAACGACGCGAGCGCGGCTGCAGTAGCGGCCGTCGCACTGTTAGTGCTCATGCTGCCACCACCCTGTGGGGGCGGCGGCGGCGGTGGTGGCGGTCGCTGCTGCTGTTCACGCAGCGCGTCACTGGCCGACGCTAGCAGCAGCCCTACGGCGTATTTGAGCCGCACCCGAGCTTCGAGTTCGTCCCCCAACAAAGGGCGCGACGATCCCGGCGGGTTTGGCCACGGGGCCAGCAGCTCCAAGTCGGGCACCCACTCCATGGTGACGACCACGTTCTTGAGCCGCCGCATGGACTTGAGCCACTTGAGCTTGAAGTAGTTCTTGCTCACCAGTAAATCGTCCGGCAATTGCAGAGGTTCCGGCGCGGCGGTGACCTTGGTGGTGACCGCAAATTTGCTCACCGGATAAAAGCCCAGCGCGTTCTCCAGCTCGGTAGCGGCAACCGCGGCGTCATAAGAGGCGCTGGCAGTTGCTGCAGAAGCACCCGGCGTGCCAAACGTACCAGCAGCAGCGGCTTCGGATTCGCGCAAGGACGGCGGTTTGGCGCCCTCGTAAGCCTTGGTGCCGCAGGTCGCGAGCGCGGTGAGCGGCCAGGGCGCTGGGGGTTCGTCGTCGCGGGCGTACTTTTTGCGCGCAAACTCGGCGGGCTCCTCTTCAGCTTCCTGCTCTTCTTCTACTTCTTGCTCTTGTTCCACCTCGTTTTCTTGCTCTTGCTCCTGCTCCTGCACTTGCTCCCCCCCAAACGCCCGCTCCTGCGCCACTTCGCTTTGGTTCGCGGATTCCACCCCCGAGGGGGGGCTTGATGTTTGTGGGCTGCTGGACTGTGCTTCGGCGTCGCGAATGAACCCGAGCACCTTGTTGGCCACCTGTACATGTGTAGCGAGGGCATTTAAGATACGGTTCAACATAACGTCACAAGTCATGAACGGGAAATGAACACCAAGTGCCGCGATGAAGAGAGAAGAAGTAAAAGTTGAAAGGAAACAAAGAGGAAAAAACGAACAAAAAGGTTGCATTCATTATCCTGCACTACTTTCTATGTTCTCTTATTTTACATCATCTTCATACCTCCCGCTCTTCGGGCACCACAAAGAAGGCGCCCTTGTGGTTGATCATTTCTTGGACTTTCATAGCAAAGGGCTGGGAGGTCGGCACCGTGTTTTCTACTTCAAAGTCGATGCGTTCGCGGAACACATCCATGCAGAGCGCCAACTGCTGCTCCACCTAATATATGTTTAAAAAAAACGAAACAGGAAAGAGGTGTGGGAAAATGAAAGATGTGCTCTTGACTTCAACACAACAAAAATACTACGGATGATCTATACCGCAGGCAGAAGTCAAATCGTGCACACCGTACAATTACTGTCCACATACACAACATCCACAAATCTAGTGAAGGGCAAAAATCGAAGAGAGATAAAGAAGACCCTGCCATTGATACCTTTTCTGCGTTTCCGCCGGTACCCCCTTGTTCAATCGCCAGCGTCCGTACAGTAGCGGCCGTTCGCCCAATTACTGCCCGAGAGTGCACCAGGGAACCAAAAGCTCGTTTCCGCCAGACGTTGGCCACGTTCTGCTCGCACAGCAAGTTGAATTGGGTCTTTTCGCTGCGCATTTGGTTGAGCACCAGCCACGCAGTCACGTCCTTGAGGACCTGTGCATCTCTCTTAGGGGTACCAAGAGCGCCCAGTTTTTCATGCACGGTGCTGCGGTGCCCCTGGGCACCCCCGCTGATGCCTAGGCCTGCGCCTACATGGGTGTGCACTAATTCAAGCACCTCGGGCACGACCAAGAGGTCAACCTTTTGACCGCTGCCGATGCCCCGCATGCGAAAGGCGCCTTGGGCGTAGTCCCGAAAAGTCATGTCTTTGCCCAGAGTGAGCGCGGCTTTGGCGTCCAGAGCTTGCTTGATGTCCATGCCCTGATATTTACAGATTGAAATAGAAAGGCAAGCATTGACACGGAGGTCACGCAGAACAAGATGAGAATATAAATAATTGCACAAATGGCAAGAACTACGAAAATGAAACGAAGTCTCAGCCAAAAACAAAAACAAAAAAAATCCAACTAGGGCAGCGCACATCTGCGAATTCAGCGAAACTTCGCGCGAAGATTTGCGTACCGTAGTGTGCACTTGGTCATAAAACGAAAACCGCTTTGCTTTGTCGATCCCGCACTGCTCCAGCGGCAGCACTGCATGGCCGTTGCGTAACAGAATCATTTTCTTGTCGGCCTCGTTCAAGAACACCACTCCTTCGAGGCCTTCGAGCCCTGCCGCCAACAGGAATTGCGCCACCTGCAAATTGGTCATCCCTGTAATCAACGCGCCCGTGTCGATCAGAGCCCGGTACCCTCCACCGCCGCTGCCACTGCTACTGCTGCCACCATTCTTTTCCACCCCCTCAGAGGACGAACCACCAGCACCGGCCCCGCGCGCCACCCGCCGCAGCAAGCTCTCCACGGACCAATCCATTGGGACGTGGTCGACGGCCATCACTTGCGGGTTGGTGAGCACGTGAAGCATTTTGCCGTCGGCGCCTTTTTCGTAGGCGCAGCGCCCGAGTTCCACGGGCAGCAAATCGGAGGGGGTGCCACTGAAGCCGAGGCGACGATCAAACAAGAGGTCGCCGCCAAGCTCCTGTGACGTTCAGAATTTCATGTCAAAAATTAAATTCAAGAAGAGGAAAAATAAATTTAGGAGAGTAAACAAATGTAGCAAAAAGAGGACGGGTACTCTGATATATTATAATCAACCGATGGAGAAAGGTAACTCTAGCGGATACGCGACGCATCCGCTTAAATACGCTTCTTTATTTTTCAACGAACCTGCCCACAAGCTGACAACTTGAGGCCTTGGTGCGCGCAAGTTTCCGGAAAGATGAACGAGTCCAAATAGTGGCTGACAACATGGGGCAATCGGTGCAACAACTTGTACAGCACCCACACTTGGTCTCGATCCTTCAAATTGATGAGCTGAAGAGGCCACAATTCGTCAATCGTGCTGGCGACTGTCAAGGCCCCTTCGTACGAGGCAGAATCGAACCCTTCGTTCATACTGGATGACGAATAAGAAATTGAGGCGTCGTGCGACTGTTCGGAGGCTAACACCCGCTGCCGCCACAGCGCACTTGTCGAAGCTTCCAACTGCATAAAAGCACCCAGTAAAAACGAGAAGGAGAAAAAAAATGAACGATAGGAAAGAGGAATTGTGCAACTACCACGTATTTATTATTGATTATTTTTTCGAGTTCACGCCTCTTTCAATTTCTTTTCAAAAGCAAGCAAAATCAGCGCGTAGTGTAACCACCCACGCCTGTGATACCTCGTTCAGTAAATCGGCTCTATTGGTGCGCCTCACGCGGCCTCCAGCCAGGGCTACCCAACGAGCAAACTTAACGCAAGAAGGCCGCTGGGCAAAGGATGGAGACAGGTCCGATTCACTGCTCATATCTTCAAAGAGCCTGCCAATGACCTGTCGCATATGTAAAAAGAGAGGAATGGAGATTGAGATCAAAAGAGTGAAATAAAATGAAGACAAGCAAGCGAAAAAATGCCGCCTGCTTCTGATCTCAAATATACACGGACTCTCAATCTTACTAACATCTTTCGTGCTATCTGTTCCGTTCAATACAACAAGCCTCTTTTACCAATTGAAAGTCGCTCCAGCGTAGGCCCTCGTAACGGTACGCCAGCACCGACATGCCAATCACGACATCAGGGTGGGCGAATTCTGAGGCCGGTGAGGGCACGTCCTTTCCGACGAACGGCACTGCTAGCAGCTTGCGGCTCCGCGGCATCTTGGGGTCCCGCTCGAGAGCACGCATGAGATCGCTGGCGGTTAACAGGCCGAAGGACACCTTTTGGGAAATGGGATGCATGATCGTGTGCAAAGAGGTGAAAAATGTCAGGAGGGAGCAAGCAATTAGGGTCCGAATAAAATGATGACTTCAGAATAGAATAGAAGTGAAGACGAAATACCATAGTAGACAAAAAGAAAATAGAAAAATATAGAGAGATTGGGAAGGCGCACAATAGTAAAAATATATACCCGATCGATTTTCATGAGGCAAAACGGGAGCAGCGAGTTCAGCCAATCATGCGTTAGGTTGAGCATCTTCATGTGGTCGTCACTCAGAGCGCCGCGCGCCATGGCGGCAGCTGCGGCGGCTTCTTTTGGGCCTTTCTCCAAGTACTCAATTACGTCCTGGCTGCTCAAGCCTAATATGATACATAAAAATAATACATGAAAGAGTGCGAGTAGGCCATTATGTTTGTGAAAGTGGGCTATGGTAGAAGTGGAAGACATACGGTAACTTAGTTGTGTGCATTGCTTCGAAACAGAAACAAATGCAAAGACGACGAAGAAGAAAATGAGCACTTCATTGAGGAAACTCCCAAAAACTAACAGAGAATGTAGCACGTATAGTGTTCTTCAAAATTTGTTTCTGTATATTACCATTGCAGCCGTGCGCGAGGAGCCAAATGAGGGCCCACCGGCTGAGCAAAGGTCTGAGTTTCTGGTCGTAGAAAGGCCGGCTCAGGAGCACCAGGTGAGGGGTGGTTTGCACTACTTGAGCGGCGCGTCCTTCTTCCAGCGCGCGCTTGATGCTGGTCAAAATCGACATGGCGTCCTTGCTGAACGCCACGTCGCTCACCTGGGTGACAGTTAGGATGGTTAAGGGTGAACGATTATGAGAAGGAAAGAATTCAAATAAAAATGAAGAGAAGGAGGAAAAGGTCATACTAACATGCACGTTCACCAAAAAACAACAACAAAACAATAACGGTCGTCATGATATACAAAAGTGTCTGTTTTTTAATATACGTCGTATCTCACACTCTCAACTATCACTCTCACCGTGGTTTCTTCGGAAAACGCCAGCACGGCATCCAACAAATAAAACGGAATTTGCCACCGTAAACCGTCGCCGGCGCGGGACCGGGTGAAATCCAACGGCTCTTTTTTGCCGAGGGGCCAGTTGAGCTCCGACTTGAGAGGGTGCAAAATGAGGTCCACCTGTTGTTTTGGGGATTCAGTATGAGGGGAGGGTTCATAGTAGGATAGTAGGGTGAACGTACACTGTCAATATGTGTGCAATTTTAGAATGAGGAAAGAAATGGAAAGTTTTGCGCAAAAATATGCAACCAAGAATCGAGTAAATGGGGCATCATCCTCCACTCCATTCTTCTCTTCTTCTTCTTCTCTCGAACAATCACCTTCACCTCATCCTATAATACCTCGTCCAGTAGCAAGGCACCCCCGCGAAACATGTCCAACACCCGCTTGCACACGTCGAGCTGTTGGCGGGCCTTGGCCTCCTGGCCTGGGGTCAGGCGGTACACCGAGGCCTTGGTGCTAGCTCCTAGGCCCAGCTTGCTTAGGGCTATGCTGATCATGGATTTGGAGGCGTTGGCGGCCGACAGCTCAGCTTCAGCGCCACTCACACGATGGCTTAGCTCCAGGTCGTGGCTAAAATAGGAAAGTTAATAGAAGTGAAAGATGCAAGAAAGGTAAAAACGAAAAAAAAAAAAAAAAAAAAAAGGAAGAAGGCAAGGGTAAGCTACAGCAGAAATAATTAGCGAGAGAAAAACTAAAACGAGAAGGAGAATGGTAGAGACAAAGGGAGAAACGTAATCAGCGCGTGGTGTAAATGCCCATGGTTTACCTGAGCAGCAAATACTTGAGCACGAAGCTCTTGAGGGCCGTAGGGTGAGTGCACACCACCGCACCACTGTTGCGGGCCCTCGTCAACTTCAACAATAGATCCCCATTGGGCTCCGAGTAACGGTCGAACCCAAACGTGTACACTGATTTAGTGATCACCGCGGAGAAGCGCTCTCGCATGGTGGCGCGGCTGAATTCGAGCAGAGCAGTAGGTACGACTTGCACTACAAGGGAGGATCCGTCCGCTAACATCAAGGCGAGGAGCGGAGACACTACGGTCGTCTTGCCGCCGCCCTAATATAAACAGTGATATTATAAACAGTGTATGTGTAAAGAACATATCGATCAAAATAGATTTTTAGAAAATAAATTCAAGCAAGGCGTTACAATTTGCTCAAATAAACAAGCGGTGAGCGCCCACACAAAGAATTTGAAGACACGGAAAAGAAAAAAGAAATAACAGACTCAAAAGGGATTATCATTGAAGCATAGAAGAGAGAACTTGTGCAAGTCGATTTACCATGATCATTTGTTCGCAGTGCGAGTCGCCGTTGGCCAGTTGCGCCATGAACGACTGCACCAACTCAACTTGGGCCTTTCGGAGCACAATCCCGTACACAAACTCGAACACCATGAAGCGGGGATCCACCACTTGCACCTGTGACGGACACGCACGCATATGGTGGCAAGAAGAAGGCTGACGTTGGAGGCAAAACAAAGCGTGGAAACAGTGTACTCGTGGGAACAACTGGGCAAAAGAATGGCAACAAGGCACTGCAGCAGAAGCACAAGAGTTCAATAAATGAAGTCCAAAAGCATAACAATCTTTCAATCATTCTCTTACCGTGCCACCGCCCGCGGTCTTCTTTGCAACTGTGTGCCGTTCGGTCAACAGAATCTCCGCCAAGGTGTCAGCTTTCAGAATCAGTTCGGCCGCTAGGACCTCTCCACTCGTCTTGGCGCCCATGTTGTTGCTTCCCACTTCCGGGACTTGGTAGTGCAGCACTTCCGCCAAATCACGGCATGCCGCCAGGGCCCGCCCTGCATGGGCTTCGCGGGTGGACGCCAGGAGCACGGCGAGCGCCAAGTCTCGAATGGCAGCGCGCTGTTCCAGACTCAGGTGCGGGTTCATGGAAGCTAAGTCAGCGTCCCCTCTTGCACTGAGGAGCAGCTGCAGCGTCAGCTCAAAGGCGGGGGTCGCTTCAAACCCACTGTATTGCGCCAATTTAAACGCTGCGCCAATCCCCTGTGGGTCCACGGGGGCACATGTAGCGAGCTCGGCGAGTTTGGGGAGCCAGGTGGCCACCAGAGTTGAGTCGGCACTGCGCTGCGCTTCGAGGGCCTGTTCGAGGGCTTGTAAGCGGGTGTGCAGCGGGCGGGCGGCCTCTAATAGCGGCGCACCACTAGGCGTGGCACCAGCTTGAGCCGAAGCTTGACTAACGAGGGAAGACGCGAGTTGAGTCAGCGCCGCGTCGGAAAAGTTGGAGAGCTTGGGGGTTGTGCCCTTGTTCAAAGAGGCACCGTATTCGGCAGCGTCAGTCGACATGCGACGCACCTAGTACATAAAAAGTGGATGCAAGGCGCGTGTAATTGAGTGAGGGTGGATTAGGCTTCGAAAAGAAGTGAGGCACTCAAAAGTATACATGTGCACAAGGATGACAGATGAAATCAGCAAAAAGCAAAACGCAATGGCACATCTTTAAAAAAAAGTAGAGTTAATCTACGCAGCAAAAAAAAACACACACACCCCAAAAAACACATCCTATCTTGAATCTTTCGTGCATATTTACCATGTCCTTTGCCACGTGACTGTTGGCTGCCGGGTGTTTGGACACATCGAACGGCAGTGACGTCGGCACCGGTGGCTCGCCCCGGCTCGAGCGTGAGGTATGCTCCGCGAAACTTCCGCCCCCGCCGAGCCCGCCGGGATTTGCCACCACGCTCCCCAACAAACAGCCGGCGTGCGCCTCCAAATCGGCACTGGGCACTTCCAGACTTGCTTCCTCGCTACCACCACCACCATTACTCGTAGCAACAGTGGCACTAACAGTGCTTTTCGCGGACACCTTCAAGGGTTTCAGGGACCGTTGGCGGCACGATAAATTAGTGGCGCGGGGCATTGTCCACACTCGCAGTTTGGACTGCAGTTCCTGCGCAGGCGCCACGCATAGCGTCGCTGGCGCCTCAAAAGCTACCCATTTCTTTTCGGCCACCACGATCTTCTGCTCCCGGCTGAACTGTTCCGCCACGGCTTTCAACAACTTCTTGTTCACGTCTACGCTCCCCAGCAACTTGAAGCGGCGGTCGTCCTTGTACTTGGGCAGGCGGTTCGAGAGGGCATAGTCTTCGGAGACCGCGCGCAGCACGCTCATGAGCTCCGACTGGGGCTGCCAGTCGGAAGTCGGGAGGCAGCGCACGAGCAAAGAGGCTAACTGAAAAGGTTTGTCGTCCGATAAGATTCGAAGCCGCAAGGTGTCGGTGAACAATTCGTAGAAAAAGAGAAAGCCCAACGCGTCGGTGCCGCCGTGCAACTTGAGGCCTAATGTGGCATTTTTATAGAAACAAGAAACGTGTGCACAGAAAAAAAAACAACGGTTGTTAGAAGCTAGCCAAAAAAAAGAAAAGAGGAACCGGGAAATGCTGCGCTATCAAAGTAGAAAAGCACTATGACGACAACACGACGATCCGATAACTGTTACACTGTAACTCACCGTGATCAAGCGCCTTGTTCAAGTAAAGAATGGCAGCTGCGCCGACGTGCTCCTCAGGGCGGGTGTAACCCAAGGAATGAAACCGGCTCATGAAGGTGGAGATGCATTTGTCGCCCCCGTTAGCCACCGTGACAATCGTGTCGTCCCTCACGCTGTCGAACATGGCCAATTTGCTGGTTCCCGTGCCTACGCCACTGCCGCTGCTGCCGTCACCACCACCGCTGTTGCCGTTGAAAAGGGCATAGCTCGCAGCGCTCGAGGCGTTACCCCCTCCAGAAGGATACGCTACCGTCACGGGCCGCCCCGTACCCTCCAGAGACGCTTTGATCAAATTGCGGCGGTTGTACAGAGCCACATTGTCCACGTTCGACCACCACCGGCTCTGGTTGCTGCCACTCGTAGCGCCGCCGCCGCCACTGGCGGTTAAATCGAGGAGTTCGGCCTCTTCGAGTAAGGTCAAGCGGCAACTGGCACTGACTCGATCTTGCTTGGCCACATAGGCGCTTAACTCCTCTTCCACCGACCTGTTATAAGGGAGAAGACAGAGGCAAACAAAAACGGATAAAAGTTCATCCCAAAATTCGACAAAATTACACATGTCATCTTTCTCTTTCTCTCTGTCCTAAATGCATCATCACCAAGAAATGCCTCTTACCACTCCAGTGGCATCTTATCACGGCTAGCAAGGGTAGCCAATGAGATCTTGAGGCGGCAGGCGTGCGCATCGGGGTGTTGGTCGTCTCTCAGCAGGCGAAGCTGCGCAAAGATCTGAGCTTCTGTGGGGCTTAACTCAGTGTCGGACACGCACGATTCCGCCATACGAAACACTGCGTCGTACTAATGGTATAACAGAATAGAATAAGGAATAAGACTAAGGAAAAGACAAAGGGGAGATTAGATATCATTGAGAATAGCACAACAAAGCAGAGCATTACGCCAGAGCACAACACTAGAGCATAACGCCAGATCATTACAAGGAAGAAAAAGCATACATACCTGACGGTTCATGAAGCGCATGAGCAAGAGGAACAGGGACGAAGCCAGGCTGGGTGTGAACACAAAGGCAAGTGACCCGTGCACAGGGTACAAAAAGTGCCGCGCGTCGCCTCCTCCACTGCCACTGCTGCTGCTGCCGGTGCTGCTGCTGCCGCCACTGCTGCTATTGTTGAGCCGCATTTGCTGGGCCCATTCTTTCGACCTTCGATCGAGCAACACGGTACTGGAAAAGAGCTCGTTCTTGGTGGCGGGGCGCAGGGGACGCGCAGTCACAGGGACTAGAATAGAATATTCCCCGGTGAGGTCGCGCAGCACGATGGCGTGAGGGATGCCCCGGCACAGTGCCTGGACGGCGGTAGGAGGGCTAGGAACATACACCAGGCCCTTGTGCTCGACCTAGAGAGAACCAGCAAGCAAGTTAAGACAGAGCGAGGGAATGAAGTTCAGCCGGGTTACTTGAAGAAGAAGAACAAGCAAGCGCAGTCGGTAGACGAGAAAGGGAGAAATGCATTCGCGGCAATTCGTTAGAGTTTAAGGGTAAATAAATACTATTGCGGCGATGACTACAGTAGTACTACTAATATTCGCGCACCGACTCGAGCTTGACGCCATGACCACCACTGCTGCTATCGTCTGGCAACACATTGAACCGCAGGTCCAATCGAGGGAACTCCACCAACGCCAGCGCGTGCAAAGGCTCCGACGAGTGGGGAGGCGGCGGGGGCGCGCCAGCGACGGCCGTTTGGGTGCTAGACACTCCTCCTACACCCGGCGGCGGCGGAGGTGGCGGGGCTGACGAGTCGCCACCAGCAGCAGCCGCAGAAGGTCGAGGCGGCGGCGGCGGTGCAGTACTTGTGGCTGCACTGTTGGGCACCGCTGCGGAGGCATCCGTCCACACCAGGACGTGGCTCAAATCGTCCAAGCGCGCTAGGAACGACACCAAGAGGCGTCGAAGCGGCATGGTCTCAGAGGCTTCGCAGTAGAGCAAGTTCACCAAGGTTTGCACCGGATGCGAAGGGTCAGGGGCCGCAAACGCCCCGGTTAAGCCCTTGTGCTGCACGTGATCCGGATGCGGCGCGAAGCCTTCGTCATTACTGCTACTGCTGCTGCCACTCTTGTTGCCACTGCTTGATTTCACGAGCGAGTCCCGGTTTCGGTTGTTGTTCGGCGCATTGCGCAAGAGTGGCACGCGCGTGATCACGGCGCTCGCTTCACTGGTAC
>Ga0307931_1001360_pt1 | contig 16048 bp, 18 predicted proteins | sample OrgLakmetageno47_FD_201816 | JGI IMG/M metagenome (GOLD analysis project Ga0307931, IMG submission 201816) | Saline water microbial communities from Organic Lake, Antarctica - #47 | ecosystem: Environmental > Aquatic > Non-marine Saline and Alkaline > Saline | place: Antarctica: Organic Lake... | reverse complement strand
TTTATTCGCTATCTTTGTGTTTGTACTGTTCTTTGTGCTATAGAAAAAGAAGAAGAAGAAGAAAGGCAAAGACGGAAAGAAATCGAAGTCCGGCGGAGGAAAGAAGGCGAAGGCGAAGAAGAAAGACGAGAAGAAAGACAAGAAGAAAGACAAGAAAAAGGACAAGAAGAAGGACAAAGAAAAGGATGGCGATAAGAAGAAGGTACGGCATTACTCAAGCATTTAAGTAATGTAGAATGAATAATGAATTAGCGACTTACAATATTGTTCCTTCGCAGGAGAAGAAGAAAGGCGGAGACAAAGATGACGATAAGAAAAAATCGAAGAAGAAAGACAAGGGCGAGGTAATAATCCTACCAGCATCTCTTAATATCTGACTTTCTTTATCACGTAAATGTTTTGAGATCATCATCGTTTCTCATGTTTTGGATGGTTGTGCAGGGAGATGATAAGAAGAAGAAAAAATCTAAGGATAAAGATAAAGGAGGCGATGGCGAGAAGAAGAAATCAAAAGACAAGGGCGAGAAGAAGGAGAAGAAAGAAAAGAAGGAAAAGGTAAATTTGTTGCTTCACTACCCTTTCATTTTAGAGCAGTGATTCGCATGTATTAAGTGGGAGTATCTTTAAGTAGGTATGTATTAATCAGTATTTTGGATGCGTCGCAGGAAAAGGGTGCAGATGCAGACAAAGCAAAAAAGACGCGCACCAAAGGGGAAGACCGGAAGAAGGAACCGAAAGCTGATGATGGCGACAAGAAGAAAAAGAAACCGAAGACTGACAGCGAGAAGAAGAAGTCGCTCGACAAGACGAAAGGTGCGGGCGAGAAGAAAAAGAAGAAGAAAGACTAGGGAGTAGGCGACTAGGCTAGCGGCTATGAATGACTTTCTTCCGATATCTCCGTGGGTCTTTGGTCGAACCTGGTCTAATTCTTTTGATTCGATAGCAATAGCGACGCGGATCTCGGATAATATATTAAAAAAAAAAAAAAGCCTACTAGTAGCTTTTCTCTTGATATCGAAATTATACCAAGGTTGATGGGCGCATCTTTATTTCTTCTAGTTTGAATGCCACCAGCTACACTTAACTGTAACTGCTAAGTGCTGGCTGCTTCGAATGGCTGCATGCTGCATGTATATGAGATTTGAGGCATGACGATAATTTATTCGGTCTGCGAATATCCTACTATACCAAATTCCCTATTCTCTATACTATACTATAGTCTGTACTCTATACTTCATGTAATATCTAATATCTGTTATAGTTTTACCGATATCGGGCTCTTGGCCTCTTGCTTCTGCGGTCGCTCGCCCTTAAAAAATACACACAGATAGAGATGTGGCACCTATGAATTGCGGCTTCGTGTAGCCCTTTCATGAAAAGAGCTTGACTCTGCTAGATAATACTAAAAATAGCAGCCGATTCGGAATCGGAATCGAAATGACCAGGGGGCTGCGTCCTATGAAATAAATCATCAAATCAACAAAACATCGGGCCTTGACTGCTCAGCCCGCTGGGTGGCTCCGTACGTGCGGTGGCTATCAATCACGGCATCTAAAGATCCTTTGTCAGCACCTAATTCACCATTGCTTGAACTATCTCTGCTACCTTTGCGCCCCATACAAATGGCTGCCAGAACAGCTGCAAGAAGGCTCAGTATGAGTTGAATCGCGGACCAAAGGGCGACCGGCCCACTGTAAAGGAAAGACGCCACCAGTGACGCTGCACTGAGAGCCACCATCACTTGCTGCCACATGGGAGGCCCATCTACTTCCACATAACCGCCCACACCGTGCCAATCTCCGCCCTCGCACACTCCAGCTGCCTGGCAGGCAAACCCTACTCGCATCTTCTCGACGTCGAACAAAGTGTAGTAAGCCTCGAGAAAGACGTCGCCTAAGATCCAGTACGCGCTTCCCGAAGACACCTGAAACTTGACCACACATTCCCCCCAGCGCGAGCAGCTTACATAATCAGCAGCCTTTAGTGGGAAGGTGTTATCGGGTGCAATTCCGAACTGGAGTGTAGGGAAGCTACCAAGAGAGGCGCCGTAACAGGTTGCTCCTTTGCAGGCAAGCCCTTGTGTAACTGAGGCCAAGAGTGCATCGTAAGCGCTGTCTGGCACTGCAATTCCACTAGTACCACTGTCTACGATGGCGTAACACGTGTCGGAGGCATAGTTGCTGCAGAAAGTAAGAAATGCTGAAGTTTCGCTGGAGTCCATTACTGCCACACTTGTGAGTTTAACGGTCCAGTACTTGAAGTCCCCGTAGCCCCGCTTAATCACTGGAGTGTACTGCCACGTAGCGTTGGGACCCACTGTACCCTCAAGATCATAGCTGCCAAACATTAGATGAGATGGTTTGGCTAAATTGTCCGGATCGTTGCTGAGAAAGACACTAAAGAGGTACGGCAGCGTTGGGTGCTGCGCGTGCAGCAATTCAAGCAAGGTAGGTGATGTCACCATGCTCAATCCTCGGAAGGCGAGCCCTGCGATCCCGTCCATCATGAACGAGGCAATCGCTGTGTCTTCATAGGTCACTTCTCCGAAGCTGACGCTTTCAACTGAGAGACTTCCCAGAGTAAACGAATCCGATGCTTCAGAGCCTCTCACGATACCGCTACCGTAATCAACCTGTTCAAATAATATTAGATGTCAGAGGGTGGGTGATGTCGATGAAAATACTTTTGGATCTAGATACCTCGAAAGACCGCACAACACCGTTTTTAGAGTTCGTAATACTGGCATAGGAGCTAGATTCATCAGCATTGAAGATGGTGTGCTTCCCACAAGTGGTGCAACCCTCCCCTGGTATCCATACGTCCGACGAACCCGTGTCGAAAACAACCGTCATACTTTGCGGTGGCGTACCTACACTTAATCGCCCAACATACCTGTACCAATGTGCATTCATATTTAGATGACGGGAAGGCTCAACATAACCCGAGATGCAGGAAACAATAGGAAGCCAAGCAGACAGAAAACGCACTGGTTGTTGAAGTAATCGATCAGCTCGAGATCTGCGCTTTCTGTGAGCGCTCGTCGCCTAAAGGCCTTCGCTGGAGTTGCCGACTTGTCCTTCTGTCCTCGGTTATCCGGAGAGTCATGTGGTCGCGAAGGCTGCAAAAGTCTCTTTACAAGCTCTATTCTAACACCAGAATAGTTGCAATCCCCACGAACAGCCTGGCTAGGCTCGAATGACTCGATGCTGACGCCCTTGCACAAGAAGAGTGTCAACATTTGCGCACTCGTGCGCATTCTTCTGCCCGTCATCGGCTACGAATCGAAGAAACGACTAATGCCTAGTCGTGCCTCGCACCGACGCAATTGAACCTTCAATCTCAGCCGCGGAGAAGTATAGTCCTTATAATTCTCTTCAATGCACTGTGGCTCTTGGCGTGTAAGTGAAGTGGTGCCACGCAGGCAGCACGGCTTATTTCTGCAGGCTCATTTTTGTTACTCTAGCTAGTCTATCAGATGTTTTGTGTGTGTTTTGTTTGTTAGCTCGATAATAAGCCCCTCTGTAAAATTCTGAGAATCAGAATTGTATTATCCATGATCTGATTTGATCGATTCTCGACTCATTCTCGCAATCTTGCGTGCCGTTTCCTACAATTTGTTAGGTACCCTTTTATTTTCCGTTTTGAATGACAGGTCGTAGAGTTTCGAATACTTTCTTCAGCATTGCTGCCTGAGTACAATGGTGCATGCTCGTACGCGAGCAGCCTTCTTCATTGACTGCAGTTAAGAACGTCCATTCTTCTTGTACGCTCCCACATGAGCAGCCTTCTTCATTGACTGCAGTTTAATATTTTCTTGGTAGAAAGCTTACTTGGCAAGTGTAGAAGCGCATTCAACATGCCTGCAAATGCTTACGCCCGGTGATGCGCAGAGCTTTCACTGTAGGCCTCGCATATCATAGCCTCGCAATCGAACAATAACAGGTATGTTACTAACGCGACGTAGCTTGCACACGAGAGCAGTTCATTCATTGCTTAATGCTTCCTGTGCGCTCTCATCTTCATTGATTGAGATTTAGCATGTCTGGTAGAAAGCTTATTTGGCAAGTGTAGAAGCGCATTCAACATGCCTGCAAATGCTTACGCCCGGTGATGCGCACATTTCTTGTACGCCCTAGCTTTCACTGTAGGCCTCGCATATCACAGCCTCGCAATCGAACAATAACAGGATTGTTACTAACGCGACGGGATGTCCCGCAGAAACGCATTAGAGATGCTTGTGTGTAACACACTTCACTCTAAGGTAACCTTTATATTAATACCATTTTCCCTATCGGTGGAGTGGGTTTGACCTCGGACTTGGAGGAGAGAAATTCGATTCAGAATGAGCGTTGAGAACGCTCCACCAAACTCAGATAGCAAGTGAGTTTGAACCTGAATACAACCAATTCTTTGTTCGACCTCGCTAAGTACGGCTTCTGGAGCGGAGAAGCATCCTGGTGTTCGTAGGTTCGTAGGTCTGTGAATATTCGTGTTTGCACAGCCTGCAACATTGCAGCCACGTGACCCATACTTCGTTAGCAAGAAATAGGAGAGGCGATGCTGGGATCGGCTGGCGTCCGATTCCTGAGAAAATATTGACACGATGCCCTGCTGGGGCAAAAAAGCCCGTTGAAAAGCCTCATCATGGACCTGGGACGCGACACACGAACGAGCACTCAGTCCCGCCGACTTATGTCCGGAGGAACCGCGCTAGTTGGAGTCTTGATTGGCCTTCTGAAGCGAATTTGCTAGCGCGTATGCAGCTCAAGCGCATTCTTTATCCTTTCTGTGCCCCTGTGACTTTTGTGTACTTGCCTTGCTTTGTTTTTGGAAGATTATTAAGTAGACTAGACTACACCATTTGTCGACGTCTCGTCGTTCAGTACCTTCCTTCAATTAACGAATACCCGAATTATCAGCAGGCATCTCCTCCTTCTTCATAATCTCTTCAACAACAACAACGCTTTTTTCCCAGTACCTCGCTTCGAAATCGAGGGCTTCTTCCTCACCAAATCTCGACACTTCTTCCATCACTGTCACCTAATTACCAACAATCTTCACATTCCGATTATGATTATCAGAATTTTGGCGCAGCCACTCCGGAGGAGCGTTAGTATTTAGATTGTTGGAATGTTGGAATCGAATATGTAATAAGTACGTAAGACTACAGTATAATAGTATAATAGTTGTTGGAAAATGGAATGAAGTATCCTCGTTTCTCGGTGTCACCCCACCATCCCAGCTACATTAGCTCAATAGCTCAAGGTTGAACTGCTAAGCATTTAGCTGTGGTTTAATTCATTCTGATTAGGGATCCATTCGAGGAGGAGTGGCTTTATAAAAATCATAACAATAGTCTAGAGCTCATCATGCCGTCAATACTTTTGGTTCTTCTTGTAATAACACAAGTGACAGGGTTCAGCATTGTGCCAATTTCTTTAAAGACTCGAGCATTATTCACGAGAAAAGTTATGCGAGGCCGGAATGAAGCGAGCACTTTAACCACAGCGAGACTTGATGATAGAACTGGGAGCGAAAGTAAGACCTCGGAGGCCCTAATGAAACTGAAAAAGGTCGAACTCACAGACATGTGTAGAGAAAAGAAACTTCCAGTTACTGGAACGAAAGCTGACCTCACGGCACGTTTGGTGAGAGCTATGCAGTTGCAACCGTCCTCGGTACAAAATACATCGAAAGTACTACCAGATGCATCCATAAGTCAATCAGTCAAAGATGTCGAGGTAACCACTCAAGCAACTTTAAGTAACGAGACAGACGTATATGAAAAGCGAATCTGTGAGTCTGAGGCAGCTCTTGCTGAAGCCATCGCACGGAATGCTATCTTGCAGGAATCTCGTTCGAAGCTGGAAATTCAATGCAACAAGACTAGTGCTTTCGCAGACGAGCTACAAAAGGAACTGCAGAATGTACTAGAAGCAGCGAGAACTTCGACGCTGGCAGCAAACGAGGAGCGTCTCACGTTAGAGAATGATATTAAGCGACTGAAATCTGAAGTATCTATCTTAAAGGAAACAGCTCAAGCTGCTAAAGTTGCTCAAATCGAGAGTGTCGTGACAGCTAACCAATTAAACATGCTTCAGGCAAAGTTGGATAAAATGCAAGCAGAATTTAACGCCGAGACGGCTGCCAGGGCCAAAGCTGAAGCGATAGCAGCTCAGGCCGTTCTTGACGCTGAAAATGCAGTAGCATCTATAGAAGACAAGTCCTTGTTGGAAGCATCAGCACTAGCTTTGGAACAGGCCGAGGCCAAAATTGCATCCTTGTCGGAAGACCGCAGTGCGAAGGAAGCTCAAGTATCGGCCAAAGCAGAACAGGTTGCGAATCTATGCCTGGCACTGCAAGACAAAGTTCAACACATGCAAGCGGAAATCAAAGTCGAGAGTGCTGCCAGACAAATAGCTGAGTTGAGTGTGGCAGAACTGGAATCATTGCTAGCAGCAGAAAAGGAGTCGAAAGCGAACCAAGAATCTGCAGCAAACAGCATTCAGCAAAATTCGGTGGCGGAAAAAGCAGAAAAAGTAGCGGCTCTTTGCATGAAACTCCAACAAGACGTGCAGCACTTGAAGTCAGAACTTGCAACGGAATCGGCGGCTCGACTAAAGGCTGAAGGTATTGCTACCGCAGCAGCCGATGAAGCTACTGCGTCAAAGGCATTGGCGGAGAAAAAAATTGCAGCTGCCGAAATCACATTCAAAGCCCTAGCTGACCGAGCAGCGGAGAAGTCATCAGAGGCGTTGAAGACAGCTGAAGAAATTCAAAATAATGAGATAGTTGTAGCTCCAACCGAGAGCAATTCTGGGACGGTAGCAGCTGGCATTCAATTAGCTATCGAGGCTGCGAAGGAAAACGCGGATAAGCTCAAGGAGACGATCGGGGCGTTTTCAAAGGACTCTTCGAAGACCAAGTGGCTTTCTTTTGGCAAGAAAGATACTGATGCCGACGAATCTTGAAGGCGATTGAATATAGCTTCAAACAAGAGAAGGGGGTGCCGGTTCAGGGGATTGCTCTCGGGCCTCGTTACATGTAACAAGTAAATTTCCAAACAAGAAACAGGGATATCACAGGATTTTCCTTAATTATCACTCAGCCCAATCAGACTTGTTCTGGAGGATTGATCAATACGCAGCTTCATTCTAATTGCAGAGATTTCTTTTGCAATTGGGGAGCATAACCCTTTTCCATCTGATCCTAATCCATCACTTTCACTACCTAGCTCTGAATTTGCAATGTAATTTATGGATAAATGATGTGAATGCTCGCGAGAGCATTAGAGTTACAGGGGGGAAATGTAGACTGGATTTATCCAGGGAGAAATGAACTGACTTCTTACACCATTGATTAGACAAACTTACTGCCCCAGAGTAGTAGCGGGATTAGCAGGGTTTAGCTCGAAAGACAGGGAGTCTTTATAGCTTGGGAAAGGTAGTATCAACAGGTAGTGGGCTCAGTTGAACATTTCCTCAAGCGGTGTATCATCCATATATCTCTTCCTCGTTACGCACTAACCGACGACACGAAACAAGATGGAAACTGGATCTAATGCGGAAGTGGTCGATGGTGTGATGGCCTCGGTGGATGGCAGAATTCGTCGAGATAATGACTATATTGAAGGCGTGCTTTTCTCAGATGGCAGCACGCGAGCAGAACTGGACGAGTGCGCTGATGAGACATCAGAAATCATGAAATATGAAATCTGAAATGGGGCATTTAACAATTTAACATTTAATTTTTAAATTCTCGACTATCTATCGACTATAAGACTATCAGAATGCTGCCCTTTTCCGAATCCACGTATGTCGAGTAGGGAGAAAGATATTCGCGCGCAAGTAAGCTAAGCCAGCTATTGCCTATCAACTATTTGGCTTCCACTTTCATTTCCAAACCGGCAAACAGTGCAAACAGAGGTCAGAGGACTGAAGATCCGGGAATTATGAATTAAGGGCGAATGGGGATTCGGAAGAATCAGATGCAATTTTACTTGTATGTTAAGTTCCCCGACCGCGTGCGTTATATTTCTCCATTTCTGTCTGCTGTCATTGGCCGGCGTCACTGTGCATCAAGTCGTGTCTGGGGTGGTACAGCCAATTCGCGATTCGATTCAGGTGTCCTCACACTCCCCTCTTTAAAATGACAGGACACGAATAAATTCTGCGTTGGTCGCTGAAACAACTAACAAAGCTGCGTTTGCTGCCTGCCTCCTATGTAAAAAGAGATATCTGTGAACAATTAGCATCAAAGCTTTCGATTGCTTTACTTGCGCTGAGGTGCGCTCAGCATGGCCTCAAGGTTGGCTTTCAGCTGTGCATTTACGTTTTTCAGCTTCTCCACGTCCTCTGCATGCTTGGCTTCCTCGGTGGCTCGTCGCGTGGCTTCCGCCGCCACTGCAGCGTCGCATTTTGCCACTAGATCAGCAGCGGCGCGAGTCAAGTCCTCGTTTTCGCTCGCGAGTCGCTCTTTCTTTTCCTCGGCCTCAGCGCGGGAGTATTCAGCCATCAGGGCCTTGCGCATGCCAAACGCAATGCTCGACTCGTACAGGGTTTGGTAAGCTGCAACCGTCATGCGCGCCTCATCACGCACTCGGAGGAGCAGCAAGCCCCTTTCAGCGCAATTGATTGTCACCTACGCGTTGTCGTGCATTTAGGTAAGTAAGAAGAGGGAATCATGGACTGCGCGCTATTTGAAGGAGAGGTTTCTGCGTGAGACTGAGGCACGCAGATATATAGGGAGAGCAGGTAGTGTGCAAACAAAATAGCATCATGCTATCATACGCAAATATTACAATCATAGTATTACTTCTCCCCCTAAAACTACATCTATTTAACCTGGCGGATGAGTTCGTCGAAGGTTTGGGCATAAAGTTCCTCTCGCACTGGGCATATCCCGGTTTCGCGTGCTTGCCGCTGTTGCAATTTCCGATCCAAGTGCTCCTGTAAGTTCACCACATCTAGACGCGTTGCTGGCGTTGAGCTAACGTACTGCACCCACATTTGATTGTCCTCGGTCCATTCCCTGTGGTCGGCGTACGATAACAGTCATACACAATCAGTGGCTCTATGAATAAACGTCGAGTGCGGAGGCGGTGCAGTTGAAATTCAGAATATTTTAAAACTACTTTTCATATTACCGGGGAGGCAAAATGGAGTTCAGGATATCCTCGGTGGGTGTGGAGCCTTCCAACGGCGGTAACGCCTGCGGGCATGCAACACGATGATGTTGAACGATATAGGCACCTTACTTTCATGGGATATTGAGACACGAGCGCACACCTCTTTCTTCTCGGCTTTGCCTTTCTTCTTCCCGATCGTATTGGTGCTAATACCAATCGGATTATCGTACTTTATGAGGCTCTCGTGCGCCATGGTTATTCACGTAATAACGCACTCCGTTCTACACTTCCCTCGCAGCTAGGCCTTACAAAAATACGTCGAATATTTGACCCAAATACGTCAATCAATACGTCAATGCCGTAAATTGCGTTATATTAGGACTACTCGCAGCTTCCAGTATGTAATGTAGCCGCTGAAATGAAGCGCTGAAGCTACTACGGCACTAATATAATATTCAAAGTAAAGATAAACATGAGTCGCAAGCTGTGCATTTTTGTGCATTGTGGATTGTGGATTGTCGGCCATCGGCCAGCGAGCAGTCGACAAGTCCCTACAATATGAGAGACCCAAGGCGTCAAGGGTCGTCAACACGCGTGAAAGGTGCACATTTGCGGTCTTTTTAAATTGTAGGGTTACTTGAAGTAGTAATCGTAGTCTGAAAAGTTGTACCCTGTGTGTAAGAGTTGAGGCCGTCAAGAGCAGACGGAAATCCAGATTTAGAGGAAACTTGGTGCTCATTGGGAATTCGGTACCTCATATGAGCGTTTCCTGTTGACTTCATTGTCAGGTTTGGCGGTAGCAGTTGTTGTTCTCGTAGCTTGGGCATCGCTCGGCAACACATTACTCGGCGCCCGCTCACCGCCACCGCCGCCGCGGCATCAGTTTGCCGGGACACGACCATCTCCTGGCGGGGAGGCACTCGCGGATTCTTCGCAATCCGACTATCGGCGCCTCTACCACGATCTTCTAGCTAAAGGCGCGCCCCCACTTCAAGGATCGGCTGCAGCTACGCCTGCAGCGACAGAAGCAGGAGGGGGCGGTGTTGCGACAGCTGGTGGCAGTAGCTCGGGTAGCAATGATGTGTCGCAGCTACAAGCGGCCCTAGCAGCAGAGCGGCAGCGGAGCCAGCAACTGGTGCAAGCCTTATACGCGGCTGAGCAAGCGGCTACTAAGGCTGACGAGGCAGCTGCGGCTGCACGCGCATCATCATCGGAGTCCTCGCGCCTCGCTCCGTGGTCGGAGCCTTGGTCTTGGTTCGGAGGCGATGAGAGCGGGCCCCAGGACGATAACGTGGAGGCTGAGAAGGAGTCATCAGAGACTAGTGAAACCTCGGGTAGCTTATGGTCGACCTGGTTTGGAAGTGGAGATGATGAGGAAGAAGAAGGTAGTGCGGAGCATAGAGGAGGCGAGGGCGCAGAGAAGGATGGGGAGGACGAAAGCGGTGGATGGTCGTGGCTGAACCAAGTCAAGGATGGCCTAGCTGCAGTGTCGCCTTTCCCAGCGGGCTCACTCATCAGCAAGACCTTCGAACCGTCAACGACTTTACGCCAAGAAGTACCTCCTGATGCATCGCCGCCGTCTCTTCAAAACAGTACCACCACTACTGCTGTCGCACCTGAGGATGCCACCCCTAATCCTCAACAGATGCCGAGCATTCCGGTAGTGGGAGAGCCTGTTGCGAGTGCACAGGAAGTGGCTCCTGATGAGCTTCCCGCCCAATCGAGAGCTGCGTCGCCGCAGGCTTTAGAGACAACCGCACCCAAGAGAGATGGAGTCGCAGCTAGGCCAGTAGCTGAACCAGTAGCTGATTCAGTAATAGCTGATCCAGCAGCTCAAGCTGCAAAGGTGGCCACACAAGCACTAGCCAAGGTGGCTCTCAACAACGATGAAGCGAAGAAGGCGGCAGCAAAGATCTTTCGAAAGTCGTTTGAAGAATCTCCAGCCTTGCCAGCCACCACTACTGCTGCCGTAGTAGCAGCTCCTGAATCAAAAGCAACGGCCACAACATCAGCATCAGCAGTGACTGGGGCAACGGCTGTAGCGACAGAGGGCAGCCCACCGAACCCAGTTGTAGTAAGAGGCGCCAGCAGTGCCTCGTGGCCTGATTTGTCCTCAAAGGGGCACGTGACTCAAGAGACTTTGGATTCATTAACGCACGGTGTCGTCGGCATGCCGCAAGAACAGCCGTGTGCCTCGCTGGGCGCCTGTCAGGCGATGCTAGGCCAGCCCCCAGTGCTCTCGTCACCTCCTGGGGGCAGGAAATGGCGCATCACCCTCATGCCCAAGACCGAAAACGTGGGTGTACGTGCACTCCTCGACCTCTTCTTTCTCTTCTGACACTTCTCCTTAATGTGTTGATTACTCATCCACTCATTCACCATTCACTGACCACAATCACACCAAGGTTACGACTTTTCTTATTGCCTCTTCTTATTGCAGCTTCCTCGATTTTTGCATTCTTACAATAGCTAATTTTGCCCAACATCTGTTTTTTTCCTTTCTTTTTGGAATAGGGCGGGGTGCGAGCGTACGCGCTGATTGGGCAAGGCATTCAAAGGCACCCCAACGTGACCATGGTGCCTCTGGCTGAGGTGACCACCGCCGATTTAGTAGTGTGGATGCCGGGAAGCACGAAACAACCGCCCAAACCCTCCCTGGTGCCCGCTCGCAAGTTGGTAGTGGTGGATTTCGGCGACGGATTTCAGCCCATCGGAATCGCCAGCGACCCCTCTCAATACGGCCTGTACTTCAAGCGGTCCTGGGTCACTCGGAAGTATGCGAGCGGCGGGAAGTCCAGGTCCGTGGGAGTCCCTGCCTACGCCAAGAAGCGAGGCTACTTCCCCATGTCCTACTCGATGGCCGAGGAGTTCCTGCTCGACTCTTCCACCAAGCAAGTGGCGGACGTGGTACATGTAGCTCGCACCCGCCCAATCGTCTGCACGCTGCGGCCGGCGGGGCGCGGCAACACTGACGTGCGGAAGCAGGTGCTGGGGTGGGTGCGGGGAGCGGTGGACGACTGGAGCTTGCGGGGCTCGGTGGTGGGGGAGGTCGACCATGGGGGCCGCCGCGAGATCCAAAACAAGAACTACTTGCAGACCATGCGGGAAGCCAGGATTGTGGTGACCTCCAACCCCACAGGGTGGGAGGGCGATAGCCGCACCTGGGAGGCTCTGGCCTCGGGGGCTCTGGTCATGGTGGATACCCTTGCCTGCCCTCTGCCCTACCCCTTGCTCGACAAGGTGCACGTGGTGTATTACGACCCAACGGACAAGGAGGGCTTCTTGAAGCTGCTGAAGCACTATTTGGACCGGCCCGATGAAGCCAGGAGGATTGGGTTAGCGGGACACGTGCACGCGTCGAGGCATCACCGCACCGTAAACCGGGCGGATTACTTGCTGAACGTCGCTCTCTTCCACAAGGACAAGCTGCTGAAAGCGAAGCCTGGAGAGACGACCATGAGGAGGCGGCGGCTTCTGGAGGTTGAAATGCGACCAGGCGACGAAGAGGACTCTCAATCGTCACTCGCATCCAAACTTTCTTCGTGGTCTAAAAGGATTGCGCAGTTGGCGGTTCGTCCTCAAAATGCTTCTTCGGTTGTTTCACGGAGTGGCGAGTCGCAAAAGGAGGAGCTTAGACGTGGCAGCAGGAACGACTCCGCGGAGCATAGGCGAGCCGGTGGTCGTCGGAGGGGCCTTCGCGGTAAAAGCGGTGATGCATCTGCTTCAGTCAGCTCAAGAGCCCGCCAACCAAAGAATTGAGCCCCCCTTTATTCCTTATGTATGGGCATGGGGTTGTTTGAATTTGACGAGTTTTCTACTAAATACTAAAATAAGAATACTGCCAATATAGCGAGTATGGAAAGTATAATTCACCACCAGCATTGCAACCATAAGGAATTAGACATTAGAGCAAGGAAATCCGAATTTCGCAATGCCCTCTGTCTCTATCATTATTATTCTATTAGTCCGTATACAAATGAAATCATAAGAACTCTATAAGTACTAGCGAATGGGGTCACGCAATTGCTCGGGGATGGGCGACTCTTCGTCTGGATCGCCTGAGGGCTTCGTTGTAGTCCCCTCCTCTGCGGGCGGAAACTCTTCTTTTGAGCGGCACTCTCGGAGCATGGAGGAGCGTGCCACTTTGGACCGCTACCATCACTTCCATGGCCGCTCGGGCATGTGCGCCTGATTAGCTGCTTAGGTCTAGTTTGCGCTGCTTTGCTTTTCTTCTCTACCTGTTAGTCTTCTAATTCCGGCCCTTCGGGGCCTGTCCCAAAATTAAAACCCACGGGGGTTAAGAATTTGAAAGCAAGCCGACACAAAAGGCACGGCCTCTTGTTCGACTTCAATCTCCAATCCGCTTCCAGTAGGACCCAGAAAAGGAGCGCAATATTTGAGCTGGGCCGGCACTTCTTTTCATTACACAGACGCCTCTGCTTTATTGCTCAGGAACCCCTCAGCCAGCGCGACATTCACCATGAATCGCTGTGTGGCCTTGGGCACTTTGGCGCCATCTAGGGTGGCTTGGCTCAAAGTGGGGTCGGACTCGCACAGCTGCTTGGTGGCACTCACGATTTTGTTGGTGCGTGCGAGAAGCCCTTTGATGAAGTCGGCGTCGGTGGAGTTTGCTTCAGAGGCCTCGACCATGAAAGTTGCCACTTCCTTGTGCAGTTCGCCCATGCGGAAGTCCTAACAAACATTGAAATATAAGAAAAGAGCGCGGGGGGGGGGGGTACGTTAATTTTTCTGGACAACTCCAAACAATGCAGCTGAAGCGGACTCAAGGCTCTCAAAAGGAAGGCCGGAATAAGAAAAAGGCGGCCAATTTCCTTTTTATTTAAAGCACACACGTACCCACTCATATGCTGATCTACTCGCAATGAAGTCTCTATGCAATATACGTACGCAAGTGTGGATACCAGGATTGCCTTTTTACCTCCTTGGCATGCTCCGACACCACCACATCTCGGGCGCCCACGTCGACGAGTAAGTCGAACAAGTTCTCGTTGCCCCGGCTTTTCATGCCCGATGATTCGAGGAAACCCGCCGCAAACACGCCTGCTGAGGCCAGATCCGCCAGCCTGCACATAAGGCAGTACGCAAGTACGCAGTGATAGCAGGAAGAGGGACAGTAATAGAATAGAAGAAAAGGCAGATTGGCGTGCTCTCGAAGTGAACAAAAATAGAGAAAAGAAGAGAAACACATTTCAAAGTGGGCGCGTTGAGCCGAAAATGCTTACTCTGCATCAGACGGTGTCACGAGAGGTCGAAGAATGGACCAGTTTTGACGTGCCCAAACCATTTGAGGAAGCACTCGCACCACTGGCACCACCTGCTCCACCGTCTCACCCACGATCACGATGCGCTTCTTCAACAGCACGGCCGTCCATATGAGCACGCTGTGAATCCCGAACGCGCTCACCACCTGTGCAATACGCATCGGAAAATAAAAAAAAAACTCACGAAGTACAACACAAGATAACTTCGAACGCATATCACTTCAAGAGGCGAGGAGGCACATCGAATGATTCGACGAGAAGAGCAATGATTGCCGTCCACTATCCCTACTACAGGTTCACTCACATCGCTTAAGGAGCCCCCTAGAAGAGGAGTCTTTTCGTCGAAATCCGCTACGCGCCACAATGGTGTTGCCTTGCCCACTTGTTTTTGCGTGAAGACCTCCAAGTAGGACGCGAGCACCGCCTGAGGGTTGCAGCCGGATCCGACGTATTGCGTGGCCAACACTCGGAGCAAAGCTTCGCACTTCTCGGGGGAAAATTGGGCTGAGAGCAAGCACAAAGTGACTACTTTGGCTGGACCGTCAGTGGGACCGGGGACTGCGAGATAATACTGCCACACTTGCTTGTGTTTGGAGAAGAAGAACACATTAGAGCGCTCGTCGACTTGTGAAGCGCGAGTAATGAGCTGTTGCTCGGTGCCATTGTCAATCGAGGGGTAGCTCCATACGCATTGCCGAGTTGAGGCATCTAATTCGATTAACGCGACTGCCACCTAACCATAAATAGACAGAGAAGCAGTATAAAGTACAGTAGCTAAGGAGTGTAAGCGTAAAATCGGCAAGTTCTCTCAAAAGTAAGTTGCGTATCTTATCTTATACTGCAGGCACTACTAGCATGGGCGATGAAATCACGTCAGCTGCCTATACCAGATCCGTGTTCATTATAATTATCTTGGTAACAACCGCGCTGCGATATGAATTCTAGAGGCGCTGGTCTCGAGGACGCAATCAAGCCAGCAGGTCTGCAGCCTCCTTCAGCCTCTTCTAGCTACAGTAGGCCTTCAGAGCATGCAGCACGCAAAAATCATATAATTTAGAAAATTGCGAATCAATCTCCCCCCTGTAGCTTCAAAGCAATGCTACGACCCCAAACGCGCCTGATTAGCTTCTTAGGTCTAGTTTGCGCTGCTTTGCTTTTCTTCTCTACCTCTTACTCTACTAATTCCGGCCCTTCGGGGCCTGTCTCAAAATCACCGGAACCCTCATTCAACCTGGTATAAAGGTTTGCTCCTCTAGAGGGGGGGGCGGGGGAGGATGCCTTCTCGCTGACGTTTTTGGGTCATTTGGCTTTCGTTATGTCGCAGTAGAGATCTTTGGAGTGTCAGATGAGTCCAATATCCAACATGATGATGTGATGTGTGTATCATGCGAAGTTGAGTTGGGCATTGCAGTGGGAAACACCGCTGAAGTTTAGATCGAGGTTGTGTCGTGTACGATATGGTTGCGGATGATTCCAAATGCACTCGAAGTTCGAAGGTCCAATTAAAATTAAGTATTATACACATTTAAGATACTCAAAGTGTAACAAGGACTTCAGATGAGAATACGACCTTACATATTTAAGAGCTTCGGAGATGAAGCCTGTCAATGAGCATCACGACATCGGCATCACCCAATGA